>ERZ780223.971-NODE-971-length-30250-cov-14.031860_pt1 | contig 30250 bp, 23 predicted proteins | sample MGYA00511016_ERZ780223 | MGnify/ENA primary metagenome ERZ780223 (study PRJEB29588, sample SAMEA2159032) | human gut metagenome | biome: human gut; feature: human-associated habitat; material: faeces | place: Denmark | collected 2008/2010 ... | reverse complement strand
TCTCATCAAGGAGTACGGTGCTAATTCTCTGCGCCGCGTAAAAACCGATAAGGCTTTCATACGAAATCAGACTGCGAACGCCCTGCACCTTGCCAAAGAACACGCCGTCCTCGTCGGAAAATTCGACCGAACCGACATAGCCTTTGTCCGTCATCGTTTGCTTCAATTTGTCCATTGCCTGATTATTCCACCCAAAACACCGCCGCATCGTGCTTCCTCAGCGTTGCCGTCACCCCGTCCGCCAAATGCAGTTTCTCCCCCGTCCACAATTCGCTTGCCGCCGAGTACGTCCCTTCCAGCATTTCGCCCGTCACGCGAACCGTCCGCGTCTCTTCCGACAGGTTGAACAGCGCCACATACAGCCCCGTGCCGTCCCTGCACGGCGCAATCCACACGCTTTCATCCTCCGTCGTCCACAGCGGATGGGCGCACGCGCTCGTCTTTTCAATCGCCAGCACGTCCCGGTTCGTCAGCAGCTTCAGCGTGAAGTCGTCATTTTTCGTCAGCTCGCCGCCCATCATCAGCGGCGAACGCATCATGCACCACAGCGTCATCATCGTCCGCTGCTCCGCCTGTGTGAAGTTCGTCCAGCCGTTCGGGTCGTAGCACTGCCGCAGTGCGCCGACGGGCAGCATATCCGCATCCGGCCAATGCCCCGGCGCGGCATGGACGCACCATTTCTCCGCCCGCTCGAACATCCCCTTGAGCAGCCGCCACTCGTCCCAGAAGTCGTCCGTGATGCGCCACATGTTCGCGTATTTCTTCAAATGCTCCGCCTGTTCCAGCGGCGCAGGGCCGGGCGACAAAGACAGCACAATGTCCCGCCCGCAGGCGCGGCAGGCGTCGGAAATGACCTCGATTTCCCGCTTGCAGTGCGGATATTCGCGCGCGATGTCGTCGCACTTGACGAAATCCACGCCCCATTCGGCGTACATGCGGAAGATGCTGTCATAGTACGCGCGCGCTTCGGGCATGTCGCACCGCAAGCCGTACATATCGGGATTCCACGCGCAGATGCTGTTCGGGTTCGCGACCTCGTGGCAGCCCTTCCCGCACCCCAGAATCGGCAAGTGCCGATGCGCCGCCATCCGCGGCATCCCGCGCATGATGTGGATGCCGAATTTCAGCCCCAGCGAATGCACATAATCCGCCAGCGGCTTGAAGCCCTTTCCGCCTGCCGATGACGGGAACCGCCCCGGCGCAGGCTGCAAGCGCCCGTATTCATCCATCGTCAGTTCCGCAAACGGCTCGTAGGCGTGGCTCGTCGCGGTCGGCTGATACCACTGAATATCCACAACGACGTACTCCCAGCCGAACACCTGCAAGTGCTCCGCCATGTACGCCGCGTTTTGCCGCACGGTCGGCTCGTCCACCGCCGCGCCGTAGCAGTCCCAGCTGTTCCATCCCATCGGGGGCGTCTGCGCAATCATGATATTTTCCTCCTACCTATATTATGAAATTGTGATTTGATGTCTGCTATTTTTTCAGCTCCAGATACACATTTCGATACTGGCTTGGCGTACACCCTTTCTGCGTCCGGAACACGCGGTTGAATGTCGCAATCGACCCAAAGCCAACGCGCAGCGCAACCTGCGTCACGGGCAGGTCGCTCTGGCTGAGCATCTCCGCCGCCATATCCACCCGCCGCGCATTCAGGTACTGGATGAACGTCGCGCCTGTGTGCCGGCTGAACATGCGGCTGAGCGTGTAGCGGCTGAACCCCGCGTAGTCCGCCAGCACATCCAGCGTGATGTTTTCGGCGTAGTTTTTATTCAGGTAATCCAGCGCACGGTTGAAAGCGTCCTCGCCGGATAATCGCCGGTGGATGTCATTCATCTCCGCGCTGTTGGCGACATTGGGCAGATACAATTCCCCCAGCGTGGCGAATACGTCCATCAGCAGCGCATAGCACCGCAAATTCCGCAGCGGCGTGTACGCCTCGTAAGCGTCCACCAGCTGCATCAGCGTTTTGCGAACGATGGGCGTCGCTTCACTTTCCGCCGTGAGATATATTCCTTCCCCTTTACCGCCACCTCGCATCCTCCCAGCAGCGGCACGCAGACTTCTATGGCCGAATGAAAGTGCGGCGCATAGCTGTCCGGGTTCGGCTGATGCCATACGCGGATGGTTACGTCCCGCTGGTAGGTGATAAACTCCCGCTCGCCCTTCATCACGCGGAAGCCGGATGCCGTCAATGGTCGTTCGTGTTCCGTAATGAGCCTTCGGTTATTCATAATTTCTTCACAAACCTTTCGTGCAAATTTGCGCATTTTGCCTTGTCTTTTTTTCCATCATACCACAAAGCGCAACACATTTCAAGCAAATTATAACCAAAGACGGGCAAATTTTAAGAAGTTTTTTTCTCTCGTTGAATTTATAATATGGTTGAAAGCAAACCGTTTTTATTCATTTGCAACGTATCGAAATTGGTTCAATTCCAGTTTGAAGGAGGCACAGAAACATGGAGCGTTCCTTTGGCAGCAAATACGGGAAGTGGATTGCCCTGACGGCGGTCGTTCTGGCGCTGGTGCTGTGGTTCGTTCTGTCCGGCGGTGTGGAGAACTACCGGGCAAAATACGAGGGTTATGACCTCTCGCAGCAGATTGGCGACATCGGGCGCAGCAGCACCTATTCGCTGTATTTGCGCGCGCATGAGGGCGCTCCGGACGCATCTTCGGACATTTCCATTCCGCTGGTGACGGTGGATTCGGACGGCGTGACTGCACAGAAGGATGGTCTGCTGATGCAAAGCGGCTCTTCCGCAACGTTCGCCGTCACCGTACCGGAAACCGGTTTCTACAACATTCGCCTGACCTACCGCACCGAGGCGGCACGCGGCGTGGACTTGGAGCGCGAACTGCGCATCAACGGCGAAGTACCCTTCGATGGCGCGGATACGCTGACCTTCACCCGCCTGTGGCACGACGGCGGCGAAGTGCGGCAGGACTCGCAGGGCAATGACATCCGTCCGACGCAGGTGGAGGCGTTCGGCGAGCAGACCGCCTGCTGCCGCGATTCGATGGGCTACATCACCGAGCCGTACCGCTTTTATTTCGAGGCGGGGGAAAGCACCGTCACCCTGATTGCGACCAGCGAGCCGATGTTTCTGACCGCGCTTTCGCTCACCGCCCCCGAAAAAATGCCGGATTACGCCGCTTATGCCGCCGCGCAGCCACAGGAGAACAGCGTTCCTGCTGACTTCGCCCTCGTGCTGGAAGGCGAAAGCAGCACCCTGCGTTCCTCCCCGTCGCTGTACGCGCGTTATGACCGTTCTTCCCCCGCCACCTCTCCCTGCGACGTGCGCCGGACGGTGCTGAACTACATCGGCGGCGATGCCTGGCGCGACGCGGGGCAGTGGATTGAGTGGGATTTCGACGTGCCGGAAAACGGCTGGTACAACATCACCATCAAAGGCCGTCAGACCTACAACCGCGGCAGCGTGTCCAGCCGTATCCTCTATCTGGACGGCAAAATTCCCTTCTCCGGTATGGAGAACGTCTCCTTCCCCTACACCACGGCATGGGAAATGAACACATTGTCGGATGATTCCGGCACACCCTACCGCTTCTACCTTTCCGCTGGGCATCACACGCTTCGTCTGGAAGCGACGCTGGGCGACATGGGGCAGATTCTCTCCGACATGGAGGAAAGCATCTACCGCCTGAACCAGATGTACCGCCGTGTGCTGGTGCTGACAGGCGTGAACCCCGACCGCTACCGCGATTACCACTTGGAGCAGGTGTATCCGGAGGTCATCGAAGCGATGGCGCAGGAAAGCCGCCTGCTCTATAAGCTCGTCGATGAGACCGTTGCCATCACCGGACAGAAATCCGACCGCATTGCCGTCGCGCAGACGCTGGCGGTGCAGCTGGAATCCTTCGTCGAAGATCCGGCGAAGATTACCGAAGCCTTCACGAATTTCAAGGACAACATCACCTCCCTCGGCACGTCGATGCAGAACATGCGGCAGGTCAAGCTGGATATTGACCTGATTGCCATCACCGCGGACAGCGTGACCGTGCCGCAGCCGTCGGAAAATTTTCTCGACCGCGCACTGCATGAGCTGAAATCCTGCGTCACGTCGTATTTCGTGGATTACAATGCCTTGGGCGATGTGTACGATGCCAGCGAGGACGTGCTGGAAGTGTGGATTCTGACTGGCCGCGACCAGTCCACCGTCCTCAAAACCATGGTTGATGACACCTTCACACCGTCTACCGGCATTCCCGTCAACGTCATGCTGGTTGACCCGAACGCGCTGCTGAACGCCGTTGTCGCAGGCAACGGCCCGGATGTCGTCATTTCAACCGACAGCTGGAACCCCGTCAACTACGCGCTTCGCCACGCGGTGGAGGATTTGACGCAGTTCGATGATTTGCAGGAAGTCCTCGACCAATTCTACCCCAGCGCCTACGCCGCGTTCAGCTTCAACGGCGGTCTGTACGCGCTGCCGGAGACGCAGCTGTGCTCGATTCTCTTCTACCGCAGCGACATTCTGGAAGAATACGGGCTGTCCGTCCCGGAAACGTGGGATGATTTGATTGCCATGCTGCCCACCATTCAGGGGGCGAACATGTCCGTCGGCATCCCCTACCCCGACATTGCCGCCCCGAATCTCTCTTCTTATTACGCCATGCTCTACCAGCTTGGCGGCGCGCTCTACAACGATTCGGCGACCCACACCACCATCAACAGCGAAGCGGGTGTGCAGGCGTTTGAGCGCTACACCAGCCTCTACAATGACTACGGTCTGCCGACCATCTTCGACTTCGTGAGCCGCTTCCGCTCCGGCGAAATGCCGCTTGGCATCTTCGATTACACGACGTTCAACACCCTGACCGTCTCCGCACCGGAAATCCGCGGTCTGTGGGACATTGCAATTCTCCCCGGCACTTCCCGCACGGCAGAGGACGGCAGCACCTATGTGGATCACTCCGGGCATTCGCAGGGCGCCTGCTGCATGATGATTGCCACCGACAGCGAAACGACAAAACAGAATGCGTGGCAGTTCATGAAGTGGTGGACGTCCACCGACGCGCAGGTGCGTTTCGGACGCGAGATTGAAGCCGTCTTGGGTTCGTCCGCGCGCTACGCCACCGCGAATATCGCCGCCATCGAGCAGCTTTCCTGGTCAGAAGCTCAGCTGAAAGTCATTCGCGAGCAGATGACGTGGGCAGTCGGCTTCCGCGAAGTCGCCGGCGGCTACTACACCACGCGCCACATGACCAACGCCGTGCGCAAAGTGACCAACGACAAGACCGACCCGCGCGAAACCCTGCTGGATTACGCGCGCACCATCAACGAAGAAATCAATAAGAAGCGCTTGGAGTTCGGTCTGCCGATCGACGAAGAGACGCCCTGAGCGAAAGGAGGAAGCATTCGTCATGACCGCGTTCTGGAAAAAGTACTTTGCGCTGAGACAGCGCAATGCGCGCATCGCGTGGGACAGAGCAAAGCACATGAAGTTCTGCTATGCGTTTCTGGCGCCCTACGCCCTGTTGTTCCTGACCTTCTACATCCTCCCGATGCTCATCTCCATCTACTACTCCTTCACCTACAACAACATTCTGGAGCCCGCGCGCTTCATCGGGATGGGCAACTACATCACCCTGATTTTGAAGGATGATGTTTTCCTGACCGCCGTGAAAAACACGTTCCTGCTGGCGGTGATTACAGGGCCTGTGGGCTACATCATGTCATTCTGCTTCGCGTGGCTCATCAACGAATTGCCGCGCTGGGTGCGCACGATTGCCGTCGTCATCTTCTACGCGCCGTCCATTGCGGGCAATGCCTACTACATCTTCTCTATCATCTTCCGCGGCGACGCGTACGGCTACCTGAACGCCATCCTGATGAAGCTGGGCATCCTCAACGCCCCGATACTCTGGCTGACGACGCCGGATTACATCATGCCGGTCATCATCATCGTCACACTGTGGATGAGCATGTCCACGGGTTTCCTTTCCTTCGTCGCAGGCTTGCAGGGCGTTGACCGCTCGCAGTACGAGGCGGGCTATGTGGATGGCATCCGCAACCGCTGGCAGGAATTGTACTACATCACCCTGCCGAACATGAAGCCGATGCTGATGTTCGGCGCGGTCATGTCCATCACGTCCGCGTTCGGCGTGTGCGATGTGCCGATGGCGCTGGCGGGCTTCCCCTCCACCGATTACGCCGCGCACACCGTCGTCACCCACCTGTTCGACTATGGCTTCACCCGCTTTGAAATGGGCTATGCCTCCGCCATCGCCACCTTGCTGTTCCTGGTGATGATTTTGTGCAACAAGCTGATTCAGAGCGCTCTGAGGAGGATTGGCACATGAGTACCATCAATGTCCGCAGCTACAAAGGTCCAGTCAGACCGGACGGCACGCCGATTGAGCTGCCGCAGAAGGTACTGAAGCTGACGAAGAAGTCGAACATGCGCCACAAGAAGCCGAACCGCTCCCGCGTGGGCGACTTTCTGGTGGGGCTGCTGCTGTTCCTCGTCGCGTGTGCAATGGCGTTTCCGCTGGTGTTCGCCATTTCGTCCTCGCTGAAACCGCTGGATGAGCTGTTCCGCTTCCCGCCGACGCTCTTCCCGCGCCACCCCACCATCGACAACTTCTCTGACCTTCTCGTCACGATGGGGCAGAGCTGGGTTCCCTTCTCGCGCTACATCACCAACACCGTCGTCATCACCCTCGTGGGTACATTGGGGCATCTGCTGATTGCGTCCCTCGCGGCGTATGTGCTGGCGAAGTACGATTTCCCGCTCGGCAAGCAGTTTTTCGCCCTCGTCGTGACGGCACTGATGTTCAACGGCTACGTCACCGCGATACCGAACTACCTGACCATGACGCGCCTGAACCTTGTCGACACGCACTGGGCGGTCATCCTGCCCGCGTTCGCCGCGCCGATTGGGCTGTTCCTGATGAAGCAGTTCATGGAAGGGCTGCCCATGTCGCTGATTGAGTCCGCGAAAATCGACGGTGCAAAGGAATTCCGCATTTTCTGGACGATTGTCATGCCCAACGTCAAGCCCGCATGGCTGACGCTCATCATCTTCTCCGTTCAGAACCTCTGGAACGCCAAGGCGTCCGCCGTCATCTACTCCGAGGCGCAGAAGACGCTCGTCTACGCGCTCCAGCAGATTCAGGCGGGCGGCATTGCCCGCACGGCTCAGGCGGCGGCAGTTACGGTCGTCGTCATGGCTGTGCCGATACTGATTTTCATCCTCAGCCAGAGCCAGATTCTCGAAACGATGGCGACATCCGGTCTGAAAGATTAAGAGAGGAGGACGCCGATGAACCGCATGGTTTCCCGTCTCTGCGCCTGTCTGGTTGCGTTCTCCCTCTTCGCCGCACTCTGCGGCGGAATGGTCGCGCGCGCCGCAGACGGCTTTGACTACAATTACACCTACACCTACGATTACTGGGGCGACGAACGCCAGTCGCCGGATGCCTACCGCACCAGCGCCATGCTGTCCAGCGTCTCCCTTGGGCTGGAAACGCCGATGCGCACCCCGCGCGGGCTGACCGTCTCCGGCAATGACATCTACATCGTCGATACGGGCAACAACCGCATTCTGCAAGTCGCCCGCGACGGCGAAAGCTTCACGCTGACCCGCGTGATTTCCGAAATTTCCGGCGACATCACCCCGAATACGCTCTCCGCCCCACAGGATGTGTTCGTCATGGCGGACGGCACACTGTTCATCGCCGACACGAACAACAACCGCATCCTGAAAGCAGACCGGAATTTGAATCTGCTGAGCGTCTTCACCCGCCCGACGGACGCGACCTTCGACCAGTCGATGGCGTTTCTGCCGACGAAACTCGTCTGCGACACGACCGGACGCGTCTTCTGCCTCGCGCAGAACGTCAACCGAGGCCTCATGAAGTACGAGGCGGACGGCACGTTCACCGGCTTCATCGGCGCGAGCGAAGTGAAGTACACATGGTACGAGCTGGTGTGGCGGCTGCTCTCCACGAAGGAGCAGCGCGCGCAGCAGGCATCCTTCGTTCCGACGGAATACAACAACATTGCGCTGGATTCGGAAGGCTTCTTCTTCGTCACCACGCAGACCTTCAATTCCAACGAGCTGACCTCCGGCGCGGCGAAACCCGTCCGCCGCCTGAATGCCATCGGCACGAACATCCTGATTGAAAACGGCACGAGCCACGTCATCGGCGACCTGCAATGGGCGCGCGGCGACACGAACATCACCAACTCCGGCCCCTCGAAGTTCGTGGACGTGACCGTGCTGGACAACGACATCTATTCCGTCATGGACAAAACGCACAACCGCATCTTCACCTACGACAAGCAGGGCAACCTGCTCTGGGCGTTCGGCGGTGTGGGCAACATGGACGGATACTTCCTGAATCCCGTTGCTTTGGAGCATCAGGGCTATGACCTGCTGGTGCTGGACAGTCAAGACTGCTGCGTGACCGTGCTGACCCCGACAGAATACGGCAAGCTGGTCTACAAGGCGACCGAGCAGTACCACGCGGGCGAATACGCCGCTTCTGCCGACACTTGGCGCGAGGTCATGAAGCGCAACGGCAACTATGACCTTGCCTACATCGGCATCGGGCGCGCGCTTTTGCAGCAGAAGCAATTCAAAGAAGCCTGTGACTATTTCGCCATGGCGCGCGACAGCCGCAACTACTCCGAGGCGTTCCGCTACTACCGCTCCGAGTGGGTAGAGCAGAACATCGGGTGGATTTTCGGCATCGTCGCGGTGCTGCTGGTCGTTCCGATGGTCGTCGGGCACATCCGCAAGATAAAGTGGGAGGTGGACAACGCATGACGCTCGCAGCAAAACTGACCGACAAGCAGAAGTGGCAGCGTCTGCTGTCCTCCCTGCGCTATTCGCTCTACGTTATCTTCCACCCCTTCGATGGCTTCTGGGATTTGAGCCGCGAAAAGCGCGGCAGCCTCGGCGCGGCGAACATCATCGTGTTTCTGGTGCTGCTCGTCTGCCTGCTGTCCATGCAGTTCACGCCTTTCCTGTTCATGAACGTCTACTGGCCGAGCGTAAACATCATCCAGCAATGTCTCGCCGTCCTCCTGCCGCTTTTGTTCTTCGTGGCGGGCAACTGGGGGCTGACGACGCTGTTTGAGGGCAAGGGCACGTTCAAGGATGTCTACATCGCCACCTGCTACGCGCTGACGCCCTACGTCATCCTGCAAGCGGCGATGATTCTCCTCGCAAACGTCATTACCGCCAAGGAAGGCGCGTTCTACTACGTTCTGGAGGGGCTGTCGCTGGGCTGGAGCGGCGCTCTCATCATCTGCGGCATGATGCAGACGCATGACTACTCGCTGGGCAAGACGCTGCTGTTCACCATCATGACGCTGCTGGCGATGGTCGTCATCATCTTCCTGCTGCTGCTGTTTTTTTCGCTCGTTGGCGACGGCATCGGCTATTTCGTCTCCCTCTACAAAGAAGTGCTGTTCCGTCTGTACTGACGAAAGGAGAAAGTATCCATGAAACGACGCATCCTTGTGCGGATCGTGCTGGTTCTGATTCTTCTTCTGGCACTTTATCCGCTGACGAAATTCGTCATTCTTCCGCTCTTTGACACCTCCGGCGAGCTGGAAGGGCACGACGTGCCGCTTTACGGCTACTCAGAGCCTGACACGCCGATGGTCATGGAGAATGACGCTCTCCGCTTTGAGCTTGACCCGGCGACGACCCACTTCACCCTCACCGACAAGCGCACCGGGCACGTCTGGCTGTCCTCGCCTGATAACGCGGACAGCGACCCGATTGCCCTGCCGGTGGAAAAGAACAAGCTGAACTCCACCTTGAGCCTCACCTACGCCGCCTCCACCGGCATGACCACCCAGTTCACCTCGCAGGAACACAGCATTTCAAACGGGGTCTACGAAGTGCTGATGCAGGAGGATGGCAGCGTCCGCGTGAACTACTCCGTCGGACGCGTGCAGCGGTCTTTCCTCATGCCGACTGCCATTGGCGACGCGCGAATGCAGCAGTTCATGGAGAAAATGACCTCCAAGCAGAAGAAGGACATCAAAGAATACTACCGTGAATACAATATTGACAAGCTCCGCAAGACTGACGACAAGGCTGCTTTGCTCGCCGCCTACCCCGATTTGGCGGAAGAGCACGTCTGGGTGCTGCGCGACGGCACAAAGGATCACCTGAAGCAGCGCTGCGAAAGCATCTTTGCCGAAGTGGGCTACACGGCGGAGGATTTGGCATACGACAACAGCCGCATCGTGCAGGCGGGCAGCACCATCGCCAAGGCCGTTTTCAACGTCTCGATGGTATTCCGTTTGGACGGCAGCGACCTTGTTGTCGAAGTACCGCTGGATGACCTTGCTTACGACGTGGATTATCCGCTGACGAGCCTGACGCTGCTTCCGGCTTTCGGCGCGGGCGGTACGGCGGATAACGGCTTCCTGTTCGTCCCCGACGGCAGCGGCGCGATTATCCGCTTCAACAACGGCCGCATTTCCCAGCGCGCCTACTACGCCAACCTCTACGGCTGGGACTGGGCGTCCATCCGCACGCAGGTGACGAACGAAACGCGCATCAACTTCCCGGTTTTCGGCGTTTCGGGCGACAGCGGGTCATTCATCTGCATTCTGGAGGACGGCGCATCGTGGGCGGGCATCGGTGCGGACATTGCCGGCCGCCTGACCTCCTACAACACCGTCAACGCAACGTACACCATCGTCCACGGCGACGCCTACGACGTTTCCGAGCGCACGAACAACGCCGTCTACATGTTTGAAACGGCGCATCCGACGGGCTTCATCCGCCAGCGCTACCGTTTTCTGCCCGAATCGGGCTACATGGACATGGCGGCGTCCTACCGCGACTACCTGACCGCAAAGTACCCGAATTTCGCCGCACAGACGGTGGATGCGGACGCGCCGCTGAGCATCGAGCTGATTGGCGCGATTGACAAGGTGCAGCAGGTGGCGGGCGTGCCTACCAGCGTCCCGATTGCCATGACGACCTACGCGGAAGCGAAAGATCTCCTGCGCGAGCTTGTCACCCGCAATCTGGCGCAGAACATGTCGATTCGCTACGCCGGATGGATGAACGGCGGCATGAATCAGCAGCTGCTGTCCTCCGTCCGCCTGATTCGGCAGCTGGGAACGCAGGAGGAGCTGTTCTCCTTCGCACAGAATGCCGCGATTGCGGGTGTTCCGCTCTATCTGGACGGTTTGACGGCTTTCGCGCGCGACAGTGGCCTGCTGGAAGGCTTCATCTCCTTCCGCGACGCTGCCCGCTTCACCACGCGTGAAGAAGCGGAAATCCCCGAATACAGCCCAATCTGGTACGGCGCGAACGACGACCGCGACACCTACTACCTCGTCAAGCCCGCCATCGCCATGCGCAGCGTCAACGCCTTGGTGGACGCGGCGGCTTCCTACGGCGCAGGCGTTTCCTTCCGCGACATTGGGTACATGCTCTCCGCTGATTACGACAGCAAAAACCACACGACCCGCGAAGCCGTGCTGCATCAGCAGGCGGAAAAGCTCGCTGAACTCAAGGCATCCGGGCGCGACGTGATGATTCGTCAGGGCAACGACTACGCCGCGGTTCAGGCGACGCTCATCACCGACATGGACTTCGACGGCGGACAGTATTCCATCATTGACGAGTACGTCCCCTTCTACCCGCTGGCGCTGCACAGCCGCGTATCCTACACAGGCGCATCACTGAATCTGGCGGATGACGCGGAGGAAGTCCTCCTGCGCAGCGCGGAAGTGGGCGCGGGCCTGCAATACACGTTGACCGCCCAGAGCGCGCGCGTTTTGCAGGATTCCACCTACTCCGAGTTCTACGGCGCGGACGCGTCGCTCGTGCTGGATGACATCACCGCACAGGTCGCGCAGTACCGTCAGACGCTTTCGGGCATCTTCAATCAGGAAATGACAGGCCATGAACGCGTCGGGAACGTCACCATCACGACTTACGCAAACGGCACACGCGTCTACGTCAACTTCGGCTATACCGACGCGGCGGTGGATGGCATCACCGTTCCCGCCCGCAGCTATGCAGCGCAACAGGAGGTGAGCAAATGAGCGGCAAACGCATTTCCATTCGTGCGCGCCGAGCAGTATCCGGCTATCTGTTCATTATGCCCTTCATCATCGGCTTCCTGTGCTTCATGCTGCTGCCGCTGGTGGATTCATTCTGGATGAGCCTGTGCCGCGTGGACGTGACCGCCGGACAGGGCTTCCAGACGACCTTTATCGGGCTGGACAACTACATCCGCGCCTTCACCATTGACCCGGAGTTCAACAAGCTGCTCAGCGAAGAAATCGGCGTGATGGTCACGCACACCATTGCGATTCTCGTCGTGTCCTTCGTCATTGCCATCGTACTGAATCAGGAATTCAAAGGGCGCGCGTTCGTCCGCGCTATCTTCTTCCTGCCCGTTATCCTCTCCAGCGGCGTTCTCATCGGCTTGGAGACGGACAACACCCTGATGGCGGGAATGCAGCAGATGATGGCGGAGTCCTCCCCGTTCACGCTGTCCGAGTCGCTGATGAAGATTCTCAAGCTCACGGGCATCGGCAGCGACGTGCTGGACATCGTCTTTTCCCTGATTGACGAAGTGTACGACATTGTGATGGCAAGCGGCATCCAGATTGTCGTTTTCCTCTCCGGTCTGCAGAACGTTCCGCGCAGCCTGTACGAAGCGGCGGATGTCGAGGGCTGCTCGAAGTGGGAAGCCTTCTGGACGATTACCTTCCCGATGGTCTCCCCCCTGCTGATTGTCAACATCATCTACACCATCATCGACTTCTTCATGAAGACAGACAGCGAAGTCATGAAGAAAATCAATGAAGAAATGACGCTGAAATACAACTACGGCTTCTCCTCCGCAATGGCTTGGGTGTATTTCGCCATCACGATTGTCCTCATCGGCGCAAGTGCCCTGATGCTGAAAGGAGTGGTGAGCAGCGATGAGTAAGCAGACCGCGACCCATGCTCATCCCAGCGGCAGCTTCTGGGCGCGCAACCGCAAGTCCGGCGGATATCTGCTCCGCAAGACGGTGCGGCGCAAGGGCTATCAACTGATTCGCTTCCTGCTGCTGTTCGGGCTTTGCTTCATGATTATCCAGCCCCTGCTGGACAAACTGAGCGTCTCGTTCATGGCGGAGCGCGACCTGTACGACTCCACGGTCATCTCGATTCCGCGTCACCTGACGACGGCGAATTACTCCCTCGCCGCCAGCAAAATCCTGCTGAATTACGGCACGACGTTCCTGAACACGCTGATCGTCTCCCTCGCGGTGTCGGTGCTGCAAATTGCCGCCTGCACGCTCGTGGGCTACGGCTTTGCGCGTTTCGAGTTCCCGTTCAAGAAGTTCTGGTTCGCGGCGGTCATCATCACCGTCATCATTCCGCCGCAGACGATTTCGTCCTCGCTTTACCTGCACTTCAACTTCTTCGACATCTTCGGCATTTTCAAGGCGACGACGGGCAGCAGCCTGAATCTGCGCGGTTCGCCCATCCCCTACGCGCTCATGTCCGCAACGTGCATGGGGCTGAAGAACGGGCTGTACATCTACATGATTCGCCAGTTTTTCACCGGCATTCCGAAGTCGCTGGAGGAAGCGGCGTATGTGGACGGATGCAGCATCTTCAAGACGTTCTGGCGGGTGATTCTGCCCGACGCCGTGCCGATTCTGGTCTCCTGCTTTCTGTTCTCCTTCGTCTGGCAGTGGACGGACACGTTCTACTCCAAGCTGTTCTTGGGGAACATCAAGCTTCTGAGCCTTGAAGCCTCTACCGTCGCCGACCGCCTGAACAGCTACGTTTCCATTCAGCTGGGGCTTTCCGGCGGCGCGTCGATGGGCTATCAGCAGCAGATGGTTTCGACCGCCACGCTGATGCTCGTTGCCCCCCTGCTCGTCCTCTACCTCTTCGCCCAGCGTTCCTTCGTCGAATCCATCGCCGCAAGCGGCATCAAGGGGTGACAAGGGAGAATGAAACGGGACGAAGTCCCCTCCCTTGACCCTTCCGCGCGATTGAGTTGGTGACACTGGCATACAGTGTCCGCGTGTTTATCCACAGGTTAGGCACACTATCCACGGTTTCCAAACAGCGGGCTGTGCCTGCCGCTCTGAACCCAACCCGCTGCGGCACCGAAGGGGTCAAGGGGGCGACCGGAAAGCCCCCTTGTCGCCGCCGCAGCGGCGAAACTCTCGATCCTATGACCCGCTGGTCATAAAATAAAAGGAGGCAATCTCATGAAACGGTACCTTGCTCTGTTTCTCTCTCTGGTGATGATTCTCTGCGCCCTGCCGCTGGCAATCGCAGAAGACGTCGAAAACCCCTACGAGGATGACGGTATCGTCATCTACCGCGACGCGGACGGCAACGTCATCGACCTCGGCGGCATGGAAATCACCGTCTGCGACTGGTGGTCTTCCGACTGGCACGACGACGAACCCACCACAGCGGCGGGCGAAGCGACCTACGACTACCGCACTTGGTTGGAAGAGACCTACAACTTCAAGATTGTGCAGCGCAACGCCACGACTTGGAACGACTCTCCCTCCGACTTCACCAACTTCGCGACCACGGGCGGCGACGAGAACTATGTTTGGATTCTCCGCGCCGGCGCGTACCTTGCGCCTTTCAAGGCGGGTCTGTTCTACGACCTGTCCACGCTGGACTGCCTCGACTTCTCCGATGAGAAGTGGAACGGCACGGTTACCGGTCTGCTGAGCAAGGACGGCGGCATCTACGGTATGCGCCCCGAAAAGGCTGAGCCCCGCAAGGGCGTGTTCTTCAACAAGCGCCTGCTCAACGATGCCGGTGTTGACCCCGAAGAGATCTACGACCTTCAGGCAAAGGGCGAATGGACGTGGGAAGCCTTTGAAGCGCTCTGCGAAAAGCTGACCCGCGACACCGACAACGACGGCGTGATTGACCGTTATGCCATGATGTCCTTCTCCTCTCACCTGCTTCCCGCCGCCCTCGTTTCCAACGGTGCTGGCTTCGTTCAGGTGGATGAAAACGGCAAGTACTACAACGCGGCGGAAACCGATGCTTTCCTCGAAGCCATGAACTGGGTCATGGACATGGTGTCCAAGTACGAAATGAAGGCGCCCGAAGGTGCGGAATGGAACTACTTCGAGAGTGCGTTCATCAACGGCGAAGTCGCCCTGCAGGTGCATGAAGACTACTTCGCTGGCTCTCTGGCAAACATGGAAGACGACTATGGCTTCGTGTTCTTCCCCAAGGGCCCGCGCGCCAAGACCTACCTCTACGCGCCTTCTGACAACATCATGGTCATCCCGGCTTGCTACGACGCGGATCGCGCGTGGAAGATTGCCTTCGCTTACAACCTCTTCACCAACCCCACCCCCGGCTACACCGACAGCGACGACTGGAAGAACGGCTACTATCAGAAGTACCGCGACGAGCGTGCCGTGGACGAGACCATCACCATGATGCGTGAGCCGGAGCATCAGTTCGTCTGGTATTCCGACATGGTGACCGGCTACGACATCGGCAGCCAGTACATCTGGGACGTGTACGCGCAGGCGACCACCCCCGCTGAAAAGGCGGAATCCATGCGCGGCACTTGGCAGGCGTACATCGACGAAGCCAACGCAAACTAACCCCGCAAAAACGGGTCGAGAGAAGCAATTCTCTCGACCCTCTTCATTTTTTGGGGGGGAGACGCAAGGGGCGCTGCCCCTTGACCCCGCCAAAGGGTCTTCGACCCTCTGGACTCCCGTTCGCGCGATTCAGTTGAGCGCATTTTCATGCTATCCCCGCGTGTTGATACGGGAACGACATCAGTGCCGCCCAAAGCCGCCCCCAAACCCATTCGAGTTTCCCACAACCGTGCTGCTCTGCGTCACCGTCGCGCTGGTTGAGCCAATCGTCACCGTGTACGTTTCGCCTACCACCAAATCCGGGCTGGAGAACACCACGCTGTTCGCGCTCTTCACCGTCACACCCGTGTACAGCACATTCCCCTGACTGTCCGTGATAGTAATCGTCTCGCCCGCGCCGAAGCTGTTCATCGTCACAAGGAACGCGCACTGCGTGGACGTGCTGCCAAAGTTCTCCGTCATACTGCTCGTGCCCAGCGCGATCAGCGTACCGCCGGCGATGACGCCTGCTCCGCCGTTTTCCGTGCCAATGTCCAGCGCGCCGTTGCCGCCATTGGACGGGCCGTTGATGGTAATGTCGCCGCCCTCCACGCGCAGGTCACCGTTGGAGTCCAGCCCGTCTCCATCCGCATTCACCGTGATTTTGCCGCCCGTAATCAGCAGCACCGGCTGCTTGTCGGTCGTGTCGTCTGTGGTCGTGCTGTCTGCCGCGTCCTGCCCCGGCATGGTCGGCGGATTGCCGCTGGGCGCATTGCCGTCCGGCGGGGTCTGCATATTGCTGTTATCCGGCGGGGTCATATCGCCACTCTGATTGTTCGTGTCATTGCGCCGTCCGCCGAAGCTGCCGCCCATGCCGCCGCGTCCGCCGCCGAACCCTCCGCCAAATCCACCGCTGAAGCCGTCCGAGCCGCCGTTGGCATTGATGCCGTCATCCGTCGCGGTTATGTCCAGTTCACCGCCTGCCAGCGTAATCTGATTCGCTTCCAGACCCTCATAGGAGGTCAGCACGGTGATTTTGCCGCCCAGCACGGTCAGGGAAAGCGCCGCATGAGCGCCATCGTCGCCCGTGCTGAGGATGCATTCGCCGCCGGAAATCGTCATGTCGCCATTGGTGTGCAAGGTGTCGTCCTGCGCGTCAATCGTAATCGACCCACCGGAAATCACCATCGCTTTGCCTGCTTTCAACCCCTTGCAGCTCACGCTGTTATCGTCACTGGCGGAATTGTCGAAGTCCCACCAGCCGCGCATGTTGTCGGTTTTCTGCTGCGCGTTTGCGCTTCCACCGCCGCTGATGATGGAAATCACGCCGCCCGTCACTGTCAGCGTCGTTTCCGCCGACACGCCGTCGCCCACGCTGGTGATGATGATTTCGCCGTCCTCAATGGTCACGAAGCCCTTTTCCTCGTTCTCCGTCTCGTCGCTGGTGATGCCGTCCTTGCCGGATGTGACCGTCACCGTGCCGCCGGAGACGGTCACGCTATTCTTGCCCTTGATGCCGTGCCCCAGTGCAGTCACGCTGATATTGCCGTTCTTGATTTTCAGGTCTTTCGTGCAGTGGATGCCGTTGTTAAGGTAGCCCAGCACGGTCAGACTGCCCTTGCCCTTGATTTTCAGGTCAACCTTGCTTTGCAGCGCACCGCCGGATGCTTCTTCGCCCTCCGTCGCGGTGGCAATGTCCACTTTCTCGCCGGATTGCAGGACGTTCGTCGTGCCTTCCGCCAGCTCAATGGTCACGTCGTCGGCGGTGGCAATTTGAATCGCCGCGCCGGTGCTGTTCCTGATGCTCACGCCGCCCAGCACAAGGGTAATTTTCGCGTTCTCGGCGCTTTCGACAATGAGCGCGCCGTCGTCAAGTGTCCCGGCGATTTGGTATGTGCCCGCTTGGGTGATGGTGACGGTCTGACCGTCGATACGGACAGATGCGTCGGTGGATGTGCTCCCATCAGGGGAGAGGGTAATGCTGCCATCGGCAAATGCTGTGCTTGCCAGCAATGCAACGCCTGCTGCCAATATCGAAATAAGCCACTTTTTCATGATATAAACCTCCTTGCTTTTGTCTGATGCAGAGGATTTCGCCTCTGCGGAGGCGACCAAAGGGCAATGCAAACAGGCGAAGCCTGCGATCGCCCTTTGGAAACCTTCGGTGCCCTCTAAGTTACTATTTGGTTATTGATAGCTTTTATTTGAGTTGCCTAATGTGGAATTACAGGCTGTCATTATCCCCCGGATTCGTGAAGAGAATCGGGAGGTTGCCGTTGCGCTCGCGAAGGTCGTCCAGCAGCGCTTTCGAGGGGACGGCGCTCGGCAGATTCACCTGATAGGTTAGTTCAAACAGCGTACCCATGCTTTCGGTGCGTACCTTTTCCAGCGTCGCCGTCACATGGTGCGCGCGGAAAACGTCGGGCAGTGCGGTTTCGTAGTCCACATCTTCCGGCACGGTGATGCGCAGGACTTTCGCGTTCTCCGGCATTGCGCCGAAGTGCAGTTTCGTCAGCGCCAGCACGGCGGCAGCGGCCAGCAGGAAGAAAACTACCGCCACGCCGAGCATTCCCATGCCCATTGCAAGGCCCATCGCGACAGCGGTGAAAATCGCCGCGATTTCGCGCGCCGTACCGGGCACGGAGCGGAAGCGCACGAGCGCGAACGTCCCGGCGACCGCCAGCCCCGTGCCAATGCTGCCGTTGACCATCATAATCACCAGCGCGACCGACATCGGCAGGAGCGCCAGCGTCAGCGCGAAGGACATGGTGTGCTTGCAGCCGCGCGTGAACACCAGCGCGGTCAGAATGCCCAGCACCAGCGCCGACGCCAGACACAGCAGCAGCGCGGAAACCGTCAGGGGCGTGGGCAGAATCGAGGTCAGCAGCGAATCAAGACGCATGTTCAATTTCTCCTTCGTTGTTCCGTTTGTGCGCCATCGGGCGAATATCCGGCATCCGGCGCGCAAGGTGGTTCAAATAGCATGTGCCGTACTTGGAGAACGACGACATGTAGATTTTGTGTCGGCTCAATAGCCGCGCCAGCCACAGCGGGGCGGCGTTTGCGAGCTTGACCTCCAGAATCACGGGGTCATCGGGGCAAATCAGCGTCCCCGCGTCGTCCGTGAAACAGTCAAGGCGCGTTGTGCGGTAGCGCAGGTGCGTGTCCAGCGTCACCCGCAGTGCCGGGTCATCCAGCCCGTACAGCGCCACGCGTTCATAGGCGAGGAACACTTTCGGGCGAATCGGATGCTCCGACAAATACCGATGCAGCTCGCGCTGAATCTGCGGATTTTCGCCGTCCAGCGTTTCGCCGCGCAGGAAGCGCCGCATGTCGTCCGGGCTGACCGCAATCCGCCGCTTGTAGACCACACCGCTGTACTTCTTCTTCAGTTCCGCGAAAATCAGCGAATCCTCCATCGGCGTACCATAGGCGCGAAGCCGAAATTTCACCTTGTACTTCGGTCTCTGAATCGACCTGCGGATCAGCGCATAATCATCGGTGTCATAATACAGATTGCGGATGGTATGCTGCCCGTACTGGTCAACCGCCATATACCCTGCGGTCAAATCCCGCATCAGCGCCTCCGCCTGCAGATGGGTGAGGACGAATTTCTTTTCCACCCGTTCAAAGGAACACTGAACGCCCGCCATCAGCGCTCACCTCCGTTCGTTTTGCTTGCAGAAATGATGATACTGCCCTTCTGTGTCCGCAAAAGGTGCGCTATGTGAAGGTTCTATGAAAAAGCGCGTTCTCTTGCCTTGCGGCGCGGCAAAAAATGCAGTATACTAAGGATAAACAATCACAAGAGGAGGCTTTTCTCATGAACGTATCTGCCCACCGCGCCTTTTCCTTCCTGCGCACTTACGGCTATGAGCGCGTCAGCTGTTCCAAGGAGGAGCGAACCGTCGCCGAAGCGCTGCTGAACGAATGCACGTCGCTCGGCGTTTCCGCCCAGCTGGAGGAGTTCACCGTTCCGTGCGGGCGCGTGTCTCACGCGCTGCTGCGGGTCACGTCGCCCTACGTCAAGGAGTACGAGGTCACGGGCTACGAGCGCGCTGCCTCCACCCCTGAAGGCGGTCTGGACACGGAGTTCCTGTATGTCGAGAATGCCGACGAAGTGCTGCTGGAACAGGCGAAGGGCAAAATTGTGCTTGTGAACGGCTATCTGAACCGCGCGACCTACGAAAAGCTGCGCAAGGCGGAAGCCGCGGCCATTCTGACCTTCACCGGGCGCACGATTGACCGCGAGAGCGAAAGTGACCTGAACCGCTGCAAGCTGCGCGAAACGCTGACGGAGCCATTCGGCGCGGTTCCCGTGCTGAACATGCGCGCCGCCTCCGCCGCCGAAATCGTCCGCCGCGGCGCAAAGACGGTGCATATCGAGCTGACCGGCGAATGCTATGACGGCACGAGCCAGAACGTCTGCGCGACCATTCCCGGCACGGACAAGCCCAGTGAAGTCATTACCCTCGGCGGGCATTACGACAGCGTGTATTTCTCTTCCGGTGTGCATGACAACCTGTCCGGCAGCGTCATCGTGCTGGAACTGCTGCGGTATTTCGCCGCCCATCCGCCGCGCCGGACACTGCGCTTCTGCTGGTTCGGCTCAGAAGAACAGGGGCTGCTTGGCTCGAAGGCATATGTCAAGGCGCACGCGGACGAACTCAAGGACTGCGTCGCCATGCTCAATTTCGACGTCGCCGCGCCGACCCTCGGCTCGAACCACCTCGTCACCCTTGCCACGGATGATGCCCTGCACTACGTCGCGGGCGTTCTGCGCGAAGCAGGCTACGGTGTCCGCGCCAAGCAGGACACCTATTCCAGCGACTGCATCCCCTTCGCGGATAACGGCGTGCCCGCCATCAATCTCGCCCGCTTCGGCGCAAACGGCGCGGACTACATGCATAATCGGCATGACAGCCTGAAGAGCGGGTATCTCGATGAGCACGCGCTGGATATCACCTTGCAGCAGGGCTTTTTGCTGCTGGATCGGCTGGCAAACGCGGCTTCCTTCCCCATCAAGCGGGAAATCGCCCCCGAAATCCGCCAGAAGGTGGATGAATACCTGTTCAAGGCAAAGAAGGAGTAATCCCCCCGATGATAGGACGTTTCGCGCCGACTCCCAGCGGACGGCTGCATCTGGGCAATCTGCTCTGCGCGATGCTGGCGTACCTGTCCGCGCGCAGTCAGGGCGGGCAGTTTCTGCTGCGCATTGAGGATGTGGATATTCCCCGCTGCCCGCGCGCGCTGGCGCAGCAGGCGATTGATGATTTGCGCTTTCTCGGCTTCCGCTGGGATGCGCCGCCGCTGTACCAGTCGGAGCGGAGCGGCGTTTATCAGGATGTGCTGAACCGCCTGCGCCGCGAAGGGCATGTGTACCCGTGCTTCTGCACCCGCGCGCAGCTGCACGCGACCGTCGCGCCGAATCTGGGCGACACGCAGTTCATCTACCCCGGCACCTGCGCGCATTTGACCCCAGAGGAAGCTGCCGAACGCGCCAAGACCCGTGCGCCTGCCATGCGTCTGCGTGTGCCGGATGAGACAATCACCTTCACTGACCGTGTTTTCGGGGCACAGGCGGAGAATCTCGCGCGCGACTGCGGGGATTTTCTCTTGCAGCGGTCGGACGGGCTGTTCGGGTATCAGTTGGCGGTGGTGGTGGACGACGCGCTGTCCGGCGTGACGGAGGTCGTGCGCGGGCGGGATATCCTCAGCGCAACGCCGCGGCAGATTTACTTGCAGCATCTCCTGGGCTATCCGCAGCCTGCTTACGCGCATATTCCCCTGCTGATGGACGCGCAGGGGCGACGGCTGGCGAAGCGCGACCGCGATTTGGATCTGTCCGCGCTCTCGAAGCGCTTTTCGCCGGAGGAGATTCTCGGCTTCCTCGCGTGGAGCGCGGGGATTCAGCCAGAAATGCGCCCGACGACGCTGGATGCGCTGATTCCGCTGTTCTCGTGGGACAAAATCCCCCGCACGGATTTGCGCCTGCCCGCCGAAATCTTCCCTGAAGGAGCTTCCACATGACGTTTGAACGGATTACATCCCCCAGTCACCCGCTGTACGCCGAGGCGATGGCGCTCTACGGGATCAGCTTTCCCGCGCATGAACAGCGTGAAACGCCCTCGCAGACCGCCATTCTGACCCACCCTGACTATCACTTCACGGCGATTCTGGACGGCAGCCACTTTGTCGGCGATATGCTCTACTGGGAAACGCCGGATTTCCGCTACATCGAGCATTTCTGCATTCTCCCCGCCCTGCGCGGGCAGCGGTACGGTTCGCGCGCGCTGTCGATGCTTTCCAATGACCGCCCGGTGATTCTGGAAATAGACCCGCCCGTGGACGAAATCGCCATCCGCCGCAAGGGCTTCTACGAATGCTGCGGCTTCACGGCGAACCCGTATCCGCATGTGCATCCGGCGTACCACAAGGGCATTCGTGGGCATGATTTGGTGCTGATGTCGCGCCCCGATGGACTGACGGATAAGCAGTGCCGCGCGTTTCATACTAATTCGATTCTAAAACATGGCATCGAGCATAGCAGATTTTTCGTTCCGGCAAAGCTGAGTGAAGCGAGGCGTACTGGAGGTACGCGCGAGCGGAACGATGCAAAGCCGGGGCGGAAAAGATGCTGTGCGAATGACATGGTTTAGATGAGAATTCGTATCAGGCGTATTTGGCGGATGTCGTGATGCGGAATGCGTATTGACCGCAAGAGTGCAAACCAAATCAAGCGAAGTCCGCCCACGCTGTGCTATCCTATTCACAGCGAAAGGAGCGAAGGACGATGGAAAACTGGTCACAGAGCATCCAGCAGACGATTGACATCATTGACCGCTGCATCCGCCAGCAGGAGGACGAAGCGCTGACCCTGCGGGCGCTGTCCGCCGCATTGGGGTACTCCGAGTCGTATGTGTCGCGGAAGTTTCGGGCGCTGTCCGGCATGTCCCTGCGCGATTATCTGCGCTTCCGGCATCTGGCGTTTGCCCTGCGGGACGTCCGCGACACATCGGATTCCCTGCTGGAAATCGCCGTGCGCTACGGCTTTTCCTCGCACGAGGCGTTCACCCGCGCATTCCGCGCCGCTTACGGCGTGACCCCCAGCGCGTACCGCCTGCACCCGACTGCCGTCGTCCTCCACACCATTTTGAAGCCTTTCGACTGCTATCTGCTTGGCATAGGAGGAACGGGCATGGCCGCATCGACTGACCACATCAAGACGTATTTCATCACCATTCCGGCGCACAAGTTCCTGCACATCCGCAACTACGAGAGCATCGGCTACTTCGATTTCTGGCAGAAGCAGAGCCTGATTCCGGGGCAGGACTGGGCGACCATCTGCGGCTTGCTGGAGCGCATCCCCGGCAGCCTCGATCATTTCGGCGGCAACGAGCGCAACGCATCCGCCGGGCAGCTGATGGCGTACATCAACGAGCCGACCGGGCGCATTTGCAGCTGGGGGATTCCGCTGGCGGAGGCTTACGGCATTCGCCTGCCCGCGGATTACACCGGCGACGTCCCCGCGCCGCTCCAGCTCATGGACGTGCCCGAAGGGGAATACATCGTCTTTGAGCACGGGCCGTTTGATTACGAGACGGAGAACACGCAAGTTGAAACCGAAATCGAGCGCGCGATGAAGGACTTCGACTACGCCGCGCATGGGGTTAAGCTGGACACCGCGCAGGGGCGCGTGTTCTACTTCTACCATGACTGCACGAGGTTTTGGAAGTATGTGAGACCGGTGAAGCGGGTGGAAGATATTTTAGGGCAATAACATTCCCAAAAACGAAGCGGCAGACCGCCATTTTGCAGGGTCTGCCGTTTTGCTTTTTCCCAAAGACTTCACTGTTCCGTTTTCCCGACCACATACACCGCCAAGTCCATCTCGCCCGCTTTCGTCGCCGCCGTCAGGTCATCATGCAGCCACGAAACGTAATACGGCTGCTCGATGCAGTCATGCAGGAGCTTTTTGATGCACTCAATGTCGTTCACTGTCAGCGAAATTTGCGCGTCCGTCATCAGCTTCGCCGGAGCTAAGACAATCTCGCAGTCGGTGCCGTTTTCGTGGTCATGCAGGGCGATTTTATCCGCGAAGCCCGTCAGAAGCGTGTCGAATGCGTAGTACGCCAGCAGCATTTCTTCCTGATGGATGCCAATTCGCATAAAGACAGCGTCGTCTTCGCGAAACGTCTCCACCCTGCATTCCAGCTTCGGGATGATAGGCACGGTTTAGTCCTCCCCCAGATGCAGATCCTTGAAGTCCCCCAGCTCGCCGCGGCGGAAGTGCTTCCGGCACAGGCTCACATACTGCCCATTGCCGCCGAGGACGACCTGCTCGCCCTCCTGTACCACGCGGCCGTCCACCACGCGGGCGTTGCACGTCGCCTTGCGCCCGCACCAGCAGATGGTCTTGATTTCCTCAATCGTGTCCGCCCACGCCATCAGCCACTGACTGCCCTCGAAGAAATTGTTCTGGAAGTCCGCGCGCAGACCGTAGGCAATTACGGGCACGTCGTAGTCATCGACCATCTCCACCAGCATTTCGACCTGCGCCTTGGTCAGGAACTGCGCTTCGTCGATGATGACGCAGCCGTAGCCCTGCGCGTCCGCCGCCGTCACATCCTCGATGAAGCGGCAGGCGGTTTCCAGCCCGCAGCGGGAACGGACAATCACCGCCCCGTCGCGGTTTTCGAGCTTCGGTTTGAGCATCAGCACCTTCTGGCCGCGCTCTTCGTAGTTATACTGCACCATGATGGCGTTGGCGGTCTTGCTTGACCCCATGGCCCCGTAGCGGAAATATAATTTTGCCATGATTATGTAGTCTCTTCTCTTATTGTATTTGCGTTTTTGATATTGCGCTTTATCGTAGCAGGGGATTTCGCCTCTGCGGAGGCGACCAGAGGGCAATGGAAACAGACGAACGTCTGCGGTCGCCCTTGGACTCCTTCGCACTGCACTCCCATGTTTCTTGATTTTTCATGTTGCAGAGGGAATCGCGCCTGCGGGCGCGACCAAAGGGCTTTCCGATCGCCCTTTGGAAACCTTCGGGTCGCCACTACCGGAGTTGACTTCTTCCGCAGCAGAGGAAATCGCGCCTGCGGGCGCGAAGGTTACAGTGCCTTCATCGTGAACGTGAACGTGTAGGGCTTGTCTGCCGGATAGCAGAACTGCGGCAGGACGGGCGCGCCCCAGCTGTCGTCGCCGCCGATGCCCTTGCGGAACATCGCCACATCCAGCACCGTGCGTACCGAACCCATCAGGTCGCTCGGATGGTATGCCGCTTCCAGCTCCTCCGGCAGCCACGGCTGAACGCTCACTTCGAGGTTGTCGCCCGAAATTTCCACGCCGTGACCGTCCGCATCCGTCACCGAAACGACCTGCACGCCCGTGCGGTTGCCGCTTTCCTGCGGCTTGCAGTAGCGCGTCATGCCGTCCGCGGCGTTCCAGCTGTGCCAGCCCAGATACGCGCCCTCGCGGCGGTCGATGTAGTTCTCATCCGGGCCGTAGCCGTAGCAGCGAACGCGGGTCAGGCGCGGGTCAAGCTGGAAGGACAAGCCCAGCGCGGGCATATCCGGCTGATTCGGCAAGCCGGGCCAGTCCACCGTTACGTCAAGGGCATCCTGCGAATGCACCGTGTAGCGCACCGTGACCGCGAAGTCCGGCAGCATCGGCGTGGTGTAGCGATAGACGAGCGTCGTTCTACCCGCTTCCTGCTGGATATCCGCGTCGCTGCACGCGCTGTGACGGCTGATAAGGTGGTACACACCCTGCTGGATGTTGTTGCCGTTGCCGCGGTCGTTGTCAGTGGATGCGCGGAAGAGGCTCAGTTGCGGTGCACGCAGGAGCGTCTCGCGCCCCAGCCGGTCGCGGAAGGAAATGATGCCGCCGCGCCGCGCCAGCAGCACGCCCAGCCCTTCGCCGCGGAAACCGACATTGCAGTCGCCAATCACCGGGGCAGGCGCATTGTCCGGCGTTTCCGCCTTCTTCATCGCGCCCAACACGGTCTGTCCGTGGCTGAGCACCGTTCCCGCTTCCAGTATGCCCGTCTTTTCGCGCAGCACGAGGAAGCACGTTACCACCGTCTGTCCTTCCGGCAGCGTTCCGAACGGCAGGTCAATGTGGACTGATTCGCCCGGCGCAATGTCCGGCAGCAGCGTTTCGCCCGCGCTGATGGGCTTGCGGTCGCACTCCAGCGTCCAGCGGACGTCATAGCCCGTCAGCGTCTGGAACAGGCGGCGATTCTTCACCGTCACGCCCGTTTCGTCCGGCGTCAGGAACACGTCGCGGAACAGGTACCGCACTTCCTGACACTTGCCCGTCTGCGTGCGGTCGCCCAGAATGATGCCGTTGGTGTTGAACTGCCAGTCCGTCGGCTTGTCGCCGAAATCGCCGCCATACGCCAAGCGTTCCTGCCCGTTCGGGGCTTTCACGCGCAGCGCCTGATCCACATAATCCCAGATAAAGCCGCCCTGATACATCGGGTACTTGTCCTCCAGCGCGGTATACAGGCTCATGCCGCCGCAGCTGTTGCCCATGGCGTGGGTGTATTCGCAGTTGATAAAGGGCTTGTCGGGATTGCTTTGCAGATACTCCTCGATGCTCGCGACCCTGCGGTACATGTTGGAATGCACGTCCGTCGTGTCAGGATAGCGCGGATCATTCGCCACGCCCTCGTAATGCACCAGGCGCGTCGGATCTTCCCGGCGGTAATACTGGCTCAATTCGTAGAGGTCTTTGCCGCCCCAGCTTTCGTTGCCGCACGACCAAAGCAGAATGCACGGGTGATTCTTGTCACGCTCCAGCATCGCCCGGCCGCGCGCCAGCACTGCCTCCTGCCACTCCGGGCGGTTGTCCGGCACCACCCAGTCGTGCATCGGCTGCCACGAGCCGTGCGTCTCGATGTTCGCTTCGTCGATGACGTACAGACCGTATTCGTCGCACAGGCGGTAAAATTCCGATGTATTCGGATAGTGGCAGGTGCGCACGGCGTTGATATTCATCGCCTTCATGTCGCGAATGTCGCGCATCAGCAGGTCATGCGTCATCACGCGCCCGCGGTCGCAGTCAAATTCGTGGCGGTTGACGCCGTGGAACACGATGCGCTTGCCGTTCAGGCACATGATTTTGTCCTTCATCTCGAACTGGCGGAAGCCCACTTTCGTCCGGCAGACTTCGGTCACTTGCCCCTGCGCATTCGTCAGCACGACGGTCAGCGTGTAGAGATTTGGCTCTTCCGCGCTCCACAGCTTCACGCCGGGAATCTCCGCGCTGACGTAACTTTCCAGCGCCGTCAGCGGCTTCTCCGCCGTCCAGAGCGTCTTGCCCGCCTTGTCCGTCAGCGTCAGTTTCGCCTTGCCCAGCGACGCGCCCATCACCCGCAGGCGCGTTTCCAGCGTCGCGCGGGTGTAGTTGTCCGTCAGCGGTGTGCGGACGCGCAGGTCGTAGAGATGCGTTTCGGGGTAGAAGTGCAGGGACACGCTGCGGTGGATGCCGCTGAACCGCCAAAAGTCCTGATCCTCCATCCAGCTGCCCGTGCAGCGCTTGAACACGCGCAGCGCCAGCCGATTCTCCCCGACGTGGACGTAGGGGGTCAAGTCGAAGCGGTGCGGTGTGAAGCTGTCCTCCGCATAGCCGACTTCATGCCCGTTGACGTAAACCAGCACCGCCGCTTCCACGCCTGCCAAATGCAGCACGGTGCGCTGCTGCACCTGCGGCAGAGAAAGCGAAAAATGTCGGATGCATGTCACCGTCGGGTTGTAGACTTCGCTCACCTGCGGCGCCTGCAAGGCTTCGTGTCCATCCCACGGGTACTGCGTATTGACGTAGTGCGGCGGATCCCACTCCGGCGCTTCCATCTGAAATTCGCACGGCACCTGAATTTCCCGCAGCGTTTCATCCAGCGCGGCGCTCGTCAGCAGCGTGTCCGGCGCTTCCGATGGATTCATGGCAAAATGCGCCTTCCACGCGCCATCCAGCGATTTCACCAAAGAGGACGCATCCGCGTCTGCCTCCGCCATCGTCGCATAAAAAGCATGATCGGAGCAATCCGGCAGCTCATGGACGCTGAAAATTTCCGGGTTGCTCAGCCAAGCGGTTTCAAATCGTTCTCTTGCAATCTGCTTCATCGAACTCATCCTTTCATAAGGAATCTTCTCCCTTGATTATAACGGATTGCGCGCACCTTGTCCAGTCCCGCAAAATAAACTTTTTGCATTCGGCAAAGAACGCGCCGTTTTCCCTTGACAGAAGCATTATTTGATTGTAAAATAGGAAGTGACCGGCTGTGGCGCGTCCGAAATGTTTTTTCAACCGCGCCCGTGCTGTTTTCGATAGACGCCTGATTGCTTTCAAGCGCCTGCGGATTTTCGCCGTTTTCGTGCGGTTTTCGCGGTGCTTCGGCTGTTTGACCAGTCAATGCGGATGGGCAGCGTGTCTGCTGATTCGCCTTTTCGGTGCTTTTCCCCGATTGGGGAGGATGCATCCTTTCCGAAACGCGCCTGTCATCACAAGTGCGCCTGTTTTCATGCGCCCTGCGGTGATATTTCTGACCCCGTATTCCCTTCGTCAGAGCGTTGTTTTTCTGCCTGCTGCGACGATATGTCGTCCTCCGGCAGTGTGTTGACTGATATGGTTTTGCCGTCTGTTCGTCCTGCCTGTCCATGCGGATGCGCGGGATGTTTTCGGACTGCGTGTGTCGAATTTGCAGCGTACAGCCGTATGGGGAAAATCGCTTCCCCGACGGCTTTTTTGCGTCGGTCGTATCAACTTCGCAACTGAATTTTCAGCAAAATTTGAAAGGGGGAAACCATTCAGTGCCAACCATCGTATGGATTCTGATTGTCCTGCTCGTCGGTGCCGGCGGCGGCTTCGCAGGCTACACCTACCGGCAGAAGATGGTCGAAGAAAAGATCAACCGCAGCGAGGAAACTGCCAAGCGCCTGTACGAGGATGCCGTCCGCAAGGCGGATGACTACAAGCGCAAAGCAGACGACTACAAAAAGGAAAAGGTGCAGGAAGCCAAGGCGGAAATTCTCAAGGCTAAGGATGAGATTGACCGCGAAAAGGCGGATAACAACCGCGAGATGAACGAGATTCGTGAACGCCGCGCCGAGGTGCAGCGGAGCGAAAATCGTCTGGTGCAGCGCGAAGCGTCGCTGGACAAGCGTTCGGACAGCCTTGATGACCGCGAGAACGACCTGAAGAAGCGCAGCGACCTGATGGAACGCAAGCAGGAGGACACCGCCCGCCTGCACGACGAGGCGGAAGCCCTTGTCACCAAGCAGAACACAGAGTTGGAGCGCATCGCCTCCATGACGCAGGACGAAGCGAAGCAGATCATCATCGACCGTGTGCAGAAGGAAGCCTTCCACGACGCGGCGGCGTCCGTGCGCGACATTGAAGCGCGCGCCAAGGAAGAAGCCGAGAAAAAGGCGCGCAACATCATCGCGCTGGCAATTCAGAAGTGCGCCTCCGACCATGTGGCGGAAAGCACCGTGTCCGTCATTGCCCTGCCGAACGACGATATGAAGGGCCGCATCATCGGCCGCGAAGGCCGCAACATCCGCGCGCTGGAAACTGCGACGGGCGTGGACATCATCATCGACGATACGCCCGAAGCCGTTATCGTGTCCGCGTTTGACCCGATTCGCCGTGAAATCGCCCGCCTGACAGTCGAACGCCTGATTAACGACGGCCGCATCCACCCTGCCCGCATCGAAGAGATGGTCGAGAAGGCGAAGAAGGAAGTCGAAAACCAGATTCGCGAAGCCGGTGAAGCCGCTGTTTTCGAGACGAATCAGCACGGCATCCACCACGAGCTGGTCAAGCTGCTGGGTCGCCTGAAATACCGCACCTCCTACGGACAGAACGTCCTGAAGCACTCCATCGAGGTCAGCCATCTGGCGGGTCTGATGGCTGCGGAACTGGGCGCGGATGTTCAGCTTGCCAAGCGCGCAGGTCTGCTGCACGACATCGGCAAGGCGGTTGACCACGAAGCGGAAGGCACGCACGTCACCCTCGGCGGCGAACTGGCCCGCAAGTACCACGAGAGCCCCGATGTCGTCCACTGCATCCTCGCCCACCACAACGACGTCGAACCGCAGACGGTTGAAGCCGTGCTGGTTCAGGCGGCGGACGCGATTTCCGCTGCTCGTCCGGGTGCGCGCCGTGAGAGTCTCGAAAACTACATCAAGCGTTTGGAGAAGCTGGAAGAGATTGCAACCTCCTTCCCCGGCGTCGAGAAGTGCTACGCGATTCAGTCCGGCCGCGAAGTGCGCATCATGGTCAAGCCCGACGACGTGACCGACGATGGCACGAAGATTCTCGCCAAGGAAATTGCCAAGCGCATCGAGAAGGAAATGGAGTATCCGGGGCAGATTCGCGTCAACGTCATTCGCGAAACGCGCTCGATGGAGTACGCCAAGTAATTGCAACGCAAAAAGCCCTTTCGTCCGATACGGCGAAGGGGCTTTTTCTGATGGCTGAATTTATTACCGTCGCTTCTGTGGAGGCATTCGCGCCCGCCGCCATTGCATTGCTCACTGCTCATTGCGAATTGCTCATGATTTGGTTCTTCACGGAATCTTAGGGGAAGAGCAGCTCGGGGGCGCTCCTGCGGGAGCGCAGAGTTACTGGCAGGGACGCTTCGCTGCCTGCA
>ERZ780223.969-NODE-969-length-30311-cov-3.747753_pt1 | contig 30311 bp, 22 predicted proteins | sample MGYA00511016_ERZ780223 | MGnify/ENA primary metagenome ERZ780223 (study PRJEB29588, sample SAMEA2159032) | human gut metagenome | biome: human gut; feature: human-associated habitat; material: faeces | place: Denmark | collected 2008/2010 ... | reverse complement strand
GGGGGATAGAACAAGAGGTACGAGCTTTTGAATCTGACAGAAAAGAGGAAGATATGAAAATATATTGTATGAGCGACATTCACGGATGTCTGCCGGAATTTGAAGAGGCTTTGTCGTTGGTCGAAGATTATCTGAAGGAACCAGACACAAAGCTGTGTCTGCTTGGCGATTATATTCATGGCGGAGCGGACAGCTATGGAGTTCTGGATAAGATCATGAGACTGCAGGATCAGTATGGAACGGAGAAGGTAATTGCTCTGATGGGAAATCATGAGGAGCATGTGCTGTCCGGAATCGCAACGATCAGCCAGATGACAAGAACTCTGGAGGAAGAGGACGATGAGGGCGACGAGAAATACATTTATTGGATAGAGAATCTTCCGAGATATTATACAGAAGGAAATACAATCTTTGTTCACGCCGGCATTGATGAGGAAGCGGGAGATCTCTGGGAGTGGGGAACGAGTGACGACATATTTGTCTGGAAATATCCCGCGTCAACCGGCAGGATCGAGGGCATAGACATGAAGGTTGTGGCTGGTCATGTCGGGACGGCGGAAATCGCCGGAGATCCGGGCTTTCACGGTATCTATTATGACGGAGAAAGTCATTATTATATTGATGGAACTGTTTTTGAGAGCAGTTGCATTCCGATTTTGATGGTTGATACGGACGAAGATAAATATTATGAGATCACGGAGGGGGGCAAAAGGCGGGTTCTCCCTTGCGATGAGGAAATGGAGGAATAGAATGAGAAAAATCAAAAAATTATTAAGCACATTATTGGTTCTCGCTGTGGTTGTGACCGGCTATCCGTCTGTCTGCACCGCTGCGGATACGACGACACAAACGGATGTGGATACGACGGTCGATTACGGAAGGAAGCCGGATGACTCGTATATCCATCGTTCGACAGGCGGAAAGAAATCCCAGACCATGTCGAGCAACGACTACAGCAAAGAGGCATGGGGACAGGGATGGCACGCACAGCCAAGTAATGACTTTCTTGAGGAAAATGAAGACGGAACGTTTCTTCGCATCTCTTTCTTTGATGGTGAAGGTGTATTTCTGGAAACCTACGATGCTGATTTTAACTTCGTATCCTCCAGACAGCTCACCAAAGGTATTTGGACAGCCAGAGGATATTTTAAGGGAAAGGATGCCCGTTACATTGTATATAAGCAGGTGAACTCCGAACAGTCCGATGAAAAAGAAGTCGTGCGGGTTGTAAAGTATGATGACGATTGGAATATTCTCGGACGCTGCAGTATTTCCGCGATAAACACATATTCTGCTTTCACATCCGGCAGTGTAAGTATGCTGGAAAGTGACGGCATTCTGTATATTCATGCAGCTCATACCATGTATGATGAAGGTACACTTTTGGAGAGCCCACACCACCAGGCGAATATGACGCTTGAGATTGATGAGGCAACCATGACAAAGGTTGCTGATATGTCTGCAGCGAGCAATGAAAAGACAGGATATGTCAGTCATTCCTGGAATCAGTTTATCCAGGCGGACGATAATTACATCTACCGGCTGGATCAGGGAGATTCCTACCCACGGGCGGTCACTCTTTCCAGACAGAAGAAATATTATGAAGGCATTGACATGTATCAATAGAGAATCGAAGGGAGATCTTTCCTATTTGTGGCACTGGGCAGGTTTATACAGGCGTTTCAATCGGCAGTTTTGATCTGATCGGCAATACATTGATCACTGTCGGAAATTCGATCGATCCGGATACGACCGATCGGATGTTAAATATGGTTAAGTGGAGAAATGTTTTTGTTGACGTGACCGACAAAGATACCTTCGACACGAAAACAATATGGCTTACCAATTATACAGATGATGATAGGATCATTGTCTACACTCCACATACCGTTGTTACGGGTGACGGCATGTATGTTCTATGGGAAGAGGGATATCAGGATCAGGAGGACGGAGATTATAACATCCTTACGAGGATCGCCAAGATCAAAAATGATGGCACACTCGATGGGAAAATATACAGAATATGTGCCCGCCAGACCGACTGCAAACCGATCCTGACCTCAAAAGGACATATCGTCTGGTTCATGACCAATGACAGTTCTCCGGTATTCTACGATGTGGATCCTGCCAGACTCGATGATATCTGCTTTGAGGGACCGGGATATATCCAGTTATCTACGACAACGATGAAGCTGTCTCAGGATACATATACAGAGATAGAAGACAGCAGCCATACACATTCCTACAGACCGGATGTTGAAGTTTACTATAAGGGAGAGAAACTGACACAGGACAGGGATTATACGGTTTCCTATGAAGATAATTATACACAGGGTACCGCTTATGCTGTTGTCATGGGAAAAGGAGTGTTTACCGGATGGAATAAAGCGGCCTTTACTATTCTACCGGCAGAAGAAGACAATACATGGGATGTGCCGGACTGGTGGGGAACAGCAAAACCAAGTAAGACGCCGGCGGCAGATCCGAACAGCAACCGGAAGGATACGCCGTCTGCAACGGCTACGGCAAAACCAAGTCAGACGCCGAAACCAACCAAAGCACCGGCGAACAGCTCGAAAGCAACATCGTCTGCGAGTCCATCACGGAAAACAGATGCAGCTGCCAAGCTGAAGTTAACGAAACCCAAAACAGGCAAGCTTTCCGGAAACAAGCTGTATGTATGCTGGACAGAGCTGACGGCAGCAAAAGGATATCAGCTTCAGTATGCACAAAGTAAAAATTTCAAAAAGAAATTAAAAACCGTAAATAAAAATGTTTCGACACAGTCTTATACAACATTAAAGAAACTGCAGAAAAAAAAGACTTACTATATCCGTGTACGTGCGTATACACAGATTGGCGGGAAAAAGATATACGGCAAATGGAGTCCTGTGAAGAAAGTGAAGTATTGACAGAGGGAGTATTTTACAAATTACCGCAATAATTTCAAGCTGAACAGGGTAGAGAAAAGAATTTCATTATGATAAAATAGAAAAGCAGTGTATGACTGATAAATTATTTAGAAAAGGACAGAGGTATTATGTTATTAGAAGAAATCAGACAGAAAATCGTAGATTATGGTAATCAGCTTATTTCATCCGGCTTGACGATCGGAACAGCAGGCAATATCAGTATGTATGATCCGGAGACAGGATATATGGCGATCAGCCCATCCGGTATCCCATATGCACAGACAACGGCAGAGGATGTAGTAGTTATGGATCTGCAGGGCAATATTGTAGACGGAAAGCGCAAGCCTTCCAGCGAGAACGGACTTCATGCAGCATTTTATCTGGAGAAGCCGGAGGCACGCGCCGTTGTACATGCGCATTCAATGTACTGCACGACACTTGCCTGTGCCGGTGTTGATTTGAAGGCAACACACTATGCGATCGCTGATACCGGTGTGGCAACGGTTCCGACCGTTCCGTATTTCACCTATGGTACACCGGAGCTTGCCGACGCCGTGCGCGAATGCCTGCGTCATACAGACAGCAAGGCACTTCTCATGGCAAATCATGGTATGGTTGCCTATGGTGATTCACTGGAAAAGGCATTTGCGGTAGCCATGACATGTGAGTGGTGTGCGCAGGTTGAGTGGCGTGCAATGGCAATCTCTACACCGAATGTATTGTCTGATGAGCAGATGGCAGAGGTGATCGAGCATTACAAGACCTATGGTCAGGCGAAGGAAAGCGGCGAGAAGTCACAGGGGTATTTCGGATAATGCGTAAGCAATTTAGAACAGATAAAAGTTATTTATCTGTGGCAAATTGTACAAATATATAAAAAATAACGAGAAAAAGTTGACAAAATATAACATAAGCGATACAATGTTTATATAAATGAGGTGTGCAACTTTGATACATTTGTTGATGCATTTGAGCGAACACCGTGAAAAATCATAAATCATAGGAGGATGATACAATGAGAAAGTCAATTAAGAGAGTATTATCAGTAGCATTGGCTGCAACAGTAGCTGTTTCAGGCGTTGCTTACACAGGAACTAAGGCTAGTGCAGCTAGCAGCTATAAGGCAGTTATGGGTTATGCAGATACCAAATGGAACTGGGATGGTGGTAATGATTCTTCTAAGGATACCAACAAGACTGCAGTTTCTGTAAAGAATAAGAAAGGTACTGCTACATACACAGTAACTCTCAAGAACAAGAAATCCAAGAATCAGCCGGCACAGGTATTCTATATTGATATCAAGAATATCTTAAAGGATCACAGCGCTAAGAAGATTAAAATTTCCGGCGTTTCCGTAAAGTGCGATGGTAAGACTGTTTCCGGTATGAAGGCAGTTGCAACTGGTCAGCTTGAGAAGAAGGAAGATCCTAACAAGTATCGTATTTCTATCTACAACAGAGTAGGTAACAAGCAGAACGGAGATAAGACTGCAGGTTATGCTGCAAGCTACGGCAAGAAGTTCAAGTTTAAAAAGAGCATCTCTGTAACTTTCAAGGTTACAATCAAATAATGGCAGATAGGAATAACATGTAACGCAGATTTGATTTTGCTTACTCTTTTCTCTATTATATATGGGGAGCCGTTGTATTATTACAGTGGCTCCTCTATTTTGTTGACCATCATATTTATTTTGTGATACAATAGCAAGAAGAATGTTTGGAAAGGAGAAGTCCATGGCAGAGGCAGAGAAGAAGACGGCGCGGGCAAAGAAAACTGCTCCGTCCGCCAAAGGCAGGAAAAGTGCCGCAACAGGTGTGAATATTGCAGCCATTGTTAAGAAGCTGACGGAACCGCTTGTGTTCGGTCTTGACATTGGTACCAGAAGCATCGTGGGAACGGTCGGCTATCGCACACCGGACGGTGGTTTTGTTGTGGTTGCGCAGGAGTCTGTGGAACACGAGACGAGAGCGATGCTTGATGGACAGATCCATGATATACAGGCGGTTGCAGATACAATTCTTGTTGTGAAGCGCAGGCTTGAGAAGCTCACAGGAAGGAAGCTTTCCGATGTGTGTATTGCTGCGGCCGGTCGTGTTTTGAAGACAGTTGTTGCATCTGCAGCGGTGGACTTTAATTATGAGACAGTCATTACGAATGAGCATATTTATTCTCTGGACATGCTTGGTGTGGAGAAGGCGTATGAACTGCTTCGCAAGGAACAGCAGACGGATGATATGAAGTTTTACTGCGTCGGATATTCGGTGATCCGTTATTATCAGAATGATTATCCGATCACGAATCTGGAAGGTCATAAGGCCAATTCGATCCGGACGGAGCTGATCGCAACTTTCCTGCCGGATGAAGTTGTCGATGGACTTTATGCAGCGGTGGAAAAGGCAGGTCTTTATGTGGCAAATCTGACACTGGAGCCGATTGCCGCCATGAATGTGGCGATCCCGGAGAGATTTCGTTTATTAAATATTGCGTTGGTGGATGTGGGCGCCGGAACGTCCGATATCTCGATCACCAACGATGGAAGTATTATCGCTTACGGCATGATTCCGGCAGCCGGCGATGAGATCACAGAGACGTTAGCAAGACATTATCTGCTGGATTTTGCGGAGGCAGAGAAGATGAAATGCCAGAGTACCAGCCGTAAGCAGGTGACGGTACACGATATTATGGGACTTTCTCATAAGATATCCTCGGAGGAGATTGCGGAGGTAACGGAGCCTGTGGTGAGGGAGATCACAGAGAAGGTTGCAGACCGGATCAAGGAACTCAATGGCGGCAAGTCCGTCAGTGCGGTGTTTGTCGTCGGAGGAGGCGGCAAGATCCGTGGCTTTGAGGAGACGCTTGCACAGGCACTTGATCTGCCGGAGGAGCGTGTGGCACTGCGAGGCTCTGAAGTGATGGGACAGATCACCTTTTTACAGAAGAATATCAAGAAGGATTCGCTTCTGGTGACACCTGTTGGAATCTGTCTTAATTATTACGAACAGAAAAACAACTTTATATTCGTGACAATCAATGAGGAAAGGATCAAGCTTTATGACAACAGCAAGCTGACCGTGGTGGATGCGGCAATACAGTGCGGTTATCCGAATGAGGATCTGTTCCCGAAGAGAGGAAAGACACTGAATTACACCGTGAACGGTGAGGCGCGCATGCGGCGCGGAGAACCGGGAGATTCTGCGGTGATTCGGTTAAATGGCAGGGAAAGCGCACTGAGCGAAGGTCTGTCGCAGAATGACCGGATTGAGATCGTTGCATCCACAGCAGGAAAGGATGCGGTGATGTCAGTTGGAGACATTCCGGAGTATCATTCGGACATCCGTTTCCGTTTTAATAATAAGACGATCACCTGTCCGCGTTTTGTGACGGTCAACGGACAGCTTGTGTCCCGGTATTATGAAATACAGGAGGGGGATCGGATCGAGATATTGGAATATTATACGCTGGAGCAGGTTCTGGAGCTTATGGATATTGTCTGCAGGGGCAGAGTTTATGTCAATAATGCCATTGCCGGAATGGATACAAAGGTATATGACAATTTTTCAATCGCCTGTGAGATACGGAAGGAAGAGCCGAACTATCAGAAGCTGATGGAGGAGTACGGCGAGGGGCAGGTTCCCGAGGCTGTTTTAAACGGAGAGACGAAGGAAGCTGTTGAGGGTGAGCAGAGTCTGCCGGCACAGCCGCAGGAGAGCAAAGCTGACATAGCACCGGAAGTCGGAAATGTGACCGCGGAAGCTGCAACACAGTCTGCGACCCCTGCAGGCGATGCCGGGGAGAATGCTTTTGACATGCCGGTTACGGTCAATGGCGAGACGGTGATCCTGCGCAATAAGAAATCATATATTCTGGTGGATATACTTGATTTTTATCCGTTTGATCTGTCCGTGGCGGGAGGAACCCGTCTGGAAACGCTGATCAATGGAGTTTCTTCGGATTTCACCGCACCGGTACATGAGGGCGATGAGATTCAGATATACTGGGTATAGAAAGGAAGTTACAGGAGCATGCAGATATGTAGTATTGCCAGTGGCAGCAGCGGCAATTGCATTTATATAGGAGATGGAGATTCCAGGATTCTGATCGACGCGGGAGTCAGCCGGAAGCGGATTGTGGACGGGCTGCGTTCAATCCATGTTGCACCGGAAAGTCTTGACGCGATCTTAGTGACACATGAGCATACAGACCACATTCAGGGAATCCCGATGATGACAAAGTATTTTCATGTGCCGGTTTACGGCACGGCGGGGACGCTTAATGGAATCCGCCAGAAGGACAGCAAGGGGCTTGTTACGATGGAGCATCTGTATCAGGTCTATGCGGACCGCCCGGTCAAGATCGGCAGTCTTGAGGTAATGCCGTTTCATATGTCGCACGATGCGGCAGATCCGGTCTGTTATACCGTGGAGGCATCCGGTCACAAAGTGGGAATGGCGACGGATCTTGGTGTTTATGATGATTATACAGTGTCCCATCTGGAGGGCTGTGAGGTGATCATGCTGGAAGCCAATCACGATATCAGTATGCTGGAGGCAGGACCGTATCCTTACTCGTTGAAATGTCGTATCCTTGGAGAACGCGGTCATTTATCCAATGAAGATTCCGGACGGCTGTTGTGTCGTCTTCTTCACGATAATTTGAAGCATATATTTCTGGCACATTTATCCAAGGAGAACAATTACCCGGAGCTTGCCTACGAGACAGTCAAATGCCGTTTATGGGAGGAGCTGGGGATGAACTCCCTGTCGTTTGATCTTTCGGTTGCACGAAGGGACAAGCCGTCTAAGCTTGTTTTGACCGGCAGCGGACAGGATATGGAGTCCGGACAGCTATCGCTTGATCTGTTGGAATCCGCCTTATAATAAGCAGCACAAAACGAATTATCATTCCGTGGAATATATGCGGAATATAAGAAAATAAATCAGCCGTTAGCAGCGTGAGCCGCAGGCAGAAATGAGGGAATCATGAGAAAGATAGTAATTACTGTAGTTGGAAAAGACAGCGTTGGAATTATTGCGAGAGTATGTACATATCTTGCAGACAATCAGGTAAATATCCTTGACATTTCACAGACGATCGTTGATGGTTTCTTTAACATGATGATGATTGTAGATACCGCAGCATGCAGCATCAATTTCGATACATTTGCGGAAGATCTTGAGAAGATCGGTACGGAGCTTGGCTGTATCATTCATGCACAGCGTGAGGATATATTTGATCAGATGCACAGAATTTAAGTTACGGAGGAATCATTCAAAATGATAAACATAAATGAAGTATTAGAGACCAATAATATGATTGAGAAGGAAAATCTCGATGTGCGTACCATTACGATCGGAATCAGCCTTCTGGAATGTATTGACAGCGATCTGGATGCCTTAAATGAGAAGATCTATAATCGTATCACAACAGTGGCAAAGGAGCTTGTTCCGACCGGACAGGCAATTGAGAGGGAGTATGGAATCCCGATCGTTAACAAGAGAATTTCCGTGACTCCGATCGCACTGGTCGGTGGTGCAGCCTGCAAGACGCCGGAGGACTTTGTGACGATCGCAAAGACGCTGGACCGCGCTGCCAAGACATTAGGTATTAATTTTATCGGTGGATACAGTGCACTTGTCTCCAAGGGAATGACAGAGGCGGATGAGCTTTTGATCCGTTCGATCCCACAGGCTCTGGCAGAGACAGATTTTGTCTGCAGTTCCGTAAATCTTGGATCAACAAAGACAGGACTTAACATGGATGCTGTTAAGCTGATGGGTGAGATCATCCTGCAGGCGGCAGAATATACGAAGGAGAACGACAGCATCGGTTGTGCCAAGCTGGTTGTATTTTGTAATGCACCGGACGATAATCCGTTCATGGCGGGGGCGTTCCATGGTGTGACAGAGGCAGATGCCATTATCAATGTCGGTGTCAGCGGACCGGGTGTTATGAGAAAGGCTCTGGAGGCCGAGCATGGCACAGACTTTGGTTCTCTTTGTGAGACCGTGAAAAAGACAGCATTTAAGATTACCCGTGTTGGTCAGCTTGTGGCAAGAGAAGCATCCCGAAGACTGGATATTCCATTTGGTATTATTGATCTTTCTCTGGCGCCGACGCCGGCGATCGGAGACAGTATCGCAGATATTTTCGAGGAGATGGGTCTTGAGAGAGCCGGTGCACCCGGCACAACAGCTGCACTTGCCCTGTTAAACGATCAGGTGAAGAAGGGCGGCGTTATGGCTTCCTCTTATGTCGGTGGCTTGAGTGGCGCATTTATTCCGGTCAGTGAGGATCAGGGTATGATCAATGCCGTTGTAGACGGGGCACTCACGCTGGAGAAGTTAGAGGCTATGACCTGTGTATGCTCGGTAGGTCTTGATATGATCGCAATTCCGGGTGATACAAAGGCGACAACGATTTCCGGTATCATTGCAGATGAGATGGCGATCGGTATGGTTAACCAGAAGACGACAGCAGTCCGTCTGATCCCAGTGATCGGCAAAAAGGTAGGCGATACCGTAGAGTTTGGCGGATTGTTAGGTTATGCACCGGTTATGCCGGTCAATTCCTTTGACTGCAGTGCATTTATTAACCGTGGCGGGCGTATTCCGGCACCGATCCACAGTTTCAAGAACTAGAACCTTTTGCTGAAGCGTTGCAGATATATGATTTTGCGGGGACAGGGCGCAGGCTCTGTCCTGTTGTATATTGCCGGAAACATATAAAATGAACCGAAATGGAGATTCATATGAAAGAAAAGGACAATAAAGAGTTAGAAGAGCTTACAGCAGATATGCCAAAGAAAAAGCTGCCTGTCTGGAGCAAGATCGTGATAGGAGTTGTCATTGCACTGCTGGCGATTTTAGGTATTGCTTACGGTGTATTTAGCTACAATTATGGAAAGATTTATGTAAAGGACAATGATAACGAGAAAGCACAGGAAGAGTATTTTGATGAGGATACTGGAATTGAAAACCTGAAAGCGATCGATCCGGATAAGATTCATCTCGACAGTGCAGACAGTGTAATGCAGTCTAAGGATGTGATCAATATCCTTGTGTGCGGCGAGGAGGCGATCGGAGGCGGTCGGGGAAGAACCGACAGCATTATGATCGCAACCGTTAACAGGAAGGACGGAGCACTTCGTCTGACCTCGATCATGCGTGATACCTATGTGCAGATACCGGGCTTTTCGGACAATAAGATCAATGCGGCATATCATAATGGTGGCATGAAGACTTTGATCAAGACGATTCATAAGAATTTTGGCGTTGATGTGGATGGATATGTGCTGGTAAACTTTGATTCGTTCCAGCAGGTGATCGAGGCTCTTGGGGGCGTTGATATCAAGCTGGCAGAGGATGAGGTGGAATATCTTAATAAGACCAACTATATCTCTGAGAAATCGAACAGGACACTTCATGTCGGAGTCAATCACATGAATGGTAATCAGGCACTTGGTTATGCCAGGATCCGTTATGTACAGAAGGACGGACAATATGGTGATTTCGCAAGAACACTGCGTCATCGTACCGTGATGTCTGCCATTTACAAAAAGCTCATGGACAAATCGGCATTGGAGTTGATCGCGATGGTGCCAAAGCTGATGCCGCTCGTCAAGACAAATATTGACAAGGCAGATCTTGTCAATTATCTGTATCAGGGTGTGGAAGTCCGCAGCAGAAATTCAAAGCTGGAAACACTCAATGTTCCAGTGGAAGGGGCTTACAAGATTACCCGTGTCCGCAGCATGTCGGTGATCCTGCCGGATCCTCTGGACAAGAATGTGAAAGCGATGCAGAAGTTTATATTCGGCAGTGCTCTTGGAAAAGAAGATAATAAGGGAGCAAATATCAGTGTGGGTCAGTAAATTGTATACAATTATACATTGACGCAATCCAGAGTTTGTGGTATAAATTTGAGAGGAGATTTTCATATTTTACCAAGTTATACCAAGGAAAGGGGCAATTATTATGTCATTAGAATTATCCAGAAAAGCAGCAGCGGTGAAGCCATCTTCTACACTGGCGATCACTGCAAAGGCAAAGGAACTGCGTGCGCAGGGAAAGGATGTTGTCGGTTTTGGCGCAGGTGAACCGGACTTTAACACACCGGAGAATATCTGCGATGCTGCAATTCAGGCAATTCATGATGGATTTACAAAATATACACCGGCTTCCGGAACCAATGAGTTAAAGGAAGCTGTTTCTAAGAAGTTTAAGTCCTTCAATGGACTTGATTATGCACCGGATCAGATCGTGATCAGCAATGGAGGAAAGCATTCTCTGACCAATATTTTCACAGCACTGATCAATCCGGGTGATGAGGTGATCATCCCGGCACCATTCTGGCTCAGCTATCCGGAGATCGTTAAGCTTGCGGGCGGTGTACCGGTGATTGTTAAGACCACAAAGGAGCAGAGCTACAAGCTTCAGGCAGAGGATCTGAAGAAGGCAATTACAGACAAGACAAAGGCTGTTGTACTTAACACACCAAACAACCCGACCGGTATGCTTTACACTGAGCAGGAGCTTCGTGCGATCGCTGACGTGGTTGTAGAGAGTGACATTTATGTTGTCGCAGATGAGATGTATGAAAATCTTGTTTACGGAGATCAGAAGCATATCAGTATTGCTTCCTTTGGCAAGGAAATCTATGACAGAACCATCACCTGCAGCGGTCTTGCAAAGAGCTATGCAATGACTGGCTGGAGAATCGGTTACACAGGATCTTCCAAGGAGATTGCAAAGATGATGAGCAGCGTTCAGTCTCATCAGACCTCCAATCCAAACTCTATTGCACAGAGAGCCGCTGTTGAGGCACTCAACGGTCCTCAGGATTCTGTGGCAACCATGCATGCAGAGTTTGATAAGCGCCGTCAGTATATGTACAAGAGAATCTGTGAGATGCCTCATGTAAGCACGATCGAGCCAATGGGTGCATTCTATGTATTTGTTGACGTGAGTGATGTACTCGGTAAGGATTATAAGGGGCAGAAGATTGAGGATACTTCCAAGATGGCAGAAATCCTTATTGAGGAATACAATGTAGCGGTAGTTCCATGTGCGGATTTCGGATTTGCGGATCATATCCGTCTGTCCTATGCAATCTCACTGGAGCAGATTGAAAAGGGATTGGATCGTATCGAGACATTCTTAAAGGAATTAAAATAACATATGAGAGAAATTAAGAAACCGGCTTTTATGAAGGAAGCCGAGAAGACAAAATCCCACAGTATATTGGGAGAGATGATCATTTTTATTGTTCTCTATGTAATATCGATATTCGTAGAAGCCATGGCACTGGTGCCAGGGCTTCTCGTATATGGACTCATACATCCTATCAGTGCAGGTATTGAACAATATAACAGTCTTCTTCAGAACAGGTCGCAATGGGTGACGGTTTATATGCTGTTTGCGGAGATATTTTTGATCGTATTATATACAGGGTACTGTAAGTTTATTGAGAAAAGACCATTGTCGTCGATGGGATTTACGAAACGGAACATGTCTTCGTTCTATGCGAAGGGGATTGGCTGGAGTGCGGTTTTGATCAGCGGAGCCTATCTGATCTGTGTATTGACGGGAGCCTGTCATTTTGAAGGTGTCTCAGCGCAGCTTGTACCGGGATACGTCGTTTTTTATCTGATCGGTTATATGATTCAGGGACTGGCGGAGGAAGTGATCTGCCGGGGATATTTGCTGGTATCTTTGTCGCGCCGTAATTCCGTGTGGTATTCCGTGATCCTAAGCAGTGGTGTATTTATGGCGATGCATATGAGCAATGAGCATGTCACGGTGCTGGCGTATATCAATCTCTTTTTGTGTGGACTGCTGTTTGGTCTTCTGTTTGTGGAAAGCGGCAGTATCTGGAAGGTTGCTGCACTGCACAGCGGATGGAATTTCCTGCAGGGCAATATCTTCGGCATATCGGTCAGCGGTACAGCAAAGTCAAGCTCTGTGTTTGACAGCTCTTTTGCCGATGGCTGGTCGTTTATGAACGGCGGTGACTTTGGTCTGGAGGGTGGTCTTGCCGTAACGATTGTTCTGGCAGTGGGAATCTATGTGGTATACCGCCGCATGGAACGAAGCGGAATGCTTGTAAAGCGTATGCAGACAGAATCCATGAATGCGGTAAAGGAGACTGTATCCGCAGAGCAGACAGAACAGGTAGTGGGAAACAGATCAACTCAAAGCAGCGAAGAAGAGGGCGAATTCGCGCAGAAAACTGCTTTGAATCTGGATACCCTGCGGGATATCGAGAAGCAGAAGGAGGAAGCCGGGGTTATCGTCAAAGAGAAGACGGAGGCGGTTTCCTATCCGAGCAAGACGGTCTTTGATGCAGACTATTTTCAAAAATAAATATCAGAAGTAACTACAAATGATAACAGCGCAGGCTTTGATTCCTGCGCTGTTTTTCTCTACATAAATTTTTGTATAAAATACTGTCGAAACAGATCGTAGATTTGACGTATCTGCTTCGGCAGTATCTTATTGATCGTTATTTTATTTCATGTTCTTTACAGCAGTAGAGAGCATCAGCTTGATTCGGTTCAGCTGGTTTACCTCGCTGGCACCCGGATCGTAGTCGACAGCCACAACGTTGGACTCCGGATACTGACGGCGCAGCTCTTTGATAACACCTTTACCAACAACGTGGTTTGGAAGACATCCAAACGGCTGGGTACATACGATGTTTGGCACGCCGGAATGGATCAGCTCAAGCATCTCACCGGTTAAGAACCAGCCCTCGCCGGTCTGGTTACCGCCGCTGACGATCGGATCGGCATATTCTGCCAGCTTGTTGATCCGTGTTGTAGGTTCGAAGCGATTGCTTGCTGCCAGTGCATCGTTGGCAACCTTCCGGTAATGCTCCAGATAGGAGATCAGGAAGTTGTTAATGTGTGCGGAGGATTTCTTTTTGCCAAGGTATTTTGCCTTGAAGTTTGCATTGTACAGGCTGTACATGAAGAAATCCAGAAGATCCGGACAGACTGCCTCGGCACCCTCGGCCTCCAGAAGCTCTACCAGATAGTTGTTGGCAAGCGGCAGGAACTTCACAAGGATCTCGCCGACAATACCAACGCGCGGTTTCTTGATATCTTTTAATGGCAGCTCGTCAAATTCTTTAATGATCTGACGGATATTTCGCTGAAATTCCTTTTTGTTGCCGTTTCTGACGGCGCGCTGTGCAATCGCTTTCCACTTCTCATGAAGGGCGTTCGCAGAGCCGGGAACAGCTTCGTACGGTCTCGTCTTGTACAGGACACGCATAAATACATCACCATAGATCAGTGCCTGAATGGCTTTGTGTGCCATCTGCAGATTGATCTTTAGACCAGGGTTTTTCTCGATACCGGCACTCATGGAGATAACCGGGATCTGTCCCATGCCTGCTTTTTCGAGGGCACGGCGGATGAAACCGATATAGTTGGTAGCACGACAGCCGCCACCGGTCTGTGTAATGATCAGGGCAACCTTGTCAAGATCATATTCGCCGGACAAAAGTGCCTCCATAAACTGACCGATAACGATCAGGGATGGATAGCAGGCATCGTTATTAACATATTTCAGACCGTAATCAACCGCAGCCGGTGTGCTTGGTAAGATCTTGAGCTTGTAACCGCAGGAGGCGAGTGCCGGTTCCAGAATGTCAAAGTGAATTGGTGACATCTGTGGCACAAGGATCGTGTACTCCTTACGCATTTCCTCGGTGAAGATCACTCTGTGGTGTGCGGTATCAACGTTACACTGTGGCTGGATATTCTTGGCTGCACGCTCACGAACAGCGGCGAGCAGAGAACGGATACGGATTCGTGCGGCACCAAGGTTGTTGACCTCGTCGATCTTTAATACGGTATAGATCTTATTGCGCTTTGTCAGGATATCACTGACCTGATCGGTGGTAACGGCATCAAGACCGCAGCCGAAGGAGTTTAACTGGATCAGATCCAGATTAGACTGTGTGCTGACAAAGGATGCTGCCTGATACAGACGGGAATGATACATCCACTGATCCATAACGATCGTCGGACGGTCTACCCTGCCGAGATGTGAAATGCTGTCCTCGGTCAGTACGGCAACGCCGTAGGAGGTGATCAGATCGGGAATACCGTGGTTGATCTCAGGATCGGTATGGTATGGTCTTCCGGCAAGCACGATACCGCGGCGGCCGGTCTCCTTAAGGTACTGTAATACCTCCTCACCTTTCTGCTCCATCTCGGTGCGGACGACCTGCATTTCCTTCCATGCGGCAGCGGCAGCGTGGCGGATCTCATCAGCAGCAATGCCGTTTTCCTCTGTGAAAAATTCTACCAGACGCTTTGTTGCGATCGCTTCGCTTTCCAGAGAGAGGAATGGATTCTGGTATGTGATCTTATCATCACGCAGCTCCTCGATATTGTTCTTGATATTCTCTCCGTAGGAGGTAACGATCGGACAGTTGTAATGATTATTGGCATCCTCCACCTCGACACGCTCATAAGGGATGCAAGGATAGAAAATGTAATCAATACCCTGGCGGATCAGCCATGTGACATGACCGTGGGCCAGTTTTGCCGGGTAACACTCAGACTCGCTTGGAATGGATTCGATACCAAGCTCGTAGATCTTGCGGTTGGACTCAGGAGAGAGGATAACGCGGTAACCAAGCTCCGTGAAGAAGGTAAACCAGAACGGATAGTTCTCGTACATATTCAGGACACGCGGAATACCAACGGTTCCTCTGACGGCATGCTCTTCATCCAGAGATGTGTAATGCTGGAAGAGTCGCTTGTTTTTATATTCAAACAGGTTTGGAATGTGATCCTTGTTCTTTTCCTTGCCGAGACCGCGCTCGCAACGGTTTCCGGAGATAAACTGGCGTCCGCCGGTAAAGCGGTTGATCGTCAGGAGACAGTGGTTTGTACAGCCCTTACATCTTGCCATCGAGGTCTCAAACTTCAGATCATTGATCTGGTCGATGGTCAGCATGGTTGATTCCTGTCCTTCGTAATGCTTGCGGGCGATCAGTGCGGCACCGAAGGCACCCATGATACCGGCAATGTCCGGACGTACGGCTTTACAACCGGAGATGCGTTCGAAGCTGCGCAGTACGGCATCATTGTAGAAGGTTCCACCCTGTACAACGACCTTTTCGCCGAGATCCTTAGGGTCAGTCAGCTTGATTACCTTTAATAAGGCATTCTTAATTACTGAATAAGCAAGACCGGCAGAGATATCAGCGACAGATGCGCCCTCCTTCTGTGCCTGCTTTACTTTGGAATTCATGAATACTGTACAGCGGGAGCCGAGGTCGATCGGATTCTCTGCAAATAAAGCGATCTTTGCGAAATCAGCCACCTCGTAATTCAGCGACTTGGCAAAGGTCTCAATGAAGGAACCGCATCCGGAGGAGCATGCTTCATTGAGCTGAACCTTGTCGACCGACTGGTTCTTGATCTTGATACACTTCATGTCCTGTCCGCCGATATCGAGGATACAGTCGACATCCGGTTCAAAGAAGGCGGCTGCATTGTAGTGGGCAACCGTCTCTACCTCACCCTCATCGAGAAGGAGGGCGGATTTAAGAAGAGCCTCTCCGTAACCGGTCGAGCAGGAGCGGACGATACGTGCACCTTCCGGCATCATATCGTAGATCTCCTTGATGGACTTGATCGCAGTCTTGAGCGGGCTGCCGTTGTTGTTGCTGTAGAAGGAATACAAAAGACTTCCGTCCTCACCGATCACGGCAACCTTTGTTGTGGTAGAACCGGCATCAATACCGAGAAACAGATCTCCTTTATAAGAGGAAAAATCACCCTTCTTCACATCATTCTCAGAGTGTTTCTTCAAGAAATCGTCATACTCTGTTTCGTCCTTAAACAGAGGCTCCAGACGGGCAATCTCAAATTCCATGTCGATCTTTTTGGCTAAAATATCATCCAGTTTGCTGAGGGACGACATGCATTCATCTGTCTTAGCGTTCATGGCAGCACCGGATGCGGCAAAAAGATGAGAATGCTCCGGTGCAATGATCTCGTCTCCCTTCAGGTTCAGAGTGCGGATAAATGCCTGCTTCAGTTCGGTCAGGAAATGAAGCGGACCGCCGAGAAATGCGACATTGCCGCGGATCGGCTTTCCACAGGCAAGACCGCTGATCGTCTGGTTGACAACCGCCTGGAAAATGGAAGCGGACAGATCCTCCTTCGTAGCACCCTCATTGATCAGAGGCTGGATATCAGTCTTTGCAAATACACCGCATCTGGCTGCGATCGGGTAGATGGATTTGTAGTTCTTGGCATATTCATTAAGACCGGTTGCATCCGTCTTGAGCAGTGTCGCCATCTGGTCGATGAAGGAACCGGTACCGCCGGCACAGATACCGTTCATTCGCTGGTCAATACCACCGGTAAAATATATAATCTTGGCATCCTCGCCACCGAGCTCGATCGCGACGTCGGTGCGGGGCGCATAGTCTTTCAAGGATGTTGCAACTGCGACAACCTCCTGAACAAAGGGAACATTCATATGCTTGGAAAGAGTGAGTCCGCCGGAACCGGTGATCACAGGGGAAACAGGAAGGTCTCCCAGCTCTTTCAGCGCCTGCTTGATAATAGCCGCCAGAGTCTCCTGAATATTGGCATAATGACGCTGATAATCAGAAAATATGATCTCTCCCTCTGGGTTTAATATTGCAATCTTTACTGTAGTGGAACCGATATCGATTCCCAGAGTATGGCATGGTAATTTCATAAGATATTTCCTTTCTTCCTTAGCTGTCCTTTCTTATTAAAGGGTATGCGATGATAAATATCGCCATATTTTCCTATTATATGACAAAAAAAATTTGATTGCAACAGCTGAGTCACCAATAACACAAATTGGGAATATAAATAAAAAGGAAAGGATAGAAAGAAGGGCATATTCAAGCTATGAAACATTGTAATGGAATTATGCATACGGTTCGTTCCGGAGACACGCTTTATTCGATCAGTATGGAGCATCAGGTGCCGTTAGCACTTCTGCTGCGGGCAAATCCTTATGTGGATGTCTATAATCTTCAGGTCGGGGAAACAATCTGCGTGCCGGTGCGTGCAAATGACCGGCCGGTAATGCCTCCCTACGGCAGAAACTGCAGCAAATGGGAGGTCAGGGATGCCGTGCCAATGACGGAGACGGAGAACAAATCGGCAGAGGAGATGATGCAGGAAAAGGATGAGTCTGAGATGATGCAGGAAAAGGATGAGTCTGAGATGATGCAGGAAAAGGATCAGTCCGTCTATATTGTCAGGGATGGTGATACACTCGAAAGCATTCTTGGAGTTGACCGTATCGTACTGCAGCCGGGGACTGCTCTTTATCGACAAAAGTAGTGGCATCTTCGGCTTGACAAAGAAAACGCGTATCAATAGAATAGATGGTATTGGAATGTTATTTCCAATACCATTTTTTGTTATCCGTGAATAAAGAGAAACGATGCCTGCGCATGCTTAGATACGCAGGGATGGGGGATTTATGAACCAATTATTAAACAAGCTTGAAAAGAAATTTGGCCGTTATGCCGTACCGGATCTCATCAAGTATGTGATCGTGTTGTACTGTGCGGGAGCGGCGCTCGGACTGATCAATGAGAATATTTATTACAGCTATCTGTCGCTGAATGTGGAGGCTGTCTTACATGGTCAGATATGGAGACTGTTCACATACCTGATCGAGCCATATGGCTTTAATCGGGGGATGGGCTTTATTGTGAGTATTCTGTTCTTTGCGATTCAGGTCAATCTGTTTTTCCTGTTCGGAAGATCGCTGGAGCAGGCATGGGGAACCTTCCGGTTTAACATGTACTTTATCAGCGGCTGGTTTTTAAACATTGTTGCGGCATTTATTTTGTATGGGACACTTCATTCCGTACAGTATCTGTCCGGCTTTCAGTATATTTACTGGTCTATGTTCTTTGCCTTTGCAACCATCAATCCAAACATGGAGTTTTTGTTCTGGTTTGTGATACCGATCAAGGTGAAGTGGCTGGCAATTCTGGATGCGGTATATCTCTTGTATAATGTATTCCAATATGTGACAACAGGTATTGCGTGCATAAGCCGTGGAATGCCGTCAGCTGGAGGACAGTATTTCAGCGTCGCCTTTGCGATCCTTGTCGCGATGGCGAACTTCTTAATATACTTTTTTGCCAGCAGGGATTATCACAGGATCTCACCGTCGGATATCAGGCGGCGCCAGCATTTCAAGAAGCAGGTCAGGGATGCGGGACGTCAGAACGGCGGAGCAAGACACCGCTGTGCAGTATGCGGCAGAACCGAGCTTGATGACGAGAATCTGGATTTCAGATTCTGTTCGAAGTGCGACGGCAATTATGAGTATTGCTCGGATCATTTGTTTACCCATCAGCATGTGAGAAAGCATGACTGATCACAATAGAAAATAAAGGAGAAAAACTATGGGGATGATTAACGCAGTGGCAATCATTGGATTTCTGATCATGCTTGCCATGTACTTTCCAATCAGCGGTTATCTGAGAAATCGGATGGCCGTTGTGGAACAGAGCGGGGCGGCAGTCCGCGCCAGAAACAATCAGAAAAGAAAGAATGTAGCAAGAAACAAGGGCAGCAGGAATCAGACACAGGTGAATCTTGACAATCCGCAGGATCGCATGATCGGTCTGACGGTCTTTGTGGCTGTCATGGTCGTTGCATTTCTGCTTCGTGTGATCATTGGCGGTGTTTATCACGGTCATGAGCAGGACATGAGCTGCTTTATTGCATGGGCGGATATGGTATACAACGATGGTTTTCACAAGTTCTATACCACGATGACAGAGGGTTATCCACCAGGATATATCTATATTCTGTATGTGATCGGATGGCTGCGTCATATCTTCAGCATTCCGTGGAATTCGGCAATGAGTGATATCCTCACAAAGATGCCGAATATTCTTACCGATCTTGGTATGGGGTATCTGATCTATAAGGTTGCGTCCGAGAAGTTCCGTGAGACAGGTGCAGCACTGCTTTCAGCTGTTTATCTGTTCTGCCCGGCAATCATTCTGGACAGCGTTGTCTGGGGGCAGACGGACAGTATCTATGTGGTATTTCTTGCATGGATGTTCTATCTGATCGCCAAGAAGAAACTGATCCCATCGTATTTCCTTTTCGCACTGGCAATTCTTTTAAAGCCACAGGCGATGATGTTTGCACCGGTGCTGTTATACGGTATTATCGATCATGTATTTCTGGAGGATTTCAACTGGAAGAAGTTCGGGATCAACCTTGGAATGGGACTTGTGGCAATTCTTTGTATGGTGATCGCCGTGTTGCCGTATGGTTTGCAAAAGGTTATTTCCCTTTATACGAATACGGTAGGTTCTTTTGAGTATGCTTCCGTAAATGCATACAATTTCTGGACACTGGTTGGTAAGAACTGGATCAGTCAGGGAGACAGGGGCTTTGGTTTAAGCTATCAGACCTGGGGTACGATCTTTATCCTTCTGATCGTGATCGCAACAGCATTTGTAAATTTCCGCTGCAAAAAGACAGAGGCGAAATATACATATATCGGCGGTATGCTGATCATCGGTATTTTCATGTTCTCTGTCCGCATGCATGAGCGTTATATGTATCCGGCAATGGCGTTTATGCTTCTCGCATATGTGATGAAGCCGAGAAGAGATGTGTTTATCCTGTATTGTCTGTCGGCAATGCACTTCTTCTATAACGTAGCGCATGTATTGTTTAAGTATGATGCTGCAAACTATGACTGGCACAGTCCGATCCTGTTTGCAATCTCCCTGCTTGGCATGGTTGTGTTTGCCTTCATGGTATACACAACGATCCGCCATTACACCAGATTTGAGACAGAGCAGGAGGAGAAGCAGATTATCAGCCGCGAGACAACCGTGAAGAAGGTGTCTGCGGAGGAGAAGAACAAGTCTGTGATCCGTCCATCTTCCAAGCTTGTGAAGATGACGAAGCAGGATTATATTGCCATGGGAATTATCACCCTGATATATGCGGTGATCGCATTTGTGCATCTCGGGAGCTTGAAAGCACCGGAGACAGAGTATTCTGTTGTGACACAGGGGGCGGTTGTTGCTGATATGGGACAGGATGTCAGCCTCGGAAAGATGGCGGAATATCTTGGCTACCAGAACAATCCGAAGTATCTGGTGGACTATTCTTCAGATGGAACAAACTGGAATACCTTATACGGAGCAGACAATCCGTGGGATGCCGGTTCGGTATTCTGTTGGAATTATACGGATCTGAATGTGACAGCACGTTATGTGAGGATCTCACCGGCAGCGGATACGACAAATGACAGTATTATGGAACTGGTATTTACAGATACGGAAGGCAATGTAGTGACACCGGTCAATGCCGGAGACTACTCCACATTGTTTGATGAGCAGGATCTGTATGCGGCAAGAGCAACCAACTTAAACGGTACTTATTTCGATGAGATCTATCACGGCAGAACTGCTTATGAGATGATCCACAAGCTGTATTGCTATGAGAACACCCATCCGCCACTCGGCAAGGAGCTGATCGCGCTCGGCGTTCTGATCTTTGGTATGTGTCCGTTTGGCTGGAGATTTATGGGAACGCTGTTCGGTGTTCTGATGGTGCCGATCATCTATAATTTCTCCAAGAAGTTCTTTAAGGAGACGTGGATCAGTATAGTGACGACGATCCTGTTTACGTTTGATTTCATGCACTTTGTTCAGACGCGTATTTCCACGATCGATGTGTATGTTACGCTGTTTATCATGCTCTCGTATTTCTTTATGTACTGCTATACGAGACTCAGCTTTTTCGATACAAAGCTGTCCAAAACGCTGATTCCGCTTGGACTCTGTGGATTTGCCATGGGTCTTAGCTGGGCGTCCAAATGGACCGGTATCTATTCGGCAATCGGACTTGCGATCATCTTCTTTGCACAGATGATCCAGAGATTCCGTGAGTACATTTATGCAACGAAGAATCCAAATGGAAAGACAGGAGAGATTTCCCATCAGTTTATTATCAAGAACTTCCATAAGAAGCTGATCGTCACTCTGTTGTCATGCTGTATCTTCTTCATTGTTGTGCCGGCGGTGATCTATGTACTGTCCTATATTCCGTTTAACGACGGTACGGACCGTACGCTGATCCAGAAGGTGATCGAGGCACAGAAGACGATGTTCAATTATCACAGCACACTGAATGCAACACATCCGTATGGATCGAAATGGTATCAGTGGCCAATCATGTACCGTCCGATCTGGTATTATTCTGGCGTTGTGTCAGACACCGTCAGAGAGGGTATCAGTGCCTTTGGTAATCCGCTTGTATGGTGGGCCGGTATTCCTGCCTTTGTATATATGCTTTATCTGGTATTTGCCAAGAAGGACCGCAAGGCTGCATTTTTAAGTGTCGGTTATCTGTCACAGTATGCACCGTGGTTTAAGGTGACACGAGTTGTATTTATTTATCATTATTTCCCAAGTGTACCGTTCGTTACGGTTATGGTGGGCTACAGCATGTACCGGCTTGTAAAGAAATATCCGAAAGCGAAGAAATACGCCTATATTTATGCGGCACTGGCAGTAGGACTGTTTGCAATGTTCTATCCGGTCTTAAGTGGTACGCCGACGACTGTGCATTATGTAAAAACTTACCTGAAATGGTTTGAGAGCTGGGTATTATTACAGACCTGGTAATAAGGAGACGACATGAGTACAAAGATACGCGAAAGTGTAAAGAAATTATCCCATGGCAAGGAGCTTGAACAGGCTCTTCCGGAGTATCTGGAGCTTGCCCTGGACATTCATGACAGTCATGCAAGACTGAAATTCATGATGGAATATTATGTGTTTTATGAGATGATCACAGAGGGGATCAATCCTTATATTAATACGGCAGAAGATATTGCACAGGCTCTTCATCAGGCGGTTCGTGTCCTGATGGATCCTGCCTCCTTCGGAGAGGAGGAACGCAGCCGGCAGAGAGAGAATCTGCTTAAGCTTCGTACGGAAGTGACAGACCGCATGCAGGTGCTTACCGCATATGTAGACCGTTTTGTTGTATACGAGTATATTCTGAACCGCATGCAGTATCGCTTTGAGGATCAGGAGGTTATCGCCGAGGACAGTGTCTTTGCGCAGGAGGTATTAAACTTTATCTTTGCAACTAAGGACAATATGGCGATCAACGATAATATTCGCATGGTGATCGGACAGCTTCCGATGCGTATGACGAGAAGCCATTATTTCGATCTGATCCGCGAGAGTATCTCTGTCTACAAGGGTTCTGACAAGAGTGCACTGGAGGGACATCTGTACATGTTCCGCACCAATGCAATGCTTTACCGGACCGATGACATGGAGAAGTATTTCACAGAGTTTGTGCCGGTCATCAAGGAGTTTGATGAACTGGATTATGAGAATATGACAGCCGAGATGTATCAGATTTATGCTGAGAAGCTTCGCACGAATGCATCAAAGCTCAATGATATTTCGGATCTGTACATGCTGATCCAGAAGCTGATCAACGGAGCATATTCCATGTATCTGGCAGATGGAGGTCAGAAGGCAGCCGATAAGATTCCGGCGGCACAGTTAGTGATCCGCGGTATCAACGAGCTGTTCCTACATGAGGAAAGTGATATCTGGGAGAAGAATGAGGAGCATCCTCTTGAATCAGAGGAGGACAAGCTGTACTGGCTTGGCGAGCATTTCCCGGAGATCGAGGGAATGCAGGAGCGGATCTACGAATCCATGACAACGGCAGATGCCGTGCTGGAGGAGACGATCAAATCCGAGAAGGAGCAGATCACAAAGCTCGGACTGATGGAGGGCTTTACACATCTGCAACAGCTAATGCAGTTAGCTTCCGGCAGCGACTTTGTGGAACTTGAGTGGAAGGATGAGGAAGAAAAGGTAACCGCACAGGATGCAGAGAAAGCGGCAGAGCAGATCGTAACCGAGTTGAAGCAGGAGTTCAAGGGACAGTCCCGTCTGGTGAGACGTGCGATCATGGCGAATACGCTGGAAAAGATCCCTGTATTTTTCTCAACACCGCAGGAGGTGGCAGATTATATCAGCCAGTCTCTGATGCTCTGTGATGATGAAGCAGAGAAGTATGCATCCAAACAGTTGATTCAGGAAATGATGGGATAATTTGGCAGGGATTTCCGGAAAAGGAGGAGTATGCTGTACTGGAGTTCAAAAATGTATCTGGACGCGGATATTTCCGTCAAAAAGAAACGGTATCAGAAGCTTCTCGAAAAAAATAAGCCGACAAGACCGTTATATTGTATTACATTACCCGTAAATGGAGAAAATATCATGGAGATATATTCCTCCGTGGAGCTGTGGTTTCGCTGGTACCGGAAACGAAGGGTGACGGTGATCGGTCTGGCGGGAAGCCGGGAGAAAGCCGAAATGCTTGCAGCACAGATCTGTCTTGATACAGTTTGCAGAGAGGGTGACATCTCTCCCCGGATCGTGCGTGGATATTTTGAGGATATCATGTAAACAGCAACAGGATGCCGGGAGGAGGTGTGCCGATGGCAGTGATCATACTGGGTGTGTTTAAGTGGATCGGAATCATTCTGCTTTGCATTTTGGGACTGATGCTTCTGCTATGTCTGGCAGTGCTTCTGATACCGATCCGGTATCAGCTGTCTGCCGTATGGCAGGAGGAGCACAGAGTGAAGGGAAGTGTAAGCTGGCTGCTGCATCTGATCCATCTGTCTTTTGACACGGACAGAAACCAGAGTGTGTGTATCCGTATTTTTGGCATCCCGGTGAACGGTAGATTTCATACAAAGAAAAAGAAATTCCAAAAGCGAAGAAAAGTAAAGCAGAAACGGAAAGCATCCGGCAGTACCAAGGTCCAAAGGAAAGAAGGTGTTTCACCAGCGAAAGTGCAGAAGGCTGTGGAATCTTCGACAACAGCCGGTGAACCGAAAGAAGCAGGAGGGGCGAAGACGGCGGATTCATCCGATTGCACACTGCGGCGGATAACGGGCAGAGTGAAAAAGTTTTTCTTGTCAATCGCCGGCTTATTCGCTAAAATAAAGGCAATTGATGAGGAAAGCATTGAGCTGCTTCAGGCAGTTTTAAAGAGCAGTGGAGGGCTGTTAAAGCATATGGCACCACGCAGCCTCAGGGGGCGACTTCATTTTGGAACCGGAGATCCGGCGCTCACCGGACAGCTTCTGGGAGTACTTAGTGTCCTTTTTGCCATGTGGGGCAAAGGGATTGCGGTTATACCGGATTTTGAACAGGAAGTGTTTGAGGGAGAGGTGGCAGTGAAGGGATATGCAAGAGGGATCATAGTGTTGATCCTGATAATCAGAGCGCATCCGTTGCGGTTAATGGAACGGTTAGACAGATCATAGGATGCTGTTGCAGCATATGGAAAGGTATGGTGATATCATGGCAGACAATAATTTCAACACGGCAGTTGGTTCTCTTCTGAAAGGTATGGAGGGTTTTCTGACAACCAAAACAGTGGTTGGCGATGCAGTACGGTTTGATGATGGAACGATCATCCTTCCGCTGGTAGATGTCAGCTTTGGTGTGGCCGCGGGCTCGTTTGCGGAGAATGGCAAGAAGAACAATGCTGGCGGCGGAATGGGAGGAAAGATTCAGCCAAGTTCCATTTTGATCATCAAGGACGGAACAACGAAGTTAGTCAATGTTAAGAATCAGGATGCAGTTACAAAGGTGCTTGACATGGTGCCGGATCTTGTCGATAAATTCAAGTCTGGCAAGGGTTCTGACGAAGAAACAGAAAAAAATTAAATTTGTTCTTGCATTTTACATTATGATTTGGTAGAATAAACATGTTGTGGCAAAATTAGACAGTCATAATAGTTATTGATAAATCATGACCGTTAGGGTTAAATATGCTAAGGAGGTGCTTACGATGGCAAAATGTGCAGTTTGTGGAAAGAGCGTTCACTTCGGTAACGCAGTAAGTCATTCCCACAGAAGAAGCAACAAGATGTGGAAGCCAAATATCAAGTCCGTTAAGGTTAAGGTTAATGGCGGCACAAAGAAGATGCCGGTATGTACAGGATGTTTACGTTCTGGAGCAGTAGAGCGTGCGTAGGCGCTTTTCGGTATTATATGAATACAAAGAAACCGTAATATACGGTTTCTTTTTTTTGCAAAAATCACACAAAATGTCTTTGAACAGGAACTTGTCTATTGATGAGAATTGTAGTACAATGAGGCAAAATAGGCTGTTTTGGAGAAAGGAGGGGATGTGATGGCAAACGCGATGTATACCGGTGATGAAATCTGTGCTATGGGGCAGAAATATTACCATTCGCTGGCAAAGATCTGTAAGAGACTGGAGAAACAGGGCTACTGGCGGGAGGCAGAGAACATGATGAAGCAGTCTGCAGCGGAGGTGTTAGATCTGTATGTCCAGTCGGTACTGGTGGAACTGGCGGTGCGTCTGGACAATATTTCTGACGGGCAGAAAGAATACATCCGGTGCCTGACACAGACCAATCCGCTTGAGATCAGCCCGGATGCGGAGATATTGGAGCAGAGTGTAGTTCATTACGCGGAGAAGTATGCAGCGATGCCTCCGATCCTGATCCAGATCTGCGGTGTGTATGACAGGCATTTGAAAGAGGAACAGGCGGTGCTGTTTCTTGACAATGTGATCAATGTACTTTTGTGTATGATGGAATTATCCGACCGCTTTGACCGGGCAGGTCAGGAGTATATCCGTGAATATTATGAAAGAACCGTGTTATTTGTCTGCTCAGGAGGTGTCAGCCCGGAATGGGAGGAAAGCTATATCCGTCATAAGCTTGCTGCCCGAAATATCTGCTCCGGTGTGAAATGGCTGACCGGGGAAGAAAGCAAAAAGACTGAATGGCAGGTGAATATGCCGGCAGATAAGACGGATCAGAGAATGCTTCCTGAAACGGTTACTTCGGACGAAGTGGAGTCGGAAGGAAATATACAGGAAAGTCCGGAGGATGAGCAGAGAGAAGCCAGGAAAGAGTTTGAAAAGGTAAAGAAACGGCTGCAGGAGCGGCAGAAGGCAGAAAAGGAAGCAAAAGAGCAGCGAGTGGCTAAACTTTTGGACGAACTGAATCAGCTGGTAGGACTGGACAACGTCAAGGAGGAGGTCCGTTCTCTTGTGAATCTGATCAAGGTGCGCCGGATGCGCGAGGAATATAAGCTTCCCGCTATGGACATGTCTTATCATATGGTATTTACCGGCAATCCGGGAACCGGAAAGACCACGGTTGCCCGTCTTGTGGCAAGGATTTACAGAGAACTCGGTATCCTGTCGGAGGGGCAGCTTATCGAGACAGACCGTTCCCGTCTGGTTGCCGGTTATGTGGGACAGACGGCGATCAATGTCCGCGAGGTGGTGGAGCAGGCGATCGGCGGCGTATTATTTATTGATGAGGCATATGCGCTGGTCAGCCCGGATACAACGAATGATTATGGCTCTGAGGCGGTAGATACGCTGGTCAAGATGATGGAGGATCACAGGGATGATCTTGTGGTGATCGTTGCCGGTTACAGGGAGGAGATGGAGCAGTTCTTGCGAAGCAACACGGGACTCATCTCCCGCTTCAATAAATTTATTACATTTGAAGACTATTCCGAACAACAGTTGTTAGAGATTTTAACAGTTATGGCGGAACAGGCAGGGATGGTCGTTGAGGATACGGCAGTGAAGAAGCTTGGATTATATCTTGCCTCCATGAATGAACAGGAGCGCCGGGACTTTGGAAATGCTCGTGGTGTCCGCAATGTATTCGAGAGGATGATCGTGAATCAGGCGAACCGGATCGTGCTTCTTGAGGAGCCGACAAAGGAGCAGCTCATCACGCTGACAGCGCAAGATGTGTGATTGACCGCCCCGATGGAATGTGATACAATAATTAGTATCTTATATTGTGTTATAATACGAAATTTAAAGGAAATGAGGGAATGCAATGAGAGTGATTGCAGGAACGGCGAGACGTCTGAAACTGGAGACTCCGGCGGGACGCCATACCAGACCGACCTCGGATAAGATCAAAGAGACGTTATTTAATATTATACAGCAGGATCTGTATGAGGCAAGATTCCTGGATCTGTTCAGTGGCAGTGGCGGGATCGCGATCGAGGCATTGAGCAGAGGTGCGGCAGAGGCTGTGCTGGTAGACAACGACCGGGAAGCACTGCGGTGCATCCGCACGAACCTTCACCATACGCATTTTGAGGAACAGGCAAGGGTGATGGCGATGGATGTTATCCAGGCACTTCGCAGACTGGATCAGCGGAAGAAAGCATTTGATGTTATTTTTATGGATCCACCGTACAGCATGGGGCTGGAGAGAAGGATACTTCCTTATCTGATTGAGTCATCGCTGGTTCATGATGATACAAGGATCATTGTTGAGGCATCCATGGAGGACGATCCGATCGTGCTTCCTCCAACCTGTGGATGGTATGTGGAGAGAGTCAAGGAATACAAGAACAATTGTCATATATTTATCTGCCGGGATAAAACAGCCGTGGCGGGAGAGGACGAATAACGATGAGTACAGCAGTATTTCCGGGAAGCTTTGATCCGGTGACAACGGGTCATGTCGATCTGATCCGGCGTGCTTCACGGATGTTTGACCGGCTTGTGGTCGGTGTTTTAGTCAACAGTGCAAAGCAGCCATTATTTTCCAAAGAGGAGAGGGTGGCGATGCTGCGGGAGATTACAGCGGATCAGGATAATATTGAGGTATCTTCTTTTGAGGGGCTTCTGGTAGATTTTGTGAAGGAGCAGCATGCAGATGCGATCGTGCGGGGACTGAGAACGCCGGGAGATTTTGAGTATGAGCTTCCGCTTGCACAGGCGAACCATAAACTGTCTGTTCAGGCAGATACCATATTTCTGGCATCTGCACCGGAGTATTCCTATATCAGCTCCAGTGCAGTCAGAGAGCTTTTAAGATATCAGGCAGATATTTCCGGTTATGTACCGAAGACGGTTCTTCGCTATATGAGGGAGCATGGAGTAGTATCTAATTAACATTATCATAATCATAGATTTGCAGATAGGAGAGAACGATATGCAGTCAAGCAGAATTGAGCAGGAGATTGATGATATTTTTGAATTTGTGGAAAGTTGCCGTATGCAGAGACTTTCTTCAACGAAGGTGGTAGTTCCTAAGGACGAGCTTTACGATCTACTGGATGATCTGCGCCGGGATGTGCCGGAGGAGATTAAGCGCTATCAGAAGATTCTCCGACAGAGAGAGGAGATCCTTGATAATGCAGAGCAGAAGGCGGCAGCGATTCTCTCAGATGCGCAGGAGCAGTACAAGGCTCTTGTGGAGGAGCATGCGATCATGCAGGAGGCTTACCAGCAGGCAGAGATCACGGTACGGGAAGCCAATGAGCAGGCAGAGCAGATCGTTGCCAATGCAAGAGCACAGGCAGCGGAGATCGGCAATGGTGCGATCTACTACACAAGAGATCTGTTAGAGATGTCTGAGAAGACACTGGCTGCGGCATTGGAGACCACAAGCAGCAATGCGCGGGCGTTGGAGTCAGCGCTGCAGGGATATCTGGATGTGATCAGCCAGAATAAGGCGGAGCTTGTCACAGACGAGGATGCCCAGGTGCAGGCGCAGCAGGAAGCAGCCGCACAGCAGGAAGAACTGCAATTGCCGGAGGTACAGGAAGAGCCTGTTTCATAGGCAAAGGCAGGGGAGATTCCAATACAAAGGATGCCGTCACAGAGATGGCAGAGGAAGGTGCGGGTGAGAATGAACGAGAAAACAGATGTACAGGTGATCATCAACGGGAAGCAGTATACGATATGCGGTTACGAGAGCAGTGATTATCTGCAGCATATCGCGAATCATATCAATGAGAAGTTTGATGAGTTTAAGCGGCAGGAGGCATATAACCGCCTGGATATGGATATGAAGAATATTCTTCTCGCGATCAATCTGTCCGATGATTATTTTAAGGCACAGAAGCAGGCGGACGAGAACAGACAGCAGCAGGGCGAGGTCGAGCAGGAAATGTTCCGCATGAAGCATGAGATCGTCTCACGCAATGAGGAATTAAAGTCTGTGAAGGAGCAGTTAAAGCAGGCGCAGGTGAAGACGTCAGAGCTTGAAAAGAAAACGATCCGTCTCGAAGCGGAGCTGGATCAGAAGACGCAGGAGCTTTTGAACAAAGAGAAAGAGTTGGAGAAGAAATCTCAGGATATCGCTCAGAAAGAAAAGGAATTAGAGCAGAAATCCCAGGATATCGTCCGCAAGGATAAGGAATTAGAAAGCAAGACCAAAGAGGTCGAAGAGAAGAATAAAGAGCTTCTGCGGAGAGCGGCAGCACAGGTGGCAAGACCGGAAGTGCAACAGCAGCGGATACCTCGAAGAAAGCGGCGGCAAG
>ERZ780223.960-NODE-960-length-30505-cov-7.125255_pt1 | contig 30505 bp, 26 predicted proteins | sample MGYA00511016_ERZ780223 | MGnify/ENA primary metagenome ERZ780223 (study PRJEB29588, sample SAMEA2159032) | human gut metagenome | biome: human gut; feature: human-associated habitat; material: faeces | place: Denmark | collected 2008/2010 ... | reverse complement strand
TACCATACCAAGAACCACCGGGGAACTACAACTCGGCCGGCGTCTTTCCGCTGGCCTGCTTTTCCAGGCGCTTCAGCTCGTCGCGCATGTAGTCCCCGTTTAAAACACGATTGCGCCAGTCACCGGACTGCCCCCACGGGCCAACGGTAAAGCTTGCACAAATGTGCTCGCGCTTGTTAACGTCATAACTTAAAGTGGTGGGGTCATAGCCGTTTGAATAGCCAGCGGCGCGGATGGCGTCGCGGATGGGGTCCAGGCGCGTGCTCTTCTCCCGCGTTTCCGCTTTAAAAATATCAGTGTAGGCGATATAGCAACGGCAAACGCCTTGCGCCTCTGCGTTCAGCGCTTCGGCCGCGAAAAACGCGGCGGCAAAATGATTTGCCAGGTCCTCGACGGTGTGCGCCGGGGTGATTCGTGCCACGTGTTCGCGGCATAAGCGCCAGCATAACGCGCGGCGCGGTTCCACGGCTGCAAGGCTCGCTTTTATAGCTTTTGCTAATTGTTCGGCTTTGCTCATAGTTTCTTCCTCCTTTATTTCGCTTTTAAAATTTTCAAGGTTCGTTTGGCCTGCCTCATCAGTACCGGGGCGGCCGGTCCCCGGTATACGCCGCGCGGGGCGGCGTTTCGGCTATTGTAACAAGGGCGTTTCCGGGCGGTATTTCAAAAACTCGCTGCCGTGCAAGTCGCGTATTTGCTCCATAGTCAACGCGCGGCGGACCTTCTTCACCCATTCGCCTGCATGCCAGTACCAAAGTTTTTTCTTGCTGGCCCATCTGCAGCCGGCGCCTTTCAAGGCGTCTTTGTTCTCTTTCGTTTCGCCTCCAATCCATAGCCAACTACCGCAGATTTCAATTTCAAGGCCCTTCAAGCCCATCAGCACGGCCAGGATTTCGGCAAATTCCGCCTGTTCGGCCAGGATTTCGGCGGCTGTTTTATAAGTGCCGTCCGCTTTCTTGTTGCGCTGCCACTCCTGGCGGCTTTCACTTTCGGCAAGTTCGGCGGCGCGCTTGTCGTGCGCTGCGCTCATTGCCTTAAATTCGGCGGCCGTGCCTCCCTTGTCCGGATGGCAGCTCATGCAGGCTTTTTTAAATGCCTTTTTTAATTCCTCGATTGTTTCGCAAGCGGCAAAAATCTTTTTCCAGTCCATTTTCTTTTCCTCCTTTTTCGGTTCCGGGTTGTATTTGGCTTTTAATTCGGCGAATTTCTCGCGGCTGACTTTGGCAACCAGCTTTACAAAACGGCGGCTGCTGTCCCATGTATCATAGATAACGCCGTTGACAACGGCTACGGCGTGCTTTGCTACAAAAACAACGTAGCTGGCGCCGGTATCGCAATGCTTTGTAAAGCTGTTGACTGTTTCGCGGCTGGCGGCTTTAACTTCAATTCCCAGGTCAGCCAGGGCGGCGGTGATGTTCTTCACGGTGTTCCATGCAGCGCCGCTTTCAAATACCTTTGTTTCCAGCAGCTTTTTGGCCTGCTGGTAGGTTAACGGGGTTGCCGTGCAGATTGCTCTAATTGAGCAATCACCAATATTTTTATTTTCGGGGTTCGCATTATACTTTTCAAAAGTCATTTTCTTATTCTCTCCTTTCGGCTGTTGGCTAGGGCTTCGGACCTTCTGCCTGGCAGCTTTACGGCCCCCAGCGGGGCCGCCGTCAGCTTTAAAAAATCAGATATACGATGTTGGTTGCGTATTGATAGACTTCCTGCTGTGCCTCGCTTAATGCCGGGTAGCGGTTCATGAGCTGAGCAACTTTCATAAGTTGTTTGATACGCAAGTTTTTAATTTTCATCTTTTCGTCCTCCTTTAATCTTTTCTGAATGGGTTCGCGTCCTCTGTAGGACCTGCGGCGATTTCATGGGCGTACATCCATGCACGGATTGCACCGGCAAGGCGGTAAAGCTCAAAATCAGCCGCGATAAATTCCGGCAGGTCCTGCCAGTCAATAACGCCGGCGCGGGCCATGTTCACGCTTTCCACTACGGCAGGCAAGCCGGTTAAATGTTCCGGGTGTTCGCCGCATTGGTTGCCGCGGCTTTCGTAGGCGGCGGCCGTGCCGTTGGCCAAGATGATTGCTGCAAGGGCTGCAGCTGCAAATATTTTTTTCATTTTTCATACCTCCTAAATGTAGCCGTGCTGGCTAGTTGTTTGTTTTCTATGTCTATGATTATAGCGTATATGACTATACTTGTCAATAGCTAAAACGGATATTTTTATATTTTTTTTGACTTGTTTTTTAGGCGCGGCGGCTATATAATGTAGATAGCAAGATTGGAGGGCAAAAAACATGAGCAAACAAGCAAGCCAAGCTATAAAATATGCGCTGGATAGCGCGCAGGTTAAGCGGTCGGCTCTGGCGGCTGCGCTAGGCGTGGCCAACGCACAAAGCATTAATGATAAGTTGAGCCGCGGCCGCTGGTCCGCTGATGAGCTAGCGACGGCGGCGGAATTATGCGGATATAGCCTGGCCCTGGTTGACAAGGCCGGGCGCGTCGCTGTGTCTGTTCCGGCGTCAACGCCGCCAGCAGATAGCGACGGCAGCCCCGCAGATGATACGCAGGGCAAATAACAACATTATAAGAGGATAGCAACGGCCGCACGCTGGCAGATGTTCAGCGGCGGCCGTTCTTTTTGTTTAGCAACATTTATAATAGATTGACAGCGTTCACAAAAATATAATAATGTATCATTGACTTAATAGCATTTTTTAGGGTATATAATTCAAAACAAGATAATTAATATAATTTTATTGATGATTGACAGTTTTTATTTGTCAATCTTTTTTTATTGTTGGATTCTTGCAAATAAAGATTATTGATTGTATTTATATTATTGATGTTTACAAAATCTGTTGTGATTGATATTAATAATATATTATATAGGGTTGTAACAAAAGTGTGATGTGATGTTTAAGATTAAAAGTTTATTAGCTAACACAAATACACCGACAAGAGGCAGGCCGCCGGCAATAGCGACAACGCCGCAGACGTTAGAGGACTGTGCGGCGCTGCTAAAGCAGCAAGGCGCGGCTGTTGCCGTCCTGGCTGTGCAGGACCTGCAGGCCTATTGGCTCAAAATAATGACTGATGACAAGGCCAGTAACAAGGATAGACTAGCAGCCTCTAAAATGTACGCTGATAGTATTAGCGCGTTTGACAAGCAGACGCACGCCAACAAGGGCCCGGCTGTGTATCATTGGGGCGCAGCAGATGACGCAATAGTAGTAAACGATTGTTCAGAAGATACTATTAAAACACAAACATAGATAGAGCTTTTAACATAATATCAACTATAAGACGGAAAAAAATATTTATACGGAAACACCGAATTTTTATGAACCTTTGACGGGGGAAAGGTTCGTGAACCAATCGTCAGAATGACGAATGGTGTCAGTGGGAACAGTTACATCAAGAGGGCAACTGTTCCCACACCCTCGGTGAAAGTTCGCAATAAAAAAAGACCGCCAAAGCGGCGGCCTTAAAATCAGCTATTTAACATCACTATCTGTATGTACGATAGGATTGGGCGCATCACCAGAAACAGGATTAGCGGGATTAGAATTAACAACAACAGGAGCTTTAGGAGCTTCCACAATTGGCTTATTAATAAGTCCATATTCGATACACCTACTTTCATTCTTCTTGTCCTGAATAAAGGGTATCAGATTAGCAGGGTTATTGTCAAGCTCTTTTCTAAGCGCAGACGGCAAAGCATTAAACATTTCTTCAGCTTGCTTACAACGCTGGTAATTCTCCATATAGTCGCCAAGTTCAGAAACATCAGCATAAACCGGTTGAACTCCATCAGTACGATAAGGGAGCGGCGTACCACAAGTAGCGTAGCGATTCATAATCACGTTAATATCGCAATTATCCTTTTCACTCTGTATGGTCATGGTAGGTTCCTTAAAGATGATACCTTGTTTTTCCCCATAGGTATCAAAAATCGTTTTAAATCTCATATAGTTTAACTCCTTTCAGTGTCTGCCGACGGCGGATTGAAAAAAGTAAGTGCAAAACGAGTATTGCACTTATTTTTCAATCGGAAAACAAGCTTGTGCTTCAAGAATTTGTTTAGGCATAGGCATAGTAACGATAGCACCAGTTTTTTCATCAAAATCGCAGATTTCAACAAGTACGAAATCTTCCGGATAGTGGAACAACATTGTATCTTCATCATTGACAGCACGTTCAAACAATCTCTTAGCTTGAATCTCATCTTGACAAGTCATAATCTGACCATAAATCATAGACTTTTTATCATAAACACTGTATAACTTCATCTGTTTTACCTCTTTCTAAGCTCTTTATCTGAGCTAACTTAAATTTTTCTTTAGCTTCTAAACGACCGGGAGTATAAATTTCACTCTCATGTAATTTAGCTTTTTCAACACGTTTTTCCTTGATAAGCTCCATTTCATCATGATTGATAGCATCGTATAGCTTATCATAATATTTCGGCGGACGTAATTTCCGGACTTTATCGTTATCAACGATTATTACCCGGTCATAAGGATATACATCACCGGAATATTTAGCAAACCAATCAGCACCGATACCGGGACGGCGGCTCATATTAACGAACTCAGGCTGAATACCTTCATACTTTAATTTCCCGGCTTCGCCGTTAAGTTTTTTAGTCACATAGCGAGCAACATAGGCACAGGAATCAAATGAAACATCAGCCACAAGACAGTAACCAAAGCTCCATAACCGATTAAGAGTATCGCTAATATAATAGGGGAAACCAGCATCAGACATCTTATACAATCTTCTGTCTGACCTAAAATCAAAGCCGAAAAGAATAAGATGGTAATGAGGACGATAAGTATTATCACCATACTCTCCACAAGCGAAAAACCTCACTTTCAAGGGTTCTAAATGTTTTCTCAACCGCTTCATAAATAATTGCAAATCTCTCTTATAGAGTGTTTGTTCACCAGTAACAGGCGACCAGCGAATGTGTTCATCATCATAGGTTAAAGTCAAAAAGCTATTACAAGAATGTAAACTAGCTTCATGCATACAACGAACAGCCCATTGACGAGAACGCTCTAAACGGCAACCGATACACTGACCACAAGGAAGATTGACAACGTCAAAAGGTTGCGCAGGAGGTGCGCCAAAAACTATAGCTTTCTTGCCGTTAGATTTACATTGGCGCAACTGATACGCAGTTATTGGATGGTAACAAACCATTACAACCGGATGCCGCCACGCATTGGCGGCGGAGCAGTATTGATAGATTTAGTTTTATCAGCAGTTGCAGTAAAAAGACGCTTAGAACCTTTTCGAGTCATTTTTCTACGTTTCATTTAATCACCTCATTTACCAAACAGAAATTGACCAAGATATGTAGCGGCCGCACCAATGGCAACACAAAGAGCACTAAACCATTTATTCATAATATCACCTCACTTGAAAAGATATTTAAGACGGGAACCAATAGTAGCCAAGTCATTAGCATCCTGTAAGCCGGAACCTTGACTATTAGCATAGAAATTAAAATATATATCATTGGAAAGGCCACGCTCATAAGAAGCACGGAGCAACTTAAACTTCTCATCTTTAGAATGAAAAACTTGTTCCCAAAACTGTTTATCCATAAGTTTTTTAGGGTCTTTCAAATCAGATTCAATCTGTTCACGTTGCTTATCAGTTAACTTAACCTTAGCGGCATTCAGATTAACCATAGATAACATATAACTAGCAGTAGCACGAGCATTTTGAGTATTAGCAACAATGTTATCAATCTCATAGGGCAACTTCTCATTAGCAATACGAATATCATTCTGAATACGCTCAAATTCAGCCTGCGTCAACTTAGCTTCATTAGATTGCTTAGCAGACGTATAATCAGCAGTAACATTTTTCAAGCGAGTATCAGACTTAATATTAGCAGTATCAGCATCATAACGCTCATTAGCCTTTGATATATCGTCACCATGTATACCAGCAGTAATAGCATTAGTTCTAGCATTGGTAGCATTGGCCTTAGCTTCAATCAAAGCAATATCAGCTTTAGTTTTTTCAATTTCGACGTTAGCTTGACGAGTAAGGGCGGCGGTAATACTATTAGTAACACCAGCACCAACACCATTGTCAGAAGTCGACGGAGCAGAACCCATACCGGCTATCTGGCTATTAGTAGCAGATAATATGGGATTGAGTCCGGCGGCTTTTAAATCACCGACTTCAAACTGGTGTGCATTTTGCTGTTGATATGCCCAATTTTGACGCTGAAGAGCGGCCTGCTTTTTGGCGGAATTACCGCCAAAAGCAGAACCAATAAGACCGCCAGCAAGACTACCAAAAACATCGCCACGAATAGCAGACCATAATCCCATAAAAACACCTCAAATCAGACCAAAAGTACGCAAGACAACAATAATACACAAAGATACGATTGCAATAGTTGAGATTTGTAAGTCATTCAAAATAACACCTCCATTAAAAATGGTCCATAAGACCGGGAACACCATAAACGGGCATAGGTCTTACACAGCTCAAATTAAACCAGCAATCAAGAAGAAATTGAGGCTCCGACGGAACGGCAACAACTCTATCAACCGGAGGATTATCAACGATAAATTCCGGGCTAAGTTTAGGCAAATTCTCAAATTTCTGTGCCAAATGCCAAGAATCTAAAGACTGCGCATAAGTAGAGCGAAATTTCCCGGTAACTTGACTAGGTGCGTATCTATATTCAGCATACCTCTCTTGATAACCGAAAACACCGTCATCATCAGCATTACCTTGAGCATAAATCTCTTTATTAAGTACGGCCTGTTCGCCAAGGAAAGCAAAAGTGGGCCAATACATATCGAATTTTGTAGAACGAGTCCACATCCTATTAATGCCTTGCTGATAGGTCAAATCAGCTCTGACATTGACGAGGCCTATAATCCAGCCATGTTCGGTAAAACTCTTACTAAAGCTATTGCCTCTACCATTGGTAGCAACGGCGAAAGCAGAAAGGTTAGCCTGTGGCGAAACATCAGTGGTGCCAGAAGTTTGAGGAATTACATTAACATCAATACGATTAGAGGAACCACCGAGATATTCCGGACGTTGAAGACGAGCATCAGGAGAAACTACACCGAAGAAACTTCTGATTATTTCCGTGTAACGAGTACCACCACGAGCGGCACGCTCATACCAACGTTGAATCTGAAAAGCCTCACGAAACTGATTGATAGTGACAGACGTAGCAGATGTTAAATCAACTCTAGCTTTAGACAAATCCATGCTGAGCTTATAAGGAGAACCACCAGCAAAAGAATCATCATCACCAGAACCAGCCATACCGGCACCGGTTAAAAGAACCGGGGCAGACCAGCGGCCATCACCTTGATTTTCTCTACCGGAAAGAGTGCCGGAATAAAGATTTTGAAAAATCTCACCGGTAAGATTAGCAGTGCCACCAAACGGCAACTCTACGCCGGGGCCTTTTTGCGGCCAAGGTAAAGCACTTGTAAAGTAGTCATGACGTTTACCACGTCTAACCAACTTATAGTTAGAATATTGGTCAGAATCAGCTTTTGTAAAAGGCAAGCTTTCCTGCAAATTCTCATCACGGAACCATTCGTTGTAGATGAGGTTATAAGCTCTAAAAGGTTCCGCACGTACCTCTAAATTTGGAATACCTGTAGGAAGTCCAAAATAATCAGCAATGGAGCCAACTTCAAAACCTGTACCGGTAGGACTCTTAACTGTAGGAAACAGATAATCGGTAGAATCAGTAGGATTATCCTGTTCGCCGCACATTGCCTGAAAGTGGTCAAACAAAAGGCGCTCCGGGACGAAAAACCAAAACGTATCCATATACATGTTATCCATGATAGGACTAATCAGCGTAGCCACACGAGCGAATAACGTACAGTCCATACTAAAGGTATCACCGGGTAAAACCTCATCAACAAAGATAGGTACTAAATAACCGGAATCAAACGTAGTTTTTAACCCATGCGAACGGTTAAATTTAGAGCGTGGAATTTGAGCAGTTGGAACCTGCGAAAATAAATGTTGAACACTATGTCTACTCATTCACAAAAACACCTCCATTAAGAAACACATTGGAAGCATTCTTTGACGGAACATTGTAATAGAAACCATTAAATTTCATGAAGACAAAATCGCCAACTCCTAAATCTCTCAATCGTGCGAGATAAGCGCAAACGGAACCGTACAGAAAAATAATCGACTTAGGTTCAGAAGAAGGAACCATTTCATTAAGAATAACAAAGCGGTCTAAATCAGAAATTACCATTTTTTAACTCCTTTCAGTGCTTGTATATAACTATTACGCCATAACAAGGCATTGAGTAAATTTACCTTGCATAATTATCTTACCATAAATTTAACATAATCCTTATTATCGGACGTAAAATATTATCCTGCTGCTGATTAGCTGGCGGTTCCAGATGTTGACGGCCTGGCTGATGATGTTAGCGGCAGCCGTCCGCCTGGCATATCTTGCGGCCGTTCCTGCGTGGCTCATGCGGCAGACCTACCACGTTTTTATTTTTTGTTTGGCGTGAGTTCTGATTGATTGGTTGGCGGCGCTGGCGTTGGTGATTTTCCTGGGTTTTCGCAAAAATTGATTTTGGTTCTTGCCTTTTCCTCTGGCGTTGAGTGGGGGTGGGGCCCAAAAATTTCGCAGCCGCCGGGGGAGGTAAATACCAAAAATTACCAAAACGATTTTTTCAAGGGGGTAAACATGGAAAACGTAATACAGATACCATATACTCCACGACCTGCATGGGCGAAGGTACTGCATAAGGAATTAAGCAGACACCGCTTTGCAGTAATCGTAGCACACCGCCGCTTTGGTAAGACCATCGGAATGGTGAATCATCTTATAAGGGATGCTTTACAGAGTGACTTAATCAGCCCGCAGTATGCTTTGGTAGGTCCGTTCAGTGCACAGATGGAAATTATTGCATGGGGCCCATTGAAGTATTACACAAGCGTCATAGAAGGCATTAAGGTGAACGAAACTAAAAAGTATGTTGAATTCCCTAGTAAAGTACCTGGGGCACAGGGTGCGAGGATATATATCGTTGGTGCGAACAATCCCGACGCATTGCGTGGTACATATTGGGACGGCGTAATACTTGACGAGTATTCGGATATGAAGCCGGAGATGTGGACGCAGATAATCAGACCTGCGATAGAGAACGGCGACAGAAAAGGCTATTGCTATTTCATCGGTACACCTAAGGGGCAGAACAACTTCTATGAGATGTACAAGAAGGCCAAGACGAACAAGCGTTATTTTGCGTATTTGTCGAACGTGTACGATAGCGGCATTATAGACGCAAAGAGCATAGAAGAACTGAAAGAGGATATGCCGGAGGTAGAATTCAGACAAGAGTATTTGTGTGACTTTAGCGTATCGGCAATCAACGAGCTTTTCAGTCTGGAAGAACTAGATAAGGCTTTTAATAGAGAGCTGACAGAAAAGGATATTCCCTATGATATGCCGCTGGTGCAAGGCGCAGATATAGCACGCTTTGGCGATGACAGAACGTGTATATGGCAGCGTAAGGGTTTAATGGTATATCCACGACCGAGAGTGTATAAGAAGCTGAATACGATGCAGACAGCAGATTATATTGCTTTGGCAATGGATGAAAATAAAGCAGATATGACCTTTATAGACGTTGGCAACATGGGCGCTGGCGTAGTCGACAGATTGCGGCAGATGGGGTACACGGCGCTAAGAGAGATACCATTTCAAGGCGCGGCGATAGAGAATAAGCGTTATGAGAACATCAGAGCAGAGATGTACTTCAAACTGAAAGAGTGGATAGAGGCTGGCGGCGCTTTGCCGGAAGAACCGGGGCTAAGAGAAGAACTTGCAGTCATTCACTATAAGTATTCTAAGAATGGGCGTTTAATGTTAACGCCTAAAGAAGAAATAAAAGAAAAACTAGGACGTTCCCCAGACCTTGCAGACGGCCTAGTATTAACATTTGCAAGGAACGTTCCGTTAAGACAGTTAGGGCTTGATGATAGAAAGCCTAAAAAGCTAATGTGCAACACGGAGTATTCGATTATGGAGGCGGTTTAAAAATGGGTGGTATTGCAAAATTATTCGGTGGCGGCAACATGCCGACTATTGAGAAGGTGGACCCGGCCCCGACTACCGTTGCGACAAGCAGCGAAGTTGCGACCGGCAGCGACAGTAACAAGAAGAAGCGTAAAGGCTTTGCATCTACGCAGACAAGCACTATTGCTAGTGGCGTCGAGGGCGGCCGTAATACTTTAGGCTAAGAGGTAACAGCTTATGAACTTTCAAACGATAGCGGCGAGCAAGCCACAGGGAACACTTCCTAGTGACGGGGTGCCGCTGAAAAAGAACTTGCCGGACCGCCAACGTTTGGTGCGTAAGCTTAAAAGCATGTACGAAGATAGGCGAGATTGGGAGGACAGATGGAAAGAGATAAGAGATTATCAGCTTCCGTTTGTCGGTGAGTTTGACAATACGGCAGACAAGACCAATCCCGCACGCAGACGTGACTTAAAGATTGTGCACGGGGTAGCTTGGAGAGCGGCGCAGGTATTCGCCGCAGGCGTTATGAGCGGACTTACACCGCCGAGCCGCCAGTGGTTCAGATTTGCATATAGACGGCCGGAACTGAATACGAATGTTGAGGCTATGAAGGTGCTTGACACAAGACAAGAGATTGTATCAAGCGTGCTTGCAAAGAGCAACTTCTATAACAGCATCCATACTGTATATCTGGAATTGCCTTTTGGACAGTGCCCGATGGCTATATTCTACGACGCAGAAAACGGCGTGCGGTTCCAGACAATGACAATCGGTACTTATGCACTTGAAGCAGACGGCTTCGGCAAGGTAACTACTTTTGCAAGAAAGTACGATATGACTTTGCAGCAGCTAGCGGACTGCTTCGGCGTAGACGCTTTGCCCGACAATCTGAAAGGACTGTTAGACAATCAGACCAATCTTACTAAGAAGTATAAAGTCTGCTGGATGGTAGAGCCTAACAGTGATAAGCTGCCTGGCTACATGGACAGACTGAATATGCCGTATAGAAGCGTGTACTGGTTGGAAAAGTCAGAGAGTGACGAATACTTGTATGTTGGCGGCTTTGAAGAAGAAGCAGTACCGGTAGCGCGTTATCTTGTCAGCGGCAATGAGGCATACGCAAGAGGCCCTGCGTGGTTTGCAGAAGGCGACAGTAAAATGCTGCAACTGCTGAAAAAAGATTATCTCACAGCAATAGAGTTAAAGATAAAGCCGCCGATGCAAGGCAGTCCAAGCCTTATGAATAACGGCGGTATTAACTTGATGCCTGGCGGTCTAACAGCCGTAGATGACCAGACGCAAGATATGGTAAAGCCTTTGTTCGCAGTTGACCTTGACTTAAAGGACGCGCAGGAAGAAATTATTCGCGTTGAGGATGCTATAAAGAGAGCATACAGTGCTGATTTGTTCTTGATGTTAGATAACCTTGATAATAGCCGCATGACTGCTAGAGAGGTTATGGAGAGAACGCAGGAAAAACTGCAACAGCTAGGCCCGGTGGTTGAGCGATTGCAGGATGAATTCTTAACACTGATTCTTCAACGTGTGTATAACATCATCGACAGAAGCGGCGGATTTCCTCCGGTGCCGGAAGAACTGCAAGACCTTTTGAGTGAAGAAGATGTAGAAGTGGACTATATTTCACCGTTGGCGCAGGCGCAGAAGATGAGCGGGCTTGTGAATATCGAACAGGCGATAGCACAGACCGGACAGATGGCGCAAGTATGGCCAGAAGTTACGAAGAAGATTAACCCGTTGGGTGCTATTACAAAATACTTTGAAATGCTTGGCGTGCCTGCAATGGCATTGCGTAGCGATGAAGAAGTACAAGAGATGCTTAAACAAGAGCAGCAGGAAATGCAACGGCAGCAGGAAATGCAGGAAGGCTTGGCAATGGCACAGGCTGCGGCTCCTGCGGCAGAGGCGGCCAAAAATCTTACTGCGGCGGCGAATGATTCCAACCCGGCTATTACAAGCTGGCTAGGCGTGCCGGGAGGTTGGGAATAATGAGCGAGCAGTTTAAATATAAATCCAATACAGGCGAGGATAGAAAGCAAGCACTGCTGACAGAGTACATGGTAAGAGAGCAGGCAAGAAGGGATAAAGAAGCCCTACTTGACCTGCTGGGGAGTGAAAGCGGACGCTGGTTCTTGATGCGTATGCTTGACGTAACCAAAGTAAACTCTATGTGCTTTACCGGCAATAGCAAGACTTTCTATAACGAAGGCCGCCGCGACGTAGGCTTAGGCATTATTAAAAGCATTTTAGCACTTGGGCTGCAAGGCATAGGGCTAAAACAGCAGGCTGAAATGGAGTATGCAGAATTCCAACTAAAGCTGCAAGAGCTGGCAGTGGAATATGTGGATAACAACAAGGAGGAATAACTAATGGGCGAGAACGGCGAAAATGCAGTTGTCAACGGCGAAGGCGCACAGCAACAGGCTGAACCCAATACCGCGGCACAACAGCAGCAGACAGAACCGACTACTACTAATGCAACTAATAATACAAGTGCTTCCGGCACTATTGCAGGGAATGGAAGTAATGGGCAAGGCGCACAACAGCAGCCCGGCACAGTGAATTATGACTTTGCAGGAGTAGAGATGCCAGAAGGCTATGAGCTTAGTGCTGATGAGCAAGGACGCTTTGTGGATGTTATTAAGGGCATGAACCTTAGCAATGACCAGGCAAGAGCACTTGCAAAGTACGGCACAGAGTATGCAAGCCGTGTAGTGCAAGGCGTAGAACAGCTCCGCGCGCAGGAAATCGCTAAATGGGGCGATGAGGCTAAAACAGCACTGGGCGCAGACTTGGGCAAAGTACAGGGCCTTTGTGATACTGCCTGCCGTAAATTGGAGGCAATGTATCCGGGCTTGAATGTGCGTGAAGCGTTAGAAATTACTGGCGCAGGCAATCAAATTGCTATCGTGAGAGCATTTGCGAAACTTGGCGAACTGCTTGGCGAGGACCCCGGCTTGGCTGCACAAAACGGCGCACAAGGCTTAAACGCTGCGCAAGGCATTGCAGCAAACATGTACCCGAAAACCGACTGGAGCAGGTACAAATAATTTATTAACTTTTAATTGAAAAACAGGAAGGATGATGAAACTATGGCTGCTATTGGTTACTCCCAAACTATGAGTGACTTACGAAAGTATTTAACTCCGCAAGGCGCTATTGACCGCGTTATGGAAGTGCTTAACGAATCCAATCCTATTATGGAAGATATTCGGTGGATGGAGGGCGATTTGCCGATTGGTACTAAAACTACTATTCGCGCTAGTTTGCCTTCTCCGTCTATCCGTCGTATTAACCGCGGTACTTCTCCGACTAAAGGCACTGTAAAGCAGCGCATTGATGTATGTATGCACTTGGAGGACCGTTCCTGCGTGGACGTTGAACTGCTTTCCGGTAAACCGAATCCGCAGGCGTTCCGCATGGCAGAGGATGATGCACACGTAGAAGGCATGGGCCAATACGTCGCACGTCAATTCTTGTACGGCAACTTGGACGAAGACCCGGACACTTTCAATGGTATTGCGGTACGCTACAATACTTTGACCGACGGCGGCAAAGGCACTCCGGGCCACCAGGTAATCTCCGCAGGTACTCCCGGTACTAACACTAATGCTTCTATCTACTTCGTAGACTGGGGCGACCGCCGCGTAATGGGCGTATATCCCAAAGGCACCCAGGCAGGCTTGAAGACTGAGGACTTGGGCGAAAGCGACGTTTACGATGAGAACAATAAGCCGTTCCGTGCATTGCAGACCTTGTACTCTTGGAAGTGTGGCTTGGCGGTACAAAATGTTCGTTCTATTGTGCGCGTGTGCAACATTGATGTCCAAAAGCTTAACTCTTTGACTGACAGTGCGCAACGCGAACTGATGAATAAATTCATCTTCGCAAAGAACCGTCTGCAAGACCCGAAAGCGCCGGTTGCGTATGTATCTGACGGTGTATACTCTTGGCTGGAGTGCTATTTGAACAACAAGAACAATGTTCATGTTACCCGTCAAGATTTTATGGGCGCACCGCCTAAACTGTACCTGGCAGGTATCCAGATTAAGAAACTTGACTGCCAAAGCGAAACCGAAGCGGCAGTACAATAACCGGAAGGAGTGAATAACAATGATTTTTGACCAGCAAAATATGTACATGGACAATTCCTTGACCAGCAATGTAATTGCGAACGTTGGCGGCGGTGATGCGGCCGACCCGTTATTTCTTGTTATCACTGCGCCGACCGCCTTAGCTACTAGCGGCACTATCACTGCGGCGCTGGAAACTTCTGACAGCGAACGCTTCGACACTAAAACTGTTGTGGCGACTTATACTCTTGCTGCCAGCAAAACGGGTATTTTGGTTGCAGCTAAACTGCCGTATGGCATGAAAGCTTTTTCCAGACTGACTGTAAGCGACGCAAGCAGCGGCAAACTGACTGCTGGCTTGACTGAAACTGTTCCGAACTGGCCGGGCTGATTTAGTACTTTAAGGGGAGGGCGAAAGCTCTTCCCTTTTTTAATAATCAAGGAGGAATAGTTAAAAATGCTTAACATTACCGATGTATGTAATATGGCGTTGGCTCATATCGCCAAAGGCCGTATAAGCAATATAGATGAGCAATCAGAACTGGCCAGACAGTGCAAACTGTTTTATGAGCCTACACGCAAAGAGTTATTAAGGAGCTACACTTGGGGATTTGCAAAGCGCGTGAGCAAGCTTGCAGAACTTAGTATCGAATCCCCGTACTGGTCCCACGTTTACGCCTACCCCGAAAAGTGCCTTGCTGTGCGCAAGATATTTGACGCTGACACCGGCGCAATGATAAGGGCAGGCGAACAGCAGCAGGAAGAATGGGACTTGTATATGGCAAGCGACAACGTGCTTGGCATAGGGTGCAACATTCCTGCTGCATGGCTTGAATATACCTATGACGTTGACGATGTAGAAATGTTTTCGAGTGATTTTTTGAGTGCGTTTACTCATATGTTGGCGTTTAATATCTGCGTACAACTGACCGGCAACAGCGGCTTGCAGCAGACACAGTATCAGCTTGCAATGGCGGCATTGCAGAAAGCAAAGCATACCACGGCAAGCGAAAAGAAAGAGTTGCCGGACTACCCGAGTAAATACTTTGACGGGAGGGCGTAATTATGGCTAGTGGGTTGACACCTTATTATTTATTGCAGCCTGCATTTACCGGCGGGGAAATCAGCGCCGAAGTTGCAAACCGCGTCGATTTAGATAAATATCAGTTTGCGGTACTGCAAGCCTATAACTGCCTTATCAAGCCGCACGGCCCTATTTATCGCAGACCGGGCATGAAGTATATGGCACGAACGAAACATAGCGATAAAGCGTGCATCCTGGTACCGTTCAACGGCGCAGATAACACCGACTATCTTTTGGAGATTGGCGAGAAATATATAAGGGTGCATAAGAACGGACTTTATATAAACATAGAAGTTGTGACACCGTACACGGCAGATATGCTGCAAGATTTGAGATTTGTACAAAGCGCAGATACTATGTTTATCGCCAGCGGCAAATATCCCGTGAAACAGCTTGCAAGATATTCGGACACCGACTGGCGTTTTGCTGACTTTGAAATTACTGATATGTATTTCGATGAATCGACCTCACTTGAAAATTATAGCGGCATAAGCTATACCGTGCCCGGTTCCTACACATTCCAACCAACTGTTACCGGTGAATACCAAATTGACATTTCGGGTGCAGGCGGCGGCGGTGGTGGTGCCGTTACATGGAGAAGGCACGGAGAACACCATACCTATAATTATGCAGTCAACGGCGGTGACGGCGGCAGCGGTGAACGCATTATAAAAACTGTAACGCTGGATAAAGGCACAAGTTATACGATTACGGTCGGTAGCGGTGGCAGCGGCGGTGCTTATGCTCATAGTGCAGGCAACTACGAAGATACAACAGCTACTAGCGGCACTAAAGGCGCAGACAGTACGGCGTGTGGACTAACAGGCAGAGGCGGCGGAGCAGGTGGTGCTGCCAGTCGCAGGTATGGTAAGGATGGCTATTATTCTAATGTTGGCACGCAAGGCGTAACATATGGCGCAGGCGGCGGTGCGGCAGGCGGTGCCGGCGGTATAAAGGGTAACCCAAACGGCAAAGCGGGCGCTAATGGCTGGGTAAAGATTTTATATACCGGCAATAAAGAATTGACACCTTCGGGAACGCAAGGTGATATTACCTTGACGAGCAACAAGAATATTTTCGCTAGCAGCAAGCCGGGCGCGTATATCAAACTTAAACAAGAGATTGCAAGCAAGACTGTATCCGCCAGCAACGGCACGACAGAAAGAGTACGTGTGGGCGAAAATTGGAAGGTTATCAGTCACGGAACCTGGGAAGGCAGTTTTACCATAGAAAAGAGTGACGATGGCGAAAGTTGGAAGGAATACAGAAAATATACATCTAAGAGTGACTATAATCCGTCTGAAAGCGGCAGTGTAACAGAGCCGGTATTTTTAAGGGCGGTATGCACTATAACTAGCGGTACTTGCACTGTTGATTTAACAGCAATGGCCTACAATGCAGAAGGCGTTGTAAAGCTTACTGAAATCACCAGCGACAGCACGGCAAAAGCTCATGTTGAAAAAGAGCTAGGCTCAACAGATATGACTACTAATTTCTTGTGGGGCGCATGGGGTGAAGAATTCGGGTACCCGCAAACACTTTGCTTTTTCCAGGACAGATTATGTTTTGGCGGCACGAAGAAGCAGCCTTATATGGTGTGGATGAGCAGGACCGGCGACTACGGCGATTTCAGCGTAGAGAAAGCCAGCGGCACTGTTACCGATGATAGCGCAGTAGCACTTGCCTTTGTGAGCCGCAAGCAGTTTAAGATTTTACACTTGATAGCAAGTACCGATTTAATCGTCTTGACTGCCGGTAACGAATGGACAGTAAGTGGCAGCGATACTGTAACACCATCTAAAGCCGTTCCCAAAATGCAGACTACACGCGGATGCAGCACTGTTGAGCCGTTGATGATTGGCGGCAGAATCGTGTTTGTACAAGGACGTGGAAGCACTGTAAGGGATATGGCATATAGTTATGAAACAGACAGCTACGGCGGCAATGACTTAACATTGCTAGCAAAGCATATCATAGAGAATGTACAGATTGTCGACAGTGCATATAAGCAGGAACCCGACAGCACTATATATTTTGTGAGAAGTGACGGGACTATGGCTTGCTTATCCTACATCATGGAACAGAAAGTATATGCTTGGTCGACGATAGAAACGCAAGGCAAGATTGAAGCAGTGGCGGCAGTGCAGGAAGGCGACGAAGATATTATTTATCTTGTAGTAAAGCGAGAGATAAACGGCGTGACAGTACGCAACATTGAGTATCTGGCAAAGAATCCTGCAAAAAGCAATAACCCCGATGATTATATTATGCTTGATAATGCTATTGAGTATAGCACTGCTGAAAAGAGCAGTGGGGAAACGGAGATTGATGCAGCAGAGCTGACAGGCGAAAAAGTTACTGTTATCGGTGACGGAAGAATGTATAGTGGACTGACAGTAAGTCAAGACGGCACTGTGACGCTCCCAGCAGCCGTACAACACGCTTTTATTGGCTTGCCCTATAGAAGTATCGTGGAACTGCCAAACGTCGAAATTAGGACGGGCGACGGCACTATGCAAGGACGCAAAAAGCAGATTAGTAATTGCATCCTGCGCTTAAGTAATTCTCTTGGCGGTATGGTCGGTCCGGATATAAATACTATGGACTTGATGAACTTTGACGAACAGAACGCAGTGAGCGATATTAAATTATTTACCGGCGACAAGCATATGACTTTGCCTATTGGCGGCTTTAACAACGAAGGCAGAGTGATTATCGTTACGGATGAGCCATATCCTTTTAACTTGCTGGCGGTAGTGCGGGAGGTGTCTTTCGGTGGCTAAGAAGTGGACTGTTGAAATCCTTGATAATAAGTCAAAAGAAAATGTTGTGCCGTTGATTGAAGAACTTATGCAGGATATACGGCCGCATGATAAGGAAGATTTGGAAGCAAGCAGTGACCCGGTATTTGTGCTTATTGGCAGTATCAAGCTTGACGAAGAAACAAGGGTGTACCGTGGTGAGGACGGAAAACTGCTTGCGATATTCGGCAAGGGCACTATGGAATGGGGCGCGCCAGGGCGCGGAATCTGGATGGTAGGCACGAACGAACTTTACAATGGTTACACAAAGAGCCTGCTTTTCAAGGAAGCGAAAAGAGTGCTGAATGAATGGGTACGCAAGCATGGACTGCTGCATAATATCGTCTACGAGAAGAACCGCACTAGCATTAACTATTTAAGACACTTGGGAGCGGTATTTTTGGTAGAGCCTAAAACAGGTTGGGACGGCAAAAAGTTTTATCAGTTTTATATTCCATATAGAGGGGAGTGAGCGTAATGGGTACACTTGGAATCTTAATGGGTCTGCAAACTGTTATGCAGTTAAGCGGACAACATCAGCAGGCCAAACAGCAGGAGCAGGCATATAAAGCGCAGGCGCAGGCTGCACAGCAGAACGCGGCTATTATGAGCCGCCAACGTGAGCAGCAGGCAGAAGCGTATGCGCAGAAGCAAAGCCAACTCAACGATAGAATGAGGCTTGCAAGAGGGCAGGCACTGGCGGCGGCCGGCAGCAGCGGGCTAACCGGCAGCGGCAGTGTCAGCGATATTCTTTCAAGCAGTGAGGACGCTTACAAAAAAGACAGTATGAATCTGTTGCAGAATCAGCGTAATGATGCGTGGAGCACTTATGTAAACGAGGTTAATTATCGCAACCAGGCAAGCGCATATAATGCGGCGGCGAAGAACGCTAAAGCCAACGGCAAAATGCAGATGTTTAGTACGCTTGTAGGTGCGGCGGCGAACGCTTACTCTAAAGGCATGATTGGCGGCAGCAAGGGAACAACTACAGTAAGCGGTGATGAATGGTACGATGCTAACAGTGATTTCAATCTTCCTGCTAGCAATATGAACGGCTTCAATCTTTACAACCAGGCAAAGAAGAATAACCCGTTCATGGATAATACAGGCTTTACTAAATGGAACTGGTAAGGGAGGTGCAGTATGAAGATTGCAGGTTATCAAGGCAGCGTCAATTTAGGTGCCGGCGGCGGTGCGACTGTCAAGGTATCGAGTGACCTTAACGCTTATGGCAGCGGCGGCAAAGGACTTGCCGCTATTGCCGGTGCCGCCAACAAATGGGCGGTAGCAGTAGAAGCACAGCAAGAGGATGAGGACAAACAGTCTATCCTTAACGCTATGGATATATTTAATAAGAGCCGCTATAACATCATGTACAACGATGAAAGCGGCCTTATGAATACGAAATTAGAAGGCACTGCCGGCGCAGGCGCAAGCTACACAGAGCAGATAAATAAGGCAAGGCAGGATGTATTAAGTAATACCAAACTGCACAGCCAAAAGAATCAGCTTGCATTAGACCATTTAATGTATCAGAGCGCACAGCAAGGCTTCCAGACTGTCGACCAATACGAGCAGAAGCAAAAAGAAGCAGTCACTGATTTACGCTATGACAATAATATTCAGAACTCCTGCGAGTTTGTACAGAAGAACTGGAATAATCCGCAGACACTGCAAGATGAGATTATTCGTACACAGTTACTGACAAGCGCTATATATGGCAAGCGTGGCGCAGAGTTTATCGAATCTAAAAGCAGAGCCAACATCGGGCAGGTGGTAGCAAGTGCCGTCGGCGCAAGTATCACCAACGAAGATTATGGCACTATGCGTAACATCATGGATAAGTACGGTAGTTATCTGACTGCCAATCAGCGAGCTGCTTTTGAAAAGGTGGCATACGATAAAGAGAGCAGCGCTTTTGAAAGAAATACCGCTAAAGATTTGTATGCTAAATATGGCGACAATGAAGAAGCAGTACGCAAAGAACTTGAAGGCATGAAAGGATTTAGCGGCAGCGAAAGCGGTAATGATTTTGAGAATTTGCTAACTTCTTTCGGTATTCAAGAGAGCGGCGGCAATTATAACGCCAAGAATGGCCGCACCGGTGCAAGCGGCAAATATCAGATTTTGCCTAGTAACTGGCCTAGTTGGAGCCAAGAAGCAGGCTTGCCAGCAGGTGCAGAAATGACACCGGAAAATCAAGAAAAAGTCGCACGCTTTAAGTTAAAACAATACTATGATAAATACGGTGCAGCAGGTGCGGCGGTAGCATGGTATAGCGGAGAAACTAATGCACAACGCTGGGTGAGCGGTAAAACAACGGATGTATGGGGGAATACTTGGGACACACCGCAACATGGGAATGAGCCTAGTATCAAAGAATACGCAGAGAGTGTTACCAACAGAGCAGGAAGCGTGCGCAGCACACGCAGCATGAGCCAGGATGAGCAAGACCGCATTATAAAGCAGTACCGCACTATTAAGGCAGACCATGACAGAATAGAAACTTATAAGAAAAACAAACTTTTTGAAGGAATAAAGAGTGAATTATTTAGTATGTTTAATAACGGCACAAGCTATAGTGATGCTATGGCGTGGGCTACTAATCAAGCAGGCAGTGACCCCGACAAGTACGTAACATATCGTAATGCGGTAACGGCAATATACGGACCGCAAGGCAGAAGCGGAAGCGGCGGTAGCGGCGGACGTGAAGGCATAGCCAAACTTGGCAGTGACGGCAAAGAGGCAGTAATCTCTATGCTGGAAGCAGGCAGGGTTAAGTCTAAGGCAGAGTTTTTAGCTTTTGCAAGAAGTCACGGAGCAACTAATTCTGATATGAATTCATTAGATAAGTCTTATGATAATTGGTTGAGTGGCGCAGGCGAATATGCGTATGATTGGGACGGCCTTTGTAAGTACGTAATGGGTGGTTCTTCTAACGATAAAGTAAAACAAGGACTGAAGATATACGGCAAACAGTGGGTACGTACGTACCGCGCTGAACACAACGGCATGAACCCGGATGAATCAGTATTAGTTGACGCTATGAAGCAAGCTATAACTACCCGAACTTTTGGTACTTACGTAACAAAGCCGGGCTTCTTATGGGACAGCACAAAAACTTTTAGCGGCAGTGACGCACTGTTAGCAAAAGCAGGTATAGCCAGAGCTGAAAAAATTGCTGACGATTGGTATCACGTAACATTCTTTGACGGCAGCGACGGCAACGTCAACGGCGGCTATCTTGATGAGGTTATGAATGGAGATTATTAAATGAGCTGGGAAGATAACGAAAAAGAATTTCAAAGACTGCGAAACGAAAAACAGGATTGGTACGATGGCGGTTATGCGACAGGTGCAGACAGCAATTTAACTCCTGCTGAAACTCTAGGTTATTATGACCTGCAAAAAATGAGCGACGATGAATACAATAAGTTTTCGCAGGCAGTAAAGAGCAATAATTCGCCGACGATTGATACTAGCAGCATTATCAACGACGATAAACCAGGCATAGGCACTGCCGTAATGAACGGCCTTAAAGGTTCGGTGCGTGGCTTATTCGGTGCGGCTAAAGCGGCCGTTGACGCTAATATTGAAGCTCATAAGGGTGACAAGAATGTTGTTAAAGAGTATGACCAATCAGAGAACATCAGCAAGGCTTTAGGCTATGTCACCGATGAGATTTTGAAGCGCGAAGAAGTTAAGGCTGATACGGCGGCTGGGCAACTTGGTTATGATTTGGCTGAAAACGGTATTCAGCTTTTAGCGCAGCTTGCGCTGACTAAAGGTGTAGGCGCTGCCGGGGCAACTGCAAAAACTGTACACGCTATCAGTATGCTTTACAATGGTGCAAACATCAGCGGCGAACAATACCTGCGACTGCGCAAAGAGGGCGTAAGCGCAACCAGAGCAGCGGAGGCTGGCTTGATGAATGCAATCCCGCAGGCAGTATTAGAAGAACTGCCGCTTGGCAGACTGCTTAAAAAGATGCCTGCCGGTAGCGGACTGAAAACTAAGATATGGGAAGTTACCAAACGTGGCCTTGAAGAAGGTGTTACCGAAGCATTGCAGGAATTCCCGGAGCAAGCTACAGACTTATGGGCAAAGAACCCCGGCGCAAGCACTGCCAAACTTGCAGAGAAGTGGGGAGAGAACTGGCAGCAGAACTTGAAGGAAGCAGGATATAGCGGCCTTATTGGTGCTATTCTTGGCGGTAGTGTTAGCGGCGTAAGCGTTGCAGTTGACAGCGTTGTTGAGCACGTCGCATTAAAAGCTAACGAAGAACGTAAGGCGAAGTTAGTAGCGGATGCTGAACGAATCAAAGAAACAGGCATTAATCCGGAACGTGCTGCGGCTGAAATCGAAGCGAATAATCCAAACTTTGAGGACGATACAGTAACAGTATCTGCACAGGATTTGGAAGGCTACAAGCAGACCAGCAGTAACAACAAACTTTTTGAGGAATTAGGAATTACCGAAGAAGAAGTAGAGGCGGCTGCAGAACTTGGGCAGGATATAGACATTAGCCGCGGCAAGTTTACGGCGGCAATGGCTAAAGATAATGCGCTGTTTGAAGCTACGAAAGACAATATGTATTTTGACAGCAACGGCGAATTGTCGGACGGCGGCGCAAAAACACGTAAAGAACTGCGAGAAGGGTACAACTTAACCAGGCAGGCAAGCACGGAGCTTGACGCAGAACTTGACGCTATTGTCGATAGTGCTACTAAAGCAGGTATGAATAAATCTCATGCCGGCAATTTGCGCTTAGTGCTGGAGAGCCGCGCACTTATTGCAGACCCCGAAAATCCTGCTGCATGGCTGCAAAAGAATAAGCTGCGCTTTGAAGATGGCGGCAAAGCTAAACAAAAGAATGGCTGGTTTAGCAAGGGAGGAGTGCTTAAAAAAGAGCAATTCTATACTACTAATATTACCGGAAATGAGATGGGACACTATTCAGATTTGAAGAGCTTGCAGAAAAAGGCTTTTGCATGGTATAGGGACAACTTGCAAGGTACGAGCGTTCATAATAGTGTATTGGGTGATATTAGAATAGATAAAGGGTATCAAGAAAATAATATTAAATTTGGCACAAGTGGCAGAAAGAAAATGGAACACACTTCCGCTAAAAAAGAAAAACTTTTTGCATTGCGCTATTTACGTGAAATTATGGAGAATGGTAATTTCGTTACAGAATCTGCGCCGCAAAAAGAAAAACATTCAGACGAGAATTTTTATTATATTCATTCTGCACTGAATGTTAATGGTGAAAAACGTTATGTAGTTGTTACAGTAAGAGAACATAATGATAAATCATTATCATATTATAATCATAATGTTTTTAACGAAAGTGAGTATAAAAAAATAGAGGACGCGTTCAAGCCCTCGGGTTCCGAGCAATTCAAGGCTCAGCCCAGTATCTCAAACAAAACGTCCTCTTTTGCTGATAGTGTATCACAAAAAGCAGATAATTACAAGCAACAAAAAATTGTCAACGGTACACTGAAAGATAAAGGCATGATTTCCCCAATGGATGATGGTACTTATGTTATCACGCTTTTTAAGGGCGCAGATGCAAGTACAGTTATCCACGAAACAGGACACTACTTTGTGGAAACCATGATTAACGAAGCATTGGCAGACCCCAGCAACACAAGACTAAACGCTGATGCGAAAAAGCTCATGGAGTATGCAGGCATTGACGCTGACGCATGGGCAAGCGGTGACGTTGAAGCAAAGAGAGCCGGCCATGAAAAACTGGCAGAAGCATTTGAAACCTACATCATGGAAGGCAAAGCGCCTAGTGTTGGCTTGCGCGGAGTGTTCCAGAGATTCGCTAATTGGTTATCAGCTATTTATAGCAAGATAGCAAGAAGCGAAAATGCGGCAGACTTAACGCCGGAAGTACGGCAGGTATTCGACAGAATGTTGGCGTGCCGTGAAGAAATTGAAGTTATGGCGCGCATGGAGGGCATGTTCGGCGGCTTGCCGGAGAATATAACATCTAAGCTATCAGACCAAAACAAAAAAACCTTGCAGGATAAAATCTTAAAGGCTAAAGACAAGGCCGTGGATATTCTGACAAGGCGAGCAATGGCTGATTTCAGCGCAAAACGCAGAGCTGAAAAGGCTGCTTTCATCGAAGAAATACGGCCGCAGATTGAAGAAGCAGTATCATTGGAGCTTGTCAATCGTGCAAGACACCAGGTAGGTTATGAGTTTGGTAAGGAAGTTAAGGTTGTTGATTCGCACTTTATAGACGATGAGCACGGCATGGCTCATGCTAATAATTCGGATACTCCATGGCGCAAAACAAAGCTTGCCAATCCTGCAATTATAGCAAGAAAGTACAGGCACGTTTTAGGAAGCGTACTGCCAAACTATAATGATATGCTGAACGATACTAACGCCAGCATTGACGATATACTCAATCCGATAGTTGAGTATCTTCAAGCAGAAGTCGACACATACGGCACACTTTCTAAAGAGCGTGTTGCAAATGCCGAAGATATGCTGATTGCTATGTTTAGCAAGTCACGACAAAAAACTGTAACCAATCCTACATTTGTTGTTGATGAGCACGGCATGGCTCATGCTAACTTCAAGCAGAAAATCAACGAATGGGAAACAATAGAAGCTAATCCGCGTAGGCTTGCAAGAAAATATATTTATGGCAATGAACGTATAAACTATAACGAATTATTAAAAGACACAAACAGAACTATTGATGATATTTTAAATCCCATTGCTGACAGAATAGAAAGCGAGCTTGCGGAATATCAAGATACAGTCAAGAGTGAGCGTGCGTTTTTCATCAATGGTAAGTGGGGCTACTTTGCCGCAACCAATAGAACAGAAGGCAAGTATGCAAATGACTTTGCAGGCATACCGGACCAAAGCGCAGTCTTGGTTGATTTTGGTGAGATAGGCAAGGAAGGAAAACGTCATTGGACTAAGCGAGCTTTAGAGCAAGCGGATATTGAAGGCCTTGTATTCCATGAAGCAGGTGACAGTATTCGTAATGTCAACTGGGTATCAAGATACGTTCATGACTACGGCGGCAGCGTAAGCGACTTGACCAGTAAAAAAGGACGCAGAAGAATTGCTGAAAAGATTGCAAGAGGCGAAGATATAGCGGATTACTACGATTTGCGTAGCACCGGTTTAGATTATGGCGACGCTGAAATTAAGGCAGACTTTAAGCATATTGTAGATGAGCTGGACAGACTGCAAGCCTTGAAACATAGACTTGAAACAGACCCCGAAGGTGTCGACCTGGTAAAAGAAAGTAAGCGCAACCAATTATCGCAGGAGCAAAAAGAACTCTTTGACCAGATAGCAGAGGAAAACGGCTATGCCAGCGGCTACGAAATGGCAAGGGAGATTGTCGAAGGTTACACCGTCAATGAGAATGAAGGCAGCGACGTACAGGACAACTGGGCAAGGAACTATATTCGTAACGGCGGTGACAGAGCGAAACTAAAGAATGAGGAAGGCTTGAAGGAGATTGCCGAAACTTTGGTAGAGGGTGAGCAGCTTACAGAGCTTAACGAGCTTAAAGCCTTGAAGCACGAGCTTGAAACTAACCCGGATAAAGTCGACCTTGTGGAGATGAGCAAAAAGCGTGCCTTGTCTAACGAGCAGAGAGAACTGTTTGACTGGGTGGCTGACAGTTTGGGCTATGACAGTGGCGATGCTATGGCGCAGGATATTTTGACTTCACCGAGCGAAAGAGCTATGGTACGTCAAGAGATTGACAAGGCTGTGAACCGCAGATTCCCCGACTTCATGCAGGAGCGTGAGCAGGCAAGAGAAGCGGCAAGGGAAGCACTCTACAATGACGAAAGCGGCGAAGTAGTGGCACTTGAACAACAGCTTATTGATGAAGCACTCAATGAAATAAGCGACAAGGATATTAAGCAAAAAGAGCGTGAGAATATTGCTAAAGTGCGTAAGCAGAACGCAGATAATTTTGCTAAACGCTATATTCAGACTTTGCCAGCAGGTGAGGTTATGAAGCCGAGAAGATTTGCTATGGCAGAACGCAGAGCGGCGGCTAATGCAAACAAGGCTGCGAAAGCTGGCCTTTTGGAAGAAGCGGCTATGTATAAGCAACAGCAGATGATTAATCACGCTTTGTATCGTGAAGCAGTCAAGGCCAAACATCAGATTGAAAGCGCAAGAAAGTACGTCAGAAAGCAGATGCACAGCAAGAAAGAAGTGTGGGGAACAGAGCAGCACTTCTTCCAAATGTGCGCATTGCTGGAGCGTATGGGCTATCACCGCAAGGACTTTAACACCAACGGCAGAGAAGTGCAGCCGCTTAGCGATTACATTGCAGAGATGCAGGCAAAGTACGGTGACGAAATTATTTCTATGCCGGAGTTTGTTTTGAACCCGAATAATGATTTGACCAACGCGCCGCAACTTAGCCTTGCAAACTATATGGACGTTATCGACGCACTGAAAAACATTCGTGCTATTGCAAAGCAAGATACGAAGATGAATAAAATTGCTGCCGGTGAAGCCTTTGAACAGGTTAAGGCTGATACGATAGCGCACCTGCAAGAATTACCGGTAGAGTATGAGGCGGAGATTGGCAGCGACAGCAAAAAGAGCCTGCGTAAGCGAATTGTTGAATGGCCTAAAAATTTCATGGCTACGCTGCGTAATGCTGATAACTTCTTCTTGATGATGGATAATTGGACAGAAGGTTATTTTACTAGGGAGTTTTACAACAAAATCAACCATTGCGCAGATATGGAAAGCACGATGCTTGAAGGTTATCAGAAGGAACTTACAGATGCTTTACAGAAGTGGGAACCGGATAAAGCAAGCGGCATTGCACATGAAAAAAGAATTTACTACGAAGAACTTGGCGGCAGTGCAGATAAGCATGCTTTGATTGCTATGCTTTGCAACCTGGGTAGTGATAGTAATGCTGCAAGACTTTGTTCGCAAAAACCGGTAGGCGTAAAGAATTCTGATATATGGGTGGAAGAATCCGAACTTATCGGCAGAGAAGAAGCAATGCTGCAAACCAAACAAAACCTTATAGAGTTTTTGTGCAAGCATCTGACTAAAGCAGATATTGCCTATGCGCAGGCACGTATCAATGCGGCAAGTAAATTCTGGCCTATGCTGGCAGAAGTCAACCGCAGAACAAAAGGCTTCGAACCGCCGAAGATTGAAGCGTCACCGCTGGTGATGAAGCTTGCAAGCGGAGAAAGCGTGGTATTTGACGGTGGTTACTTCCCGTTGGAACGCGATACACGTACCGGCAGTATGCCCGGTAAATTCGACAGAATCGACAGTACCGAAGAAGGCAGCAGACCGCCGCAGCGGACTTTAACTACTAACACCGGTTCCAGCAAGGCGCGTACTGGTGGCAAGTATCCCGTTGACTTATCGCGCGGCAGTGAGGTTACGGCGGTGAAAAGCACTATTCATGATATTTGTTATCGCGAAACAATGCTTGATTTCAGAAAGGTACTGAACGATGAGGATATTTACCGCAACATGGTTGAGCGTTTAGGCGATACCAACGTAAGACTTTTGAGAGAGTTTTTGCAGGCTTGCGCTAATCCATACGGCAATAAGACGGCATATATGGCAGAGAATCTGTTTACGAAAGCCGCTAACGCTTTACGTAATATTGCAACAAATACCGCTATTATGCTTAACTTCAAAACGGCAATGCAGAACTTTTCTAACATCCTGCTATATGGAAATAGCGTAGAAGGCTTTACTTATGCTGACGCTTTCAGAGCCTTGTACCGTGGCTTTACAGGTGAAGGCAGAGCGGAAGCAGATGCGATTTGCGCAAAAAGCGTGTTTATGCGTGAACGCATGGAAGTGCCAGATGTTACGTTGAGAGATATTCAGAACCGTTCTGACCTTAACCCGATTGAAAAAAAGACGCTGAAATATGGCGCGTTGCTGTTAGGCTACACTGATATGATGACTGCGAAGCCGGTATTTGCAGAAGCATACATGAAGAAAATTAATGAAGGCAAGACAGAGCAGGAAGCACTAGATTTTGCGAACGCTGTTATTCGCCGCACGTTGGGAAGCAGTCGTATTCATGATGTATCAAGTCTGCAACGCGGCAGCGGCTTATTCAGATTGTTTACGATGTTCCAGGGATTTTTCAACACACAGTTTAACCAATGGGACAGAGAAGCACATATCGCCAAAAGGTTATGGAATAGCGGTGAAAAAAAAGAAATGGCTGAACGGCTGATTGCTTTCGTTACCGCTAAATGGTTAGGCGTATGCTTGCTGAACGTAGCTATTGCAGAGCTTTCTTTGGCCGCTCCTTTCGAGAAAGACAAAAAAGACGATTGGAATAACCTTGCAAAAGAGCTTATCAACTACCCGTTGTCTATGGGCGGTCCCGTTGGGCAAGTGGCGAACGTTGGTGTACAGAATTTGCTAGGCATGAGGAACTACGGCTACAGACTGACTGCGGCGCAAGGCTTGATTGACAGGGGCTTTACTGTTGCAAGACGTATAAACGATGTCGCGGAAGGTAAGAAAGAGCCGGGCGAGTTGATAGAGCAGACCGCATATGTCGGCGGTGCTTGGCTTGGTATTCCTAGCGGTATCTTCAATATCATATTTAACGGTATAGATATTGCTGCTGATGATATGGACTTTGAACTGCAAGATATTTACAAACGCAGACCAAAAAGCGAACGTAAAAAAGATTGACAAAGATTTCACAAAGTAGCATAGATATAAACCGCTGAAAATAGGTATATAATTAGTTAAAGTGGATTTATTAAGAGTAGATATATTTTTATATATCTACTCTTTTCTTTTGGCAAAAAATAATAAAAGGAGGGGAGCTATTATGCTTACTGATATTGAGAACAGAATTACATATAGCGGCAATGGGAACGCGACGGAGTTTGCGTATCAGTTTAAGATTTTAGACCGAACGGACATTAAAGTTTTGCTGACTGACGCAGACGGCGAAGAAAAGTTGCTGACTAAAGATTATTATGTTGACGTTGAAAAGAATGTTGTACGTTATCCAGGTTACGCAGTCGGTGCAGAAGTACCAGAGAGCGAACGACCGGCAGTATTGCCGACCGGGTGGAAACTGACAATTTATAGGGAAGTACCGGTGACGCAGGAAACAGACTTGCCCGACCAATATCCTTTTAACCAGGTTGAGGCTATTGGTGACAAATTGACGATGATTGCACAGCAACTTACAGATGCCGCAAGCAGAAGTTTAAAGGTGAACATAAGCAAAAGTGCTGATGTTGATACTACAATTCCGTGGGCGAACGGCAAGAGCTTTAGAATCAACGACGACGGAACAAAGGTAGAACTTACTGAGGACCCGGCAAAGGTTTTGCCAACAGCGCAAAGTTTGGCTGCCGCAGCTGCAAAGAGCGAAAGCAACGCAAAGGCTTATATGGACACTACAAAAGACCTTAGCGAAAATGTTAATGTTTTTGTTCCGTCTGTTGATGCTGACGGAACTTTGACATGGACAAATAAAGCTGGCTTGGCTAATCCTACCGCAGTCAACATCAAGGGGGCAAAAGGTGAGAAGGGTGACCCTGGCACTGGCATTAAGATTAAAGGCAAGTATGATAGTTTGTCAGCTTTGCAAGCTGCCCACCCCAAAGCTGACGAGGGTGACGCTTATATGGCGGGTGTTAATCTCTATGTTTGGAATGGCAGCGCATGGATTGACTGCGGTAATGTCCAAGGCCCAAAAGGTGATAAAGGCGATAAGGGCGATGCTTTTACCTATGCGGATTTCACACAGGAGCAGTTGGCAAGCTTAAAAGGCCCCAAAGGTGATAAAGGTGATGCAGGCCCACAAGGCGCAGCAGGGGCGCAAGGGCCGCAAGGTGCGACAGGCCCACAGGGGGCACAGGGCGTACAAGGCTTACAAGGCCCAGCAGGCAGCGCGGCTACAATCACCATAGGCAGTGTTACAACAAGTGCTCCGGGCACGTCAGCTAGTGTAACCAATAGCGGCACTTCTTCTGCTGCCGTGCTTGACTTTGTGCTTCCTAAAGGTAAAGACGGAGCAGACGGTGGTGTGACCGTTGATGAGGCACTTTCCGACACCTCTGTAAATCCCGTTCAGAATAGAGCAGTAAAGGCCGCACTTGATAACAGAGCTGTGCTTGATGATACCAATACTTTCACTTCTCCTAACACCTTTGACATTATTTATATGAAAAAGAATGTAGGCAGTATTAGGTGGTACGAAGGTTCGCAAAGTGTTGTAGTTGGGCATATAAACGCAGAAAGCTATACAGGTGAAGCAAATACGGCGAAGAAAGCTACTAAAGATGGCGATGGCAATATAATTACTGAAACCTATGCTAAGAAAGCAGATATTAGCGGAGTAGTTAAGAGTGTTAATGGTACAAAACCAGACGCTAGTGGTAACGTAGAGATTGCCGGTGCCGGAGCTACTGTTGTAGAATCTTATCGCAAT
>ERZ780223.874-NODE-874-length-32154-cov-7.581700_pt1 | contig 32154 bp, 25 predicted proteins | sample MGYA00511016_ERZ780223 | MGnify/ENA primary metagenome ERZ780223 (study PRJEB29588, sample SAMEA2159032) | human gut metagenome | biome: human gut; feature: human-associated habitat; material: faeces | place: Denmark | collected 2008/2010 ... | reverse complement strand
GTTATAAAAATGCATTAAAAGCCTATAACTTAGAGGGTATAAATTTTGAACTAAAAAATGATGATGCTAGAAAAATAATACAAGAAGATAACCAAACATATAATTTGATTTTTTTAGATGCATTTACACCAACTAAGTGTCCTTGCCTTTGGACATTTGATTTTTTTAATGTACTTTATAATCATCTTGAACCCGATGGGATTATATTAACCTACTCTACTTCAACCGCTGTAAAGAGTGCTATGATTGAAGCTAATTTCTATGTAGGTTATATATATAACGAAAGAGAACAACGAATAACAGGGACAGTAGCTTCCAAATGCAAAGAGCTAATTAAACTACCCCTTTCAGAATACGATTTAGGGCTTATAAAAACTTCTGCTGGCATATTTTATCGTGACGAAACTTTAGCTGCGCAAAATGAGGCTATTATCGAGCAAAGAAATTTTGAGCAAAAAAACAGCTCCAGAATATCACGCTCTCATTACGAAAAAATTTATAAGGAGGGAAAATGCTCTACGATATAGTAGTTATAGGAGGAGGCACTTCCGGATGTGCTGCAGCATATATAGGTGCAAAATTAGGTCTAAAAACACTTTTACTGGAGCGGGGAATGCATTTAGGCGGGACAATGACATCAGGCCTTGTTGTCCCAGTTATGAAATCAGGTGATCATCAGATAAATACTGATTTTTATAAAACACTAATTAGTGAATTAAGAGCTGTAGGCGGGCAAATCACATATCAAGATAACCCCGGCTGGTTCAATCCCGAGTTAATGAAAATAGTGCTGGATAAAATGCTGCAAGATGCTGGAGTTGAAATAAGGTTTCATGCTGAAGTAATAGATGCGAAAGTTAACAAACGTAAAATTGTTTCATTAACATCAAATGAAGAAATATTATCTGTATATAACGAAGCGTTAGATACAGATAATAAATCAATGAATCATACAGAAGATTTATCGGTATATATCGAAGCGAAGTATGTAATAGACGCAACAGGAAATTGTGATTTTGCGAATAAAATTAATTGCGAATTTTTAAAAATGGATTCTGATTATCAACCTATGAGTTTACGCTTTATGATGGGTGGGATAGATTTGAAACAATTTTCAAATTGGCTCTTAAATATTGATAATGATAGAAATGTTACATCCGTTGAATACATTGATAATAATATACATTTATCTACAGCATACACCTGGGATACAGATAAAAAGTGGGCTTTAGGCCCTTATTTTGAGGACGCTGTTAACAAAAACATACTAAAAGATACTGACAGAAATTACTTTCAGGTATTTACAGTCGCTGGAATGCCTGATACTATTGCCTTTAACTGTCCTAGAATCGTTGAAAGCCTCAATCCTAACCTCGTAAAGGACACGACTAAGGCATTAATAGAAGGTAGAGCAAGTATTTTAAGACTCGCAAACTTCTGTAAAGTATATTTTCCCGGATTTGAAAATGCGTTTATTTCAAATATTGCGGATATACTGGGAATAAGAGTTTCAAATAGAATCAAAGGTAAATATATTTATACAATTGAGGACCTGAAATCAGGTAAGAAATTTAAAAATCCTGCTGTCATCTCAAATTATCCTGTAGATGTGCACAGGAAAACAAAAAATACCTCAACTTTAGAAAGAACTGGAGAATACCAGCTGCCTATAGAAAGTCTTATGTCAAATGATTATGATAATCTATTTATTGTAGGTAGGGGTATCTCCGCCGATTACATGGCACAAGGTGCCCTCAGAGTACAGGCAAGCTGCTTTTCTATGGGAGAAGCTGTAGCTAAATTTATAAAAAAAGAAATATCTAACAAGGTTTAGCGATTTTTTTACATAATATTTCCATCGCATTGAGCAGTGGATCAATAGTAGTAGAATAAGGTGGAGAATAAGTTAAATCATTTCGACTAAATTCTGCTACTGTCAAATGGCCTAACAGTGCAGTGGCAACTGCGTTTATTCTTTTATCAGCCCCGAGGGACCCAATCGCTTGAGCTCCAAGAAGCAGACCTGTAACTTTATCTGCAAGGACCTTTAGGGTAATGTCGCCAACATCAGGCATATATGCAACTTTGTCAGTTTTTGAAACCGTTGCGGAAACCGGAGTATATCCAAATTCTATAGCTTCATTTTCTGTCAACCCCGTCATAGACATCGTTGTATTCAAACATCTTGAAACTGCAGAACCGAGAACCCCGTCAAATTCAGTATAGATACCTGCGGCATTTAATGCAGCACAGCGTCCCTCTTTATTGGCAGTTGAGCCCAATGGAACCCAGACACTTTGTCCACTTATCAAATGAGTTTCCTCTGTGCAATCACCACAAGCATAAATGTTAGCAGTCGAAGTCTGCATCAATTTATTAACTTTTATAGCTCCTGTTCTACCAATTTCAATACCCGCATCCCTCGCTAATTCCACATTTGGGGTAACCCCTGAGCAAATTACGACCATATCTGTAACAAACTCTTTACCTGAGTGGGTTTTTACTATTGAAGCCTGCTTTTTATCTCCCGCCAGCTCAACTACAGTTTCTCCTGTAAAAAATTGGAAATTTTTAGGCTCGTATGCTTCCAGGCGTTTTTGAATTAAATCTGACATATCCGCATCGAATGATGACATAATTCTATTGTTTCTCTCAAGCACAATGACATCTAATCCATTTTTAACAAATGCTTCCAATAGTTCCAAGCCAATAAAACCACTCCCTATAATAGTTGCAGTCTTTGATTTTAGCATTTTTTCACGAATATTAATGCCATCTTCTATTTTTCTTAAGGAAAATACATTTTCAAAATCATGTACACCTTTTATATTTGGAATAAATGGTCTTGCGCCTGTAGCAATAATCAATTTATCGTAATCTATCAGTACTGCGGTATTATTTTTACGGCATACAAGGATTTGCTGCTGTTTAACCAGAATTTTTTCGACTTTAGACTCAAGATAAACATCTATACCAGATGCCTTAAATTCTTCCACTGAGCGGACCAGCAAAGCTCTGTAATCAGCAAAATTTCCTTCAATATAGTAGGGTAAACCACATGAAGAATAAGATACATGAGTATCATCTGTATAGATTTCTACTATCGCGTCAGGAAGTAATCTTTTAATTTTAGCTGCGGCCTTTGCACCTGCAGCTACGCCACCAATTATAACTATTTTCATAACTATAATCTAATGTGTTCGGTTTAAAATTACATTGCACAAATGACTAATTAGTACTATAAGTATTTAAAATCATACCTTTCATAAATTCGCAATATGAATCTCTGTCTTCATCTAAATTTTCTGCTTTTTTAATTAAATTTTTTAATTCAATAATTATTTGTTTTCTAAGCAATTCTTCATACATACTGTATACACACCCCGTATTCAATGTATTAACTATTACAAATACATATACGGCATATGTAATTTGCATCTTTAATAATTGAGCAGATAAATTAAGAAATTTTAACAATACATTATAAGTATATATCGCTTAGTAGTAAGGTTATTCCTCTGTATAAACAATTTTCTTTCTATAACCCCATTGCAAAAGGGTTAATACAAGAATGATAACAAATAAAACATAAGCAATAGCACTTGCTTTCCCTACATTAAAATACTCAAAAGCATTTTTGTAAATTGAGTACACAAGTACATTTGTACTATCAAATGGCCCGCCTTCTGTCATTAAATATATTAAATCAAATACTTGAAAAGAACTTATAGCAGTGATTATGATAACAAAAAATATAGTTGGCGAAAGAAGAGGTACTGTCACATTTTTAAAGGTCTGAAAAGCGTTTGCCCCGTCAATTTTTGCAGCTTCAAACAGACTTTGCGATATCGCACTCAAGGATGAAAGGAAAATTATCATATTATACCCTATTAGCTTCCATACAGAAACAATAATTAGAGCTGGCATTGCAAATTTTGAATCATACAGCCAGTTTATATGGATATGTAACACTTGACTTAAAAGCCCGATATTAGGGTCAAATATCCATGTCCACACTATACCTATTACAACCATTGGTGTAATAAATGGCAAAAAATACGCAGTTTTATAAAATTCACACCCCCTTATTTTATTATTAAGTATAGCTGCAAGAATAAGAGGAATTATAACGCCCAGTACAGAAGTAGAAAGTGCAAAAACAACAGTATTGCCAAGAATTTTATAAAAAAGCTCATCTTTGAATAGCATAGTATAGTTAGATAAACCCACAAATTTTATTGGATTTAGCAAATCCCACTTTGTAAAACTAAACCCAAAAGAACAAATTACCGGTATTATTATAAAAATTAATGTTCCTAATAACGCCGGGAATATAAATATCAATCCGGCAGAATTTGGTTTGTTCAGGATATTTTCCAACATATTTTTCATGGTATGATTTAATTATAGAATAAAGATTGGGAGATGTGAATTATGCAAAAATACGAACATGCGTTTGGTAAAAATGATATCCGAGGTATCTATAATGAAGATATTACTGAAGAGTTATTTTACAATACTGGTATTGGATATGTAAAGTGGCTTGAAAATAATTCTGGAAAAGTAGCTAAGGATTTAAAAATTAGTGTTTGCATGGATGCAAGACTGCATTCATCATCCTTGAAAAAAGCGTTAATTCGCGGGTTATGTGACAGTGGAGTCAAAGATATAGAAGATTTAGGGCTTGCACCAACACCTATTGGTTACTATTCAGAAGTTGCACACAAGCTTGATGGGGCAATGATTATCACGGCAAGCCACAATCCTAAAGAGTACAACGGATTAAAAATGACTTATTCAAGACAAACTTTAAATGAAAAACAGATTAAAGAAGTCAAAGAATTAACATTTAAAAATTGGAAACATATGCCTGAAAACATAGAAGAAAAAAATTTTTCAGCAGAAATTATTCCAGAATATATTACAGAAATGAAGGAAAAATTCGGCGGTATAGGTAAAGGTGTAAAAGTGGTTGTTGACAGTGCAAATGCGACAGGCGGCATAGTGGGACCACAATTATACAGAGAATTAGGCTGCGAGGTTATTGAATTATTCTCTGAGCCAAATGGAGAATTTCCTAACCATCATCCAAATCCAAGTGATTTAAAGACACTAAAAACTTTATCTGAAACAGTTATAAAAAATAATGCTGATATAGGTATTGCTTATGATGGCGACAGCGATAGAATCGGGGTAGTTGATACAAAAGGAAATCCTTTAACCGGCGATAAACTACTTTTAATATATGCACTTGATATGATTAATACCCTGGGTACAGACTTGACTGTTGTATCTGAAGTTAAGTGTTCTCAAGTATTATATGATACTATAAATGAAACCGGTGCTAAGGCTATTATGTGCAAAACAGGACATGGTTACATCAAAGAAAAAATGAAAGAAACACAAGCTTTATTAGGCGGTGAAATGAGTGGGCACACCTTCTTTAAGGACAGATATTACGGTTTTGATGATGCAATTTACGCAGGATGCAGAATGATTGAAATCATTGCTAAAAATAAAAAGGTTAATCCTGAATTTAAAATAGAAACAATGCTTGAGCCGTTCGCAAAAGTCTACACAAGTGATGAAGTTCGTTTTCCATGTCCGAATCATCTAAAAAAAGAAGTTTTAGAAGCTATGAAAGAAAAAGTTAAAAATAGTCCTGAGATGTTCGGTTCTGAAATAAAAGAAATTGTAACGTTAGACGGTATGAGAATCGTTTTTAAGGGAGGTTTTGCTCTAATTAGACAAAGTAATACAGAACCGGTATTTACTCTTCGTTTTGAGGCTAATAACGAGGCAGAATGCAATAATTTTAAACAAGCAATGATTTCTTCTCTTGATGATTTCTTAAAATCAAAAGTTTAAATTCATTAATAACATTTTATTTTATAGTAATAAAAGCAGGTATGATACAGATACCTGCTTTCATTTGATAAATTTCATAAATAATTAAAAATTTTAATAATTTATTTTTTATATTCACTGTAATCTTTTGCTACTTCACGCCATTCATCTTCGAGTACACTATATGCATGGCTCCAGAATTTTTCAATTGCATATGTTTCACGTTCTTCTTTGTGCAAAATATGAACAACAACATCACCGTAATCAATTAAATTCCATCGATTTTTCGCATCATTCTCCTGTCTTACAGGAAGTCTTGAGAATTCAGTTTTGACCTTATCTTTTGTAGTTTCCATCAGGGCTTTTACCTGTGGTGTTGAATCGCCTGTAGCTATAACAAAGTAATCAGCCAATGATGAAACATTACTTATATTCAAAATTGTAATATCTTTTGCCAACTTATCATCTAAAAACTGTGCAACAATACATGCAAATTTGTGTGAATCTAAATCTTTCAATGTCTTACCTTTCTATTCAATCATGTCAACACGGCGTTTGTGTCTGCCGCCTTCAAAACCTGTTTTTAGCCAAATATCAACTATGTCTAAAGCTAGGTGCTCGCCAATAACTCTTTCGCCAAGACAAAGTACATTTGCATTATTATGAGCTCTTGAAACACGCGCAGAATAAGTATCGCCGCATAATGCTGCACGAATTCCATGAACTTTGTTTGCGGCAAGTGACATTCCTATGCCGGTACCGCAGATTAGAATACCTCTATTAACTTCGCCTGATATAACTTTTTCTGCAACTTTTCTTGCAATTTCCGGATAATCACAAGACTCCGGAGTATGAGTTCCTACATCAACAAATTCAATATTTCTGGCTTTCAAATAATCCATAACGCTGTCTTTGTAACGGAAACCGCCATGATCAGAACCTATTGCAACTTTTAAATTTTCCATAATAAACACCTCATCTATTCTAAAACATAACTGTCTTTCTTTATTGTACAAGTTTTTGCTTAAAAAGTAAATATATTACATATACACATATAAAAAAGAGGCATATAGCCTCTTAAAATGGAGTTTAACATTATTAAAATCAAATACTAAGAACTGCTTACCAGCTGCATAGCTTGTTGTAATAAATCTTTATTAGATGAAATTAGCTTATTAACAACTTCCATTTGCATTTTTGCCATTTGATAATAAGAAATATTACCTTTAAAATCTGCATTTGATAATTCTATCAAACCTGAACGAATTTCACCGCAGCCAAGCACGGGTTTTCCAGATTCTTCAGTTTCTAAGAATTGTCCATCTTTATATTCATACAAACCTGCAGCATTATGGAAGTTTCTTGTTGTAATTCTATATAATGGAACGACTTTTTTACCACTCTCAGCTTTACCAACAATAGTTCCATCATTCTTTATTTCATACTCATCATATTTGCCCAAATATTTTCCATTATTTGGATCAATCCACATCTTAATACTTGTAGTAGGAACATCAAGTGCTCCACCCTTTAATGCGGTTTCCTGGTACAAATCAGCACTTATTGCCTTTGTTCCCTGCATGATTTCACCTTTATCATTCAAGATATACCCTTGAACTGTATTCCCATTTTTAGCTCTATATACACCTTCACCATCAAAGGTAAATTCACCAAGTCTTGTATAAACACTACGTCCTTCAGGTGTTTTAGTCAAGAAAAAGCCTTTACCCTCTAAAAAAACATTGTCATTTGAGGTACCTGGAGTAGATTTACCCTGACTCATTTTCTTTGCATAGTCATCGTTTATAGCACCGCCAAGGAAAGTTTTAAAATTAACCTGCTTTTCTTTGAAACCTGGTGTATAAACATTTGTCATGTTATCTGCAATAACATCCATCCAGTTTACTGTTGCATATTGAGTATTCAATGCTGTGATAAAAGCATCATTCATATTTATTCTCCTTGTTGTTTATTTTGTCTTCTTCTTTCATTTTGCTGTTTACTGCTGTTTGAATAAGATAAATCAGTATATGGTAAATCATTATCACTAAAAGTAGCTTTCAGATTATCAATATTATTTCTCAAATACTGCTCTACAGCTTTATCCCCAGGTATAAAATGAGCAGCAACTGCACCATCTTTACCAACTCTAAGGATAACTGAAACATTCTGATCAAAATCAATTCTTAGAGGTTGATTATTTTCTCTTGCCTGACTTATTGCATTTAACAAAGTTTGAGAAACCTGAACATTCTGTTTTACTTCTGCAGCTTCAGCCCCGCTATTCAACATTGATTGAGCCTGAGCCACAACATTTTGAGTAGAGATATTTGTTTCATTATTCTGTGTTAGGTTTATAAAAAATTGAGCATCACTTTGAGTCATAGATATAGTATTTTTTGTATTAGAGTCAGAAAGCCCAAAATTAAAAACAGTTCCAATACCCGCAGCTTTTGAAATAGAAGATTTTTCATTCATTTTCGCAACTTGGGAAATATCATTAGATAGCATAGCATTTGCATTATTTAAAGAATTAAGGGCATTCAATCTAGACATTTCTGCATCTGTTACAGAACATGATAAAGAGAAATTTTCGCTATTAGCATCATCTTTATCCTTTGAAGTAATATTTTCAGACTCTTTATTAGAATCATTTTGAACAGAATTAACCTTATCATCAGATTTATCGACAGTTTTGTCTTCATCCTTTTTAGTTTCAGTTGAAATATTTTTCATCTCATCTTTGAATGAAGAATCTGCAGAAGTCTTCTTAGCATTTTCAGAATTTGATGCAGCAGAAGTTTGCACTGTTGATGAACTACTGACCGATGTTGATGATGTTGCTTCTATACCCATATTAAATACCTTCTATTTTAGTTATTTCTTTTAATAATTCTTTTGCTTCTTCTTCGGTACGCTCTTGACGCTGCTTGAAAAATCTTGTGACTCCGAGTTCAGAGAATTGTTTTAATTCTGCGGCTTTTTCTTCCTGCAGGTACGCTTCTTTGTTTTTTTCTTTGTGCTTTTCCAGAACTTTAACTGCCTGTTCACACTTCACTAATTTTTGGATTTCGATATCAAGTTTTTTTTGAAGCTCCTGCCTTACAGATTCAAGCTGTTCTGCTTTTTTCCACAAATGTTTTAGAAAATTATCATACGTTTCATACATTCTAGGATCAGCAGCTCTCATGCCTTCTTTGGTATCAAGAATATCCTGATTATTCTTCTTTATATCCTGTTCTGCCTGATACACTGCCTGTTGCGCCTTTTGCACTTTCATTCTTTGTTCTTCTTTTTGATTTATTCTGAAATCTAGAACTTTTTGCAGTCTGTATCTGAATGGCATGTTGTTTACTACTCTTTCTTGATTCATTATGTATTAGATTCTAAGAGTTATAAACATCTAAATGTATGATATTGTTATAAGGATAATATTTAAAAAGTCAAGAGTTCAAGAGAAAATACCCCTTGAACTCTTAAAATATTATTTGCGACTACTGAAATTTACTCTTCAGTTCCGGCTTCTGAAACAGATTGTTCGTGGATAGATAGCGCAATACGCTTATCTGACGGATTAAATTTTAAAATATAAGTACTAATTTTATCTCCGACTTGAAGAATATTTTTTGAATCATTCTGATAATCTACCACTTCATTATGTGGAAGTAAGGCTTCAACGCCAGGAAAGACTTCAACAAAGGCTCCAAAATGTTTCAAACGGGTAACGGTACCTTCAACTTTATCCCCCTCTTTGATCTGTTTTTCGGCCTCTATCCATGGATCCGGTTCAAGATTTTTTAAACTCAAAGATACTCTTTGTTTGTCATGATCAACTGCAATAACTTCAACATCAATCTTATCACCAACTTTTAAAATATCTGTAGGATGATCAATCCATCTCCATGACAATTGAGACAATGGAAGCAATCCATCAATTCCGCCTAAATCGATAAATGCACCGAAATCCGTAATTCTTACAACTTCACCTTTGACAATTTGACCTGCTTCAATTTGTGAAAATATATTTTTTCTTGCCTCTTCTGCTGTATCTTCATATACTTTTTTATTAGACAAAATAAAGTTATTTTGCTGAGAGTCAAGAGTCAAAATTTTAAGTTCTAATTTAGAACCAACTTCAACATCAGATTCACGGGTTCTTAGTTGCGAAGATGGAATAAATCCGCGGACACCTGATACATCAACCAAAACGCCGCCTTTGACAACATTGACAACGGTTCCCATTATAGTTTCATCATCAGCTTTCGCTTTTTCAAGTTCTTTCCAAGCATATGCAAAATCTACTTTTTTCTTAGAAAGTAAAAATTTACCATCTTCATCTTCTTCTTTTATAATGAGGAATTCGCCCTCTTGACCTTTTTGAAACTTATCTTCAGGATTTTCACCCTTGTCAACTGCTTCATAAGTTGGAATAACTGCAATGGTTTTTGCACCTATATCAACCATTACACCCTGACTGTCAAACCCGCAAATAATTCCCTTGACCAAGTCCCCCTTTTGAAATTTATAATCATATTTTTCCAGTAATGATTCAAAATCTAAATCCGATGTTTCCTTTTTTGTAACCATATCTAACTCCATTGTCTAATAGACACTACTATAAACTATGCACATATACTAGCAAATTTTTTAAAATATGTAAAGTTTTTATATTTTATTTGCTAAAATTATTAATTAAATTCTTCATAGTAGTCTTTTTAAATTCATCAGCGGACTCAACAAAACCAGAAAGCTTGTCAAGAATTTTAGCTAATTCTTTTCCAACATGCTCTTTTGGTCCTGTAGCACCACGACCTGATACTATCTTATTATTGCTGACAATAAAGCAATCTACTGAATTCTTGTTAAATAAAATATTTGCAGATTCGTTGTTTTTTAAAGGTATATGTGTAAATTGTTTACCTTCTTTTACTGCTTTTTGCGCAAAATTTAGTGATACTTTTGATATAGACATACATTTTCTCCTTTTTTTTAGATTAAAAAACCCCGGATTATAAATTTAAATAGGAATCCAGGGTTTTACTACATAAATGTTACAAATCTTAAGATTTCAAAGATGATATCAAATCATTAATTGCAGTCTCTTGAACTACAATTTCCTCAATTCTCTCCTTTGTTTGCTTAATTAATTCAGAAGGAGCATTCGCTACGAATTTAGGATTATTAATTCTACCTTCCAAAGATTTTCTTTCATTTTGAAGCTTTCCTAATTTCTTTTCTTGTCTTGCTATTTCTTCATTAAAATCAATTAAATTTTCAAGAGGAATAACTATTTTTGATGCTGAAACAACAGCTGTAGCAGATTTTTCAGCAGATGGTGACATGTCATCCGAATACGTAATCTGTTCAACTTTAGCCATTCTTCTTATATAACTTTCAATTGCTTCAAAAACAGTTTTTTCGTCTTTTGGAGCATGAACTGTAATATTAAAGTTTACATTCATCGGAATATTAAAACTTTGTCTAACATTACGCAACGATTTTATTGTTTCAAATACCAATTCCATTTCATTTGCCTCTGCCGGGAATGAAAGCTTATCCTCAAAATTTGGAAAATCTGCGCGCATAATAGCTTTAAATTCTGATTTTTGAGGTATCAACTGCCAAACTCTCTCTGTAATATGCGGCATTATAGGATGAATAAGTCTCAATGCCATATCTAGAACATATCTTAAAACTCTTTGAGTATTAAGTTTTATTGATTCATCCTGCAATTGGACTTTGGCAATTTCAACATACCAGTCACAATAAGAATTCCAGAAAAAGTCATACAATACATGAGCTGTTTCGCCAATTCTATAATTTTCAATATTTTCATTAACTTCTTTAGCAGTATTATTTAACTTATCGAGAATCCATTTATCTGCAATAGTTAATTTTGAATAATCAATATCATTATTATCAACACCGCCAAGATTCATCAAAACAAAGCGTGAAGCATTCCAAATTTTATTTGCAAAATTTCTGCCGTACTCAAAACGCTCATCGCTAATTTTTATATCCTGACCTCCATATGTACATAGTGAAGTCATTGTAAATCTCAATGCATCACAGCCATATTTATCAATAATAACTACAGGATCAATTGTATTACCCTTAGACTTTGACATCTTCTGTCCTTTTTCATCTCGAATTAAACCGTGAATATAAACAGTAGAAAAAGGAGCTTTACCAGTAAATTCTAGTCCCATTGTAATCATTCTTGCAACCCAGAAGAAAATAATATCAAAACCGGTTACAAGGGTAGTTGTTGGATAGAATTTTTTAAAATCTTCACTGTCAGTATTAGGCCATCCCATAGTTGAAAACGGCCACAAACCTGAAGAAAACCAGGTGTCTAACACATCTGTTTCCTGTGTATAATTTTGCGGATCAGGATTTTCTTTAGCAACAATAATTTCTCCTGTTTCATTATGAATATAAGCAGGAATTTGGTGTCCCCACCACAACTGACGTGAAATACACCAGTCTCTGATATTTTCCATCCAGCCTAGATAATTTTTCTCCCAACGTTCAGGAATAAATTTAATTCGGCCATCTTTAACTGCAGCAATAGCCTCTTCAGCTAAAGGCTTCATTTTAACAAACCATTGTTCTGAAAGTAACGGTTCAATTGTAGTTCCGCATCTTTGACATTTTCCGACATTATGTTCATGCTCTCTCACTCGTAGTAATGAATGATTGTCTTCGAGCATTTTAATTATTTGTTTACGGGCGTCATAGCGATCAAGTCCATGTAAATTACAAGGGACCTCACCACAGGCTTTCATTTTACCCTGTTCATCAATAACCCAGATTGGTTTTAGGTTATGACGTTTTCCGACTTCAAAGTCATTAGGATCATGAGCTGGAGTAATTTTTACAGCTCCTGTACCAAAAGATTTATCAACATATTCATCAGCAATAATAGGTATTTCCCTACCGGTCAATGGAATAACAACTGTTTTTCCAATTAACTCAGAATATTTGTGGTCAGATGGGTGAACAGCAATTGCAACATCTCCAAAAATTGTTTCAGGACGGGTAGTTGCAACAATTATCGCCCCACTTTCACCTTTTAACGGGTAAGAAATTTCCCACATATGTCCTTGTTCTGTTTCATATTCAGTTTCAACATCCGAAATTGCAGACTGACATCTTGGACACCAATTAACAATGTAAGCACCCTTATATATCAAACCTTTTTCGTATAACTTGACAAATACTTCTTTTACAGCTTCTGAACACCCCTCGTCAAAAGTAAACCTTTCTCTTGACCTGTCAAAAGAAGCACCTAAACGTTTGCACTGGTCAAGGATTCTTGATTTATGAGCATTAGCCCATTTCCATGTTTCTTCTAAAAACTTTTCTCTACCTAAATCATGACGAGAAATACCTTGCTCTCTGAGTTTCTTTTCTACTACATTTTGAGTCGCAATACCGGCATGGTCGGTTCCGGGTACCCAAAGAGTTTCATAACCACTCATTCTGTGATATCGAACCAATATATCCTGTAGAGTCTCGTCCAAAGCATGCCCCATGTGTAAAACACCGGTAACATTTGGAGGTGGAATAACAATAGAATAAGGCTTTTTAGCACTTTTTGCATCAGCCTTGAATAAATCATTCTCTTCCCAGAATTTGTAAATACTTTCTTCCGTTTCTTTAGGGTCATAAACTGTAGGTAAATCTTCAATATTTGTAGCTAGCATACTATAATCCTCATTTCATTGCATATAATAAAAGAATAACACAAAAATATATTTGGAATTTATAATTGTAACAAATAATTTCAATTATTGAATTAAGTATATAAATATGGTATACTAATAGAATAGATACGAATGTTTATAAATGGAGTTTGAGTATGAAAATTGAGAAGAAACAAGCATTTACTTTAGCAGAAATTATGATTGTTATTCTTATTTTAACTATTATATTAGCAGCGTTTGCACCATTGATTACTAAACGACGAATCACTACTAACAGAAGTAAATACGCTGTGTGGAGTTATGCAGATTTAACTAATACACTAAACGCTTATTATGATCCTGGATCAGCTGAATTTACAGGGGAATTATTCTTCGGTGTATCACCGCAGGAAAAATCACATATTTCTTCAATGTTTTTACCTTATTCAAAAGTGGTTATACGTTCAGGCCCAGTTACATCAAGCGATGCACTTCAAAAACAAATTCAGTTCAGATATGGTCGCAACTCTGAAAGAGGAGATTTAGCCGGAACATGGCTAATGGATTCAAAAAATGTCCTTATTGGCGGTACATATGAAAATATGAAATATAATACGGATGGTAATACACTTATAAAAAATAATCTGGGTATTGGTACAGGAGCATTAAATTCACTTATAAGTGGGGTTGGTACAAACAATAAAGCTGAACAAAATACTGCACTTGGTTACAAGGCAATGTTAAATACGACTTCAGGTAAGAATAATGTTGCTATCGGATATCTAGCAGGTACTAGTGTCACAAATGGTGAAAGAAATACTTACATTGGTTATATGGCCGGAAACAAATCGACAAGTGCAAAAGACAATACTGCTATAGGCTATAAAGCTGGTGCTGCTATAACCAATGCTGATAGCAATACCTACATTGGAGCTTATGCAGGAGGTGGCGCGAATAATGGTACTTCTACAGGAAATGAAAACGTTGCTGTAGGTTATAGAGCCCTTGCTTCAATAACAACAGGCTCTAATAACACTGCAATAGGTTATAATGCTTTAGGAAACTTGACATCCGGAAGTTACAATACCGCCATTGGGTACAACGCTTGTGAATACGTTACAACAGGGTCTAAAAAAACTTGTATAGGCTATAATTCTGGTCCAAAACCAAAGTCTACTGGGGAAAAATACCTCAAGGCGACACAAGATAATGTTCAGAGAACATATATTGGCGGAACTCCATATAATTACGGTGGAGATGCAGTTCTAGAAATTCATAACGTTGGAGGACACAATAGATGGTTGGGACAGCCTAAAAACGGTCCCAATATAGTTTCAAATACTACGACTGTTGTTAATGGCAATTTAGTTGTTAGAGGACGCACGTTCCTTACCAATGGTCCAACTTTGCGTTCTTATTCTTATTATGAAGTCTCAGGCTCTAATACTGACCAATTATTTGGTGTAAAATCGAATGGTGGTGTTATTTCAGATAATCAGACTGACTATACTGGCTGGAGAGATATTGGAGACAAAGTTCCAAATTTATCATCTTCTGACAGACGATTGAAAAATATCGGAAGCAGAAGCCTTGCAGGATTAGCTGAAATTAGCAAGTTAAAAGTTTATAACTATAACTACAAAAAAGACTTGAAAAAATTACCGCAAGTAGGTGTTATAGCTCAAGATTTGCGTAAAATATTTCCTAATTCTGTAACAAAAGATGAAAACGGATATTTGAGTATTCGTTGGGATGAAATGTTCTATGCTGCAATAAATGCAATAAAAGAATTGGATAAAAAGATTATAGCTCTTGCAAAACGCGCTACAACCGTAGAATCTCAAATTGCGCAATTAGAAGACGAAAACAATTCACTAAAACTGCAAGTTGAAAACCTTTCGGCAAGAATAGAGAAATTAAAAAATAAATAAAAATAGTAAATTACAATTACAAAAAGGCATCTTATTAAGATGTCTTTTTTCTTATTAAAAATTAACATAAATTTGATTTAGAAATAAATTTGAACTACACTATAAAAAAATGGAGTGCCGGGTTGGAATTAAAAAACTTACCGGCTAAGAAATAAATTAAGGAGAAAAAGATGACACCAAAAAATTTTTTATTCACTTCTGAATCAGTAACAGAAGGACACCCTGACAAAGTTTGCGACCAGATATCAGATGCGATATTGGACGAATTTTTGACAAAAGACAAACAATCAAGAGTTGCCGCAGAAACAACTGTAACAACAGGCATGGCTCTTGTTTGCGGTGAAATAACAGCTGACTGTTATGTTGATATACCACAGGTTGTAAGAAACACTATTAAAAATATAGGTTATGTTGGTTCAAATGCCGGCGGCTTTGATGCTAATACCTGTGCAGTATTAACAAGTATTGATGAACAATCTACAGATATTGGTAATGGTGTAAATAAAGCACTAGAAACAAGACAAACAAATGCAGATACTTCAGTAACCGAAACAGAAGAACTAGGAGCCGGGGACCAGGGTATTATGTTTGGCTATGCTTGTAACGAAACACCTGAACTTATGCCACTACCTATCAGTTTAGCTCATAAATTATCATACAGATTAGCTCAAATAAGAAAATTGGGTCTTGTTGATTACCTTAGACCTGATGGAAAATCTCAAGTTACTGTAGAATATGTTGATGGAAAACCATCAAGAATACATACTGTTTTGTTATCAACTCAACACAATCCTGAAATTAATGGAATTTCAGATAACCAAAAAGTACAAGATATTATCAAATCAGATCTAAAAAAACTTGTTATAGATTTTGTATTTGAAAATGAAAAAATTCAACTTGATGAAAATACTATTATATTAATAAATCCGTCAGGCAGATTTGTAATTGGCGGTCCTCAAGGCGATTCTGGCTTAACCGGTAGAAAAATCATTGTTGATACGTACGGCGGCTACTCAAGACATGGCGGCGGAGCTTTTTCTGGAAAAGATCCGACAAAAGTTGACAGATCAGCGGCATACGCATCACGCTACGTTGCTAAAAATATTGTAGCAGCAGGTTTAGCGGAAAAATGTGAAATTGAATTAGCTTACGCTATAGGTGTTGCTGAACCATTATCAATCATGGTTGATACTTTCGGAACAGGAAAAATCTCAGATGATGAAATTTCTAAACTTGTTTCTAAAAACTTTGATTTAAGACCGGCAGCTATCATTAATAAATTTGATTTAAGAAATCTACCATCTAAAAATGGCGGAAAATTCTATCAATTATTAGCCGCATATGGACATATGGGCAGAACAGATATAGACGTGCCATGGGAACATGTTGATAAAGCTGAAACACTAAAATCTCAAGCTTTTAGCTGCGGATGTGGTTGCGCATAATGATATAAAACATAAGTAATATGAAAAATGGAGTATCGATTGATACTCCATTTTTTTACTAGTTTTTTGATTTTGATAATAGTTGAAAAAAACATCAAAATTATTTTTTATCATATTCTAGCTTAGTTAACTCTTTTGCTAAGGTATCAAGTTTCTGCTCTAATTTTGCATTATCTTCTTTCAATGTGGCAATACGAGCCTGATCTTTGACAATTCTTGCAGCTAAAGTTTCAACTTTAGAGTTAATTGTCTTTATGGCATTGATTGCAGCATAGAACATTTCATCCCAACGAATTCTGTAGTACCCTTTTTCATCCTTAGATACCGCAGTAGGGAAAACTCGTTTTAAATCTTGTGCAATTACCCCAACTCTAGGTAACTTATCAGTGTCATTTTTATAGGTATAATTGTAAATTTTCAAACGATTAATTTCATCCAAACCTGCAGTATAAACAGATTCCAAATTTTTCAATCTTATATCAGACCTCAAATCAGGACAACATGAACCATCACCCCACATATGTGCGTAGTTTAAATCAATATCTGTAGAACCATGACCGCTACCCTTAAGAGTAATACTTGCACCTGTAGATTGATCCGTATAAGTTCCGCCATATCTCCAATTATCAGAAGTATTTTGGGCTGACATCTGAGAAGTCCAATCATATGACGTTCTTCCAGTCGTATCATTCGTAGGAACTGCACAAACACAAGAGAATCTGGCACCCTGCTGTGCGTGCATACGACCTCTCTTACCACGGACTTTTTCTGTTCTGTTAGAACCATCTAGTCCTCCGTAACCAAAAGCATGTGTACGGTTTTTGGGTCTATCTAAGAAAAATCCCATCAATGCAGGTTTATTGTCATATAAAGATGCTTTAGCTGTTAAATAAGTCTGTCCCCTTACAATTAAGTTACCATTGATTACAACAGAAGAATTACCGGAACTAATATTAGTAAACGGAGCTAAATTTGATTTGGAATTAATATTATGCACCTCTAAAACAGCAGCACCGCCAAAATGGCGTTCATTCTTATTATTACTAGAAACCTTTGGAGGCCCACCTATATAAACACGCTCTCGACCATCAGTATATAAAGTTTCATGTTTATTTTGAGAATAAGCAGCCCCCCTACTTCCAGAGTTCATCCCAATACAAGTTTTTTTAGAACCAGTGATTTCTGCACAAGCATTATATCCTATAGCTGTATTATATGAACCAGTTACTAGTTCTGCAAATGTATTTGCACCAAGAGCAGTATTATACACTCCAGATGTAAATTTAGCCATAGTATTATATCCAACAGCTGTGTTACCGTCAAAAGTTCCATCTTTAAGTTTTGACAAAGCATTATACCCTAAAATAGTATTTCCTTTAGCTTCATCCGTTAAATGTATAGAACCAATGACTGTATTACTACGCCCTGAACGAATCTTATCACCTGCATATGTTCCTAATAGAGTATTTGCATATCCGGTTGTTATTGCAGAACCTGCTAAATAGCCGCTCGCAGTATTAGCATTACCTGAGGTAAGTTTGGCAAGAGCACCAACTCCCAAAGCAGAATTACCTGAACCAGACGACAACTTAGATAAGGAATCAACACCATATGAAGTATTATACATTGCTTGGGTATTTCCAGAATTATCAGTCGCTAAGTTTTTATACAATCCGCCAAACAACAAATTATTAGGGTCGGCATAAATTTCACCAACGAGTCTTCCGGTACCGTTATCTGAATTTCCATATCTAAACTGAATCTGAGATTGTGGAACTCTTGTCAATCCATTTCTTATCTGATTTGACGGACGAATGACTACTTTAGAATATGGACTAAATCTTACAATATCAGATTTATTAGCAGGAGTAACACCTATAAAAGCCTGAGCTGTCATACTTTTATTAATCTGGTCATAAAAAGCATCGAATTCATCATCGTTAGGGACAAATGTCCAGACATTTTCAGTAGATGCATTGTTATAGCGGACTGTAAATACCGGGGCAAAAGCTGCAACAATAATCACAAGAAGTGCCATTATAACCATAAGTTCTGCTATTGTAAACGCATTATATTTATTATATTTCATCATTCAGACTCCATTACTTTCTTTCAAGCTTTGCAGCTCTCGCATTAAGAGAAGCTATCTGTTTTTGTATCACTTTATGATCTGCTTTTATCGTTTTCACATCAGATTCCAAACCAGATAGGCTGAGCGCTAATTTTTCGATTTTATCATTCAACGATTTTATAGCATTGAGTGCAGCATAGAACATTTCATCCCAGCGAATATGTAAATAACCATCTTTGGCTGTTCTGACAGCAGACGGAAAGATTTTTTGTAAATCTTGAGCAACAACTCCAACCTGTGGAATTTTTTTAGCATCATCTTTAAAATGATAATTGTATATATTAAGTTTTAAAATTTCGTTTAATCCATAATAATTATCACTTAAATTTTCTTTCAAACGTAAATCTGAAGTAACATTAAGCAGAGGACAATAGCTTGCCCAATCATAAGACATAGAATCAGTATTACACTCACGTCCATCAGCATCAAGCAGATTTCGTGAGATAGGATCAGGTTTAAAATTTTTACGGAACCATCTACATGTATACTTTCTACGAATAGGACGCCAAGTATCATCAGTACATACGTTACCACCTCTTAAGTTGGTAGAAACATCTTTAAAATTAAATCCGGATAAATTTTCGGCCCTATTTACAGTATAAAAATTTCCTCTTACTGCTAAATTGGAATTTAAAACAACAGTAGGATTATCATAATGTTTTAGAGGTCCACCATCAGCCTGGTATGGATTTTCAAAAAAGCCGTCAACATTATGAACTTCAAGTACAGAACGTCCTGCAAAGCCACCTAACGGATACCCGCCCAGGAAAATTCTTTCATTTTTATCACCTTCAAATGCAGCCGGAGTATTACCAACCCCTGCACCTGAAGAGTAGCCAATACATGTTCTAGAACCTTTGTCATCTACTTTATTAAAAGACGAGCAAGAATCATACCCGACAGCAGTTAGGTTTTTCATAGCAGGATTACCAGTTGGATAAACATCAAAACCTACAATAGTATTTCTATTAGCAGAAGTTGTATTATATTTTGAACCAAGAATTACGTTATAAATAGCAGAAGGAGAAGTTAGCCCTCCACCAGTTTGAGCTCCAGCAAGAATATTATACCCGCCCCGAGTATTAGCAGAACCCAGAGAATTTGCCCCTAAAGCTATATTACCTAATATAGCTTGCTTAGTAAGACCGGAATTGCCGCCAACTAAAATATTATCTTTTGAACTTGAATTTATACCCCTTGCTGCATTATGTCCAATTGCAGTCAATGAAGAAATTGCTGTACCCTTTCTAGCTCCGGCATAAGAACCATAAAGAACACTATTATTAGCCGAAGATACGGTATTTAAAACCCCCATACCTGCTGCAGTAGTGCCAGAAGTTCCACCTTTCAAATTTAAATCCGAAAATATTGAACCCAACAGCAAATTGCTACTACTATCAGCATGCAAGGTTCCAGCATTAACACCATCTCCGGTACCATACCTAAATTGTATCTGACGCTGAGCAGAAGGTGAGCTTGAAGCTCTTATAACAACTTTACCTCCCTCAACAATTTCTGAACTTGAAAGATACCTTGGATTAAGCCCTATATACAACGATGAAGTTTTATCTGCAACACCCGGATCATAAAATGCATCTTTCATATCATCATTAGCAACATAATTCCAAACAGATTCGTTTGAAACTCCGCTGCCGCTTCTTCTCTTTGTCATAATAGGCGCAATCGCAGCAAATATAACTGCTAAAATCACTAAAACTATCAATAATTCTGTAAGCGAAAATGCATACTTCTTATATAATTTCATCCTCATCAAACTCCAAAGTATATACCATGAACATTATAATTATATCATATTTGACAAGCTTATTCAACCTTTTTAATTAATAATACGTAATAGTCTGCAAACTTTATGAAATATAAGATATTAGATTAATACAAAACTTTACATTTAATAGCATACTTGCATGATAAACTTTAAATATGACAAGTAAGAATATCAAATGGACAATATGTTTGCTGGTTATTCTAGGCAATTTTTTAGGGATGCTTGATTCTACTACCGTTAATCTTGCACTATACCCTATAGCTCGGGATTTGCATATCAATCTATCACAGGTACAATGGGTTGTAATTGCTTACATGCTTGTTTTGACAGTATTTTTGCCTTTCTTCGGTAAAATCGGAGATTTATTTCCAAAAAATAAGGTATATTCAACAGGTTTTCTAATTTTTGCAATTGGTGCTTTTTTAAATTCACTATCCCCAAATTTTTATACACTGGTTTTATTTAGATGTATTGAAGCTATCGGGGCATCAATAATGATTGCAAACGCACCAGCTATAATTGCCAGCCTGTTTAAAGGTACAGATAGAGGAAAAGCTCTGGGAATAAATGCCTGTCTGGTTGCTGTCGGTGGAATGAGCGGCCCGGCTGTTGGAGGAGCACTCATAAATTATTTTGGCTGGAGAACAATATTTTTACCATCTGTTCCAATTGCCCTTATGGGCGCGCTGTTTGCCTACAAGCTTTTACCGTTTTACATAAAAAAAGTAGAATTTAAATTTGATTATAAAGGATTTATTTACTTCACAATTGCTCTATTTGCCTTGTTACTTGCAATATCAGAAGGGCACAGCTGGGGTTGGAAATCTATAAAAATAATTTCATTAGGAATTCTGACTCTCATTTTTGGCGGATTATTTTATTTCAGAGACAGCAAAATAAACTATCCATTAATCAATTTTAAAATGTTCAAAATAAAAACATTCACATTTGGAAATATTGCAGTAATGACTTCTTATATGACAATGTTTACAAATGGAATATTATTACCATTCTTTTTACAAGAAATTTTAAAATATAATGCATTAATAACAGGTTTATTAATATTGCCTTATTCTGTCGCATCATCTGCTGTTGCACCTTTTGCAGGAGCATACGCCGGAAAACATGGCAGTAGGAACTTGACAATTATTGGACCACTAATTTATATTCTTGCGCTAATCATATTCACAACATTCAACATTACAACGCAGATGTGGGAAATTATTCTTGCATCTGTAATTATGGGTATTGGAAACGGTTGTTTTCAATCTCCGTCAAATACGGCTATTATTACAAGTGTACAAAAAGAAGAATTAGGACTTGCCAGTGGAATCCTTTCACTATCGAGAAATCTTGGAAATATCCTCGGGGTAGCAATTACAATTACTCTGTTTGATAGTTTTAAAACAATGCTGATAAATAACAATATTGCCTACCAAAAGGCTTTTTTAACTTCATATCACTGGACAATGTGTTTTGGCATTGCTTTCGGCATTATATGTTGCTGTTCAGCTTTTATAGCCTACAAAGATACAAAGGAGAATTTACATTAATTTAATATAAAATTTTTTATTTTTTGTTGAAAATTTATATTGAGTAGTTTATTATATAAGTGTAAAATTTACACTAAACAAATAATGAATGGCGGGTATGTATGACTTGTAATGAAAATATTAGAAATATAGCAATTATAGCTCACGTTGACCACGGCAAAACAACTCTTGTTGACTGTTTGTTAAAACAGGCCGGTGCTTTTCGTGAAAATCAGCATGTTGAAGAACGTGTACTTGATAATAACGATTTGGAAAGAGAAAGAGGAATTACTATTCTTTCTAAAAATATCTCAATAAATTATAATGGAACAAAAATTAACGTTATTGACACCCCGGGACACGCTGACTTCGGCGGAGAAGTCGAACGTGTGCTTGGTATGGTTGATGGGGCATTACTTATTGTTGATGCAGCTGAAGGCCCAATGCCGCAAACAAGATTTGTATTGTCTAAAGCTTTGGAATTAGGTTTGAAAATTGTTGTTGTTATTAACAAAATTGATAAACCAGCTGCAGAACCATTAACAGCATTGGATAAGGTCTTCGATTTATTTACAGAATTGACTGACAGAGAAGATTTAATCGACTTCCCGTTTATCTTTACAAGTAGTTTAAATGGTTTTGCAATAAATGATCTTGAAGATGAAAGAAAAGACATGGTTCCTTTATTAGAAAGTATTATTAAAAACATTCAACCTCCTGAAGGTGATGAGAACGAACCATTCCAATTCAGAGCAACAACATTAGATTATAACGAATACGTCGGAAGAATTGTTGTTGGACGTATTGCACACGGAAAAATAAATTCTCAAGATCAAGTTTGTGTAATACACGCTGACGGCTCTCAAGAACGAGGCAAGGTCGCAAAATTATTTGGATTTAAAGATCTAGGACGAGTTGAAATAGAATCAGCTAAAGCTGGAGATATTGTAGGAATTGCAGGTTTCTCAGATATCCAAATAGGTGAAACCATTTGTGATCCAACAAATCCTAAGGCGTTACCTCTAATAAAAGTTGATGAACCAACTCTGCAAATGAATTTTTCAGTAAATGATAGTCCATTTGCCGGTCAGGAAGGTAAGTTTGTAACTTCCCGCCAATTAAGAAAGCGTTTGTACAATGAATTAGAAAAAAATGTAAGTTTACGCGTTGAAGATACTGAGTCTACAGATTGTTTTAAAGTTTCAGGAAGAGGGGAATTACACCTTAGTATTTTAATAGAAACAATGCGACGTGAAGGATTTGAGTTTTCAGTATCAAAACCGGAAGTTATTTTTAAAAGAATAAATGATGAACTTTGTGAACCATATGAAAATCTAATTATTGATGTACCTGAAGAATATGCAGGAAGCGCAATTGAAAGACTGTCAAACAGAAAAGCAGAAATGAAAGACATGCAAACTTCAAAAGGAAGAACGAATTTAACATTCCATATTCCGGCAAGAGGTTTGATTGGATTCAGAAGCGAATTTATAAGAATGACAAGAGGCGAAGGTATAATGTACCACACATTCTTACATTACAGACCTTTTGCAGGTGATATTCCCCGTCAAAGATGCGGTTCGATTATTGCATTTGAACAAGGGGAAGCTATACCATATGCTTTAGCTCAATTTGAAGACCGTGGTGTATTCTTTGTCACACCAAAAACAAAAGTATACAGAGGCATGATTATTGGAGAATGTAACAGGCCTCAGGATATACAGGTGAACATCTGTAAAACAAAAAAATTAACAAATATGAGAAGTTCAACCGCAGATGTTATGGTTACTCTTCAGGCTCCTAAAATTCTTTCACTGGAAGAAGCTTTGGAGTACATTAGTGACGATGAATTAGTAGAAATTACACCTGAAAATGTTCGCCTGCGCAAAGCTGATTTAACAAAAAAAGTTTATAATTAAAACGTAAAATAAATAAAAAAGGAAGCTATGTGTAAAAGCTTCCTTTTTTATAGTACTTATATTCATGCCAGATTGTTTAGAGATTTATTGAGTTCGGATAAAAATAACTAAAATTTATTATATCACTCCGACTTATTAAATTGGTTGCAAGATTAAACTTTACCTGGAACACATAAAAATTAATCAATCAATTTCCCGTCAAACAAATCCAACACCATATTAACATTATCTGAATGATAGGATGAATCTGGATTTGTAGAAATTTTAGGTTTTTCTTCCTGTACATCAGCAATCCTCGACTCTACAGTTGCAACTTCGCCACCTGTTTGCTTTTTATTTAATTGAACGTTGTCAACATCACTTTTTTTAATATTGGAAGAGCTTTCTTGGATATTTATCGATGATTTTACCGGAGCAGGGGCAGGTTTATCATCATCACCATCACCTGCAGAATTTGACTGACCGGCACGAATCGCATCATCACCAGGAGCAGGTGGTCTGACAATAACTTTTGGAGACGAACCAACAAACAAGGAATTTACAGCTTCCACAATATAATTATGCTTGGCTCCATCCGGTCCAAACTGTTTTAACCAGCTTGGATTCTTAATAGATATAATTACTTCATCCTGTGCAATTTTTATTGGCAAAGCCTGCTGTTTCAGAATAGCTCTTGATGGGAAACTGGAAATATTTTCAAGCAATTTTGCCCATATTGTTTTTAAATTATTTGAGGATGCAGGTTTTGACATTGGAACTGGTTGGTTTAAAACATCCTCTTCAGAAGTACTTGCAACCGATTTCACAGACCGTGAGACAGATTGTTCAACATTATCAATTTTCAGTTTAACAGACTCTGGCTTTTTAATTTCTGACTTTAACACAGGTGCCGGAGGCGTGTTGTATGAAGAAACATTTACAAGTCTGGTTGTATTCCCCGATTCCAAAGCCAAAATTCTTTTTTGCAAATCTTCCAGCTTCGTATTTTCAGCCAAATTAGACATATCCAAAATAGCAACATCCAGCCATAATTTAGGATTTGCTGTCAATTTTAATTCTTTGATATACGCCGCGCATTTATCAATCAAAGATACAAGCTGATGAACTTCAATTGTCGAAATTTTCTCTGCGACCACATTAATTTGTTCTTCATTTAACTGAATAACACCGGTAACAGCCGAATTGCCTATAGATTTTAAAATTAAAGTATTCCTCAAATATTCTAACAGATTAGACAAAATTTGAGCCGGCTCATTACCTTGATTATAAATATTATTAAGAACCTGCAAAGCTTCATTTTGATTTGACTGCACAATAGCAGAAAACAGTGACGTCAACGAACTAAAGGATAATCTGCCAAGCAGCCTGTTTATATCATCTACTTTAATAGCATCATCTGTGGAATTCAATACACTCAACTGATCTAAAAGTGCAATACTGTCTCTCATTCCTCCAGCAGAATTTTGCGCAATATAAGCAAGTGCATCATCAGTAATATTAATTCCTTCACTATCCGAAATATAACGCAGATGTTTTGATATATCATCAGTAGTTATACGTTTAAAATCAAACCTTTGACAACGACTTTTTATGGTATCTAAAACTTTGTGAACTTCAGTCGTCGCAAGAATGAAGATAACATTTTTAGGAGGTTCTTCCAGGGTTTTTAAAAGAGCATTAAAAGCCTGATTTGTAAGCATATGAACTTCATCAATTATATAAATCTTATAACGACTTTGCACAGGTGCTAATGCAACTTTTTGGATAATTTCATCCGCATCATTAACTGAACGATTACTTGCAGCATCTATTTCTATAACGTCAATTGGTATTGAATTTGTGATATTTTTACAATTCTCACACTCATTACAAGGTGTAATAGTCGGGCCATTTTCACAATTCAAAGATTTTGCAAAAATTCTGGCAGTAGAAGTTTTACCGGTTCCTCTCGGCCCAGTAAATAAATATGCATGCGAAATTCTATCCATTTTAATAGCGTTTGCCAAAGCTTTTTTAATATGTTCCTGACCAACTATTTGTTCTATTGATTGCGGTCTGTATTTTCTGTACAAAGGTATATAATTTTTATTCATGATAAAGTAATTATAACAAATAATCTTTTAAAAAGGGTAGTTTATGAACTTAATTAAACCAAAAAAATTAAAAAAAGGAGATACAATATCAATCATTGCCCCTGCCGGTGCCGTTGATATTAACCTTATACGAAAAGCTGAAGAATATTTTAAAAATTGCGGATACAACGTTAAACTAGGGGCAAATATCAATAAACACTATCGAGACTTCTCAGGTTCAGATAATGAAAGGATTGAAGATTTACACAACGCATTTGCTGATTCTGAAACAAACGCAATTATATGTGCCAGAGGAGGATTTGGAACTCTTAAACTTCTAAATAGGATTGATTATGACCTTATTAAAAATAACCCGAAAATATTATGCGGATATTCTGATATAACTGCATTATCTACAATGATTCTAAAAAGAAGCAATCTTATCACATACTCGGGACCAATGGCTCAAAGTGACTTTTCAGGTGCGTCAAAAATAAATAAATTTACAGAAATAAATTTTTGGAATACCTTAACCAATTCTTCACCTGTTGAACTAATACCACGAGAGGGAGGAAAAGCATATAAAAAAGGAAGTGCAACAGGAATTATGTTTGGAGGAAACCTTGCAACTATAACTTCTCTATGTGGACAAGATTTTATTCCTGATAACAAATTTATTTTCTTTGCAGAAGACGTAAACGAGCCAGCTTATAAAATTGATAAATATTTTACCCAGCTATTTAGTATTAATGAATTTAAAGATAACATAACCGCACTTATATTAGGCGACTTTACCGAAACTGATAATAAGCAATGGTTGGATGAGATTATTACAGAAATTGCATCACAAACCAGTATTCCAATATTTTCGGGTTATCCTATTTCACATACAGAAATTAAGGCTACCATCCCGTTTGGCGCTGAAGCTGTAATAGAAAATAGCGGAGTAATAACAATCAACAACGAATAATTAGAACATCAGATTTAACATTTTCTAATACTCTTTTACTTACTGAGCCCAGAATAAACTTTGACAGGTACTTTTTATCTCTTGTTCCACTTACCACAAGATCAATATTTGCCTTATTCGCATATTTTATAAGTTCTTGCGCAGGAACACCGTTTAAGACAGCTTTTGATGAAACAGTTAATCCGCTTTCTGCAAACATTTTCTCAAACTTTGAAAGTAATAATAACGAGGCTTTGTCTTGCTTTCTTTCAATTTCAAGCATCCAGTTAGAATCTAAACTTCCCTCCAAAAACAAATAATCAGGTATTTCATAAACTGTTGCAAGATGAATCTCTTTATCCTTAAGATTTAGGGTTTCAATACTTTTTGCTATAATTTTGTTGCTAAGCTCCGTATTATCAACAGTAAATAAGACTTTAGTTCGCTCATTTTTATCTTTAGAGATAAACGTAGAAATTTTTGCAACGGAAGCAATTTCTTGAGAAACAGAACCAAGCCATTTTTGAATACCTTTTTTACCATGAGAACCCATTACAATAAAATCATATTCCTCACCGTCCAGAATCTCCAGAATTGAATCAATTGTAGAACCACACATTTTTATTTTATTTACAATATTTATACCATTTTCTTGTAAAAATTTCTCTGCATAATCTAATATTGAATCTGCAGAACTTGTGCATTGATAAGCAAATTCAGTTCCCTCAATAACCGTTGTATCCGGCAAAAAGCTCCAATCAATTACACATAGCACATCAACAGCCATATTCTGACACCAGTGAGCAAAATTATGAATTGCGTGATAGCTGATTTTTGACCCATCCGTACAAAATAAAACTTTCATTAACTTCTCCTTTTTCAATAACATAAAATATGTTAAGGAAAATTACATTAGCTAGTCATATACACTTTTTTCTGATAAGATAGAGTTATAAGTTATTACAGTTATTTTGTTAGGATTAGTTATAGTAATGTCAGCTGAAGAAAATGTAAAACTTAAAGAGTACAAAGAATTGATTGAAATCATTGCAAAGGTAGAGTATCAAAAGTTTGCAAATTCACATTTAATTGAATTACCTGAATTAATCAATATCGGTACCCACGCTTTATATATACTTTTCAAATCAAATTCACCGGAAAAGTATAACAACACATATCTTTCTACAGCCATAAAATGGGCAATCCGCAATGAGGTAAGAAGAAGATATAAATGGTATACATTAAAGAACAAACAAACAACATTAGAAGATGATGAAACTGCAGATGCAGATATTAGAGCCGAAGTATACAAAAACATACTTTCAATTGACGAATTACAAGATGCCGAAATTCCTACTCAAATTAAATCACAAGACAAAACACCTGAAGAATCTATCGAATTTTCAGAATTAAAAGACGGTATTTTAGAAGCTATGAAAAAATTACCGCCTAGAGAACGAGAACTTATTGAATATAAATTTTTTAAAGAAAAAAAACTGCGTGAAATAGCCGAAGAATTTAACATTTCACAATCTCGTATTTCTCGCATCATTCAAACCGGTCTCGACAGAATAAAAAAAGACTTGGCTAAACAGGGGATTATTTAAAATATGAAAACAATTTTTGAAAAAAGCAACGGTAATGATGGAATTAATCTTACCGACGAAATTGAAAATCTTTGCTTTTTACCTGAAAACGTACTCAGAAAAGATAAAGTAGGACTTCCGCAACTCGGAGAATTAGAAGTGATGAGACACTATAAAGAGTTGTCTGATTTAAACTTTTGTATAGAAAAAGGGTTCTATCCGCTTGGGTCCTGCACTATGAAATATAATCCTAAAGTAAATGAATTTCTAGCCGGGCTTGAGGATTTTAACATTCACCCTAATACTGATGAAAACCTGGCTCAAGGTTCTCTAAAACTTATGTTTGACTTACAGCAGGCACTGCTTAAAATTACAGGAATGGATGCTATTACATTAACACCATCAGCTGGTGCGCATGGCGAAATGACAGGCATGATGGTTATTCAAAAATACTTTAAAACCATAGGGGAAAACAGAACAAAAGTTATTATTCCTGATTCTGCACACGGCACAAATCCGGCAAGTGCCAGAATGGCAGGATTTGACATTATTGAAATAAAATCAAATGAAAAAGGCCAAGTTGATATCGAAGCTCTAAAACAGGTTTTAACACCGGATGTAGCAGCAATAATGATGACTAATCCAAATACATTAGGAATTTTTGAAGAAAATGTAGAAGAAATATCCCAAATAATGCATAAAAATGGTTCATTGTTATATTACGATGGTGCAAATTTTAATGCGATTATGGGGCACACAAATCCTAAACTGATGGGATTTGATGTAGTGCATCTTAACCTTCACAAAACATTTTCAACTCCGCATGGCGGTGGAGGGCCAGGTGCCGGACCGGTTGCTGTAACCGAAAGATTAAAAAACTTTTTGCCTGTCCCAATAGTAGCTTTTGATGGAAGAAAGTATTATAAAAACTATGATTTAAAACATTCTATAGGAAATGTAAAAAATTTCTATGGAAATTTCGCTGTTCTTGTTAAAGCTTACGCATACATATTAATGATGGGTAAAAATTTGAAAGAGGCCTCTAAGAATGCCGTGCTAAACGCAAATTATTTAAAAGAAAAATTAAAAAAATATTATAATTTGCCATATGACGAACCCTGTATGCATGAATTTGTAATAACAGGCGAAAAACAAAAATTGGAAAACGGAATTTCAACACTAAATTTAGCAAAAAGATTGATGGATGAAAACACACATCCTCCAACAGTTTATTTTCCACTGATTGTGCATGAGGCAATTATGATTGAACCAACAGAATCAGAAAACAAAGATAAACTGGATGAATTTGCACAAACTATGATAAAAATTGCACAAGAAGCTGAAACTAATCCTGAAAATATTTTATCAGCACCTCATAATACACCGGTGAAAAAGATTGATGAAGTTTTGGCTGCTCGTCATCCGAATTTAAAGTACAGTAACAATTAGGAAATATAAAAAATGAGTAAAAAAGAAGAAAAGAAGAAAAAAATATCATTTCCTCATATGGGAACTATTAGTTATGCATGGGCTGCAGCTTTGAGAATTATAGGTTGTGAACCCTATGTCGAACCATATACAAGCAAGAAAACATTATCTTTAGGCACAAAACACGCACCGGAAGCGATATGTTTACCTTACAAACTTATTCTTGGTAACTTTATAGAAGCTATTGAGGGAGGAACAGATTATGTTGCAATGATTACGTCCCCTGGCTGCTGCAGACTGGGTGAGTATGGCAAATGTATAGAAAATGCCCTGCATGACCTTGGTTATGAAGCAAAATATCTAGACCTGCAACTGTATGACGGAATAAAAGGAATGTATAATTTCTTAAAAACTGCAAGTGGAAAAAATAACCCGTTCTTATTTAGCAAAGCTATTCTTATAGCAATATTAAAAGTGTTTACTATTGACAAACTGGAATCCAGACTATCTTATTGCAGAGCCAGAGAAATAAATTTTGGGGACGCTGAAAAACATTATTTAAAAGCACTAAAATATATTGATGCCGAAGACTCACTTTTGGGACTAAAAAGGGCAATAAAACAAGCTGATGAAGAAATGAAAAAAGTTGAACTTAACCAAAACAAGGAAGTTCTATATGTTGATATAACAGGGGAAATTTACGTTGTTAATGATGAATTTTCTAATCAAAGTATTGAAAAAGAACTTGGAAAAATGGGGGTTCAGGTTAGAAGAAGTTTAACAGTAAGCAGCTTTTTAAAAGATGCAATAATCCCAAAAATTTTCAGAAAAGGTGAAACACACTTACAAAGGGCAGATAGACTTGCTAAGCCATATCTAATGCGAGATATTGGCGGAGATGCCTTAGAATGTGTATCCGATGTTGCATACGCAAATGAAAGAGGAATTGACGGAATCATTCACCTTAGTCCTTTCACATGTATGCCAGAAATCATGTCTCAAAATATATTCCCAGCAATGAGAGAAGATTGTGAAATCCCGATTTTACCATTAATTCTTGATGAACAGACAGGTAGAGCAGGATATATCACAAGAATCGAAGCTTTTGTTGACTTAATGAGAAGAAGAAAAAGAAAACGCAAAATGTCACAAAAAAATAATATACAGGAAGAAGCTGTAAAGTAAAGTATTTAATGAGGAGTTTTAATGTTAAAACTGATAAAGAACAACTTTAAAACAACAAATGACTGTATAATTTTGGCAACACCACTAATAATTTTTCTTTCCATCTTAGGGTGGTATTTAAATTATGCACTGGATTCAATAGACAATATTCCAAAACTAATTCTGGCAGTTGTAACTACACTTGTAATGAGCAGCGGATTTTTTTCTGCCTGGTTTTATATGACAAAAAAAACATTAAAACTTGCTAAAACCGTATTTATTTTTGACAAAGACAGAGCTAAAGCTTTTCGGGAATTAATCTTGTCATTGCCGAAAGGAATTGGCAAATTATTCTTACCATTTCTTGGGATAATTTCTATTTCAGGAATTATATTCGGAATTGTTGTATTGTTAACAACAATTTTTGTAACTAAATATATTGGAACAATTGATATTGGTCTATTCAATTCAGAAAATGTACTAATATCCACAAATGAGTTGATTAATGAAATAAAAGATTTGTCAAATAACGAACTAATTGTACTAAATTGTTGGTATTTAATCTTAACATCATTATCAACAATTTTATCATTTATAGCAATGCTATGGATTCCTGAAGTTGTATACACTGAAACTAACCCTTTTAGAGCATTAATTCAGGCTATAAAAAAACTTT
>ERZ780223.863-NODE-863-length-32356-cov-8.430946_pt1 | contig 32356 bp, 30 predicted proteins | sample MGYA00511016_ERZ780223 | MGnify/ENA primary metagenome ERZ780223 (study PRJEB29588, sample SAMEA2159032) | human gut metagenome | biome: human gut; feature: human-associated habitat; material: faeces | place: Denmark | collected 2008/2010 ... | reverse complement strand
TCCGTAATTTGAATTGCTTATCGTTCCTCCGGTCAACGGCAAATATGCTGCGGCATTCTCGGCTATTCCTGCAAGCTTAGCTTTTTCTTCGTCAGTATAATCATTACTGGATAATCCTTTCCCTTCTACTTTATCTACCTTCGCACGATCTAAATCTGTGCTTTTTTTATTCAAAGATTGGATAGAAGCATTTAGCGCATTACATGATGAATTCAACGCATCTGATTGTGATTGTAAAGCGGCTATAATCATTTTATTCTGAACTGGGTTTGTACTGTTGATATCCCATGCAGAATCAACTATTGTTTTATTAGCTCCTGCCTCGATTCCCTCTAGCTTAGCTTTTTCTGAATTTGTATAATCATTGCTGGATAAGCCTTTTCCGGTTTCTTTCATTACTCTAGCTTGCAAGGCTTCGTTAGTGGACGATGAAATGGCGTCCGCTCTGAAATTAGTATACGCCTTTGCCTGTTCCAGAATATCTTCACCGGCAGGCGTTTTCCCGTCCAGATACTCAAAGTTATCATTTATTGCATCAACACACTTTCCCACATTTGTACTGCCCTGTATTTTTATTAATCCGTCTGCCATTATTCCACCTCCGTATGAATAATATTATTTCCTGCCAGTTCGTCCCATGTAGCGTTTAACTGTTCCATTGTATAGCCTGCATCTCCTAGACCGTACCATGTGTTATTGGCTGTAATTTCATTCTTTATCAATTCTGTACGTACTGAATCATAACCGCCGTTAATTCGTCCTTTACTGGTTATTGTTTTTCGTAATGAACCTAATTCTATGCTTACAACTTCGCCTGTGATTCCGTCAACGGTTTTCTTAACTATCTGCTGAATGGTATTTATACCCAATTCTTCATTATAGATAGTTCCTATATCGCCCAGTTCACAACGCTGTAAATTAATAAATCCTTTATACAAATCGAAATCAACTAAATTCGCAAATGTGACACGATAATTGACAACAGGCGAACATTCTAACAGCATATAGTCCTGTACCTTCTTATTGAAAAGAGATTTGACGTCATCAATAGTAAACTTGTTTCCCAGTTCCTGTCTTACTTGCGTTTCCGTGAGAGAAATTTGATACGATTTCATAGGTGCAACAGGCAGCGGCGGTAAATTAAAACGATGAAAACTAACGATACCGTTATATTGTGCCGTGACTTCTTCTCCGTTTTTCAGCGGATCGTATGTATATTTTCCTACCCAATATAAATCACCGCAGTAATCGGACAGGTCAACATCTTCTTCAATTTCGGTCATGTCAACACCGTAACTTATATTAAACGCATTCGACATACCACGCTGTTTGTTGATTGTAACATTGAAATTGTCCCTTATAATTTCACCGCCCCAGACATTGATAAAACAATTATCAGCTCCTAATAACGCCTTAGTGGGGGACATATCCTCATAATATGCAGAATGCATAAACGGCATATTTTCGTATGATGTATCGCCCTTGAGGTCACTGAAAAATTTAAAACGGTCAGTCGGCTTGCCGGTTGTAAATGAACCACGTTTATCGTATGTATGGGACATTATCCAGTTCAACGCATCCGGACCGTTCAAAATACCCGATTGGGTAGAACGAATAAAATAGAAATTCAGGTCATAGAAAATATGCATTGCGTCAACAGTACGCTGCTTTGTTCCGTCTGAGGACATTGACGTGCTTTTTCTGTAAATACGGAATAATTGTCCCTGCACTTTGATAATGTTGTATTCAATAAGAAATTTCCAGTTTCCTAAATCGTCAAACGGATGGGTAAGAGTCAGTGAATATTCACCGTTTAGCACCTCTGTGATTTTACATTCGGTAGGACATAAAATCCTTATACCGTTATGACTGAAATCAGTTTCATCGGATTTATAAACGGAAATGTATTCATACTGTTTCATTACAGCCACCTCGTATTGGGAGTAACGTCAAAAACAAGAAGCTTCTGCTCCGTATGCTTATACTGTCTTACTGTGCCGTCCGGCATTGTATGCTCCCATGTGTATTCGGGCATTAACCTAAATTTGACGGTATTTTCTCCCGGTTCAAGCATAGGAAATTTACCGCTTGTCATTTCACAGCAGACTTTTCTTACTCCGCCTTCAAGTCTGTAAGCCAGTCTGAGAGAAGTGTTAATAAACATTGTGGCTTCGGGACTGTGATAATGATATATAGGCGTTCCGTTTCCTGACGGAGTGTAAGTATCGGTATATTCGCCGTTTGCAGTTCCGCTGTCAATTATCAGCAGATCGCCGCCGTTTACGGTCATTTCAATACGCCCTGCCCAGCGGAAGAAATACAATGGCTCGCAGGAATACGAACCGCCCGCCGTTACCTTTATCGTCTTTTCCGGTTGGCTGTCTTTTATATCCGTGAATATGTGGGAGATAACAGGATTGTCTACATCATACCTGAACGGTTCAACAGTGAAGATTATAGGTATTTTTCCGAATCGTACCGATAATCTTTCGGGAGATATAGCTGAATGAACAAATGCATTATAATATTTTGATGTATCACTGCTTAAAATAAGCTTGCCGCTGCCGTTTAGCCATTTGTTAATTTCATTAACTTTTGCATGGTCGGTGATACCTAAAACAAACGACAATTGAACGTTTTTAAATTCGTCCCTGACTTTATTCAGTGGGTACAATCGCCCCGGTATTTCAACTGTCTGCAATGTTCTTTCAGCCTTTGGAGGAATAGGTACGCTTTCCAGTATACCGAATTCCCGACTGTCCTTGCCGTTAAAAATAAAATATCCCATTGTATCACACTCCTAACGCCATTTCAGCTTGTCTTACTTTCAATGCAAGCTTATACGCAGTATCTTCAATGTCATCATCATTATGTATTTCTACTTTATCTATGATTACCGTTATACCGCTGTTTGATTTTTCAGAAGATGTATTGTGATTTTTGGTGTTTGAAAATGATGAGATATCGGCATTGACCATAGTATCAAAGCTTGTAGGCAAAGCGTTCTGCATATCCTTAGTGACTTTGTCCATTTCGTCAACAAAACCTACACCGACGCCTTGAGCAAGGAATATACCGACTTTATCTCTGAACAGTTTTGACGGTGAATGAATGCCTAAAGCACTCTTGATACTACTTAACAAACTGCTCGCCATTTCTTTGATTTTGTCCCATATTATATTTACACCATCAATTAAACCGTTTGCAAGCCCTTTTATAATGTCGATACCGACTTGCAGCCAATCTTGTTCCATCAGCGCATTTATAATAGCGGTGATAATTTGCGGAATAGCCATCACTACTTGAGGGATTGCCTGCGGAAGTCCCGATGCAAGAGCGATAATTAAATTAATACCGGCTGTAATTAATTCTCCGATATTGTTAGAAAAAGCACCAACTATGCTATCAACAATTTCGGGGATTTTCTGCACTAATGTTGGAATACATTCCGTAATACCTTGAATAAGTCCAATAAGTAAATCAAATCCAGCGCTTATTATTGCCGGTATGTTATTAATAAGAGTATCACATAAATTAGTGATTAATTCAGGGAGCATGGGCATTAACTGCTCAATGACCTGATTCAAAGACTGAATAAGTCCTAAGAACAATTGCAAAGCTCCGTCCAGTAATACCGGAAGATTTTCTATTAATGCAGTAGATATCTGAGTTATAATATCTGGAAGTAATGGCATTAACTGTTCTATTACCAAGTTTACGGAATCTATAAGGCTGCTGAACAACATTACAAAACTGTCAAGAAGCACAGGCAGAAATTCCGGTAAGGCATCAATAAGTCCGGTTATCAGCAAATTGAATCCGGAAATAAGAGGCGGCAATATTGTTTCAAGAAGCATTGGAAGATTTGTCACAACTGATTGTATAATAGTATTGACAGCTGTAAGCAGAACCGGAAGATACTGCACCGCCATACCGGCTATATTACTTAAAAAAACTGAAATCTTAGCATTAAACTCCGCCCCTGTTTTATCAACTCCTGTCAATACATCTGCAAATGCCGCCAGCACTCCCGCATACCCTTTTTTAAAAGAAGCCGCTATCGGCATTGCAGATTGTGCAATTTTCGAATTCGCTTCGTTTACCGCTTGTTCAGCTTTTTCATAATCCAACAATGCTTTGTGGGATTTTTCGTATTCGGCATTTACCTGCGCAAGTCCGCTTTCTGCAAGCCACTGTAAAGCATATTGCTGTCTTTCTGCTTCACCTGAACAATTTGCAAGCCCGTTGTTAAAATCGTCAAGGCTTGCGCCGCTTCTTTCAATAAGTTCTGCAAATTGTCCTGTTCCTGCACCTGTTGCTATAGTTTCCTGCAAGCTGTCTGCAAGTGATTCTATTTTCAATGTATCAGGAAATTTTATCACCGCACCGCTTAAAGATTCAACAGCTGATTTTATTTGAGTATCGCTGAATCCTGCCGACATTAAATTTGAAAGTGCTTCAATACTTGAATCTGATTCTCCGGTAAGTGCTGTAAGATTTACAAGTTCTTTTTTCATCTCGCTGAAACTATTACCGGAAGTTTTCGCCCCCTGTTCCAGTTTGGCAAGGTCGTTTCTGTACTCTCTGGTACTTTCAATTGAAGCGAATGTTGCAGTAGCCAGACCTGTTGCGGCTGTTGTATAAGCGGTCAAAGCTTTCGCCGCTGCTTTAACAGATGTTGTAACCGCCTTAGCTCCGGTTTCAGCTGTTTTAAAAGTAATTTTAGCGGCGGCTTTAGCAACGTTCTTGCATACGTTAATAGCCGGCTGTAGCTTTTCCTTGATTGCGGCGGCTTTTTTAGCAGCAAGCTCGAAAGCCCCTTTGACCGAATTTGTGCCGGTTTTTACTTTTTCAAGTGCATTTTTAACAGGAGTAAGCTTGTCAGAAATTTTCCTAGCGGCGTCCTGTACGTCCTTAAATGCAGCTGATATCTTTTTTACGTTATCTGATTTATCGGCAAATTCCGCTATTTTAGACTTGAGTTTGTCAGTTGTCTGTGCAAGAGCCAAAACATTTTTATTCTGCTTTGTAAATTCTTCCATCGCCTTTTTGGAAGAATCAAGATACTTTTCGGCAGATGAAAGCTTATTCTTGAAATCGTCCATTGACTTTTCAGCTTTTGCCAAAGAATCAGCGGCTTTTAACGCTTCAACAGAATTTTCCCCGTGCTCTTTAGCCATTTGTTCATACTTTGCCAGAGCGTCATTATATGATTTTGTACTGCTTTCAACTGCACCTTTAAGTGAATCAACTTTGATTTTCTGCTGTTCAACCTGATTTTGATATGCATTACTTACACCAGAAACGTTTTTTAATGACGCAGAATTCTCCGAAAATTTAGCGGTAGCTTCTTTCAATTCTGAGGACATAGCCTTTAACGCTCGGTCAATAGACTGTAATCCCTTTTTATATGCAGATTCTCCTCCTAATTCTAACGTTGTTTTAATGGTTCTTGCCATTGCTTGTTTCACCTACCTTGTAAAGCCACATCTGAATAATATCCCCGGGCTGCATTATCATAATTTCCTGATAGCTTAAGCCTATTGACAGTCCTTTATAGAATAGGCGCAAGCGATTTTCACGCCTGCGCCCTAGGAATTTCCCTCGCTTGCTTCTTTTTCGGCTTCAATTTCTTCAAGGTCAATATCCTTTTCAACAGTTTGCACATTGTCAGGAATCGTATACTGTGAACCACCGTTTATTACTGTAAACAGCGTATCAACTAGTTCTGCTCCTTTTGAAAAATCAAGATTAACTTCAAAAAATTCCGGAGTAAATTCCTGCATTTTTTCTCCGGTACTAAGTCCAAGGGATATGTCACAGTTCTTTTTGGCAACCGCACCGTTTGCCAGTGCACATAAAACATTACAAAGTAAATTACATACCTGTAATTCTTCTAGTTCTGCAAATTTTTCTCCCAGTTTGCTTACGTCTCCGCCGCACAAATCAGCTATAGTATTCATTGCTTTGATATTAAAATATAATTCAATTTCATGACCGCCGACATTAATAGTATTCATTAACTAGCACTCCTTTCTTTAAGTGCAACATATGCTGTCTGCAAGCCTGCATAAAGCGCATTGACTTCGGTTTGTGACATATACGATTTTCGTGTAGCCACCTGTACTTCTGTTAATTTATTATATAGTACTGCCCACGATGCAGAAGTATAATCCTCGGAATCAAGTTCGCTTATTTCAGTAATTTTAGAATTTAACTGCGATCTGTCGGCATTCGGCATTATATTAGCTTTAGCAAACAGCCAGCTTTTAGCAGCTCCTTCCGTTGTGAATATCGCTGTATCTTCGTATGTATCTCCGTCAAATCCCTCTACAACCATTACAGTTCCTTCAATTTCGGGTGTCTGCCATTCGATTGGCTGCCCTTTTGTATTGGTCGCATCAGACGGAGTTTTAAACTGTGTTTTGTAAAGCCATGTTGCCTCATAAATTCGTTGACCATTGTGCACCTTTGTCTTATAAAATCCAAAACCCAGATAAGGCGCAGACTGTCCTGAAGCTCGTCTGATTGAATAGCCGCCGCCCGTAACGGAAGATACAATATTACCGAGCATTTTAGCTTGTACCTGTAATCCGTCTGCATAATCATTTCCGAAATCGGTAACGCCAAGCTTTATAGTACCGCTTGCAAAACTTGAATCATTTTCAGCTATCGCATCATCACCGTACAACGGATTACTGTTGCTTTCAATTGTTTTTTCCGCTGTTACAGCTTTACCGATAATAAAACCGTTTCCGTAAGTCGGCGCACCTGTTGCAGAATCATAACCCGTAATCTGCGCCGCTACCGGACATTTCAATCCTATCTTTGCCATAATATCACATACCTTTCTTTTCTATATACTTGTCTAATTTTTCCTGCATAGCCACTGCAACTTCTGCGCCAGCATTGGCTTCTGCTTCGTCAATAAAATGAGTTCCCAACTGACCAGATTTTCCGTAATGGGCAATAAATGCTTTTTCTGCATTTCTTACACCTTTTTCATCCTTACCCTGAGGAAAAATGTCACGGAATTTTTTAGCTCTTGTGCCTTTGGCAACACCAACACTTCTTACCATAGCACTTGTTTCAACGTGTTTGTGTTTTTTTATTGATTTCACCCAGTGAAATTCAATTATTTTTGCACCCTCATCTAGCATTTCCTGCCCTAGCTCACCGTCAACATCTTCTCCCAATTGGCTTAATTCTTTAGCGATATCGTCTAACACATCACCGGAAGTTTTAAAACTTGCCATTATATCACCTCACAAGTCCAAGCATAATGTGTATAGCCTGTATCCGGTTCAAAATCAATAACCGGACTGTCAGCGGCTATATCGTCTCTGTCAAACAATGCTGATATCTTATCCGGAATTGTATCGTATTCTTTCTTTGTAAAATAGTCTACTGCTATACGAAATCCGCTTTCAGCTTCTGCATTGTCAGCATTCGTTCCGATTTTTCCGACTTCGTGCCAGACTATATAATTTCCGCCGTCTTTGAAATGTTCACCATGACCTACACGATCGGTAACAGTCAGCAGTAAATCTCTAAACTGTTTTAATGTCATAATCCGCCTCCAATCTGATTAATGATAATTTAGTGATCGGCGGTAAGGTTTCCTTGTCATGCTGCGCCTGTTCAATTCGGTACTGTTTGCCGAATAATATCGCCACGTCCTGTGATGATATATCACGGTGCAAAGGTACAAATATAAGTTCTGTCAATTTGACCTGCGCTTGTTTAGCTTCATAATTGCGCTTAACGCCTATAGTCTGGTATGAAAATCTTAACCGCTTTTTAATTTTTAGTCCCTCTTTAGGACGGTCACCCTTTTTGGCTATATTTTCAACAGAATAAATTTCCACAATTCCGTCATTAAACTTTTGGAACTTCGGCATCTTCTCTCACCGCCTTTACAGAAAATTTAGCACGGAGCGTTATCAGCTCCGCACCAAAATTCACTTTGAAATCTTCAAGGGAATTGTTATAAATGTATCGGCAGCAGTCAAAAAGCAGTTGCTTTTCCGTTTCCTGATCACTGTCAAAACTCAATGCTTCTCCTGCATACTCGGAAAGAATATTTTTGGCACGGTTTAGGATTCCGTCAAGCTTTTTGTCCGTGCCCTCGTCTTCCCATGTAATGTCAAGATAATTTTTCAATTCTTCAAGGAGAGACATTTAAATTCCTCCTTAGCCTGTTGTACCGCCGCTGCTTGAACCGTCTGCCCCAGTTGTAGTTGTTTCATTGACCACTTTAAATGTTGGCAGAACGTCCTTAACGCCTGAAATGTCAAGATAAATGAACGCATTTGTATCAAGCGGCTTGCCTGTACCGTAAAGCTTAATCTTGTATGTTCTCAGTTCTTCAAGATATTTGTAAGAATCGTCATACTCCAATTTGCCGCCCTTAGCAGGACCTATACCCATAAAATAGCGTTTTGCAAGTCCGATAACCGCATGATTTGCAGGAACGCCTACCGACTGAATAACCTTTGTAGGAAACGGGAATACGTCATTTCTGTATGTACCGTCAGGGGCAAGAACTGTTGTAGCGGGCATAACCTTTGTGAAATAGTCAACGGGATTGACAATTAAAATTACTTCGGAAACTGTTCTTGTGCCTCCGTTAGGATTAGTTGCAAGAGTTGAAAGAAGCGTAGCAGAACATCAATGAAAATTTTGAAAATGAAATACTTGCAAATACCGTATTCAGCCTATGAAAACATTATTTCAAAGCATATTCTGTCAATTTTAGGTAAAGAATTTATGTCCAATCTGACCACACAGAAGCTTAATGATTTTATTCACTACAAATTAAATCACGGTCGCTTGAACAGAAATGGCGGACTTTCTGCAAAATCGGTTCGTGACATTATGACAGTTTATCGAAGTATTTAAGCTTTTGCGGTGAGGGAATACGTTATTCGTAAAACTTTTGAAAGAAAAAGGCTTGAGTCTTATCTTTTGCACAACCAAAATAATACAAATATTTCTGTTCTACTGTGTCTTTTTACCGGACTTCGTATCGGAGAACTTTGCGGTCTGAAGTGAGGCGATATTGATTTTGAGAATGGTACTATTTCTGTGCAGAGAACTGTCCAGGGAATATATAAGCACGGCAAATCGGAAGTTGTTATTGGCTCTCCAAAAAGTAAAAGTTCTGTTCGCATTGTTCCTGTTCCCGACTTTGTGCTTACAATTTTGAAAGCACAAAGAAAAAGTGATGATTTTTACATCATCACCGGAACTTGCAAACCTACCGAACCTAGAACTATGCAGAATCGTTTTAATGCTATTTTAAACTCATGTAATATAAGAAATGTGAATTTTCATCTTCTGCGTCATACTTACGCAACCGTTTGTATTGAAAATGGATTCGACCCAAAGACTCTCAGCGAGCTGCTCGGTCATGCGGACGCAAGCATTACCCTCAACCGATATGTTCATTCTTCTATGCTGATGAAGAAGAATTATGTTAGCAGATTAAAACTTACAGCTTAAGTTTTCAGCCGTCGAAGTTTCGTAATTAAGTTTATAAAAACCGCCTATTTTACGTGGTTTGCAGTTTGAATTTTACTAATTGGCGGAATTGACGAAAGTCAAAACGAATCTCTCAAGTTCTATTATATAACATTTTTTACGAAAAATTATTGAAATATATGTAAAGGTGTGGTATTATGGAAAATACGGGAGGTGTTCTGTATGATTCGGATTGCGGTTGTTGACGATGAACCTTTAATAATAGACATGATATCCGAAAAAGTATCCGATATATTGAATAAGCATAAAATCAACTATGAAGTTCTTACCTTCACGGATGGCAAAAGTCTGATAAAAAGCTTTGAATGGCACAGATTTAATTTAATTATATTAGATATTGATATGCACGATATTACAGGTATAGATGTTGCGAAAAAAATCAGGAGTTATAGTGAATCAACTACCATTATTTTTGTGACTAACAAAGACGAGATGGTTTACGAAGCAATTAAGTTTGTACCTTATAGGTTTATACGAAAAACTAAATTTGAAGCTGAAATACATGAAGCAATTGAAAGCTTTTTAGAGAAGAACGCTCGAAAAAAAGAAGTTTTAATATTTTCAACTGAAAATGGCAAAAAAACTCTTCCTGTTTCAAATGTTATATTTATCGAGGTAGACAGTCACAAATTAACTATCCATATGAAAAGTGGTATGCTTGAAGCAAATGGAACGCTTAAGGATATTGAACTGCAAGGCAGAGACTATGGATTTATTAGAATACATCAGAGTTATTTAGTAAATTTCAGATTTATAACTGTCATAAATCACAAAGGAGTGAATTTGGACAACGGAGAATTGTTGCCTCTTGGCAGAGGAAAATATGAGAATGTAAAAATGGAACTAATGAGATTTTCAAGGGAGCTTGAACTATGATTTGGAATATTATAGAATATACAGCTACGCTCATAGAATGTCTGATAAGCGCAGATTTTATAAGCCGATTTTTAAATTATAAAAATAAAAAGTATGGCTTGGCTGGTTTTGCGTCAATTGTGATTTTTGATTTTTTTATTACAAATCTTTTGAATCAATATGTTTTATTTGAAGGCGCATTAGGTTTTGTAAGAATTATAGGTAACGTAATAATAGCCTTGATTTTTATGAAAAGTTCAGTATTTGAAAAGATAGTAGTTTGCACATTATCCGATATAACGTTGCTTATAATAAGCTTTCTCTCATTAAATATACTATCTGGTATATTTGGTTTTACTGTACCGGAATTGATAGAAATGAATGGACTAATAAGAATTATAAATTTATTTGTAACAAAATTTGTATTTTTTATGTTCAAAAAAATTATTATAGCCATAAAAAAGAAAGAAGCATATACGCTGAATTTAACGGAATGGATAGTATTGGTTACAATATTCCTCATTACAGTTTTTGCGGAAATGAAAATCTTTGATATCGCTGTTGAGTTTAAGCTATCCGAAAGCGATCCTTCGATTCTTGCAGTTGGTTCCGGACTATTTTTAATCGATATTTTAGTTTATATATTGATGAGCAGAATAAGCAGAAAAAATTTGGAGAGAACACAGTTGTTGATAGATAAAATGCAGCTTGACGTATACAAAGATCGCCTAACCGAAACGCAAAAGCAATATAATGAAATCAAGTCGATACGTCATGATATGAAGAATCATCTTCAATGTATTTTATCTCTTATAAAAAAGACCAAATATGATGAATCTCAGGAATATGTTGAAGATATGTTGGAAAATAAATTGGATTTTGTATATCAATTTATAGATACGAACAATAACATAATAAATGTTATATCTAACGCAAAGTTGACGTTATGCAGAAATGAAAAAATAAAAACTGTCATTAATATTAGCTCGTTCAGGCTGGAAATGGACGACTCTGATATCTGCGTTATTTTGGGGAATCTTTTTGACAACGCTATAGAAGCCTGCAAAAAAATTGATGAAGATAAAATGATATATTTTGAAATTTCACAAAAAAAGGGGTATGTAAATTTTATAATAAAGAATTCTATTAAGAAATCTGTATTAAAAAGTAATCCGAATCTTAAAACAAATAAATCGAACGCCGTATGGCATGGTATCGGATTGAAGTCCGCAAAAGAAACGGTAAGCAGATATGGCGGCATGATAGATTTTTATGAAAATAACGATTTGTTTGCAGTCGATGTATGGATTCCGAGTGAAAAAATCGAATAAAACTTGTCAAATAGGAAAATTTCTTGTAATTTAGGAAAATCTGTTGACTTTTAATTTTAAATTGGTTATTATTTTCTTAGAAGGAAGTGATCGTAATGATCCACAATCTAAGCGAGATAATAACCAATTTTTTAGTATCAAAAAAGGTGAAAAACGAAAACGAATCTGAAATATATATTAGTGTATGCAAATGGTGGTGTTATAGCATAATTGTACTAACAAGCCAAAATCAATAATAAAAGTTTGTAAAGGCTGATTCATTATTTGATATGCGTCGGTCTTTACGCTGTATATACTTCAGAACCTGTCCACATAGGCATCTGCACACGTCTTTTTTGGCGAATTTTCCTGATAAACTGCGTTAATTTTCCTTGCCATACGACAGTATACCTGCAAAAAATCACCTTGTTTTCAGAAAAATTCTGCTCAGAGATCCGTATATATTTCCTATGTGTACAGGTTCTCAACTCTATTGCAAAATGATTAATAAATTTCGAGATGAAATTATGTCAGACAGGGTGCAAACTGTAAGACGGGTTGTCGCTCATCAGGGCATATATTTTATTTAAGGGAGACAACTATGAAAAAAATAATTTGCGTGACACTTGCATTGTTGATGCTATTGTGTACCGCCTGCTATCCTACCGGAGAGGAAATGGTGAATAGCATTGAAGAAATTGATTTGTTTGAAATGAACAAATCTGATAATGAAAATATAACCTTTGATTTTAACGAATCTCCCAAGTACGAAAAAAGTTATCCCTGCTTTACAGCAAAATTTGTGGAAAAGGAGAAATTTCAGGAACAAGCCAGCCAAATCTTCTTAGAGGATCAAAATATTAATGACTATACGATTCAGGATAACTTGACAAGCAACTGGAATGATAAAGAAAATACTTTTACACTGTACAAATTCAATCTTTACAAAGATATTTTTAATGATTACAACGGCGCTTTCGCATTAGACAACGGATATATATACTTTGACAGGGGCGGCATTAGAAAGGGATATGAGACTTCTAAATCAGCGATTGATGACTATAAAACTCCAGAAAATGTTCGTAAACATTACGCCGATGATAAAACCAATGCTGTTGATCTTGAAACTGTTAAAACAGAGTCTGAGGATATTTTAAAGTCATTGGGATTTGATATAACATCTGAACCGGAGATATATGTCATTAATAAAAAAGCGCTTGAAAGTATTTCAATATTTAAAAAAGATCAATTGGAAATTTTTAAAGAAGAGGACGAGGCTTACCTTATACAATACAGAAAATCTATAAATGGTTTAAATCTGCCGGCATTTAATACCTTCTCTCCCGCTAAAGATTATTCCAGTATTGATCCGTGGGTTTCATTTATATATTCAAAAAACGGCATAGAGCTATTTAGTTATTGCCCCATAGAAATAGTGGATAAAACCGAAAACAAGAACATCTGCTCATATGAAACTGCCATTTCTGCCGCAAAAAGCTATGTTGAAAATACAAAACTTTATAACAGCGAAATTGTAAATGTTTCAGGCGGAGAGCTTAATTACATTACGGAATATGATTATATTGATCATGTTGTAAATATAAAACCTGTGTGGATTTTTATAAAAGAGTCTTTGTTTAATGACAGGAAACCGTTCTATGACAGTATTATTATCGATGCGTTGACCGGAAACAAATATGAGTAAATAATGAGGTGAAGGATAATGAAACTTTTTATTTCTTACCAGAAAAAAATATTTACGTCACCTCTTATATATATTAGTATAATTGGAATTGCTTTGTTGTCGTATATGGGTATGCCCAAAATTGACCTTGAATTCGGTGTCATACACGCATTTGATATTATGATAGAGTTGAGCGTTTACAATAAAATAATGATGATTTTTGTCAGTATTCCATTTACTGCGACTTTCTGCAATGAATATAATTACCGCGTTACCAATTCTATACTTATAAGAACAACGGAAAACAAATATCTTATGACCCATATTGTAATGACTTTTATTCTATCGGTTATAACAGCATTTTTGGGAATAATGCTTTGTATTGCGACAATGTCTTTAAAGTATCCTTTCTTTGTTTATGACATGTCCTTTGATGGGTGGGCAATTGAATCTTTATGCATTAATGGGCATGAGTATCTTTACCTGTTTATTAAAGTATTGCTTCGCTCTATAAGTCTTGCCGCATGGAGTATATCAGGACTCGCAATATCGGCGGCATTTGTTAATCCGTTCGTTGCTGTTATATCACCGTTGATATTTTCGTATATAATAGAGCTTTTTACAGTAAATACAAAATCAGGCAAACGGGTTATTCCTGATCTGTACAGGCTTTCGCAGGGCTATACAAACGTATCTGAAAGCTGGATCGTATCCTGCGGTTATATAATACTTGTGTTTTTAATATTAGCCGTGATTTTCTCGTTGGTATTTATATTTCTGGCAAAGAGGAGGCTAAGAAATGAGTTTAGTTAAACAGGTATTTGCAGTTCTTCGGCAGAGTTTCCGTAAATGGACAACCGATTACAGAATATGGACTATCTTTATACTTATTTTTATTATGATAAATGAAAATGTCAGAAGTCTTGCAAGTCTTAGTGAGAAGCTCGGCGAAAATTCAACCGTATGGATATTTCCATTTCTGTATTCACAGTTTCACTTAAAGCTGATATTTACACTCCCTTTGGTACTCCTTTACTGTAACGCTCCTTTCATTGAGCAAAATTCCTTATTTATCATAAGTCGGTGTGGAAAACTGAAATATACAATAAGTCAGATATTCTACATTGTAATTTCAGCACTCTTTTATTACATATTCATATTTGCAGTATCGATTATTCTTTCTTTGCCTTATGCCGATATAAGCAATGAATGGGGTAAAATATTAAATATTATTGCGTATACCGATGTATCATTAATAGAAGGCTTTAACTTTCTTGATTCATCTGGCATGGTAATAACCTACTTTAAACCGTTTCAAGCCGTATTATTTACTATTCTTATGTCAGTACTGTTTGCTGTGGTTATCGGACTTATTATATATGCTGCAAATATAATAACCAAAACTAAATATATCGGCTGTTTAATAAGCAGCCTGATGATTGTATTCAGCTCTTTTGGCGAAGTATGGGGTAACAAAAAGTTTTTGCCGTATTCCCCTGCTTCTTGGATAACTCTTGATAAGCTTGACGTAGGCGGACTTACAAGCAATCCGACGTTCACCTATTGTCTTACAGTATATCTTGTAACGATAGTGATACTTACTGCGTTAATACTTGTATTCGGACGTAAGCAAACGGTTGATGCAATGAAATAGGAGGACATGATGATTAAAATAGAAAATGTAACAAAAAAATTTAAGGAAAATACGGTACTTAATAACGTAAGCATTAACTTTGAAAAAGGAAAGATACATGGTCTGATCGGCAGAAACGGCAGCGGAAAAACAGTGCTTATGAAATGCATATGCGGATTTATTCCTGTTACAAGCGGAAGTATTACAGTCAGAAATAAGGTTATAAGCAAAAAAAATGTGCCTGAAAACATAGGCTTGATTATTGAAACTCCCGGATTTCTTCCTAATTACAGCGGATACAGAAATCTGAAATTTCTTGCAGATATAAGCGGAAAGGCGAACAAAAATGCAATAATACGCTCTATTGAAAGCGTGGGACTTGATCCACACAGCAAAAAGCACGTAGGAAAATACTCTCTTGGTATGCGTCAGAGATTGGGACTTGCGCAGGCTATTATGGAAGATCCCGATCTACTTATCCTTGACGAGCCGATGAACGGTCTTGACAAAGACGGCGTAAAGGATATGAGAGACTATCTGCTCAAGCTGAAAGAACAAGGAAAAACAATGCTTATTGCCTCGCATTCGGCAGAAGATATAGAAATTCTTTGCGATACGGTATGCGAAATGGATAAGGGTGTTTTGACTAAGTTGAAAGGATGGTAAAATATGAGAAAATCTCATCTGTTACCGCAATAAAGCATTATCAACTGTGTTCCGGCAAGGTAACATTTCAAATGTGACCTTTATCGTTCTGTCAGATACGCAACAGAAAGTCTTAAAAATTAAAATCCCCACTTGAACTTAATAAAGCAAGTGGGGACTTATAATGAGAAGATAGTAAATAGTCATAAACTACATTTATATTTTACACTTTATATTTAAACAAAATATAGACATAATGTAAATATTTGATTAATTTTATATGTATGTGTTGATTTCTGTAAATTTTTGGTATATAATATGCTTATAAGCATGCTTAAAAAAATTAATTTAAGGAGAATCATTATGAAAAAAACGAAAAAAATTATATCTGCTTTACTTTCCATTGTTTTTATTGCCGCATTTTCAATTACATCAAATGATAGTATTCTTGTATTTAAGAATCTATCAATATCAGCCAGTGCGGAAACGACCAGTTCAGGATTTGTTTACACTGTTTCAGGAACAACTGCAACAATAACAGGTTACACAGGTTCATCAGAATATCTTACTATTCCATCTACGATCACTAACAATGGTGTAACATATACCGTTACAAGTTTAGGTCAAAATGCTTTCAGAGAGAATAGTACTATTAAGCGAGTTTATATTTCTTCCGGAATAAAAAGTATCGGAACAATGTGTTTTTATAAATGCAGTAATTTAACATATATTTCTATTCCGAATACTATACAAATAATGTATTCCTATTGTTTTGAAGCATGCAACAAGCTAACTACGGTTTCTTTTGCATCAAATTCAATTTTAAAAGAAATCCCTACCGCCACTTTTGCAAGCTGTTCTTCATTAACTTCTATTTCAATTCCGGATTCTGTAAAAAGAATTGGTATGGCGGCATTTGATTCTTGTTCTAATCTTAATACCGTATCTATAAATTATTTATCTTCAAAACTAGAATATATAGAAATGGGAGCATTTACTAACTGTTATAATTTATCAAATGTAGTTTTGCCTAAATCGGTAAAAAAAATCGGTATAATGGCTTTTGAAAATTGTCGTGGTATTTCATCATTGAATGTTCCTAGCTCGGTAATGAACATTTATACTGGAGCTTACCGTGGATGTACTGCATTAACTCAGGTTACATTTGAAGGCAATTCACAGGCTTTTCTTTCTGTAGGTTTAGAAGTCTTCAAAAACTGTTCTTCTTTAAAAACAGTAAATATAAATAAATATAAAAATATAGATTTTGGTAAAAGAGCATTTTCAGATTGTACCAGCTTAACCACTGTAAATTATCCTAAGGCTACATATAACGGTAATAATATCAATGTTCTTGACGGTATAGCTTTTAGTAATGATTGCTTCTTAAATACGCCTTATTATACTAGTAATTGTACCACAGGGGTATATCCTTCTCTTGTAAACAGAGGATCTGCTAAAAATTGTACTGGAAAGCAGTTGGTTGTAAGTGTATTTTTAAACGCAACAATTAACGGTACAAACCAGACATGGTCTGACAGCGAAATGACTGATAAAAATCAACAAGTAAAAACTGCCACAGATTATATTAAAAATCAAAGCTCAAGATACAGTAATACGGTTACTTTTGAAAATGCAATTTCCAATTCTAATCTTTCACTTCTGATACCTAATAATAATATTTCAATAACAGTCCCTTCAAGCAATACCATATGGAATATTACTGTAAACGGTACATCAAAATCACTGCAGACAATGCTCAGAGAACAGCTTCAGACATATAATATGATGCCTGATACACTTAAATCACAATATAGTGCTGATGGAGTATCTTATGTTGTATTTATTGAATACAACGGACGTTCTTCCATGATGTGTTTAAGCGATATTGATATCGTATCTCTTGTAAGACCGGGCAATTCTGCTGCTGATGATACTGCAAGAAGTATTACTCACGAGCTTATGCATTGTTACGGAGCACCGGATATTTATGGAGATAACGTAGCAGCTTACTCACAGGTAAAGTATTATTACGATATTATGAGAGTAGCCGGAATATCCTTAAATAGCCTTAACGTTAATACATATGCTGCTTATTGTGTAGGCTGGACTAATACATTATTAACAGAAGATGCTGTTGCTTATGATTTTTCATAATTAATTTAAGAATTCAAACTACTGAAATTCCAGAAGTTTAATAAAACAAAAAGCCCGTCGGGAATGTTCCTGACGGGCTTAGCTTTGCAGCAGCCGACACTATGTTGTTGCATTATATCTTAAATATGCCTTATTCACTTCTGAGGGCTTCAACAGCGTCTCTCTTAGCCGCCATTCTCGCCGGAATATGTCCTCCAAGCATTGTGAGAATTGTACTGACAGCAACAAGTATAAGTGCATGTGAAATTTTTAGATGTGCGACATTTTTAAGATCTGTAAGAGAATATATTATTGCATTGATCGGGAAAGTTAATAATTTAGCAATAATAATACCAAGCATACCGGAAGTTACACCCAAAATAAATGTTTCCGCATCAAAAACTCTGGTTATGTCTTTTTTCCTTGCACCGAGAGCTTTCAGTATACCAATTTCCTTTGTTCTTTCAAGAACAGAGGTATACGTTATAATTGCAATCATAATCAAGCTGACAATTAAATTTGTTCCTGCAAAAGCTATAAGTACAATTGTAATACCGTCCATGATTCCGTCAGACATTCCGGAAATCATACTTGCCATATCAGTATAAATTATCTGATCATCAGCTTCAAGACTTTCATTGTACTTATCCAAATATTCAAGCATTTTGTCCTTACTTTCAAAGTCATAAGGATAAAGCTGAATGGCATATGGAATTTCATTTCCGCCGAGATATGCAATAGTTTGTTTCTTTGTTTCCTCATCCATAGCTTCCATGGAAAGTACGTTTACATCAGACTGTTCCTGTGCCTTTACAATTTCTGAATTCTTAGAATTATCAATGACCAATTGTGCAAGTTCATCATTATAAGCAACTCCGCCGCCCTCTGACATCATTGAGGTAGGAGAATCTTCCTTAGGTCTTACAATACATGAAATGCGCAGAGTCAAAGTGTTTTCTGCATTATACATAGCTGCTAAATCTGTATTGTAAGAATATGTACCGTATTCTGTTTTTACGTAATAATCATCGTTCATTACTACTTTAAGTTCTTTACCGATAATTTCGTTAAAATCAATTTCTTCAAGATTATCAGCATCAAAACCAAGTTCTTTCATCACAGCTTTGTTAATACGGTTTTTTGTATCAACCACAAGCATAAGATCATTAGGTGTTTCAGGCATTGTTCCAGTCAGAACATCATAATGTTCATTCATCAGGGAATGTTTGTTTTCATTTAATGAAACAGGGTAAGATGACCAGTTCATATTAGCTGATGTTACCGGAATATAATTTTCTCCGTCCTTACGTATCATATTCATATTTACAAGTCTGGAATATGTTACACCTTTACAAAGAGACGAATCCATATTATTTACATACTCAAGATATTCATCTGTAAATTTATTGATATGCGTCATAGTATCCTGCATGGAATCAAACAGATAGATTTTCTTTTCATCGGGATAATCTTCATATTTTTTCTGTTCTTCACCCATTTTTATCATAGTATCTGTGTCCAGATTCATACTCTGCTGTGATATTATTATGGGCATTTGCTGTAAAGTATCCGCTTCAAATTTATCTATCTGCATCTGAAAACCTACAGAAAGACTTAATATTACAGCAATGCCGATAATACCTATACTTGAGGCAAAAGAAGTAAGAAATGTTCTGCCGAGTTTTGTTCTGATATTGTTAGCTGAGAGCTTGAGAGCAGTAAGAAAACTCATACTTGTCTTTTTAAGACTAAATTCTTTATTCTCTTTTTCAAAACTATAAGGATTACTGTCAGAAACAATTTTACCGTCCTGGAATTTTACAATTCTATCAGCATACTTTTCGGCAAGCTCCGGATTATGAGTTACCATAATTACAAGCTTATCTCCGGCAATTTCTTTAATAAGATCCATTATCTGAACACTTGTTACAGTATCAAGAGCACCTGTAGGCTCATCGCATAAAAGTATGTCAGGGTCGTTTGCTAAAGCTCTTGCTATTGCCACACGCTGCATTTGTCCGCCGGAAAGCTGATTAGGCTTTTTATGAAGGTGATCCTTAAGACCTACCTTTTCCAATGCTTCCTGCGCTCTCCTGTGCTTTTCAGCAGCAGATACTCCGCTTAAAGTCATGCCCATTTCAACATTAGCAACAATACTTAAATGTGAAATAAGATTATAGCTCTGAAAAATAAAGCCTATACTGTTATTTCTATAAGCATCCCATTCACGGTCCTTAAAGTTTTTCGTTGATTTTCCATTAATAATCAGATCTCCGGAATCGTAACGATCCAACCCTCCTATAATATTCAGACATGTAGTCTTTCCTGAACCGCTTGTACCGAGGATCGCAACAAATTCCTGCTCTCTGAAAGAAACGCTTATATCGTCAAGAGCTCTGGTTTCAACGTCCCCTACCCTATATGTTTTTTTAATGTTTTTTAACTCAAGCATTCAATACCTCCAATATAGATTCTCATTTTATTCTAAAAATAAAACCAGATTAATAATACCACTGATAAAGAATAAAGTCAAACTAAAAGATATTAAAATATAAATTTTCATCAATCTGTCACATTATTTTAACCAGTTTTATTTTGATATCAATTTGATATCATTATATTATCATAAATTTCAGAACTTGTCAAGAAATATTTTAATTTCTTGGTAAAATATAATAATTTCACAAGTAAACAGTAAAAAAATCCTCTGAATATGATTAAATTTTCAAAAATATATAGTTTTTTTACGGGTTTTGTGCTATAATAAATGTTATCAATTTATAGAAAGGATCTGATAAATTTGATCATTGACTGTCATACACATTCCCGAAACTCCTTTGACGCTGATAACGACACCGTAAAAGAACGCTGTCAGCGAGCGATTCAGCTGAAACTTGACGCTATGGCTATTACCGATCATTGTGAGGTAAACAGGTTCTATGAAAAAGAATATTATCATATAACCGAAAAAAAAGAATACGATGATTACGGTTTCAAACGAGCCTATGAGGCGTCAATGGAAGAAATTTCTCAGGCAAAAGACGAATTTGCCGGAAAGCTGAATCTTATCTGCGGAATTGAACTGGGACAAGCTACAGCCGATACTGCTGTTGCAGATCTGATCCTTTCTGACGAACGTCTGGACTTTGTAATAGGCTCAATGCATGAGCTTCCGGACCATGACGACTTTGCATTTCTTGATTACAGTAAGGAAAATGTACCAAAGCTTATGGAGGAAAATTTTACTGAAATACTCAAGCTTTGCCAATGGAATAAATTTGACGTTTTAGGTCATCTTACATATGCATTGCGTTATATACAGGGAAATCAGAAAATTCAGGTTGACATGTCCCCTTACAATGAAATAATTGCAGAAATTTTTAAAACCATAATAAAAAACGGAAAAGGTATCGAAATTAATACGTCCGGCTTAAGACAGGCATACGGCAAAACTTTCCCGTCATATGAATATATAAAATTATATAAGGATTTAGGCGGTGAAATTATCACTCTGGGTTCAGACTGCCATTCCACAGCCGACCTTGCAAAAGGAATTCCCGAAGGTATTGAACTTGCCAGAGAGGCAGGTTTCAGGCAAATCGCATACTATAAAAACAGACAACCACATTTTCTTAAAATATAAGGAGAAAAGCTATGAACGAATTAATTAAACTTTTAAAACAAAATGCCAGATTTTCAAATGAACAGCTTGCAGCCATGCTGGGTACTACTCCCAAAGACGTTGCCGCACAAATTGAACAGCTTGAAAAGGACGGTATTATAAAAGGTTACAGTGTAATTTTAGATGAAAACCGTGCTGATAAAGACATGGTTATTGCAAACATTGAACTTAAAGTAACTCCTCAGCGTGACTGCGGCTTTGACGAGCTTGCTAAAACAGTTATGATGTATGATGAAGTTGACAGCGTATCTCTTATGTCCGGATCATATGACCTTGCAGTAACTGTAACCGGAAGAAATCTCAAGGAAATTGCACTATTTGTTGCACAGCGTCTTTCAACCATTGAGGGCGTGCTTTCCACAACCACTCACTTTGTACTTAAAACCTACAAAGAAAAAGGTATCTTCATACAAGAAGAAGATATTGATGAAAGGGGTTTTGTTGCTCCGTGATTAATTATGATTCTGTATTATCGTCAAAAATAAAGGAAATAAAACCGTCAGGTATACGAAAATTTTTCGACCTTGCAGCTACTATTGATGGTGTAATCAGTTTAGGAGTCGGCGAACCGGATTTTCAAACTCCGTGGGCTATAAGAAAAGCTGCTATTGATACCCTTGAAAAAAAGAGGATAATCTATACTGCTAATTCAGGTCTTGCTGATTTACGCTGTGAAATTTCACAATATATTAATAAAAAACTGAACGTAAAATATGATCCCGAACATGAAATAATAGTAACAGTCGGCGGTTCTGAGGCTATTGATATTTCTATCAGAGCACTTATAGACCCCGGTGATGAAGTCCTGATCGCTGAACCATGCTTTGTTTGCTATGCTCCTATTGTCGAGCTGACCGGAGGCGTTCCGATTACTGTAGAAACCAAACTTGAGGACAACTTCAAGCTTACTGCCGACGCTCTTAAATCCAAAATCACCGATAAGACCAAACTGCTTATTCTGCCATTCCCTAATAATCCTACGGGTGCAATTATGACTAAAGAGGACCTTGAACCTATTGCAGAAATACTGCGTGATACCAACATTATGGTTTTGTCTGATGAGATCTATTCGGAGCTTACTTACGGAAGAAAGCATTTTTCAATCACTCAGCTTGATGGAATGCAGGAAAGAACTATACTTATCAACGGCTTTTCAAAAGCTTTTGCTATGACAGGCTGGCGTCTTGGATATCTTGCAGCGCCTGAACCGTTAGTTACACAAATACTTAAGATCCATCAGTACGCTATTATGAGTTCTCCTACAGTAAGCCAGTATGCAGCCGTTGAAGCTCTTACACACTGTGAACGTGAAGTTAATAATATGGTTTCAGAATATAATGTACGCCGCAGACTGCTTGTTGACAGTTTTAATAAAATGGGTCTTGAATGCTTCAACCCTGAAGGTGCGTTCTATGTATTTCCGTGTATTAAAAGTACAGGCATGACAAGCGAAGAATTCTGCGAAGAGCTTTTAAATGAACAAAAGGTTGCAGTAGTTCCGGGAAATGCGTTCGGAGAAAGCGGTGAAGGATTCATTCGTGTATCCTATGCATATTCACTGAAACACCTTATGGAAGCTCTTAAAAGAATTGAAATTTTTATTAGGAATAGGAAATTAACGGAGTAATTATGGATAGCATTAAAGTGAAAACGTCTGCCAAAATCAATCTTTCTCTTGACGTTGTCGGACGTAAACCTGACGGATATCACCTTATTGAAAGTATTTTTCAAAGCGTTAATATTTATGACATAATAACTGTTTCCAAAACCGAAAACGGAATACATCTGACATGTAATGAACCGGAAATTCCATGCGACAGTAGAAATATTGCTTATAAGGCAGCCAGATTATTTCTTGATAAAACAGGTATAAAGTCAGGAATAAATATTCATATCGAAAAACATATACCGTCTCAGGCAGGACTTGGCGGCGGCAGCTCAGACGGTGCAGGCGTTCTTTACGCAATGAACACACTGTTTGACACAAATATTGATATTTGTGACTTAGCAAAACTTGGTTCAAATATAAGTGCGGATACAGCATTTTTTATCTACGGCGGTACTGCTTTTGTCCAGGGGATCGGAGAAATAATCAATCCCATACGCTTGCTTCCTCCAATTGAACTGGTTATTGCAAAAGGCAGATCCGGTATATCAACTCCTGAAGCTTACAAAATGATTGATGAATTATCTGAACCAAATCATATTGATACACATAAGCTTTTGAAAGCGATTGATAAAGGTAAATTTATGTATCACTGTAATTGCTGCGGCAATATCTTCGAACAAGTCACATCTATAATCGACGTATTTGACATAAAAAAACGTATGCTTGCAAATGGAGCTGAAAATGCAGTTATGAGCGGAAGCGGTTCAGCAGTTTTCGGTATTTTCAAGGATTCCGAAGCAGCCGCTAAATGTTCAGAAAAACTAAAAAATATCTATCCCTTTGCAGTTCACTGTCAGACTATTCCTCAAAGTATTACTACAGAAACTAATTAACAGAGGTATTGTATATGAATATTGAAGAACAATTTAACCTTATAGCTAAGGAATATGATGCAAACAGAAAAAAATTTATACCTTGCTTTGATGAATTTTACGAATATACTACAAAATTTATAGCGTCAAATATAGAAACACCTAAACAAATCTTAGATTTAGGTGCAGGTACTGGTCTTTTATCATATTTTTGGTTTCAGCACTTTCCAAAATCTGAATATGTTCTTGTTGATATCGCTGATGACATGCTGAATATTGCCAGAGATAGATTTTCCGGACTTGAAAATGTATCTTATGAAGTATTGGATTATTCCAAAGAATTTCCAAACGGAAAATTTGATATTATTGCTTCTGCATTATCCATTCACCATTTAATGCATGAAAACAAAAAAGAATTATTTTTACGTATTTATAACAGATTATCTGATGACGGTATATTCGTCAATTATGATCAGTTTTGTGCTGATTCGTCAGAAATAAATACTTGGTTTGATTCATACTGGGAACATCAATTAAAAAATAGTGGATTAACAGCAAAAGATATAGAACTCTGGAAAGAACGCAGAAAATTAGACATAGAATGTTCCGTCGAAGAAGAAATGGATATGCTGAAAAAATGTAATTTTAAAGAAGTCAAATGCATTTACTCAAATCAAAAATTTTCTGTTATCGTCGCAATAAAATAAATTTCTATATATTAAGAATACTAAATAACCTGAGAAGAAAATTCTTCTCAGGTTATTTTATACCAAAATTTTTATTCAGTGATATTTATATTTACTCCATTTACTTCAACATTTTCATCGGCTTTTATCAATATGTATTTTTGACCGTCAATTATCTGGGTTCTAATAAGATCCGGTCTATCAGGACTAACCTTTATTGTAATATCCGGAGTTTTAACTTCAAATTTCTTTACATCAATTATATTTTTAGGACTCAATCCTGTATCGGCGCCAAAGCGTGTATCATACTGCTCCTCAAAATTAGATATATTCGGTTCGGATACTCCGCAGTATTCCAGAACGTCTTTTACAGTATGTTTAGATATTACCAATGGCTCTTCTCTTTTTTCTGCCTTATGCTCTGCAACCATTTCACATATTTGAGCATGGACAGTCTGAACAACTTCAAAACTGCAATCCTCAGACACGGTTTCTTCCAAAATCGCATTAAAAATTTCCTTTTGAGTATCTGCCGGCATAGGAATATCCGTATTAAATATTTCCGCCACAAAGTCCTCATAATTTTCAGATGAATTTCTTATATAATAAACAGCATTATAAATATTTGATTGACGGTCATCAAAAGACGGAAACATAAATCCAAGCTCAGGAGCACTTATGATCCAATCTGTTGCAATATTACGAAAACAGTTTTCATGGACATAATAACTAAGCGCCGGTTTTGTTTGTTTTACAGGACATATACTGCAAAGAATATATGTAAACACCTCAGATGTATCTTCCAATTTTACGTCGTCCTTTGCATAAACGGGAACATCATACTTATCACATGTAAGCAGTATCAGATATTTTCCTTCAAAGTCAATGGACTGAATAATATGTTTATAAATCTCAGACACGGCCTCGTCGTCTTTCAGTTCCGAATTTTTCAGATTCATAAGCAACTTATGCTCGTCACTGTCAATAACCTGCTGATTGGAAAACTCAATATCAATAAGATTTTTACCCAATGTTCCGGAAAGAGTTTTTTTAATGATAGCAAGAATTTCTTCAGCCTCTTCCCTTGGTACGGTTCCGAAAAACTGATCAAATTCAGAGATTATTTCCTTATTTTCATTAACATAGCATCCTCGAATATTTGAAATATTAGTTTTGTCAATATTAAAACGTCTGCGGATTTCCGCAATTTCTTTTTCTGTCATGTTGATTTCCTCTTTCATTTTTTGAATATTATTAGTATAACACAAATTTAATTTAAACTCAATATCCGACTTAAAGAAAAAAGAGCGATTTTACGCTCTTTTTAAATTATTCATTTTTTTCTTTTTTCCTGCGTTCAATAAGTCTTCCCACACAGAAAGCAATTATTGAAGTGCCTATTCCGGTTTGCAGGCAAAACAGCAGACTTTCAATTTCGCCGGGAATTTCTCCGCCCAGATATGTTTCCAATACCGGCGCAAACCACGGTTCATATTCTTCACCCTGTATTTCCGATACCATTTCACTTCCCGCATCATCAGAACCACCGAAATCAGCACCCTTGAGTGCAAAGAACGGTACAAATGCAATAAGAACAGCTGCCAAAACACAAGCAATAACACTTCCCTTTATCTTAGAAGGCTTTGTGTTTACATAATTTAAATCCGCAAGTTCATTTTTTGCATAAACTTCAAGAACTGAAATGATAATTACCGAAAGAAGTCCTTCCAGTATAGCAAGCGGAATCTGAGTAACAGCAAATACTCCCAAAAATTTAATCATTGACGCGCCAATTCCTCCGCTTTCAGATGGATAAGCTACAGCAAGCTGGAAAGAAGTTACACAGTATGTAAACAGATCGCCTAATGCAGCGGCAAGGAAAACGCTAACTTTTTTATTTACATTCAGCTTCTGACAGACTTTATAAATACCAAATGTCATAAACGGGCCGGCAATTGCCATTGAAAATGTATTTGCACCGATTGTAGTAAGTCCGCCGTGGGCAAGCAGAACGGCCTGAAAAAGCAGTACTATAATGCCTAAAACGCTTACAGCCGAAGGTCCGAATAATATAGCGCCCAGACCTGTTCCTGTCATATGAGAACAGCTTCCTGTAACCGACGGAATTTTAAGTGATGAAATTACAAATATGAATGCGCCGGAAATTGCAAGCAGAATAAGAGTTCTGCGATGCTCTGTAATTTTTTTCTTGATCGACATAAATCCCATAACAAGAAAAGGAAGTGATAATACACCCCAAAGTATACAATAACCAGGAGAAATAAAGCCTTCCATAATGTGCATAGCATCCGCAGCAGGAATTATTCCGATACACAACGCTATGGCAAAAATAATACCGATAAGCTTTTTTTGTTTTTTAGTCATATAAAAAACCCCTTTACTTAATTTATAAAAACATTTCCTTTAACTCAGAAATACTTTTAACAGTTTTATTGGCAGCAATAATCCCCCTGACTGCCAACAGTTCACAAACCTCCATAAGTACTGGTCTGACAAGGTTTGCTTTTTTCAATAAACCACTATCTGAGAACACATTTTTCGGAATATCATCAGCAATAATGCATCCGTCGTGAAATACAATAACACGCTCAGCCCATTTCCATGCAAAATTCACATCATGAGTGGATACGATAGTCGTTATATTCTGATTTTCTAAGCGCTCAAGAGTTTTTTCAAACATTTTACAGTTTACTGGATCAAGAGACGCTGTAGGTTCGTCAAAGATAATTATTTCCGGCCGCATAGCAAGAATATCTGCAATACTTACTCTCTTTTTCTGTCCGCCGCTAAGATAATGAACAGGACGTTCCCGAAGAGACTCAATATTCATTTCAATCATAGAACTATTAACCCTTTGCTTCACTTCTTCTTCAGATAATCCCATATTAATAGGTCCGAAAGAAACTTCCGCTTCAACTGTCGATGCAATCAGCTGACTGTCAGGCTCCTGAAAAACTATTCCTACATTTCTTCTTAAAATATCTAGATTTTTGCCTGTAATCTCAATATCTTTATAAAAAATACTGCCATGATGATGTGATAAAACACCGTTAATATTCAGAAAAAATGTTGACTTTCCCGAACCGTTTGAACCTAATACTGCTATTTTTTCGCCCTTACTGAAATCTGCATTTATATTTTTAAGTGAAAATCCGCTGTCATATTCAAATGATAAGTTTTTTATCGTCAATATATTTTCACTGTTCATAAAATGTCCCTTTCAAAATAGTATCAAGTAAAATTTCAGACAAAATAATCAAAATAACGTAAACTACAAAAAATATTACTTGCTTTGATTTTATAGTTTTTTTCTGACACATAAACTTTATTTTACCGCCTGAGCATCTTGATTCAATTGCATTATAATAATCCGACGCCCTCCTCAATGAAACCGCAAAAAGATTTCCGCATATAAGTCCAAAAGTTTTTAAGGAAGTACGAAAATTACAATAACCCAAACGGGCAGCAGCGGAATTTTTCATTTTTGCCTGACTGTCCAATAAAATAAAAATATATTTATACATAAGATTCATAAGCTCGATAATAACAAACGGCAGCTTAAGCTTTCCCAGTACGGCAATGATTTCCGTTACCGGCGTAGACAAAGACATCAAGTACATAGCGCTTACCGCACCGATCGCCCTGCATGATATATGCACTGCTCTGTAAACATTCTCAGGAAGAACTTTAACTGAAAATCCTCCGCTGAAATTAAAATCCAACATTATAGCGATCGAAGTCATAATAAGAAATACCAAGGGAATACACATTAAAGACAGATACTCTCTTGTATGGATTTTTCCATTGTAAATAGTTATCACTCCGGCAGAAACCGCAATCAGTATTGGTACAATAACATTTTGAGAGCATATTGACAATATCATAATTATAAAGGAACATAAAACCTTGAGACTGCTGTTCCAATTTTTAAGTTTTGAACTATATGCATATTCGTCAATGGATCTTGCACCGAAATGGTTATGTTTCATGTTAAAACCTCAAATAAAAAAGTCATATTACCGAAAACTGCGTATTTCGGTAATATGACTAAAAAATGACACAACAAATCAAAGGGTATGGTATTTTTATAAAAACACACCCTCTGTCAGCCACCATTTCCCGTCGCTCGCAGGATCCGGACACGGAATATATATTGGCAGGTCTTCTGACTTGAAAATTCAGATTATAACATCAACGCAGTTTTGAGTCTTCCCAACAAAAGTCAGTGACATAATTCAAAACGGCTTTTTTCTCACAGCAGCGGGACTGTTCAGGATTTTCACCTGATTCCCTTTTAATTCACAGTTAAGTGAAACCAATTTCCGTAAATATTCAATAGAATTATAACACAAATACAGAATATTGTCAATATTTGTTTTCCCTTTAACCGAATTTTACTTATATAAAAAATAACCTGTTTACATTGTAAACAGGTTATTGAATATTAAATATAATCTATAAACTTTAAAATACTGCTATAACATAATTGGATTAATATTTCTTTTCCAGTTCTATCTTTAAATTTTTTATAATTTTCTTTTCAAGCCTTGATATGTAAGACTGCGAAATGCCTATTAAATCCGCAACTTCTTTTTGTGTTTTTTCTTTTCCGTCCAATAAGCCAAATCTCATCTGCATTATTTGTTTTTCACGTCCGCCGAGAGACTCAACAGCCTCACGGAGCATGCCCCGTTCCGCTTCTGATTCAATTCCCTTATTTACGACGTCCTCATCCGTCCCCAGAATATCAGACAACAAAAGCTCATTACCGTCCCAGTCAATATTCAGCGGCTCGTCTATCGATATTTCATTTCGATACTGCGAGGACTTCCTCAAAAACATAAGGATCTCATTTTCAATGCATCTTGACGCATAGGTTGCAAGCTTAATATTTTTATCCGGTCTGAATGTATTGACAGCCTTTATCAGTCCTATAGTACCGATAGAAATAAGATCCTCTACTCCTGTACCGGTAGATTCAAATTTTTTAGCTATATAAACTACCAGTCTTAGATTATGTACTATTAAAGTTTCCCTTGCCTGACTGCTGTTTTCAGCAAGCTCGGCAAAAGCCTTTGCCTCTTCCTCCTTTGAAAGCGGAGGAGGAAGAGTGTCTGAACCGTTAATATAGAATACTCCATCATGAATTGATTTTTGCTTTTTAAAAATAAAAAAATATAATTTGAAAAAAAATGATTTAAAACAATTCATGATATAACAATTCCTTTCTATTCAGCATAATAATTTTGGATTAAAAATTGCAGGCGTATCCTTTGGATTTATCCCTATCAAAGCTTCGGTTTTTTTATTCTTTCCGGTTTCTTTATCAGCAATAATGATCTCATCAGGAGAAAAAACAGGTATTAACCCATTGTTTCCTATAGTGGAATACGGTATAAACCTCAGTCCGTATTTTTGATAAAGATATTCCGCTCTCTCCGGACAGATTTGTTCATCATTGTCTCCAATGTAAGAAAATTCCTTTTGCGGACAAATTATAACAGGCTTTCCGCTGAAATGGTCAATCAATGAATTTCCCGTATCCGCCAACGCTTCCATGGAAAATACTCCGGATTTATGACGTATAATAACTTTATAATGATGAGAAGTATCACAGCCCCTGTCCATTAAACGTCTTACTGCAGTTACTGCAAAATACGCAACAGCAGTAAATATGACTAAACTAAGCAATGAAAAATCAACATAAAAATATGAATTATTAAACGCCATAAAGGATGGCTTGAAAGTAATATACAAAAGCATTACCACTCCGCCGAAAATAAAATTTACTATGTAAAAATACAAAATAAGTTTCAGAGTATGTTTTTTATCCTTTATTCCGAAAGCCATACCTACTATAACCACTGCCGCTCCAAGTTTAATTGCTAATGGAATTAAAAAATTACCGGCAGGGAGCAAAATAGTCAGTGAAAATAAACTTCCGATCACAGAGGATATAATACATCTTATAGTTTTAAGTGGAGTATGAGTAAATTTCGCCGTTGCACGCAGCAAAAAATAGTTTACATAAATATTCAAAACTATAAGTACGTCCAGATAAATACTTTTCATAAAACCGCCGCCTTATGTTCGGATATAAATTTATTATAGCTGAAAGGACAGGGTTTTTAAGTCGAAAGCTGTTATGTCATAATTTTTGTTAAATTGCACAAAAAATCCCGCTTATCAAAAGCGGGATAATTTTATTTAAGAAATAAAAGCTGAAAATGCCTTATATGTCATATAAACGTCAATTTTAGAAACTGTTTCAAAAGGCGCATGCATTGAAAGTACCGGAACGCCTACATCAATAGTGTCAACATTAAGATTTGCAATATAAGCCGCAACAGTTCCGCCGCCGCCCATATCTACCTTACCAAGCTCTCCGGTCTGCCAGATAACATTATTTTTATCAAGAAGTCTGCGGATCTTTCCTACAAATTCAGCAGAGGCGTCTGATGTACCTGATTTTCCTCTTGCGCCGGTAAATTTAGTTACCACAACGCCGTAATTTATAAACGCACAGTTTCTCTTGTCCATAACATCGGGGAATGTAGGGTCAAATGCCGCATTTACATCGGCAGACATACATTCTGAATTTGACAGTACTGTTCTGCCTTCTTCACCGAATTCAGCAGCCAGATCTGCAATGAAATATTTCAGATAAGCAGACTGCAAACCGGTATTGCCGTCGCTGCCAGTTTCTTCTTTATCAGTCAGTATAGTAACTGCTGTGTATTTAGGATTCTTGCACTTTACTGTTGCCATCAGCGCAGTATATGCGCACACTCTGTCATCATGTCCGTAAGCGCCAATCATACTTCTGTCAAAACCGATATCCTTTGCCTTGAAAGCCGGAACTGCTTCAAGCTCAGCCGAAAGAAAATCATCTTCAACAATACCATACTTCTCATTTAAAATGTTCATTATATTAAGCTTTACAGCTTCGCTCAAACCGTCCTCTTTAAATGGTCTTGAACCGATAACAATATTAAGCTCCTCGCCTTTTATACCCTGTGCAAGGTTTCTTTTCATCTGATCCTGCGCCAGATGCGGAAGAAGATCGTTTACACAAAATACCGGATCGTCCTCGTCTTCACCGATAGTAACAGTTACCTTACTGCCGTCTGCTTTGACGATTACACCGTGCAGAGCCAGCGGAATTACTGTCCACTGATATTTTTTAATTCCCCCGTAATAATGAGTTTTAAACAGAGCCATTTCAGTATCTTCATATACCGGACACTGTTTCAGATCCAGTCTTGGAGAATCAATATGTGCCGCACAAAGCTTAACGCCTTTCTTTATGTCCTCGCTGCCTATTACAGCCATAATCACGGCTTTGCCTCTGTTGTTTACATAAACCTTATCTCCTGCTTTAAGTCCCATACCGGGCTTAAACTCAATAAATCCATGGTCTTTAAGAAGCTTTACTGTATATTCCACTGCTTCTCGTTCAGTTTTTGCAGCGTCCAAAAACTTTTTATATCCCTCGCAGAATTTATCACTTTTTTTGATATCTTCTGCTTTCATTTTTAAAACAGCATTTTTTTTCTGAGACAGCAAAGCTTTTTTTAATTCCTTTCCCTCTGACTTTTCTTTACTCATGCAGCTTACCTCCAATTGCTAACTTTTATATTTATTATTATAATAATCTTTAATTTTATCCGTAACCTCTCT
>ERZ780223.829-NODE-829-length-33131-cov-21.744951_pt1 | contig 33131 bp, 29 predicted proteins | sample MGYA00511016_ERZ780223 | MGnify/ENA primary metagenome ERZ780223 (study PRJEB29588, sample SAMEA2159032) | human gut metagenome | biome: human gut; feature: human-associated habitat; material: faeces | place: Denmark | collected 2008/2010 ... | reverse complement strand
TATATGCTACGGGCACCTTTATGATATCCTCGGTACTGGTATGCTTTCAGAATCAGAAGAAAATCCTGTCTGTCCTGTTCCTCCCTTTCCATTCGCTGGTCTTCTGTTGAGAGATAATGGTAATATCCCGAACGGGATACTCCTGCAATTTCGCACATGGCAGCTACATTCAATAGATTATCGTTTTTTTGCATGGTATCATAAATAATCTGATACTTTGCATGTGCTGGTATTTTCATTATTCCGGAGCCTCCGGATCTAAAGATACAATTTTTTTTAGAAACTCTATCTCCTGATTTTTATATGCCAGTTGCATTTCTAAATATTTTATCCGATTTTCAGCCGAAAGATATCCGTTGCAGCCCTGTGCATAGGTGTTAAGATCTCGAAAACCATTTCCCTTTTTTACTTCATTTCCAATCATGGTTTTCAGACCATTTATTCTGGAATCCCCCAAGATATTTGGATCTATCCCAAGAGTCGAAATAATCTCACGTGGAAGCCTGCCCTTTGACAGTTCCTCCCAAAACAGTTTTTTAAATTCTGCCGAGAAATGTACAATGCTCGGTGATACATCCAGCACATATTTGCTATTTCTCAGTGTGAGCATTTCCTGTTCTGTAAACTTTCTGTTTGCCATAATTTCCTCCAATTCATTATTATTGTAATATCAATCTGAATCGGAGTCAAAAAGCGATTTTGTCCAAAATGAAGGGGTTCATCAAAACCATGTCCGAAGTTAAGGGTTCCCTGTAAACTCATTGTATAGATTTAAGGGTTTTCATTAAAACTTACTGTCTAATGGTAAGGGTTTTAAAAACTCAATCTGTCCAATCTATAGGGTACATTTTAAATAACTGTTATATTTTGTTATAGAAATCTCGTCAAACCCTTGAAAATACTAAACTTTTCACAGGTGTCCTTTCCATTACATCTTGTATCGTGTTATATCGTTCTACCCTTGTTTACGAACCCTCACAAGGGAAAAAATAAGGGAAAGAAAATCTGGTAACAATTTATAACAAATTATAAAAATGGCGGTTGGGACTGGATGAAATGCTTATAATACATTTTCAAGAAAGGATGGATAAGATGAGATTGATATATGCGGAGTATAGCTCTATTACGAATAGTATTGTTGTAAACACATTTGAGAATTACATATTGCGGATTGATTGCAACAAGGCAGAGGATGGTTTGAAAACCACTCCTTGCTCACAGAATTCGCTTAACGCATTGGCAATAGATGAGCCACTTGAATATGCTCGGCTTGCTTTAGATGGAGAAATGCAGGCATGGGTGGATGCGATTGATAGTTTAGAGATATGGTGAATTGATTCTTTTGGCGAAATGACGATACAATATTGGGACTTGATGTGATAAAATAATAAAAGTATCTTATTTGGAAGAGGTGAGAATGATATGAAATTTATCCGAGATAACTACTCAGTACAGTTGATGTAAACTGTTGGCAGATTGTGCTGAGGTTAAAGAAACTTGCTAGCAGTCGTTGACTGTACTGTCCTAATGCTTGAAATACAATCTATAAAGGAGTACAGTTATGCGTTATATAAAAGAAATATTAAAGAAAAACAGAATATGGGTATTAGTCTACATTGGGCTAGGTATATTTAATGCATTTATGGCTAATTACAAGGCTGACTATTTCCAAAAGGTCATTGATGGATTGGCTGATAGAACACTTGCATTTGCAGGAGTTGCAACATATGGTTTTATTTTGCTGGTAAATTATTGTATGAATTATTTGGATAATTATCCTGAAAAGAAATTGGAACATGGTATTTATCTGGATTTTAAGCTTTTGTCCCTTAGAAAAATAAGTACAATTGATTATACAGAATACCAGAAAATAGGTACGGGCAAACTTGTTCAAAGGATTGAAAATGGTTCATCAGCAGGAAGAAATGTATTATTCAATTTCTGGTTGTGTTTGATTCGAGACCTACTTCCTACCATTGTTTTTAGTGTATACTTTATTTGGAAAATAGATAAAAAAGTTACTTATGTATTGTTTGTAGGCTATATGCTTATTTTTATAATAACCAACATTCTACTAAAGTTTTTATATAAAATAAAAGAAAAAATTTTGAACAGTGAAGAGCTGCTAAATCATTATTTGGTTAGAGGCTTTATGGAAATGTTGATGTTTCGTATGAGCAAACAGTTTCCGAATGAAATAAAGAAAACTAATAATGCCAAAGAGAGTATTGTTTCAGCAAAGGTAAAAATGAATATGATTCATGAAGCATTCTTTACAATATTTGCGCTACTTGTGGCAATGTTAGATATTGGTATTCTTTTTTATGCATGGAAAACGCAAAACCTTACAGTAGGTTCCGTAGTTGCACTAATTGCACTGATTGAAAATGCTTATACGCCAATTGCTATTTTTAATGTACTTTATGTCCAATATAAATTGGACAAGGCGTCTTATAAGAGATTTGAAGAATTTTTAGGCTTAAAAGATGATGATCAATTAAGAAACGGTAACGCAATAAGTGCGGCTGTTGGCGAAATAGCAATAAAAAACTTATCATTCCAATATGGGGAACGAAGAATTATTGATGATTTGAGTTTGTCCATAAAAAAAGGAGAAAAAATAGCTTTTGTAGGAGAAAGTGGTTCTGGAAAATCGACCTTGATTAAGATATTATTGGGATTACTAAAATACAATCAAGGAGAAGTTCGCTTAGGAGACATGGAGTTAAGGGGAATTTGTCTTAATAATTTGTATGATAGAGTTAGTTATCTATCGCAGGATGCTCCTGTTTTTGACGGAACAATAAAAGAAAATTTGGTATTTGAGAAAAAAGTGTCAGAAGAACAAATGCTGGGGGCATTGAGTGAAGTGCAACTATCTCATCTGGTTGAGAATCTTGCGGAAGGTTTGAATACTGAAATTGGTGAGAAAGGTACTTGTTTATCAGGTGGAGAAAAACAAAGACTTGCATTAGCCCGATTGTGGTTTGAAGATTCCGAACTTGTCATTTTGGATGAAGCAACATCTGCAATGGATAATTTAACAGAAGAAAATGTAATGAAATCAGTTATGCAGAAAATGAAAGATAAAACAGTCATTGCGATTGCACATAGATTAAATTCCATTGCCGGTTTTGACAGAATTATTCTTTTTAGAGAAGGGAAGATTGTTGGACAAGGAACTTTTGAAGAACTACTGCGTACAGATTCTTATTTTATGGACTTGTATAATGCGAATGTGCAATAATAGTATTTTTTAGATTTGAACTTGTAAAAAATTTAAAGTGGCTGTCGCTCTTGCTTTTTTATTGTTTGAACGACAGCCACTCAACAGAAATTCACGCTATTTTAAACGAATAGTTTTTGTTTTGGTTCTTGTAGTACTACCGTTGGATACAGAAGTTGTAATACGTAAATTTCCATCTCTTTCTTTATAACTTTTGCATTTTCTCTTGACGCACGAAGTTGCGACCCTAAAAATAGAACACAGACATTCCTGCGTATCTTAGAAAAGGAACTGACACCGTAAATTGAAAAAGCCTACATTTCTTACTTGTAAAAAGTAGAGTGTAGGCTTTTTATTATTTCTGTTCTTTCCTATCTTTTATTTCCTGTTCCATTTTTGAGATGGCATCTTCTAAGAACATATTCTGCTCTTGCAATAGCTGATATGTAAAAATGTATGAAGCCATAAGCTTTCTGTACATAGCAGTTTCATTATATGCCTTGTCAATGCCCTCTGGCTTCTTATTTTTTTGCTTTTCCTTGCATCTCCTTAATGTATGAAGAGATTTCCTTGTTCTTATCAAGAGTAGACCTACTTACTTTGATATGCTTTACTATTTCAGATTTCTTAATTGGGACATCTGTTTTATAGAACATGTCTACTAAGAGCTTTATCTCTGTTATAAGTTTCTGCGATTGCTCCTTCTTTAAGGCAATCAATCCAGAATGCGAGCGGCAGAACCCAAAGATGAAACTTCGAGGGTGCGCCCCTTATAATCGGCGAATCATAAGGCATTGAACCTCTTGAATTTTGCCGTTATCTCATAGGCACTCATCCCATAACCGGGAGTTCCATAACGTAAATTGCAGATTCTGTGGTGCGCTTCACAGCGTAAATTAGGCATGTATAAGCGTTCTCTCACAAGTCATCCATAATGTAAATGAAAGAAAAACGGTACAGACAAATATGATTTCCTTTGTGAGCCATGGAGATAAGACTCTTTAGAGGCTTATCGGAATGCCCGGCGAACAGGAACATCATATTTCGTCTGCACCGTTTTTCTTTTCATAAACCTATAAAATCACGACTTGCGAGAGGACACTTATATCTGCCCTTCACAACCTAGGAACTGCACCACAGAATCTGCGACACTACGCCAATTAAACTCCGGTTTATTTATAAAACCGCTTCAACGAATCCATGCGTGCACTCATATTTGCAAACATCGCATCCACGATCGTGATAGCTGCCATAGATTCCACGACAACAATGGCACGCGGTACGATGATCGGATCGTGGCGGCCTTTGATATTGATGTCAATCTCTTCGCCGGATTTATTGACCGTGTGCTGGGTGGCAGAAATGGAAGGCGTCGGTTTAATCGTGGCGCGGAGAATGATATCGGAACCATCACTCATGCCGCCCAAGATACCACCGGCGTGATTTGTTTCTTTGGAAACAGAACCATCCGCTCCGATGCGGAAAGCATCGTTGTTGTTCTTGCCGGTTGCTTTGGCAACGTCAAAACCATCTCCAATCTCGAAACCTTTTACAGCACCGATGGACATGACGGCTTTGGCGAGGTTTGCGTTCAGCTTTTCAAAGACCGGATCGCCGATACCTGCCGGAACACCGGAAATGATACACTCCACGACACCACCGGAAGAATTTTGTTCAGCGATGCAGGCTTCCAGATAAGCCATTGCATTTTCTGCGGCATCGGCATCCGGCATGTACACCGGATTTTTCAGAATCTCTTCGGCATCGAAATGACGCGGATCGCATGCGATTGGACCAATGGATTTAGAATAGGTCATAAGTCTGATGCCAAGCTGATCCAAAATTTTGACTGCGATCGCTCCGGCTGCCACACGTCCGATTGTTTCACGGCCGGAGGAACGGCCACCACCGCGGTAATCTCTGAAACCATATTTCATATCAAAGGTGTAATCAGCATGTCCCGGACGATAATAGGATGCAATTTCACTGTAATCTTTGGACTGCTGGTTTTTATTATATACAACAAGTGAGATTGGAGTTCCGGTTGTTTTTCCCTCAAATACACCGGATAAAATCTCAACGGAGTCATCCTCCTTACGCGGGGTAGTGAATTTGGACTGTCCCGGTTTTCTGCGATTTAAAAATTTCTGGATATCTTCCTCACAGAGAGAAAGTCCTGCCGGACATCCATCTACAACGACACCGACTCCTTTTCCGTGGGATTCCCCCCAGGTTGTTATTTTAAATATATTTCCAAATGTTGATCCTGCCATAGGTATGTACTCCTTTATCACCAAATATAAAATGATTATAAAAGATTTCGCTTTGCGCGACAATAAGAATATGGTAAAATATAAAAAGTTGTAAAAAAATTTGTGAGGAGGTTCCAAGAATGGAACAATACCCTGTGAGAAAAATAGAAAAACCGATCGACTGGTGCGTGACAGTGCCGGGGTCTAAGAGCATGACAAACCGGGCGCTTTTAATGGCAGCACTCTCGGATGGGACAGTGACATTAGACGGCGTGCTTTTTTCAGATGATTCCAGACATTTTATCAGCTCACTGACTGCGTTGGGCTTTGATGTTCTCGTGGAAGAGGAAAAAAGGCGTGTGACGGTAAAAGGAGAAGGCGGAACAATTCCGAAAAAAGAAGCAGAGATTGATGTTGGAAGTGCAGGAACAGCCGCCAGATTTCTGACAGCAATGCTTGGAATGTCAGATGGCAGTTATGTGATCCAGGCATCCGGGCAGATGAAAAAAAGACCGATGAAAGATCTGTTTGTCTTATTGGAGCATACGGGGGCAGAGATTATATATCTGGAACAGGAGGGTTTTCTTCCTGTGAAAATTAATGGGCAGAGAAAAGACCAGAAGCTTACAGTCCGGCTTGACATCAGCAGGAGTACCCAGTTTTTGAGTGCCATGCTTTTGATTTCGCCGATGCTTCCGCAGGGACTGCATATTCAGATCACAAGTGAGAAGACGGATGGTTCTTATATCCGGATCACACGCAATATGATGGAAAACTGGGGTGTGCAGACGCAGTTTGATGGAAAGAATTATGAGGTGATGCCGGGGGCAGCTTATCATAAAACTACTTATGTCGTAGAACCGGATATGTCGGCGGCATGTTATTTTTATGGTGCGGCAGCGATCACCGGAGGAAAAGCCATAGTCGAAAATGTGCATATGGACAACACGCAGGGAGATAAAAAATTCTTAAAGGTGTTGGAGCAGCTCGGCTGTAAAGTGACAGATACCGCAAAAGGGATCTGTGTGGAAGGCCCGGAACATGGAAATATTCATGGAATCGATATAGATATGAACGATTTTTCTGACCAGACGATGACGCTTGCGGCGATGGCGCCATACGCAGATGCACCGGTGCATATTTCGCACATTGGCCACATCAGACTTCAGGAGTCTGACAGGATCCATGCGATCGTGACAGAACTGCGGCGTGCCGGTATCCGGTGCGAGGAAGAAGAAGACGCTTTGACCATTTATCCGGGAGTGCCGCATGCAGCTGTGATAAAAACATATGAAGACCACCGCATGGCAATGGCATTTTCGCTGCTTGGTTTACGGACTGACGGGATCATAATAGACGATCCGCTATGCTGCAAAAAAACATTTGAAAATTATTTCGAACTGTTTACAATGTTGACACAAGAGTGATCATATACAATGAAAAAAAGAATTTTAGTACCATTGCGAGTGACACGTAGCGGAAGAGTGTTTTCGTTGATCTTGAACAATTGAAAGAAGAGTAGGATGAGTTTCGCAAACACCTAAATATAATGGAAACAGGAAAGGAGTACAAAAATTGTACGAGTTATTAAAAGAAGAGGGAAGAGCCAAACGTGGAGTATTTCACACGGTGCACGGAGACATCCAGACACCAGTGTTTATGAATGTCGGCACAGTGGCAGCAATCAAGGGAGCTGTCTCCACTGAGGATTTAGAACAGATCAAATGTCAGGTGGAATTATCGAACACTTACCATCTGCATGTGAGAACAGGAGATAAACTCATTAAGGAGATGGGCGGATTGCATAAATTCATGTCATGGAACCGTCCAATCCTTACGGATTCCGGCGGATTCCAGGTGTTTTCCCTTGCCGGCTTAAGAAAAATCAAAGAGGAAGGCGTTTATTTCCATTCTCATATTGACGGAGCCAAAATTTTCATGGGACCGGAAGAGAGTATGCAGATCCAGTCAAATCTCGGCTCAACGATTGCCATGGCTTTTGATGAGTGCGCACCGGCTCTTGCGGAACGCCCTTATGTGGAGGCATCCGTAGCGAGAACGACACGATGGCTGGAGCGTTGTAAAAAAGAAATGAACCGCCTCAATTCGTTAGAGGATACCGTAAATAAAAACCAGATGCTCTTCGGTATCAACCAGGGTGCGATTTATGCGGATATCCGTATCGATCATGCCAAGAGAATCTCGGAGCTCGATCTCGACGGCTATGCAGTCGGAGGTCTCGCAGTCGGGGAAACACATGAGGAAATGTACTATATTTTGGATGAGACAGTTCCTTATCTGCCGAGAAAGAAACCAACTTATCTGATGGGAGTGGGAACTCCGGCAAATATTTTAGAAGGCGTTGACCGCGGTATTGATTTCTTTGACTGTGTTTATCCGTCACGGAATGGCCGTCATGGACATGTATACACCAATCAGGGAAAGATCAATCTGTTTAACCAGAAATATGAAAAAGATATGCGCCCAATCGAGGAAGGCTGTCAGTGCCCGGCATGCCGCAGATACAGCAGGGCATACATCCGCCATCTGCTGAAAGCAAAAGAAATGCTTGGAATGCGTCTGTGTGTACTGCATAACCTTTATTTCTACAATACGATGATGGAAGAGATCCGGGATGCGCTTGATGCCGGAAACTTCAGATCTTATAAGGAAGAAAAACTTTATAACATGGGACAGATCGACCGTGAAAAAGAAATGACCGGACAGAAGAAGTTCCATTAAAAGGACAGATATTGTCCAAGACTAAATATTTTATAAAATTAATTGGAAAAGCTTGCCGAAACGCAAGGTTTTGTGTACAATGTTTTATAGTTTCTAAAAATATCAAAATACGATATTAGAGAGCAATAAGTTTTTAGGAGGAAGAAAGATGTTATCAATCTTGGCATCATCAGGAGCATCATCCGCAGCAGGAATGGGTGGAATGATCCTTTGGTTAGTTATTTTATTTGCATTTATGTATTTCTTCATGATCCGTCCACAGAAGAAAGAGACTCAGAAGAAAAATGCAATGTTATCGGAACTTGCAACAGGAGATACTGTTTTGACAACAAGTGGCTTCTACGGTACAGTTATTGATATCACAGACGATACAGTCATTGTTGAGTTTGGAAGCAACAAGAACTGCCGTATCCCAATGCAGAAATCTGCAATTGCAGCAGTTGAAAAACCGGAAGAAGCATAATGTAAATAGAGTGCTTTATCATAAGACGTCGGCAGTTGCCGGCGTCTTATCTGTATCTGAAAGAGCATCAGGGAAGCGGGCTGCTTATGGAGCTGCTGTTTCACGCATGATCCGGATCAAAATATGAAGATGAAAGGGAAAGAAAATGGTTTGTCTTGAAAAGCTGGATAGAAGTGATTTTGAAGAAGTTTATCGTATTATGGAACAGAGTTTTCCGGCAGATGAGAGAAGAAAAAAGGAAGGACAGCAAAAACTTCTGGAGGAAGAAAAATATGAGCTGCTCGGTGTAAGAAACGAGGGAGTGCTTCTGGCATTTTTAGCGGTCTGGGAGTTTGCGGAATTTGTCTTTATCGAGCATTTTGCAGTCAGTGAGAAAGCAAGAAACAGTGGGATCGGCGGAAAAATGTTAGAGGAACTGGCAAGGCAGAAAGCAGGAAAAGTTGTTTTGGAGGTGGAATTGCCGGAGGATTCCCTGAAAAAAAGAAGAATAGGATTTTATGAGCGGCATGGGTTCACTTTTAACGAATATCCATATATCCAGCCGCCGATGGGAGAAGACCGGCATGAAATCCCCCTGCGGATCATGTCAGCACCGGAACCGCTTTCAGAGGATGAGTTTCAGAGCGTGCGCACAGAATTATACGAAAGTGTTTATCATTATGTATGTGAGGAATGATAAGTTATACTTTCTATAGGTAACAGTTATAACTATTATGAAAAAGAAAAATAGCAATGATAGTTGAAATGTTTCCAAAGATACTATATTATAGTCTTTATAAATACTGTCGGTAATTACTGTGCTAAAGTGAAAAAGATATGGATTCACTGAGGTGCACAGACAGGCTGTGAGATGAAAGAAAAGAGGGATTGGATATGGAGTGTCATATTGGTGTGATCTCAGGCGATGGAATCGGACCGGAGATCGTGGCAGAGGCGAAAAAAGTTTTAGATAAAGCAGGGGAGAAATACGGACATTCGTTTACGTATCAGGATATTCTGATGGGAGGATGTTCGATCGATGCGACAGGCGTGCCGCTTACCGATGAGGCAATTGCAGCTGCAAAGGCATCGGATGCAGTTCTGATGGGATCGATCGGTGGAAACACACAGACTTCCCCATGGTACAAACTGGCTCCGGAATTAAGACCGGAAGCAGGACTGTTAAAATTGAGAAAGTCTTTGAATTTATTTGCAAATTTAAGACCTGCTTATTTATATGAAGAATTGAAAGAAGCTTGTCCGCTCCGTGACGATATTATCGGAGATGGATTTGATATGATGATCATGCGCGAACTGACCGGAGGTCTTTACTTTGGGGCGAGAAAGACGGAGATGGTTGATGGTGTGATAACTGCAACCGATACACTTACTTACAATGAAAACGAGATCAGAAGAATCGCAAAGCGCGGATTTGATATCGCCATGAAGCGCAGAAAAAAAGTGACAAGCGTAGATAAGGCAAATGTTTTAGATTCCTCCAGATTATGGAGAAAAGTAGTGGAAGAAGTCGCAAAGGATTATCCGGAAGTCACCTATGAACATATGCTCGTAGACAACTGTGCGATGCAGCTTGTCAAAGATCCAAAACAGTTTGATGTCATTTTGACGGAGAATATGTTTGGTGATATTTTATCTGATGAGGCAAGTATGGTGACCGGCTCTATTGGAATGTTATCCTCCGCAAGCCTGAATGACACCAGATTTGGTCTGTATGAGCCAAGCGGCGGTTCAGCACCGGACATTGCAGGAAAAGGAATTGCCAATCCGATCGCAACGATTTTAAGCGCAGCGATGATGCTCCGCTATACGTTTGATCTTGATAAAGAGGCAGATGCGATAGAATCAGCTGTCAAACAGGTGTTAAAAGACGGTTACCGCACGATCGACATTATGCCGCAGGAAGATGCAAAGAAAGCATATGTAACACAGGTTGGCACATCACAGATGGGCGATCTGATCTGTGAGCGTATTTAATACAGAAAGATGGAATGGTATCACCTGAGGAGGAATATCCGGGCTGAATGATAACTTCAGGTGAGGGAAAGGAATGATAGAATATGAAGAGTGATAATGTAAAATCAGGGATGCAGCAGGCTCCACACAGAAGTCTTTTCAACGCACTGGGCTTTACAGAAGAAGAAATGAAAAAACCAATGGTAGGTATCGTAAGCTCCTACAACGAGATCGTACCGGGTCATATGAATCTGGATAAAATCGTAAATGCAGTGAAATTAGGCGTTGCAGAGGCAGGCGGTGTGCCGGTTGTATTCCCGGCGATCGCAGTGTGCGATGGAATTGCAATGGGACATATCGGGATGAAATATTCTCTTGTCACAAGAGATCTGATCGCAGATTCCACCGAGTGTATGGCACTCGCACATCAGTTCGATGCACTTGTCATGGTTCCAAACTGTGATAAAAACGTTCCGGGACTTTTGATGGCAGCAGCAAGAATCAATGTTCCGACTGTATTCGTATCCGGTGGACCAATGCTTGCAGGTCATGTGCACGGCAAAAAGAGAAGTCTTTCCTCTATGTTTGAGGCAGTCGGTTCCTACGCAGCAGGAACGATGACGGAGGAGGAAGTAAAAGAGTATGAAGAGAAAGTTTGTCCAACCTGCGGTTCCTGTTCAGGAATGTACACCGCAAACTCGATGAACTGTCTGACAGAAGCACTCGGTATGGGATTAGGCGGAAATGGAACCATCCCTGCAGTTTATTCAGAGCGTATCAAACTTGCAAAACATGCAGGAATGGCAGTCATGGATATGTACAATAAGAATATCCGACCAAGAGATATTATGACAAAAGAAGCAATCTTAAATGCCCTGACCGTAGATATGGCATTGGGATGTTCTACAAACAGTATGTTACATCTTCCTGCGATCGCACATGAGGTAGGATTTGATTTTGATATATCTTTTGCTAACCCGATCAGCGAAAAAACACCGAACCTCTGTCATCTTGCACCGGCAGGACCAACTTATATGGAGGACTTAAATGAGGCAGGCGGTGTCTATGCCGTTATGAAAGAGTTAGCAGACATTGGACTGCTCAACACAGACTGTATGACCGTTACCGGAAAAACAGTCGGAGAAAATATTAAAAATGCAGTGAATAAGAACCCGGAGGTAATTCGTCCGGTTGACGATCCATACAGTAAGACAGGTGGTCTTGCAGTATTAAAAGGAAATCTTGCTCCAGATGGAGGCGTTGTAAAACGTTCTGCAGTGGTAGATGAGATGATGGTGCATGAAGGTCCGGCAAGAGTGTTTGACTGTGAGGAAGATGCGATTGCTGCGATCAAAGGTGGAAAGATCGTGGCAGGTGACGTTGTCGTGATTCGTTACGAAGGACCAAAAGGCGGACCGGGCATGAGAGAAATGTTAAATCCAACCTCCGCAATCGCAGGAATGGGATTAGGTTCCTCCGTGGCACTCATCACGGACGGACGTTTTTCCGGCGCGAGCCGTGGAGCTTCCATCGGTCATGTGTCACCGGAGGCAGCAGTCGGCGGACCGATCGCTCTTGTGGAAGAGGGAGATATCATCAAAATCAATATCCCTGAGATGACCCTGGATATTGCAGTGTCCGATGAAGAGATGGCGGCACGTAAGGCAAAATGGCAGCCAAGAGAACCAAAAGTTACCACCGGCTACCTTGCGCGTTACGCATCTATGGTAACATCCGGCAACCGAGGAGCAATCTTACAGATTCCGGGAAAGAATGATTAAAGAAAAGAGGTTCATGTGTGCTTTCCGGATTTTGGAAGCATTGGTGAAGCAATTAGATATGGAAACACGAAAGGGGATTTAGAGAATGCAGTTAACAGGTGCGCAGATCGTGATCGAATGTCTGAAAGAACAGAAGGTTGATACTGTATTCGGATATCCGGGCGGCGCTATCTTAAATGTATATGATGAATTATATAAACATCAGAATGAGATCAGACATGTTTTAACTTCCCATGAGCAGGGTGCGTCCCATGCAGCGGACGGTTATGCGAGAAGTACGGGAAAAGTAGGTGTCTGTTTTGCAACAAGCGGACCGGGGGCAACGAACCTTGTCACCGGAATCGCAACCGCATATATGGATTCTGTTCCAGTGGTGGCGATCACCTGCAATGTAAATGTTCCATTACTTGGAAAAGACAGTTTCCAGGAGATCGACATTGCGGGAATCACAATGCCGATCACAAAACATAACTTTATTGTAAAGGATATTCATAAACTGGCAGACACGATCCGCCGTGCGTTTAAAATTGCGCAGACCGGAAGACCGGGCCCGGTTCTTGTGGATATCCCAAAAGATATCACGGCAGCGAAGACGGAATACAAGGCAAAAGAGCCGGAAGTGATCTCAGGAATTTCACAGACGATCACAGAGGAAGACTTAAACAAAGCGGTCAAGATGATCCAGAAGGCAAAGAAACCATACATATTTGTCGGTGGTGGAGCCGTGATCTCCGGCGCCAGTGAGGAATTAAAGAAATTTGTCAAAATGGTAGATGCGCCTGTCTGTGATTCCCTCATGGGAAAAGGAGCTTTTGACGGAGAGGATGATCTTTATACCGGAATGCTTGGAATGCATGGAACAAAAGCATCCAATCTCGGTGTCAGTGAGTGTGATCTTTTAATTGCTGTCGGCGTAAGATTTTCAGACCGTGTACTCGGCAATGCAAAGAAATTTGCAAGTCAGGCAGATATTTTACAGTTTGATGTGGATCCTGCGGAAATTAATAAAAATATCCAGACGGATGCATCTGTGATCGGTGATATCAAAGAGATCCTGCTTCGTGTGAATGAGCGGCTGACACAGATGAACCATACGGAATGGATCACACATATCATGGATTACAAAGTAAAGTATCCACTGACTTATCCAAAAACCGGATTATCAGGTCCTTATGTCATTGAGGATATCTATAAAGAGACAAACGGGGATGCCATCATTGTGACGGAAGTAGGACAGCATCAGATGTGGGCGGCACAGTATTACAAATACAAAAAACCGAGAACACTTCTGACATCCGGTGGTCTTGGAACAATGGGGTATGGTCTTGGTGCTGCGATCGGTGCACAGATCGGATGCCCGGATAAACAGGTCATTAATATTGCCGGAGACGGATGTTTCCGTATGAATATGAATGAAATTGCAACTGCAGTGAGACAAAAATTACCACTCATCGAAGTGATCATTAATAACCATGTACTTGGAATGGTCAGACAGTGGCAGGATTTGTTTTATGAGAAACGTTATTCTGCAACCGTTTTAGATGACGGTGTAGATTATGTGAAATTGGCGGAAGCCATGGGTGCAACGGGCTATCGGGCAACGAATCGTGAAGAGTTTAACAAAGCTCTGAAGAAAGCACTTGCATCTGATACCCCGGTTGTAATAGACTGTATCATAAATAGTGATGACAAGGTATGGCCGATGGTTGCTCCGGGTGAAGCAATCAGTTCTGCTTTTACCGGGGATGACTTGAAAAAGAAACAGGAGGAGTAATGATTATGAGCAGAGTTTACAATTTTTCCGCAGGACCAGCCGTTCTGCCAGAGGAAGTATTGAAGGAAGCAGCAGATGAGATGTTGGACTATCAGGGCAGTGGAATGTCTGTTATGGAGATGAGCCATCGTTCCAAAGTGTATGATAACATCATCAAAGAGGCAGAGCAGGATTTAAGAGATCTGTTAAATATCCCGGACAATTACAAGGTACTGTTTTTACAGGGCGGAGCTTCACAGTTCTTTGCAGAGGTTCCTATGAACCTGATGAAAAACCGCAAGGCCGGATATATCTTAACTGGTCAGTGGGCAAAGAAAGCATTCCAGGAAGCAAAAATCTACGGAGAGGCAGTTGAACTTGCTTCTTCTGCAGATGAGACATTCTCTTATATCCCGGATTGTTCTGATCTTCCAATCACAGATGATATGGATTATGTATACATCTGTGAAAACAATACAATTTATGGAACAAAATACAAAAAACTTCCAAACACAAAAGGCAGGATTTTAGTATCCGATGTATCCTCCTGCTTTTTGTCTGAACCGATGGATGTCACAAATTACGGAGTTGTATATGGCGGCGTTCAGAAGAATATCGGTCCTGCCGGAGTTGTGATCGCAATCATCCGTGAGGATTTAATTACCGATGATGTCCTTCCGGGAACCCCAACCATGTTAAAGTGGAAAACACAGGCAGATAATGATTCCCTTTACAATACACCACCTTGCTACAATATTTATATCTGCGGCAAAGTGTTCAAATGGTTAAAGAAGATGGGCGGGCTTTCTGCGATGAAAGAGCGCAATGAAGAGAAAGCAAAAATCTTATATGATTTTTTAGACCAGAGCAGACTGTTCAAGGGAACCGTAAGAAAAGAAGACCGTTCCCTTATGAATGTTCCATTTGTGACCGGCAATGAAGAATTAGATGCCAAGTTTGTAAAAGAGGCAGCAGCAGCCGGATTTGTAAACTTAAAAGGACATCGTACCGTAGGTGGTATGAGAGCATCCATTTACAATGCAATGCCGAAAGCGGGCGTTGAAAAATTAGTAGAATTCATGAAGAAGTTTGAGGAGGAAAATGCATAATGTTCAAATATAATTGCTTAAATCCAATTGCATCCGTAGGATTAGATCTTTTCTCAAACGACTATGAAAAAGTAGAGGACTTAGGTCAGGCAGACGCAGCACTCGTAAGAAGTGCTGCCATGCATGATCTTGAACTTCCGGATTGCCTGCTTGCAGTAGCAAGGGCAGGAGCTGGTGTCAACAACATTCCTCTTGATAAATGTGCAGAAAAAGGAATCGTTGTATTCAATACTCCGGGGGCAAATGCAAACGGTGTAAAAGAACTTGTTTTTGCAGGAATGCTTTATGCATCCCGTGATATTGTAGGTGGTATCGACTGGTGCCTTGCAAATCAGAATGATGAGAACATTGCAAAAACAGCAGAAAAACAGAAAAAGAACTTTGCAGGAACTGAGATTTCAGGTAAGAAACTCGGCGTCATCGGACTTGGTGCTATCGGTGTGTTAGTTGCCAACGCAGCCATCCATATGGGTATGGATGTATATGGATATGATCCATACATTTCCGTCAGTGCAGCATGGAATCTTTCCAGAAGTGTCAAACATATCAGCAATGTGGAAGATATTTACCGAGAGTGTGATTACATTACGATTCATGTTCCACTTTTGGATTCTACAAAGAAGATGGTCAATGCAGAAGCAATTGCCATGATGAAACCAAATGCAATTGTTTTAAATTTTGCCAGAGACCTTCTTGTGGATGAAGAAGCTATGGTGGAAGCTTTAGCTGCCGGAAAAATCAAAAAATATGTATCTGATTTCCCAAATCCAACCACAGTCGGAGCAAAGGGATGTATTGTAACACCACATCTTGGAGCATCTACCGCAGAGTCAGAGGATAACTGTGCGATCATGGCAGTCAGAGAGATCCGTGATTATATGGAGAATGGTAACATTGTCCATTCCGTGAACTTCCCGGATTGTTCTATGGGCGCATGTACTACCGCAGGAAGAATCGGTATCCTGCATCGGAATGTAAGTGGTATGATCAGTCAGTACTCCACAACATTGGGAGATGCCGGAATGAACATTGCAGGAATGACAAACAAATCCAAAGGTGATTATGCATATGTATTGATCGATGTGGATTCACCTGTAACAGATGAAGTCATTCAGAAGTTAGAGAACATTGAGGGCGTCTTAAAAGTCCGTAAAGTAAAATAAAAAATGAGGGCAGAAAAATGTTGCTGACAGTTGGTACAACAGAGGCAGTGGAAGCCATTGCCGAAGCGCAGGAAAATCTTCAGGAGGTTGCAAAAAATCCCGGGATTCTCCGCACTTATTTTCAAAACCTTGTTCCGGATCTTTTGAATTTTGCACTGCAGGTTGTCATTGCGGTCATCGTATATGCAGTGGGAGCTAAACTGATCGGTCTGATCGTTAAGATCGTAAGAAAAACGATGGAGCGCAGAAATGCAGATGTCGGAGTGATACAGTTCCTGTCTGCAGTCGTGAAATATGCACTGTATTTTATCCTGATCCTGACAATCTTAAGCCTGTTTGGGATAGCAACTACCTCAGCGGTGGCAGTGCTCGGTTCCTGTGGTGTGGCGGTTGGTCTTGCACTGCAGGGAAGTCTCTCCAACTTTGCAGGCGGAGTGCTGATCCTTTTGCTAAAACCTTTTGTGGTAGGAGATTATATCATTGAGGGCTCAAATGAAGGAACGGTATACGAGATTTCTGTTTTCTATACCAAGTTAAAGACCGTAGACAATAAAATGATCGTGATTCCAAACGGTAATCTGTCCAACAGCAGCCTGGTCAATGTATCGCATATGGATAAACGGCGGGTGGACATTGTGGTAGGTATTGGTTATGAAGCAGATATCCGTACTGCAAAAAATATTTTATATGAGATCGGCAGAAATGATCCGGCAAGACTGCCGGAAGAGGACGTTGTGGTGTTCGTAGATAATCTTGGTGCATCTTCGGTGGACCTTGGTATCCGGATCTGGGTCAAAACAGCAGATTACTGGGATACGAAGTGGCGGTTGATGGAAAATATCAAATATGCACTGGATGAAAATCATATTTCGATTCCGTATCAGCAGATTGATGTGCAGATCAAGCAGTAAAATTTATTAATAGTTGTTGACAAAAAATCCGATGTATGCTAACTTCAATTTGTGTGACATGCACAAAAACATGTCAAATTTACAAAAAGGTTTTAGAGGTATTAGGAGGATTTTGTTATGCAGCAGGGAACTGTAAAATGGTTTAATGCAAAAAAAGGCTACGGATTTATTTCCGACGCAGATGGTAACGATGTATTTGTTCATTTTTCTGCATTAGACATGGATGGATTCAAAGAGTTAAAAGACGGTGAAAAAGTTGAATTTGAAGTGACAGAGGGAGCAAAAGGACCTCAGGCAGCAAATGTAAGACGCATCGGCTAATTCATAGATGAGAATCTGAAAAGCGGGGGACTGTAACACGGTATTCCTTAAGAATAGGGAATGGTTGTTACAGTCTTTTTTTGTTTCAGAAATTTTCGAAGATAAAAATAGGATAATGCCGCGAAGTGTGGTATACTATAGAACAGTATGTATTAGAGAGAGGACAGACAGATGCAGTTAAAAGATTTACAGGCATATGAAATTTTAGAAAAACGCCCGATCAAAGATCTCAATTCCGAAGGAATCATTCTCCGCCACAAAAAAAGCGGAGCGCGGATCGCAGTGATTTCCAACGATGATGACAATAAGGTCTTTTATATCGGTTTTCGCACACCGCCGGAGGATTCCACGGGGGTGGCACATATCATTGAGCACACTGTTTTGTGTGGTTCTGACAAATATCCGGTCAAAGATCCTTTTGTGGAACTGGTGAAGGGTTCCTTGAACACCTTTTTGAATGCAATGACTTATCCGGAGAAGACAATCTATCCGATCGCAAGCTGCAATGATAAAGATTTCCAGAATCTGATGAGTGTCTATATGGATGCGGTTTTTCATCCGAATATTTATAAATATCAGGAGATCTTCCAGCAGGAGGGATGGCACTATGAATTAGAGAGCGAGGATGCTCCGGTGACCATCAACGGTGTTGTATACAATGAGATGAAAGGCGCTTTTTCCTCACCGGATGATGTCTTAAGCCGTCAGATCATGACATCCCTTTTTCCGGACACGACTTATGCAAACGTTTCCGGCGGAGATCCTCTGCATATTCCGGAACTGACTTACGAGGAATATCTGGATTTCCACCGCAGATATTATCATCCTTGTAATTCCTACATTTATCTCTATGGAGATATGGATGTGGCAGAGAAGCTTGCGTGGATGGATGAAGCATATCTGGGGAAATATGAGGCAATCGGGCTTGATTCAGAGATAAAGCTTCAGAAACCATTTGAAAAACCAATCGAAGTGACACATAAGTATTCCATTTCTTCCACGGAATCCGAAGAAAACAATACCTATCTTTCTTATAACACGGTGATAGAAACAGCACTGGACGAGAAATTGTATCTCGCATTTGATATTTTGGATTATGCGCTGGTCAGTGCGCCGGGAGCACCGTTAAAACAGGCATTGATCGATGCCGGGATCGGTTCAGAGATCACAGGCGGATATGACAGTGGAACGCTGCAGCCGACATTTTCTGTGATTGCAAAAAATACCAATCCGCAGGAAAAAGAGCATTTTCTGGCTGTCATCCGTGAGACATTAGAAGGGCTTGTAAAAAATGGATTAAATAAAAAATCGCTGCTGGCAGGGATCAATAGTTCTGAATTCCGTTACCGTGAGGCTGATTTCGGACATTTCCCAAAAGGACTTTTATATGGGATCCAGTGTCTGGACAGCTGGCTTTATGATGATATGCGTCCATTCCTTCATCTGGAGGCATTAGATACTTACCGTTTCTTAAAAGAGCAGGTGGAGACAGATTATTTTGAGCAGCTGATTCAGAAGTATTTATTAAATAACAAGCATGCATCTGTTGTAATCATTGAACCTGAGAAAGGCTTAAATGCAAAAAATGAGGCTGCCTTAGAGAAAAAACTTGCGGAATATAAAGCGGGGTTATCAGAAGATGAGATCCGAAAGCTGATCGCAGATACAAAACACCTGAAGGAATATCAGGAGACACCTTCTCCAAAAGAAGATCTGGAAAAAATTCCGATGCTTGCGCGCTCTGATATGAAAAAGGAGGCAGCACCTTTTTATAATACAGAACTTTCAGTGAAAGGTATCCCGGTGGTACACCATGATATTTATTCGAATGGGATCATTTATCTGACCATGTTGTTTGATATTGCGCACGTTCCGGCAGAGGACATTCCGTATCTTGGCGTATTGAAGGCGGTACTTGGCTATGTGGATACAAAAAATTATTCCTATGCGGATTTTGCAAATGAGGTGAACATCCATACCGGAGGAATCAGCAGTACGATCGGTGTGTATCCGAGCGTGAAGGATAAAGATGATTATCAGGTGAAATTTGAGGTGCGCACCAAGGCATTATATGACAAATTGCCGGAAGCAGCTACATTGATGAAAGAAATGCTTTTCACCTCAAACATTGATGATGAAAAGCGTCTGTATGAGATTATTGCCGAGTTGAAATCAAGACTTCAGGTAAGCATCAGTTCCGCCGGACATTCCGTGGCTTCGACAAGAGCCATGACTTATTTTTCCAGGGCGGCTGCTTACAAAGATACGATCACATTCTATGAGACGCTGTGTGATCTGGAAGCACATTTTGATGAGAGAAAAGAAGCACTGACCGCAAAACTAAAAGAGATGGTTTCCTCAATTTTTACAAAAGAACATCTTCTGGTCAGCGTCACCTGCGAAAAAGACGGGCTTTCTATCGTAGAAACAGAGCTGGAAAAATTTATTCCAATGTTATATGAAACTTCCGGGGAGGAAAAACAGGCAGAGATCGTCCCGGTCCGGAAGAATGAGGGATTTATGGATGCCTCCCAGGTGCTGTATGTGGCGAGAGCCGGAAATTTCCGTGCACATGGCTTTGACTATCACGGTGCACTGCGCATTTTAAAAGTGATCATGGAGTATGATTACCTCTGGATCAATATCCGTGTGAAAGGCGGAGCATACGGCTGCATGAACGGTTATATGAAGAATGGAGACACTTATTTTGTCTCTTACCGTGATCCAAATCTGGAAAAAACAAATGAGATTTATGACGGAATCCCTGCATATATTGAGCAGTTTACTGCGGATGAACGTGACATGACAAAATATATCATCGGGACGATCAGTGATATGGATGTGCCAATGAATCCAAGCACGAAGGGCGATCGGTCCATGGCAGCTTATTTACAGAATATTTCGTACGAAGAGATCCAGAAAGAGCGTGATCAGGTGATCGGTGCGACGCAGGAGGATATCCGGGGACTCCGGGATATGATCGCATCTGTTCTCGCAGAGAATAATCTCTGTGTAGTCGGAAATGAGGAAACCTTGCAGGCAAGTGAAGGAATGTTTGGGGAAGTAAAACACTTGAATGAATCAGAACGATGATTGTGAAATTTACAATTATCTGAGTAAATAAATACAAAGAGAGGAAGTTTATGAACGAAAAATTTAAATCCGGATTTGTGACGATCATCGGAAGACCAAACGTGGGAAAATCCACATTAATGAACCATCTGATCGGACAGAAGATCGCAATCACATCGAACAAACCGCAGACGACCAGAAACCGCATCCAGACGGTCTATACGGATATGGAACGTGGGCAGATCGTATTTCTGGATACACCGGGGATCCACAGGGCAAAAAATAAACTTGGGGAGTACATGGTAAATGTGGCAGAGCATACCTTAAATGAGGTGGATGTGATCTTATGGCTTGTGGAACCGTCTAATTTTATCGGAGCCGGCGAGCAGCACATTATCGAGCAGTTGAAAAAAGTAAAAACACCGGTCATTCTGATCATCAATAAAGTGGATACCGTAGACCGTGAAAAAATCGTGGAATATATTGACACATACCGCAAAGTGTACGATTTTGCGGAGATTATTCCGGCGTCTGCACTGCGTGCAAAGAATCTGGACACGGTCATTGACATGATTTTCAAATATCTGCCGTATGGACCGCAGTTCTATGATGAGGATACGGTCACCGACCAGCCGGAGCGCGCTATTGTTGCGGAGATCATCCGTGAGAAGGCACTGCATGCGCTCGATGATGAGATTCCGCATGGAATTGCCGTTTATATCGACCGGATGAAGGGCAGAAAGGGACAGAATATCATTGACATTGACGCAACGATCGTCTGCGAGCGTGATTCCCACAAGGGAATTATCATCGGAAAAGGCGGTGCAATGCTCAAAAAAATCGGAAGCAATGCGCGTTACGAGATCGAGCGGTTATTGGATACAAAAGTAAATCTGAAACTTTGGGTGAAAGTGAAGAAAGACTGGCGTGACAGCGATTTTCTGATCAAAAATTTTGGATACAATAAGGACGAAATTTAAACCGTTGCCAATATTTAACGTGTATAAGGTTTTTCACAACGCAAATCCTATCTGTATACAGATGGCAGGAGGGAAAAACGATGGAGAAAACCTGGAACACTTTTTGGGAAACAGGACGGATTGACGATTATCTGGAGATATGCAGAGAAAAAGAGAGTGACAGAGAGCAGGAAGTAAGGCAGAATGGGGCAGAACCTTGTAATGACCGGAATGGTTTTAAATGCGATGCCGATTGGCGATTATGACAAAAGAATAACACTGCTCACGAGGGAGAGAGGAAAAATCACAGCATTTGCCAGAGGGGCAAGAAAACCAAACAGTCAGTTTTTAGCTGCGACAAATCCTTTCTCCTTCGGGGAATTTGAACTTTTCGAGGGACGTTCTACATATACAGTTGCCAAAGTGTCCATCCAGAATTATTTCCGGGAGCTTGCAGCAGATTTCAACGCTGCCTATTATGGATTTTATTTTCTGGAATTTGCAGATTATTATTGTCAGGAAAATAACGATGAGACAGAAATGTTAAAACTGCTTTACCAGACACTCCGGGCGCTCGAAAGCCCTGCTTTTTCCAACCGGCTTGTGAGATGTATCTATGAACTCCGGACACTCACAATCAACGGGGAAGCACCGAATGTGTTCGGGTGCACAAAATGCGGAAAAAAAGAGGCACTGCACTGGTTTTCGGGAAAGACGGCGCGCATGCTTTGCGATCACTGCGTGAATGAGTTAAGGCGGAAACCTGAAAATATGGCGGCGTTGCCGACCTATCAGAAAGTGCAGGAATCCACAGTCTATACCATGCAGTATATTATGACAGCAAAGCTTGCAAAACTTTACACGTTTTCTGTATCCGATCAGGTATTGTGGGAATTACAGCAGTGTATCAGGGAATACATGAAATATTATATCAACCATTCTTTTAAATCATTAAAAATTTTGGAAGAGGTTGAAAACATGATATAAAAATTGTATAATATCCAAGATTAACATTGAATGAAATAGAAAGAGGATGGAGTCTGTAACATGAAGAGATTAGGGTGTATTGGACTGACAATCATGATCTGCGCAGGTATGCTCGCCGGGTGTGGTTCCAGTCTGGAGGCAGACACAAATACCGTTTATGTTTCAAAACATGGCAAAGTAGTTTCAATGGATGTGGAACAGCTTGACCAGTCTTATTATGATGAGACGGAGCTGAAAGAGTTTGTGGATTCCGCAGTGGAGGAGTACAATACAGAGAATGGAAAAAATTCTGTAAAAGTGGATGATCTGACCGTGGAAGATGGCACAGCAAAACTCCGGATGGACTATGAAACGGTGGATGATTATACAGCGTTTAATGGTGTGGAATTGTATGAGGGTAAAATCGTGCAGGCATTGGCTGCCGGGTATGATTTTGACACAGATTTTGCGGGCGTGGATAAAGACGGCAGTGTCACGGGAGTGACGAGAGGGGATATTCTCGCACAGGAAGATCTGAAAGTTGTCATTATTAAGGCAAATACCGATGTGAAGATTGACGGCAAAATTTTATATGTTTCCTGCGATAACGTGACGGTGACAGGAAAAGATTCTGTTTCCATTAAAGAGGGAACCGGAATCGAGAAAACCTGGATCACGGAAGCAGAAGAAGTACCATCCACAGAGGCCGTCTTGGAGACAGAAAGTACGGAAGACGCAGGGGATGTCATTGAGGGAGAAGTGATCATAGGAACAGAGGAAGCTTCCGGCAATGATGTAGTCACAAATCTTTCCGGCGGTTCATCCGGTACAGATGTCTATACTTATATCATTTACAAATAGGCTCGCGATGATACAATAAATCATAAGTACGAGTTATAAATAATTGCATAATACAGCAATAATATAATAGAATGTGAGGAATTTATTATGGAAAAGACGATGGACAAAATCGTAGCACTTGCAAAATCAAGAGGATTTGTATATCCGGGTTCTGAGATTTACGGAGGTCTTGCAAATACATGGGATTACGGAAATCTTGGTGTAGAGTTGAAGAACAACGTAAAAAGAGCATGGTGGCAGAAATTCATTCAGGAAAACCCTTACAACGTAGGTGTTGACTGTGCCATCCTTATGAATCCACAGACATGGGTTGCATCCGGACATCTCGGAGGATTCTCTGATCCGTTAATGGATTGCAAAGAGTGCCATGAGCGTTTCCGTGCAGATAAGATCATTGAGGATTTTGCTGCTGAGAAGAACATTGAATTAAAGGGCTCTGTGGATGGATGGACACAGGAAGAAATGAGAGATTTCATCGAGGAACATCAGATCCCATGTCCTACATGTGGCAAACATAACTTCACAGACATCCGTCAGTTTAACTTAATGTTTAAAACATTCCAGGGTGTTACTGAAGATGCAAAGAACACAGTTTATTTAAGACCTGAAACAGCACAGGGAATTTTCGTAAACTTTAAAAATGTACAGAGAACTTCCAGAAAGAAAATCCCATTTGGAATCGGTCAGATCGGTAAATCTTTCCGTAACGAGATCACACCGGGTAACTTTACATTCCGTACCCGTGAGTTCGAACAGATGGAATTAGAGTTCTTCTGTGAGCCGGGTACTGATCTTGAGTGGTTCCAGTATTGGAGAGGATTCTGCCGTGACTGGTTACAGACACTTGGTATCAAAGAGGATGAGATGCGTCTTCGTGACCATTCACCGGAAGAACTTAGCTTCTACAGCAAGGGAACAACCGATATTGAGTTCTTATTCCCATTTGGATGGGGCGAGTTATGGGGTATCGCTGACAGAACAGACTATGACCTCACACGGCATCAGAACGTATCAGGACAGGATCTCACTTACTTTGATGATGAAAAAGGTGAGAGATATATCCCATATGTGATCGAGCCATCTCTTGGAGCTGACCGTGTGGTACTTGCATTCTTATGTGCTGCTTATGATGAGGAGAACATTGGTACAGAGGAAAAACCGGACATGAGAACCGTGCTTCATTTCCATCCGGCACTTGCGCCTGTTAAGATCGGTGTACTTCCATTATCCAAGAAGTTAAATGAGGGCGCTGAGAAAGTATATGCACAGCTTGCAAAGAAATATAACTGTGAGTTTGACGACAGAGGAAATATCGGAAAACGTTACAGAAGACAGGATGAGATCGGAACCCCATTCTGTGTTACTTACGATTTCGAGTCTGAGACAGACGGAGCAGTGACTGTCCGTGACCGTGATACGATGGAGCAGGAGCGTATCAAGATCGAAGATCTGGATGCATATTTTGCAAAGAAATTTGAATGGTAAGAGTTCCATAATATGGAATAGAATTTCAAATTGTGAAATGTGCATAAAAAATAGGCGAAAAGAAGCAAAAAAGTTGTTGCCTTTTGGTTAATGTGTGGTATTATAAGTATGTGCGTTTTGGAAAAACGTGCATACTTGTGACAAGAACAGGGGTTAATGCTCTCTGTTTGAATAAAAGTTACAGTATTTTATATTAGGAGGAATTATAAAATGGCAAACAAATGGGTTTATATGTTTAGCGAAGGCGACATGACCATGCGTAACCTGCTTGGTGGTAAAGGTGCCAACCTTGCAGAGATGACAAGCATCGGACTTCCTGTACCACAGGGATTCACAATCACAACAGAGGCTTGTACACAGTATTATGAAGATGGACGTAAGATCAACGACGAGATCATGGCTCAGGCTATGGAAGGCGTTAAGAAAATGGAAGAGATCAACGGAAAGAAATTCGGCGATCTTAAGAATCCATTATTAGTATCTGTTCGTTCAGGTGCAAGAGCTTCTATGCCAGGTATGATGGATACTATCTTAAACCTTGGTTTAAATGACGAAGTAGTAGCAGCTATGATCGCTGGTAACCCAGATCCAGCATTCGAGCGTTTCGTTTACGATTCCTATAGACGTTTCATTCAGATGTTCTCTGACGTAGTTATGGAAGTTGGTAAGAAATATTTCGAACAGCTTATCGACAAGATGAAAGAAGAAAGAGGCGTTAAATTCGATATCGACCTCACAGCAGCAGACTTAAAAGAATTAGCAGAGCAGTTCAAAGCTGAGTACAAGAACCAGTTAGGAACAGACTTCCCTTCAGATCCTGTAGAGCAGTTAAAACTTGCTATTGAAGCTGTATTCCGTTCTTGGGACAACCCACGTGCAAACGTTTACCGTCGTGACAACGATATCCCATATTCCTGGGGAACTGCTGTTAACGTAATGCCAATGGTATTCGGTAACTTAAATAACGAGTCCGGTACAGGCGTTGCATTTACACGTGATCCAGCTACAGGTGAGAACAAACTTATGGGTGAGTTCTTAATCAATGCACAGGGTGAAGACGTAGTTGCCGGTGTTCGTACTCCAATGCCAATCGCACAGATGGAGCAGGAATTTCCAGAAGCTTACGCTGAATTCTTAAAAGTATGTGAGACTCTTGAGAATCACTACCATGATATGCAGGATATGGAGTTCACTGTAGAGAACAAGAAACTTTACATGTTACAGTGCCGTAACGGTAAGAGAACAGCTCCAGCTGCATTAAAGATCGCTTGCGACCTTGTTGATGAAGGACATAAGACAGAGGAAGAAGCAGTATTAATGATCGATCCTCGTAACTTAGATACATTATTACATCCACAGTTTGATGCTGCTGCATTAAAAGCTGCAACTCCACTTGGAAAAGGTCTTGGAGCATCTCCAGGAGCTGCTTGTGGTAAAGTTGTATTTACAGCAGAAGATGCTGAAGAGTGGAATGCAAGAGGAGAGAAAGTCGTATTAGTACGTCTTGAGACTTCTCCAGAAGATATCACTGGTATGAAGGCTTCCCAGGGTATCTTAACAGTACGTGGTGGTATGACATCCCACGCAGCCGTAGTTGCACGTGGTATGGGTACATGCTGTGTATCCGGATGTGGCGATATCGCTATGGACGAAGAAAATAAGAAATTCACATTAGCTGGAAAAGAGTTCCATGAAGGAGATTACATCTCTATCGATGGTACAACAGGTAACATCTACGATGGAGCTATCAAGACAGTTGATGCTACAATCGCTGGTGAGTTCGGTCGTGTTATGGCATGGGCTGACAAATACAGAACATTAAAAGTTCGTACAAATGCAGATACTCCAGCAGATGCTAAGAAAGCTCGTGAGCTTGGTGCAGAAGGTATCGGACTTTGCCGTACAGAGCATATGTTCTTTGAGGAAGACAGAATTGCTGCATTCCGTGAGATGATCTGCTCAGATACAGTAGAAGAAAGAGAAGAAGCACTTGCTAAGATTCTTCCTTACCAGCAGGGAGACTTCGAGGCTCTCTATGAGGCACTTGAAGGAAATCCTGTAACAATCCGTTTCTTAGACCCACCACTTCATGAGTTCGTTCCTACAGAGGAAGCTGACATCGAGAAGTTAGCAAAGGCTAAGAATAAGAGCGTAGAAGAAATCAAAGCTATCATTGATTCACTTCACGAGTTCAACCCTATGATGGGACATCGTGGATGCCGTCTTGCAGTAACATATCCTGAAATTGCTAAGATGCAGACAGCAGCAGTTATCCGTGCAGCAATCAATGTAAAGAAGAAACATCCAGACTGGACAGTAGAGCCTGAAATCATGATTCCACTTGTTGGAGAGGTTAAAGAGCTTAAGTATGTCAAGAAGGTTGTTGTTGAGACAGCAGACGCTGAGATCGCAGCAGCAGGCATCGATATGAAGTACGAAGTTGGTACAATGATCGAGATTCCAAGAGCTGCACTTACAGCTGATGAGATTGCTAAAGAGGCTGAGTTCTTCTGCTTCGGTACAAACGACTTAACACAGATGACATTCGGTTTCTCTCGTGATGATGCAGGTAAGTTCCTTGATGCTTACTATGATGCTAAGATTTTCGAGAGCGATCCATTTGCAAAACTTGACCAGACAGGTGTTGGTCAGCTTATGGAAATGGCTGTAGAAAAAGGAAAGAAAGTTCGTCCATCACTTCACTGCGGTATCTGTGGTGAGCACGGTGGAGATCCTTCATCAGTTGAGTTCTGCCATAAGATTGGTCTTGACTATGTGTCATGCTCACCATTCCGTGTGCCTATCGCAAGACTTGCAGCAGCACAGGCAGCTATCGCTGAGAAAGCAGCTAAATAATTATAGCTGAAAAAGTAGATTTTCGTAGAGATATTCTACAAAATATAGTGATTAAACAACATAGACCGTCAATGCACTAAGATTAGTGTGTTGGCGGTCTTTTTATTTTCAGGGATAAGTATTTTGGGGAGGAGTGTATGAAAACTGACTGATTACAGTATTGATGTGTTTAGCAATTATAAAAATAGGTATTTGATACTATTTTTTTGAAATATTGATAAGTTGTAAAAATTGTGGAGTTTTTTGGATTATAGTATTTGCACATAAGATTAATTCGTGCTTATATTATAATCCATTATTGTTTTTAAGAGATAATTATTCATTTTTTCAAGGGGAATAGATAGTTTCATGTTAATGTCGTTGTCTGCCAGAAGTGCAACAGCAAAAAGATTTGCTTCAAATTCAATATTAGTCATAACATTAGAACTTGTCGTGGCAAAATAATTTATGCACTGTTCATGTAATAACGCATGACCCAGTTCATGTGCACATAATATTTTTTTAGCTTTTTCACTGTATTTGTTATTGATTGATATTGTAGTTGGGTATCCTGGCATTTTAATAGTATGTGCAGTAAAATCTTTTACGCATGAATTTGTATGAATTACTGAAATACCAAGTCGTGTGGCTATTTCGTATGGGTCATTGATTTTCCAATTTTTCTTGATTGACCTAGCCATTTCAATTATATCCTGTGCTTTCATAAATCCCCCTGTGTTTATATATTTTTATATTTATAGCTTGCTATTTGAGAATAAGCCACGAATGGTGGCGGCACAGGGAGGAATAAATAAACTGAGGGAAAATGTTGATACGCTGTTGGTTATCCCAAATGAAAAACTTCTTTCTATTTCGGAAAAGCCCCTCACATTATGTGATGCGTTTGAATTGGCGGATTCTGTATTGAAAGATACAATTTGTGGAATTTCAAATATTGTTTATAATTGTGGAAATATTAATATTGATTATAACGATGTTAAAACAACCTTGGAAAATAAGGGAACAGGTCATTTTGGAATAGGAACTGTTGAACATGACGGGTCAATTATAGAAGCAGTAAAACAGGCGGTAAACTGTCCGTTGCTGGAGACAGATATTGCAGGAGCAGAAAATATTTTGATAAATACAAGCGGACAGATTTGCCTTAAAGATTTAGACGATGCTCTGAATTATATAAGAGAACTTGCAGGAGAAGAAGTAAACATTATATGGGGAACAGTGTCAGAAGAAGAGAGTGATAAAATTGTTGTATCACTTTTTGCAACAGGTATGCCGGAAAAGGAAGTAAGACATACGGCATTAGGAGAGCACATGGATAATCCGAACCGTAACAATATCGCACCTAAAAGAGATGATACGGAAGTTATACAGATACCGCCTTTTTTAAAAAGACATTCAATCAGATAAAAGAGAGGGAAAATAGACGGAAAGCTGCTCTGTTACTGTTTGTATATTAAGTATAAACAGTAGAATTTTGAATATTTTAACATTGTCAAAGAAGCAGCAGAACTGATTGCAAATATCCGGTTGATATAAATTTTCTCATTGAAACAAAATGCCTGTTAGAATATAATGTGAAATATAATACTTTGTCAAGCTATAGTAATAAAAGTAAAGAAGATATAATAAACATAATCTGTCAGCTTGGCATAAAATTGAGGTTGTATAATCAATGAATAAACTGTGGAGGATGAAAATGATAACAGGCGAACTTAAGAATAAAATAGATAAAATATGGGAGATATTTTGGACGGGTGGTATTACAAATCCGCTTGATGTTATTGAGCAATTTACATATCTGTTGTTTATAAAGCAGTTGGATGATGTAGAGACAACTAAGGAAAATGAGGCAAATTTTCTGGGATTTGAATATGAGTCCATGTTTCCGGGGGATTGCCAGAAATACAGGTGGAGCAAGTTTAAAAATTTAGGCTCTGCCGATGAAATGTATGACCTTGTGTTGAATGGTGTATTTCCGTTTATTAAAAATCTGCATCAGGATGGCGAGTCGGCATATTCTAAATATATGGGTGATGCAATATTCAAGATACCGACGGCGGCGATGCTTTCAAAAATCGTTGATGGAATTGACAATCTCGGAATTGGTGACGAAAAAGATACCGACACTGACTCAAAGGGAGATTTATATGAGTATCTTTTGTCAAAAGTTGCAACGGCAGGAACTAACGGACAGTTTAGAACTCCGCGTCATATAATTAAGATGATGGTGGAATTAGTACAGCCAAATCCGGATGATGTGATAATCGACCCGGCAATGGGCTCGGCTGGATTTTTGATAGAAGCACAGGAGTATCTGCGAAAGTATCATGAAGAGTCATTTTATGATGAAGCATTTAAGGAACATTTTGCTAATCATATGTTTTATGGAAATGACATGGATAGAACAATGCTCCGCATCGGAGCGATGAATATGCTTCTTCACGGAGTGGACAATCCTAATATTTCTTATAGGGATAGTTTATCCGAGCAAAATAAGGATGTTGAAAAGTATTCACTTGTACTGGCAAATCCACCGTTTAAGGGAAGTTTGGATTATGAAGCTGTTTCGGCAGATTTGTTAAAGGTAACAAAAACAAAGAAAACAGAGTTATTATTTTTGGCATTGTTTTTGAGAATACTAAAAAAGGGCGGACGGGCAGCCATTATCGTGCCGGATGGAGTGTTGTTTGGCAGCAGTAAAGCACATAAACAGATAAGAAAAGAAATTATAGAAAATAATAAACTGGATGCAGTTATCTCTATGCCAAGCGGTGTGTTTAAGCCATATGCAGGAGTGTCAACTGCGATATTGATATTTACAAAGACCGGTTCGGGCGGAACAGACAAAGTCTGGTTTTACGATATGAAAGCCGACGGTTACAGTCTTGACGATAAGAGACAGGAAGTGAGCGAAAATGACATTCCGGATATAATTGACAGATTTAAAAATCTTGAAGGGGAAATAGAGAGGGAGAGAACTGAGCAAAGTTTTATGGTCGATTTTGACGAAATAAAAGCTAATGGATATGACCTCTCCATCAATAAGTATAAAGAAATAGTGTATGAACCGGTTGAATATGAGCCGACGGATGTGATTTTTGGGAAAATTGAAAAGATAGAGAGTGAAATTCAGAAAGAAATGTCAGAATTGAAGAAGTTGTTAGAGTTGTGATAGAGAGGGACGAATATGGACAAAGACCCATTTAGGGAATATACAAATATGCAGGACAGATAAGAGATTACAATATTACAAAAAAGAGTGGGTACTTGATGGTGCAACTGTTCAAAAAGGTATTCACGAAACTACTGAGTATCTTGAATTGTTTCTTAGAGATTTATTGTTGAATGAAAAAATAAACTTAATAATCGAAACCTGGAGGTAAAAAACATGAGGAAACTCGATAATTTTATTGACATGATGACCGGACACTTTAATAACAAAGAGCAATTTGATAAGATGCAGAAAGAAGGTAAAATATATCCCTATGCAGAACACATTTATACAATCTGTAATGGAAAAATTTTGAACCTTCCTAAAGATTTTAATGGTAAATTTATTGTTGAGGAAAGCTACTATGAGACAAATGGGAAACGTCATGCTTCCCCGCATCTTTTCCTTATTACAGAGAGGGAAGATGGAATTGTACTGTCTTCTTATGAAATACCTGAAGGAGAAGATAAGAGTACATTTTCATATGGTTCTATGAAAAATGTTGATTACACTGAATTGAAAAAATCCGAAAAATTAGAATTTGATGGGACGGTGATATTATGAAAAATATAATGGCAGTTATGCTATCGTTGCTTGCTTGTACGGTTCTGCTTGCAGGGTGCAACACTTCCTCCGAAAGCAATGAAGAACAGTCCTTAAAGGTATATTCATTTAGCGGAGAAAATGAATATATTTCTGTGTCGAATGGTGTAATTATTTTAGATGGCAAAGAAGAAATTTGCTATGGTGGCGATTTGAAAGTGATGTCAGACGATTTTTCTGATATTACCACATACTCAACTACCGTTTATATCAATGGAAGTGAAAAAGAAACTTTGCTTTCTAATGGTGTTGATAATCAGACAGATGGGACAATAGATGTTTCTGGAAATATTGGAAAAATTTCTGGTGACATTCTCAGAGATAGTGACGCTGATAAGTTGACTGATAATTTGTGGTTTGAATTGAAAACAACCAATTTGAGCGGAGAAGAAAAAACTTATCAGGTACAATTAGAGACAACTGAAATCACAAAGGAAGTCAAAAAGTAACTTCTAAATTCGGATTTGTGAGGAGGATGAGGATGAAAAGAAATATGATTAAGCTGGGGGATGTTGCGACATATATTAATGGATATGCTTTTAAACCAGAAGATAGGGAAGAAGTTGGATTGCCGATTATTCGTATTCAAGACCTTACAGGGAATGCGTATGATTTAGGCTTTTATAATGGCGATTATCCTAAAAGAATAGAAATAAATGATGGGGATGTGTTAATATCATGGTCTGCTAGTTTGGGAGTGTATGTTTGGAATAGGGGTAGAGCATTGCTCAATCAGCATATATTTAAAGTGCAATTTGACAAAGTTAATATAGATAAAAGTTATTTTGTATATGCAGTACGGCAAAAATTAGCAGAGATGGCTATGAAAACACATGGAGCCACGATGAAACACATTGTAAAAAAGGATTTTGAGGAGACATTGATACCGTATCCATCACTAAAAAAGCAAATTGAAATAGGTACAAATTTAGATAAAATTGCTAATATAATTGTTGCACGAAAACAACAATTAGAATTATTGGACAAATTGGTTAAAGCCCGATTTGTCGAGATGTTTGGAGACCCAGTTAAAAATGATAAAGGGTGGCGAACACTGCCACTAGAAGACTCATGTAAATCAATAGTAGATTGTCCTCATTCAACACCAGCATATACAACTGAATATACAGGATATATGTGTATAAGAACTTCAATTATAAAAAAGAATAAAATTATGTGGGATGAAGTTGAGTATATTTCTGAAGAAGAATTCGTAAAAAGAATACAACGAAAGAAACCAGAAGTTGGCGATGTAGTATATACACGTGAGGGCGCAATACTTGGAATTGCAGCGATTATTGACAGAAAATGTAATGTTGCATTGGGGCAGAGATTAATGTTACTTTCACCAGATACAAATAAGTGTATATCTGAGTTTTTGTGCGTAGCAATGAATTGTGACTCGTTTTTAAATAATGCATTAAAGGGAGTGGCAGGTTCTGCA
>ERZ780223.824-NODE-824-length-33291-cov-7.536346_pt1 | contig 33291 bp, 33 predicted proteins | sample MGYA00511016_ERZ780223 | MGnify/ENA primary metagenome ERZ780223 (study PRJEB29588, sample SAMEA2159032) | human gut metagenome | biome: human gut; feature: human-associated habitat; material: faeces | place: Denmark | collected 2008/2010 ... | reverse complement strand
TATTTTAATTTATTACGAATAAACCTGTGAGCCTCAATCACATCATCATAATCAATTGGCGGAGGGCCTTCAACTATCTCAAGAGGTAAATGTTTATCAGCCTTTCGATTAAATTTAAAAATGATTTCTCCAAAATCTTTTCCACATTTTTCACACGACAAATGACAGATCAAAATATCATTATAACATTCTATAATTTTAATAGAATCCTTAGAAAATTCATTCTTACAACGAGAGCAGCAAAGCCCTGAAAATAATATTTTTATATCATTTTGCGTAAAATTTTCCATATTAATATTTTGTATTAAGTTTTGTAAAGTTTTCCACTATTTATACTATTAATTGTTATTTTACATCAAAAAGTGGGATTAATATACATGAACCTAAAGGAGGTTTATCATGGCTATTAACTTAATTCTATTCGGTTTCATTGTGTACACAGCATTAATAGTAGTACCAAGCATCTGGGAAGAACTAACAACTGAAAGCTAATTTTTCAGAAGAGCATTTTAAAACAATTAAAATTTCTGCATTTTGCCAATAGAGAGTTTGTGAGACATTTTTAGTGTGAAAGTTACGTTTAATTATTTAAACGATAAATTTGTTGTGCAAATATTAAAGAAAAAGTAACAACCGGCACTAAAAATACACCCGCCGGATTTGTTTGCTTTATAATAAAAATATGAGTTACTTACTAAACAAATTCGATATTATCGTTGTAGGTGCAGGGCACGCAGGTTGTGAGGCAGCATTAGCATGCGCAAAACTAGGAATGAAAGTTTTACTTTGCACTTTGAACGTGGATAACATTGCACTCCAACCCTGCAATCCAGCTATTGGCGGGCCAGCAAAATCAACACTTGTTCGCGAGATAGACGCTCTGGGCGGAGTTATTGGCGAAGTCACAGATGCCACATACATCCAAATGAAGATTCTTAATTCTTCAAAAGGTCCTGCTGTAAGAGCTTTACGCGCGCAATCAGATAAAGCTGAATACACAAGATACATGCGAAATTTGATTGAAAGTAACGAAAACATTTACCTGAAACAATGCTGCATTACAGATCTTATTGTTGATGGTGATAAAATTACAGGTGCTGTAGATGAATTTGGCATTGAATATAAAGCAAACGCAATTGTATTAACAACAGGAACATCTTTAGAAGGTAGAATCTTTGTAGGTTTACGTTCATATAGCGCCGGCAGACTTGGAGAAAAAGCTGCAATTGGGCTTTCTGATTCTTTGCACAAATTAGGTATTGAAACTAAAAAATTAAAAACAGGAACTCCTGCAAGAATAGATAAAAGAACAATTGATTACTCAAAAATGACAATCCAACCAGGGGATGATGAGTTGAGTTTCTTTTCATTCAAACCAAATCGCCCCATTAGAAAAACTTACCCTTGTTATTTAACAAGAACAACAGAAGAAACACACGAAATTATCAAAGCAAATCTTGATAAGTCTCCAATGTTCCAAGGTTTAATACACGGTGTCGGGCCCAGATACTGCCCCTCAATTGAAGACAAAATAGTCAGATTTGCATCCAATCCATCCCATCATATATTTATTGAACCGGAAGGACTTGGAACATACGAAATATATATACAAGGTTTTTCTACAAGTTTGCCTGCTGATGTACAGGTAAAAATGATAAGGAGCTTACCTGGATTAGAAAAAGCACATATCATTAAGCCAGCTTATGCTGTAGAATATGACTATGTTCCGGCAGTGCAAACAACTCATTCTCTGATGTCTAAAAAAATCAAAGGGTTATTCTTTGGCGGGCAAATCAACGGAACAAGTGGTTATGAAGAAGCAGCAGCTCAAGGGTTAATTGCAGGCATAAATGCATATAATTACCTAAATAACTCAGAAATGCTGGAACTTTCCAGAAGTTCTTCTTATACAGGCACTTTGATTGATGATTTGGTAACAAAAGATATTCAAGATCCATACAGAATGCTTACATCCCGTTCAGAATACAGATTATTACTACGACAGGATAATGCAGACGAAAGGCTAACACCTATCGGACATAAAATTGGGCTGATTGATGATGAACAATTTGCAAGATTCACACGTAAGCAAGAATTAATCCAAGAAGAAAAATTTCGTCTTGAAACGGTTAAAATTCCACCAAGTGAAGAAGTTAACACAATTCTAGCTAAATACGAAGAACACATTGATAGAGGAATGAAAGCTTCTGAACTATTAAAACGACCAAATATAACTTATAAAGTCTTGCAAGAATTAGACGAGTCAACAAGAAATTTAAATATGCCAAAAGCTGTATATGAACAGGTTGAAGTAATAATTAAATATGATGGATACATAAAACGACAAGAAGAACAGGTCAATCAAGCCGGGAAATTGGAAAAATTTAAAATACCTGAAAATATTGATTATTCTAAAATTGACCACATTTCATCCGAAACAAAAGAAAAACTTGCAAAAATAAAACCTAAAACACTTGCTCAAGCTTCAAGAATTGGCGGTGTCAAGCCAGCTGACATTTCAATTTTAATGGTTATGCTTGATAGAAATAGTATCGCTAAAAAGTAACTTTGACAAATTTATCTATATAATATTTTGTCAAGAACCTGAATTTGTACAAATTTAAATCATTAAACCTTATAGCTTTTTTATCTTTGCATACAATAGTCAAAGATGCCATCTCCGAATTTTTGGAAATTATATCTCCCGGATTTGCATCAGATTCTGTTGACAATACCCTAAACTTATAAGGATTTACAATAAAAAACTTATCTTTATATGTAATATAACAAGGCAAAAAAGGGTGAAGAGCTCTTATCGTTCTTGAAATTTCAGTTGACGTCTGAAATTCAAAATCAAGCATTCTCTCATTACCAGTAATATTTGGATAATAACTTGCATACCTATCACTCTGCGCGATTGGTGTTATCATCTTTTCATTCAAGTCCGAAATAAACTCAGAAACCAATGTCCTAGCCGTGCGTACACATCTTTCCCGAAGTTCTTTAGATGTATCAGTATCTAAAATTTTAACTTTCTCTTGTTTTAAAATCGGTCCCTGATCAAATTTTTCAGATAAAAGATGTAAAGTAACACCTGAAACTTTTTCTCCATGCAAAATTGTTTGTATATACGGATTTGGGCCACGATACTTTGGAAGCAAAGATGGGTGAACGTTAACTGTCGCAATTGTAGGTAAATTGAAAGTTTCTTTAGAAATTTTCTCTTTCCAGGTGCCTATAATAATTAAATCAACATTCATTGTCGTCATTAATTTACGAAACAAAGGACCATTTGCCGACTTCAACCTAATTTTATTAACTTTTAGCTTTTTCAATAATGTTACTTCTGGAGCAGGATTAAAAAAATCTTGTAACCACAACTTTAAAGGTGAAGTTGTAGTTTGTTCATACCGAAAAACTCCAACCAGCTCTGCTCCGGAATCTAAAACACCGAGCACTATATTTGCAAGCATTAAACCTTTGCCTAAAACAACAACTCTCATAATTCTATTATAAAATAAAAAGTGTGCCTGATTAAATACCGGCTACACTTTTTAAATTTTTATTAAGTAAATCTTTTTATATGCAAACTAAGAATCAAGCTCTTGGGTTGCATCCATTCCCTGTCGAACCATTGCCTGGGCCAATTTTATATCTCTATAATTATTTGCAAATTCATTTGCTTTTACCTTATCATGACCAAATGAATGAGCAATGCTTGAAACAATCAGTAACATTGGAGAATAATCAAGAACACCTTTACCAAAAGCCTTAATTCCTGATGGAACTTTCTCTAATTGTTTTGACAAATTATTCAAAAATTTATTATTATTTAATTTATCACTAAATTTATTTAATAATTTAGTAGCCAGTTCTGTCTGCTCTGGAGTGACTTTAGCTGCTAATTTTGAAACAAGTTTTGAAGACCCTTTACCTAATCCCCACAAAGCTGCAATACTTGCACCAATAGTACCTAATGTAGATAATACAGGATTCTCTTGTGAAAACTTGTTCATTGCAGGACTAACCTTATCTAACTTACGTTTTGCACCGAAGACTAAATCTATCGCTAAAAACGTACCAGCCCATTGCAATGCTGTTGTAACAAAATTATTTACTCTGAGAGCTCTGGTTAAAGATGCCGCTTTAGGAGCCCTAACGGCAGAAGCTAAACCTGCAGCAATAGGTATAGAAAAATACAATGCATTTGAAATTCTTTTATGTTTCTTATCATTAACATCATGAGAAGCTTTTGCATAAGCAATTTGTCTTACCTGATTATCATCAAGAGCTGCCAATGTTTCAAACTCACGCTGCATCGACTTAAATGAGGCATTTTTAGTATTACCAGCCAGAGAAACAGAATTAACTTGCATAGATTACACCTTTACCTTTCACACTTTGATTATACACATGTTAAACCGGAAAGTAAAATTTTTTGCTATTTTAATAATAATTGTACACAAATATTTACAATTTTTATTGTTTTTTATATTATCAAAGAATGAAGAAATTTTACATTCACACAATGGGCTGTAAATCTAACCAATTTGAAAGCTCAATAATTGAAGAAAACCTGAAAAATCACGGACTGGAAAAAGTTAACGATATAAAAAATGCAGATATTTATATCTTAAATTCTTGCACTGTTACTCACAAAAGTGATAATGAAGCACTTTATCTTTTACGTGCGGCAAAACATAAAAACCCGAAATTAATTACAGTTGCAACAGGCTGTATGGCTCAGATTGAAAAAGAAGATCTTCTAAAAAATGATTTTATTGATTACGTCATAGGTAACGATGAGAAACTTCATTTATTTGACTACATAAATTCAGATGAAAGACTTCACTCTAAAGATATTATGACATTATCAGAATTTAACAAAGTTGAACTGATTGATACTACAAAAACGCGTGCAAGCTTAAAAATTCAGGACGGATGTGACAACAGATGTACTTATTGCATTATTTGGAAAGCTAGAGGAAAAAGCCGCAGTGCTAAATCTGATTTTATAATCGAGCAAATAAATAATTTTTCAAAACTTGGATTTAAAGAAGTTATCTTAACTGGAATCCACATCGGGCAATGGGGAAAAGAATTCGGACTTACAATTCTTGATTTACTAAAAGATATAGAAACAAAAACAACAATAGAACGTTACAGATTAGGCTCTCTTAACCCAACAGAAATAACTCATGAATTACTTGATTTTTTAAAAACTTCAAAAAAATTCTGCCCGCATTTTCACCTATCACTTCAATCTGCAAATGATAAAACTTTACGTTCAATGAACAGATTCTACAAAACTGAAGATTACTTGGAACAAATTAAACAAATTAATGAAACATTCGAATTACCGTTTTTAGGTAGCGATATTATAGCAGGATTTGCAGGCGAAACAGATGAAGATTTTGAAATAACACGCTCTAATCTTGAAAAATCAGGACTATCTCAAATTCACACCTTTCCTTATTCAAAAAGGAAAGGAACTATTGGAGAATCACTACCTGATCAGGTTCCGGACGCTGTAAAAACCCAAAGAGCAACAATTGTTAAAGAAATTTCCCAAAAGAAATATTCAGAATTCATAGAGAAAAATATTGGAAGAACTGTAGAAATTTTGATTGAAAAACACAGAGATAAGCACACAGGTAACCTAAAAGGAATTACCAGAAACTACCTTACGGTGCAAATAGAAACAGAAAGACAGGATTTACATAATACCCTGCAGAATGTTAAAATTAAAAATATAGATAACGGCATTCTCTACGGCGAATTGACATAAAACAACACACATAACAAATGTTATTACTAATTTTTTATACAAAATTCTGCTAAAAAATCATCTAAATTTAAATTTAGAGCAGTAGCTATTCTCATAAAATTATATAAAGATAAAGACATTTCTCCCCGCTCAATAAAACCTATATAAGAAAGACTACAATCAGCCATTTCAGCAAGTTTTTCCTGCGAAATTTTCTGCCGCATCCGTTCAATTTTTATCTTAAACCCAACTTCTTTTTTAAATTTATCTTTATCCATTCTAATATCATATTATATTGACAATCATTACTCTATGTATAATAATAACTATATAGCTACTATAATAGTTATATAACTACAAATGGAGGTCATATGAAAATTAGAAAATCAAAGGGATTTACACTTGCAGAAGTCCTAATCACACTCGGGATAATAGGAGTTGTTGCGGCAATGACAATACCAACGTTACTTGCAAACACAAGAAGTCAAGAATATCGTTCAAAATTTAAAAAAGCTATATCAACATTAAGTCAAGCTGCTCGTACTAATCAGGCTCAATATGGCTTTGACTTCGCAGGAATCGATTCAACCTGTGGAAACAACGGAGCTACTCAAAATCCAGAAGAAAGACGTACCATTTGCGCAATATTAAATGCATCACTATCGGGTGCTACATTCTATGAAACAGCATCAGAAATCCCGATGAGAAAAAATGGTAAAAATGTAAAATATACAATTACCTCAGAATATGCAGGGCCACATAACATTCAACCAAACATGAATCACGCATACATACTATCAGATGGTTCAATAATTATGATTGAAAAAAAGCTCGGGTCTGTCGCTTCTTGCACTCTAGCTATAGGGAAAAAACTAGAAGATATATACAATACAGATGGAGACATGAAATACTGTCAAGGTTTTATTGATGTAAATGGTGCTTCTTTACCAAATAAAGAAGTCTCTTGCTCAAGCGGTTCAAATTCTCTGGCAAAAAACGATTGTATAGTAAAAAATGATGCTAAACACATGACAGACATATTTCCAATAAGATTTCATGATGGAATCGTGGAACCGGCAACTGCAGCAGGAAGATATATATTACAAACTGCAAAATAATAAAAAAAAGCTGCTAGATACACTAGCAGCTTTTTTTACTCTTTAAATCTATTCCTTTAAAAAAGATTCGTAATTTCTAGCTAACAGGTGAGTTCTTACCTGATTGATTAAATCAAGTGCAACACCAACCATGATGATTAGTGAAGTAGCACCAATACCCTGCAAGGTTTCAATATGAGTCAAATAACTTGCAAAAGACGGAACCAATGCAATAATACCTAATCCCATAGCACCTATAAAGGTTGTTTTGGATAATATCTTATCTAATGCTTCAGCTGTAGGTTTTCCCGGTTTAATCCCTGGGATCGAAGAACCGTATTTTTTCAAATTATCAGCGATATCTTTTGGCTGCATATTTGGCATAATTGAAGCATAGAAAAATGTTAACGCAATAATTAAACCTACATACAAAAGATAATATGTAATTCCATCTGGACTCAAGTAGTGATTCAAGTTTAATACAAACGATTTTACCGCTGCAGACTTAAAATTAGCCTGACCAACTAATGCTAATATTGTTGATGGAAACAACAATATAGCAATAGCAAAGATAATAGGCATTACACCACCCGGATTAAGTTTAAACGGAATAAAAGAATTCATACCACCATAAACTTTATTACCAATCTGTCTTTTTGGATTTACAATAATAACCTTTCTCACAGCTTCCTGCATAATCACAATCAAAATCATTGCAAGGAAGAAGATTGCAAGCAAAACAAACAATCCCATCTGCATCTGTGAACTTGATTTAACAAGTTGCATAGTCCTTGAAGCATAGATTGGAATCCCTGAAAGGATACCGCAGAAAATAACAAGGGACCCCCCGTTACCAATACCGCGTTCTGTAATCAATTCAGAAATCCACATAACAAGAACTGCACCTGCTGTCAAAACACATATTGAACTTGCATAGAATGCAACAGGATTAACCTGTGGCATTATTGCACCCGGCAAATGATGCAAGTACAACATGAAAATAAACGATTGAAAAATTGCCAAAACAACAGTGAATACTCTTGTATATTGCGACAATTTTCTTCTGCCTGCTTCGCCCTCTTCTTTTTGAAGTTTTTCCAATGATGGAATTACAACAGAAACAAGCTGAACAATAATTGATGATGTGATAAAAGGTCCAATACCCAAAGCTAGTATTGAAACTTTACCCAATGCACCACCTGAAAATAAATCAAGAAAACCTATGATATTATTTCCATTTGCGATATTTGCAAAAACTTGATTATTTATACCATACAACGGCATTTGAACACCAAATCTCCAAACGGCAATCATCAGAAACGTAAACAAAATCTTTTGCTTCAATCCTGACGCATTCCACATTGACATCAAATCATCTGTAGTAGGCATTTTTACACCTTGTGCCATTATACTAACTCAACCTTTCCGCCAGCAGCTTCAATTTTTTCTTTTGCAGATGGAGTAACATAAGAAGCTTTAACAGTAACAGCTGATTTAATTTCTCCGTTACCTAAAACTCTTAAGCCAACGCAAGATGGATGGATTGTCAAAACTTCTTTCAATGAATCCAAAGAAACTTCTTTAAGACCTAAATCATCAAGTCTACCAACATTAATCTGAGCATAATTTTGCTTAGAATAAACTTGGAAACCTTTCAATTTTGGTAATCTTCTATAAGCTGGCATTTGTCCGCCTTCAAAACCTCTTTTTGAAGCATTTCCTGATCTTTGACCTTCACCATTATGACCACGGCAAGAAGTTTTACCATGACCTGAAGAACGGCCTCTGCCTACTCTTTTAGATTTAGATGTAGAACCTTCTGCAGGTCTTAAATCTTCTAATGTTATATTTGACATTTTATTTCCTCTTTCTTTGTACTTTATGATATTAACTTATAAATGGTAACTATTTTACAATCTCAACCAAATGAGAAACTTTGTTAACCATACCCATAATAGTTGCACTAGCAGAATGCTCTACAACTTGATCTTTTTTAGTCAATCCTAAACCTCTAACAACTTTACGTTGAGATTCAGATGTACCGATTAAACTTCTAACAAGCTTAATTTTAACTGCGTTTGTTTTTTTATCTGTCATAATATTATTTCCTTATATTCAAAATATTCTATACAAAAACTAATTTAAAAATTCAGCCATTGATAAGCCGCGTTTTTTAGCAACTTCATTGAATGGAGTCAAAGCTTTTAATGCCGCGATAGTAGCATTAGCTGCGTTCAATGGAGATTTTGAACCTAAAGATTTTGAAAGAATATTTTCAATACCTGCAAGTTCTAATACAGAACGAACAGCACCACCTGCAATAATACCTGTACCTTCAGAAGCCGGTCTTAACATAACAGCACCTGCACCAGATTTTCCAGTAATAGGGTGAGGAATAGTTGTTTTAAACACAGGAACTGTAATTACGTTCTTTCTACCGTCAGCAATAGCTTTTTGAATTGCAATAATAACTTCAGAAGCTTTTGCACAGCCAACACCAACTTGACCTTTTTGGTTACCAACAATAACGATAGCGCGGAAACTTAACTTTTTACCACCTTTAACAACTTTTGTTACACGGCTGATTTGAACAACTCTTTCAGTCCATTCAGATTGAGGTTTTTCTTCAGTTGTTTCGATTTTTTGTTTTCTGCCGCGACCTTTTCTGCCTCTTGCAGGTTTTTCCTCAGCAACAGCTTCAGTTGAAACTTCTTCAGTTTTTACTTCTTCTGCAGCTTCAGTAACTTTTAATTCTTCATTGTTTTCCATTGATTTTTACCTTTCTTGTAATTTTACTTCTAATTATTAGAACATTTATATTCTCCAACCGGGCTAGGTTGAAAATTTCAGCAAATACGCCAAAATAAAGCTAATTAAAGCCATATGGAAATCGTATTTGAACTTTTTAACTTCTGACAAAGAAAATATATATAAAAAAAAGCCCGTTGTCAAGCATTGTGTAAAGATTTCCTAAGATTTCTCTGTCAATAAATAATCTAAAGTTTTACCATAAAACTTTGCAAATTTGTGTGCATTTAATAAAGAAATTTGCTTATGCTTACCGCTTTCGACATTTGAAACATAAACAGAACTCAAATCAAGACACTCTGCAACATGCTCTTGCGTTAATCCTCTTTTTAAACGTTCTAATTTTATATTCAATCCAAAAATCTTAAGCAAATCAATTTTATCCATAGTTTAATTTTATAATCTTGACTTTATAAAATTAATCAACTATTATTTAAATACATAAACTATCGTTTAAATTAGGAGGATTATGAATAGAGGGTTCACTTTAGCAGAAGTACTAATTACACTCGGAATAATAGGAGTAGTTGCAGCAATGACCATTCCAACACTTATGGCCAACATCAACGGACATAAATTCCGCTCTCAGTTTAAAAAATCCCTTTCAACAGTAAACCAAGCTGTAAGAATGAATGTCGCAAAGTACGACTACAATTTCGCCTCAGTATCCACAAACTGCATAAATGCGGCAACAGACCATCCCGAGAATACAATGTCCATCTGCGCTATGTTTAACGGGGCACTCGCAGGACATGCAGTAACCGATTACACCAGACTTAAGGATTCCAAAGGTAGAAATTACCTGCAAGAGCTTTACACCAAAGGCACAACTCCCGATACCCAAATAAGAGAGCGAGGAGTAAATTTATATTATTATCAAATGGCAGATGGAACATTATTCGCTTTCCATGCTCCATTTGGCAATGGAGATGTATCTTGTACACTACAAAATCGCAGATTGGAAGACGCAATGAAAGATGCCAGATTTCAAACATACTGCATTGCATGGCTTGACGTTAATGGAGTAAGTTTGCCAAACAAAGAGGTTAGGTGTTCTGATGGAAAAGCTCACTCAACAGACATTAACGCGAATTGCATTGTTCCAAACAGTCCAAAATACATGGGAGATGTCTTCCCAATTGCCCTGTATGATGAATCTGCATCCCCAGCTTCTGCTGCGGCAAAATATGTCTTAAACACTTCAAAATAAATATTTACCGTATGCCCACTTTGTGATAAAATAAAACCAAAAAAGAGGGACGAATTATGGGACAAACTTTAGTTGAAAAAATTATATCAAATCACGCAGGAAAAGATGTTAAAGCCGGTGAACTTGTTATTGCAAATGTTGACGTATGTGCTGTACAAGACGGAACTGGCCCTTTAACTGTGCAAGAATATAAAAAACTTGGGAAGGATAAATTAAACAACCCTGAACGTACAATTCTGTTTATAGACCATGCTTCACCAAGCCCTAAAAAAGAACTATCAAATATGCATACAATCCTTAGAGATTTTTCAAAAGAATATGGTGCAGTTCTATCAGAAGTCGGTTCTGGAGTTTGCCACCAAAGACTTGTCGAAACTTTTGTTAATCCTACTGAAATCTTGGTTGGAGCAGATTCACACACTTGTACCTCAGGAGCGTTAGGAGCATTTGCAACAGGCATGGGTTCTACTGATGTTGCAGTCGCTATGGCACTTGGTAAAACATGGCTTAAGGTTCCTCAAACGTTTAAAATAGTTGTTAACGGAAAATTCAGAGAAGGAATTTGCTCAAAAGATTTAATGCTTCATCTTATAGGGATGATAGGTGCCGATGGTGCAACATATAAAGCTTTAGAATTTTGTGGTGACACAATCGATAATATGTGCATGTCTGAAAGATTTACTCTTGCGAATATGGCAGTTGAAGCAGGAGCAAAATGCGGACTGTTCGTTCCTGATGAAAAAACTAAAGAATACCTGATTTCTCGCGGCAGAGGAGACAAATATCAAGAAATAAAACCTGATTCAGATGCAATATACGAAAGAGTAATAGAAATTGATGCCTCAACTATCGAGCATACTGTATCATGCCCGCACACAGTAGATAACACTAAACTTGCTAAAGATTTAAACGATGTAAAAGTTCAACAAGTTTATGTTGGAACCTGCACAAACGGCAGAATTGAAGATATGAGAACAGTAGCTTCAATTTTAAAAGGTAAAAAAGTTCATCCTGACGTTAGAATGCTAATATGTCCGGCATCGCGCGACGTATACAAACAAGCACTAAATGAGGGATTACTCGAAATATTTTTAGACGCAAATGCAACAATATTACCACCTGGCTGTGGTCCATGCGTAGGTATTCATGCCGGTATTTTAGCTGATGAAGAGGTTTGCCTGACAACTCAAAACAGAAATTTCCAGGGTAGACTTGGCAATACAAAAGGTTATATTTACCTGGCATCTCCTTATGTTGCAGCTTACACAGCTATAAACGGATATATATCAGATAAATAAAGTATTATTTATACAAAACAAAAGAAAATCAAAAGTAGGAGCCGATAGAAAAATACAATTATCGGCTCTTTATTTATCCCTCTTAATATTACACACTTTATATAATATTAGTGTTGTTTATAAACTTTTCTTGTATAGGTTTCAATATACGGAGTATCAATTTCAAACACATGAATTCTACCCGGAGCCAAATCTACAGCAATTTCGCCCTGTGAAACCTGGAATTTACTTTGCTCACCATAAGATGGCAATAAGTTAACAAGTTCTTGATTTGCCTTCAACGTTGGAACTTCAACCTTACAAGCTACAGGTCTATTTACATTTTTGTTTGCAAGAACAAGCAATGTTCTTCCATGTCTGTGACGGGCAAAAGCAATAACCTGATCCAGCTTATCTTTCTTTTTGTCAAGTATAATATAAGATCCGCGTTTTACAACATCAGCATATTTGTCCCTGAATTTAAAACATTCGGTCATAAATTTACCAATATCAGGCTCTTGACCGCCAGGTTTTCTTGACAAATTAAAGATATCCAATTTTCCGTTATGAACAGTCATTTCATGATTATCTGTTCGAGTTTCTGTTAAATATTTATCTTTATAGGAATAATTATAAAAATCACCTGATTGAAACCCGTCAACAAAATACGGATTCAACATAGGTAAAGTAGCTTGCAGACCGGATGTCAAATTACAATAGATTTCTCCGCCATGGAACATAGGGGAAATATCATCATGAGTCGCAAAAGAGCCAATCAGGGACTTGCCGCGTTCTACACGGTAAGACATGTTTAGATTATCTAAAACATAATCATTCAATTCTTTTGCTGTATTCCACTCATTAAAAATATGGTACTGACCGTAATAAGCATCAAAACCAGAACGAAGTGAATCTTCAGGTCTATCATAAGGCATATTAGCCTGAGGAGATGCATCTTCATATGTATAAGTTTCTGCCAACCAGGCAAATTCGGGATCACGCTTCCTTGAATACGGAATTATTATATCCCAAAATTCAACAGGTTTTGCACGCGCAACATCTGCTCTAATACCGTCAACACCTGCATCAATCATCATATCCACAAATTTCCTATGATATTCTAACAATTGTGGATTTAAAGTACGTTTACCTTCATCTTCCCATGGTTGAAACATTCTGATATCAAACCAGCCTTGAGGAGTTTTTGCAAGCCCGTTTCGTTCATGCGCCATCAACTCAGGCTTTGCATTATACAAATCATAAGAAGCACAACTTGGTAAATCTACCATAACCCTTATACCTCGATTGTGACATGCATCAACAAAAGCTTTGAATTGCTCCTTATCAGAACGAGGATCATTTTTATCAATCAACATAGGATCAAGCTTTAAAATATCCGCAGGCGCATAAACTGAACCTGCTGTCCCCATAGCATTATTTGCTCCAGGAGGATTTATTGGAAGCACATGCAAAGTATTAAAACCCTCAGACTTAATTTCATCAAGTCTATCTATGGCATTCAAAAAAGTACCGTGCGTTTCATTTCTTTCTATATATTCATTACCATTTGTATCTTTTGCATTAAATGTTCTTGGTATAATCGCCAGAATTTTAGCACTATTTGTATTAAACAACGTCCTCAAATCATTTTTATATGGTTTTACTGGTTCAGCCTTTACTTCTGAGACCTTTGCAACAGCCGCAGAATTTATGAGTGATTGGTTTACAAGAAAATTAGTTAACAAATTTGAAGATACAGTTTTAGCATTATAACTACTTACCTCTGGAGGCAATAGTTGAGTATCCTGCGGATTGTTTATTTTCAGAGAATTAAGTCGTTGTGATATAAGATTAGTAGATACATTCATCATTTTAACTATTCTCCTTTTTAACCTTTGGAGTTTTCATTCTACCCATAAAGAATTGAGACAGAACAGTAACTCCAACTAAACCGGCACCTAAACTGCCAAACATCTTAAACCATTTATTGCTATTGAAAGATTGTTTACATAATTTTGTAAACATTTCATCCGGAGCGCAGCCCATAAGTAAAAATTTTAATTCAGAAGAAGATTTAACTTCCTGACCGTTAACAAGATGATTTGGTTTGGCAAAATACTTATCACCACCAAGATAACTTAACACAGCTCTCCTATAATTCATAAAGTCTTCCATAATAACAGAATCTTTTATCTTATTTACTGTATCTGGATGTAAATCTCCATCATACATCAATTTCATCGCAGAATCAAAGAAATTTTTATCATTTGAAAGTTCAACAATTTCAGTAAACTCATGCGTATCTAAATATTTATTGATAACTTTTCCATCTTTAACTTCTATTTGTGAGAAAAATTCTCTTCTAGCTTCATCATTTGGTAAATAAGGATTAAGTTCAGGATTTCGAACAGAATAAAATTTAACTGCATAATCTGAAGTATGACCATCAATTAAAACTTGCTTACACATTTCTACCAACTCTTCTTTAACTTCTCTTGGCATGGTTGAATTTAAAATATTAACATTTTCTAATTTTGCAATTCTATGATACATATCAAGAGTATTCAATAATCTATAGAAAGAGCTTTTTACACCTTTTACTCTATCGGCAACAAATGAAAGTTGTAAATCCTTCAATGAAGTCCTAGAAGTATCAGAATAACCCACAAGATTTTCAGCAGTATAACTCATCTTAGAAGCTCTTAAAGATTCTGCAGTTTCACCAAAAGTAGAATTTACAAGATTTTGATAATTATTTCCGTTACTTTCTTTTGCGAACTCTAAAGGTGACATCTTACTTTGCAAAGACGACAATTTCTGCTGTAATACTTCAACTACATTTGCATATTCTGTATCATCTGAAACGACTTTTTCTAATTTATTCCTTAACAATTTTCCTGCAACTTCTCTATCCATCTTAGAACGTTCAATTTCTTCCGGGGTAAATTTCAAAGTTTTTAACAATTCTCCGGATATATCATTCCAGTAATTTGCAAGTATAGTTTCCGGCGCCTGAGCAGTTTTTATATAGGCAAACCTATCCAGAACTGCACTCTTTGCTTTAAAGCGATTTAAGATTTCAGACACATTATGTATATTCTTAATAACAGAATCTGTTAATACAGCTGATGGTTTCATCTTAAAAGCTTCACTCAGTACAGAATCAACACCATGTCCTGGAGAATGTACAAGATTTTTCATATAAAAATCAAGTTTTCTTGCGGTAATACTCTCTGAATTATCTGCAATATATCTGGCAATATTTTCATCTAATATATTCTGAATCATTTTTGAATGTTCCGAAAACTCTTTTACTCCATCATGCAGCAACCCAAAATCTGAAAAACGAGTACGAACAGTATCATTATCCGGTAAAATTTTAGCAAGTTCTTCTTCTGGTAGGTTCAACTTAGCAAAGTTTATTTTTATAACATCTCTAACTCTATCAAGAACTTTGTCATCAAAATTAAAACTTTCAGAAGACAACATTAAATTATTTAAATCTTTTTTAATACTATTTGAAGTAACATAATCAAGTCCATCTGAAATATTTTCATGAATTAAAGTTATCAAATCTTTTGTAATAGGCTTACCTGAATTTTCAGTCAACAATTGGTCTAAAGCTTTAGTATTTTTAGAATAATCATACTTAGAAATTTCCTGAGTAAAATTAGCTAACAATGTATCCGCTTTTTTATCTATTACATTATCCTGATAATGTGCCACTGGTTTTTCTAAAGCATTACAAATCAAAGCACTCATTATTGCTGTAGAAAAACCGGATGTCAACATCCACATAGTATTATTTTGGAGAGCAATTTTACGCATCTTCTCCTGAATAAATTCACGGCGATTAGGGATATCTTTAGGAACACGCAGCCTATCACCTATCTTATTAATTTCCTTATCGCTGTATAAATCCCATGGAATAAACTGATGATCCTGATAGAACATCTTTTTCCTGCCATAATTATCTTCGTATTTTTGTCTTATATTTACACCATGAATCAAATATGCAGGCAGTTGCAAAAATAATTTAGGCCATAAATTCATTGCGCCAAAAAATGATGCTAACCCAATAAATTCAAAAGCTTTTGTCATTGGTGTCTGTTTCTTGGTAAACAAATAAGAAGCTATAGCTAAACCTCCGACTTTCATTCCAAAGTCATTTAATCTCCCAAGCTCGTGATCATTAGCTTCACCTTTTATTGAATGTTTTAATGCTCTTAAATCATACTTAAAATCTTTAAACATTTCAGAAGGCATATCAAAAATTGTATTTCTTACTAACTTTCCATTACTCGGTAACGGCTTTATAAAAGTACGATTTGCCAATTCCTTATTTACATCAAAATCTTTAGCTGCTTTGTCAGAGTTATACTGCTGAACCAAAGGTGTTCCATTTACGTATGACTGAATTAAATTTGTTCTCATCTAACTCACCACACTTTCTTTGTTTTTATCCATAACATCAGCTTCTTTCACCTTTGAGGGTTTTTTAGTTATATGAACAGTATTCAAAATACCAAGCAAAGTAACTGCTAATGCGGTTCCAAGTAAAGCCTTCCCTGAATATTTTTCAACTTTAGATACAGCATCTGCCGGACCATTATACAACTCTTTAGCACTTTTCACAAAACTTTCGCCAAAAACTTTTATCGAATGTGTAAAATCTTTTAGTTTCCAAAATTTTGCTGTTGCAACTTTAAAATAATCTTCCCATGGTTTTTGGAAAGCTAAGGCCACCCCTGCAGCTGCCCATAGGTATGATGAAAAACTCCTTGCAAGAGTTGATTTTACAAGAACCTCCTTATAAATAGGCTTGACTTCCTGATCTGAATCATTTAAATTTTCTCCAAGGCCATTCTTTTTAGCAATTTTATCATATCTGCGATTTAGTTTTTCTCCGTGCCTAACATCCCCATATAATAAATCCCAACGGGTAAAATCTACACTTTCACCAACCTTATGATATTCAATACTTGTCAAATTATAATCGTCAGGACTCTCCTGCAATTGATAATTAACTTTGGCATAAGGCAGCTGGGTATCAATACCAGTAAGAGCCTTCACCGGCACATTTATAAAAGATTTTGATATTGACTTAAAAACACCGTACAATAATACGCCCAAAGCCATTTTATTTCCAAGTTGAGATGCCTTTGCCTTTTCAAATGCGCCATAGTATTTATTCGCGGAATTAAATATTGACATCAAAGTAACACTACCTATCAAATAAGGCACTGTTCCCATTGTCAAAAACTCATAAAAATTAGAATTTTTACTCCCCATCAAACCTTTTGCAGGATACACAGTAAAAGCTTTTGTTAATTTGTCTAATCCTATACGTGTTCTTGTAGATAAATTATTTTCCAACAACGTATCTTTATCATATAGTGTCTTTTTACCTTCCCCATCATTTGCACTAAAAGATATTTTTTTATCACTAAAATTGCTAATTGGTAAAATCATGATAACTCCGCATTTCTTTCATTAGAATACATGTCAAGATTTTTTTTTGTTATCTTGCGTTATTTATATTTACAAATTTTAACAAATATTTTTATTTAAAAATATTGAAAAACACGAGTGTGAAAAACCCCATTATCACACAATAATAGCCGAAAACATTCAATGAAAACTTTGAAATAAATTTCATAAAATATTTAATACATAAGTATCCGACAATACCAGACACAACTGTCCCTACCAAGATGGCTAACCAATTATAACCCACAGCCTCTGCAATATCAATTTTAATGATAGGATAAACCATTGAAGCCCCTAATATAATTGGAATACTTAATAGGAAAGAATATCTCGCTGATGTTTGTCTATCTAAACCTGTAAATAATCCAGTCGCCATTGTCCATCCGGAACGAGAGAATCCCGGTAAAACAGCTACACCTTGAGCTAATCCGATGAGTAAGGCTTGTTTTAAATTAACCCTGTCAGATTTGTTATCTTTTTTCTTTGACAAATACTCACTGAAAAATAAAACTCCTCCGGTTATAATCAACAAACCTCCAACTAAAGCCGGATGATATACTAAATGTTCTGCAACTTCATTAAACGGTAATGCTAAAGCTATGGTTACAAGAGTACCCGCAATTATATAAAGTGCAAGCTTAGCCTTATGTTCAGAGAAATCTCTTTTTTTACAAGCTAAAATCAATGCCCGTAAAATATCCAAAACATCTTTCCTAAAAAAGATTAGTACAGCAATCAAAGTCCCTAAATGAAGCATTATATCAAAAAAAACTTCTTCATTTGATTGAGCTACTATTGGAATATTCTTAAAAACCTTATAAAAATTAGACGTAAAAACCAGATGCGCAGAACTAGATACAGGTAAAAACTCACTTAACCCCTGCACAATCCCCATTAATATTGCTTGAACAAAATTCATTTAAAAATCTCTCTTTCTAAGAACTACTATTCGGCTTCAAAATATGAACAACAAGAAGATTGAGTTTCCCAAACCGTAACCTTGCTCAGTTGAACAATTTTTTCTTTTAATTTTGAATAAATATAAGCTGAAATCATCTCACTTGAAGGACTTTCACCCTGAAATTCAGGAAGTTCATTCAAATCTTTATGATCTAAAGTCTCAAGAACAGCAGTTAACTCCTTTTTCAACACTTTATAATCAATCAAAATATTACTTTGATTTAGACTCTCTCCTTGAACAAAAGCTTCAACCATCCAATTATGCCCATGCTGATTTTCACATTCTCCATCATAATTCAATAAATGATGCGCTGCTGCAAAAAATGCCTGTGTTTTAATTTCGTACATATTTATATCCCCTTATCCCTTTTATAATTTCTAATTCTGTGAATCAAATATAAAATCACACAATTCTCTAACTGCTCCGCGTCCACCGGCTCTTGATGATTCAAAATTACAAACTTTTTTAACTTTATCAACAGCATCGGCTGGACATGCTGCAATTGCAACTTTATTTAATATACAAATATCAGGTTCATCGTCTCCCATATACGCCACTTGCGAAAAATTAAATCCATATTTTTCCATAATTGCTTCTAAAATAGGAAGTTTATTTTTTACACCCTGATAAACTTCAGTAACTCTTAAATCTGTAGCCCGTCTATCAACAGTCCCATTATTTCTGCCTGTAATAATTGCCGTTACAAAGCCATTTTTAGACATTTTTGCAAGTCCATGACCATCTTTAGCATTAAAAGTTTTGTATTCAACTCCATTTTCATCATAAGTAATACTGCCATCAGTCATAACTCCATCAACATCAAAAGCCAACATTCTTATACATTTTGCCTTCTCAATCAATGTCATTATGCTACACCTGCTCTTAACAAATCATGAACATGAATTACACCAACAGGAACATTATTTTCATCGACAACGGCAAGTGCCGTAATTGAATATTTTTCCATCAAGTTTAAAGCTGAAGCTGCATACGCATCTTCTGTAATGCGTTTTGGATTAGATGTCATAACATCTTTGACTTTTAAAGTCGATAAATCTGAGTATTTAATAATAGTTCGTCTGATATCACCATCAGTTAAAACCCCAGAAAGCTTACTCTCAGAATCTAATATCATAGCCATACCTAATTTATATTCTGAAATTGTATTTATAACAGATTGGAATGAATCAGAATCACTAACAAGTGGCATTCTATCACCTGTAATCATAAGATCTTTAACTTTATAGGTTAAACCTTTACCCAATTTACCTGACGGATGGTACATCAAAAAGTCTTCCTTTGTAAACCCTTTTTTCTCCATTAAACAAACAGCTAAAGCATCACCCATAGCCAAAGTTGCCGTTGTGCTTGCAGTTGGAGCTTTTCCTAAAGGACATGCTTCCTTTTCTACAGAAATATCAAGGACAACTTCACTTGTTTTTGCTAATGTTGAATTCATATTACCTGTCATACCAATCATAGGGCAGCCAAATCTTTTAATAAGCGGTAGCAAATTCATTAATTCTTGAGTTTCACCACTATTAGAAATTGCAATAATAACATCATTTCTGGTAATAACACCAGAATCACCGTGTGTACTTTCTGCAGGGTGTAAAAAGTATGAAGGAGTACCTGTAGATGACATCGTTGCAGCAATTTTTTTACCTATAAGTCCTGACTTTCCCATTCCAGTAACAATTACACGACCTTTGCAGCTATATAATATATCTATAGCCTTATCAAACTCTCCGCCAATATTATTTTTTAATCTTAAAATTGAATTAGCTTCAATTTCCAGAACTTCTTTTGCTAGTTCATTAATTTTACTCAATGTCATAGTTACCATATCCACCTCTCTAAGCTTAAAAAAATTATACAATAAATATCCTACAAATACAGTATCTTTACAATTATTTTTAAAAAATTTTAATTATTAACCGTCCTCTACAACAAGGATTATTAGAACTATGACTTTTAAAACATCAATGCAAAATAATGTATCTGTGGATATTATCAAGAAATTAAACTCTTCAAATGGAGAAATTATTGATTTATCAAACTTGAATTTGTTTGATGCAACCCGAACCATAATTATGTTATCTACATATTATTTTCAAAAAAATCCAACTCAAAAAATTCGCTGTAAAGTATCTACCCCGAATATTGAAAACATTTTAAAAGATATCCCTTTAAATAACATAATTGAGCTGGTTTAAAAAAACTCAAAAAGGTTCTGAAATAAATTCAGAACCTTTTTGAGTTTTTTATATTTTAATAACCTATGAACAACCTGAGTATCCGCATTTCAAACAGATAAAGCAGCCTTCTGCCATTTGAATTTCATTACCGCATTCAGGACATTTTACTGTTTTAATTTCCCCGGTTGCATTATACTCATCAAAAACTTCCTCTTTCTTATCTTCAACAGCAGGCTTTGATTCTACTGGTTTTAATTCTACTGTTTTTTCTTTTTTCTTATCATCCAAATTCATTGGCTGGAATTGACGAGAATTATTTCTATAAACAGTTATTCCTTTTAGATTATTTTTATAAGCCAGAATATAAGCTTCTTTAATATCTTCTCTTGTTGCTGATTCTACAAAGTTTACAGTTTTTGAAACAGCATTATCTGTGTGCAATTGGAATGCAGCCTGCATTTTTACATGCCAGTAAGGGGTAACATCGTGTGCTGTTGCAAAAATATCTTTAACGTTTTGAGAAACACCATCTATATGAGCAATTGTACCTTCTTTAGCAATCTTAGACATCATTTCTTCTGAATATAGTCCATGAGAAACCATATAATCTTTAAAGATTGGATTAACTTCAAGCATTTCGGTACCATCCATAATAAGTCTTGAGAATACCAAGCCAAATAAAGGTTCAACACCACCCGAAGCTGACGCTATCATAGAAATTGTTCCTGTTGGAGCAATACAAGTTGTAGTAGCATTTCTTAAACCATATTTTTTAATATCAGCATCAATTTCAGCCCACTGTTCATCTGAAATTTTTCCTGCAGATTTACCTTTATACTTATTAAACAGGTAGTTATCAGAATCATAAATACTTCCTTTAAAGTTATTAAAACTACCTCTTTCTTTTGCCATTTCAATTGATTCTTTTTTAGAAACATAATCGATGAATTCCATTACTTGACCAGCAAGTTTTGTACCTTCTTCTGAATTATAAGAGATACCCATTTTCATCAACATATCAGCCCAGCCCATCACACCTAGACCGATTTTTCTGTTATTTTGAACCATTTCTGAAATTTGTGGTAATGGATAATTATTAACAGCAATTACGTTATCCAAAAATCTCATTGCCGTTTTTGTAGTTTCTGCTAATAAATCCCAATCAACTTCCCAACCATTTGATGTTTCTTTCATCATCAAACCTAAGTTAATAGAACCTAAGTTACAAGCTTCATATGGTAACAATGGAACTTCACCACAAGGGTTAGTTGATTCAATAGCACCTACTAATGGAGTCGGGTTATCAGCGTTCATTTTGTCAATAAATACAATACCAGGTTCACCGTTTCTCCAAGCACCATCTACGATCAAATCAAATACTTCTTTAGCATTCATTCTGCCAACAACTTCTTTTGTTTGAGGGTTGATTAAATCGTAATCTGTTCCATTTAAGTAAGCTTCCATAAATTTATCTGTAATAGCAACAGAAATATTGAAGTTATTTAATTTATTGTTATCAGATTTACAGTTAATAAAGTCAATAATATCAGGGTGATCAACTCTCAAAATACCCATATTTGCACCACGTCTTGTTCCACCTTGCTTAACAGCTTCAGTTGCAGCGTTAAACACTTCCATAAATGAAACCGGACCTGATGAAACTCCCATTGTTGATTTAACAACACTATTTTTAGGTCTTAATCTTGCAAAAGAGAAACCTGTTCCTCCGCCTGATTTATGTATCAACGCAGTATTTTTAACAGTCTCAAATATACCTTCCAAACTATCTTCCACCGGCAATACAAAACAAGCAGCCAATTGACCTAGTTCTCTTCCGGCATTCATTAATGTTGGTGAATTTGGCATGAAATAACGGCTTGTAATAGCTTTATAAAATCTATCAGAAAGTTTTTTCACATCTGCTTCTGATTTTCCAAATTTTAAATCACCGGCTGCAATTGTATCTGCTACACGACGAAACATATCTTCCGGTCTTTCTATACAATTACCATCCTTATCTCTCTTTAAATATCTTTTTTCCAAAACTTTTACTGCATTTTCAGATAAGTTTAGGGACTCTTCTACACATGTACTGCTGTTGTCTGACACATTAACCTCCATAATCTGATTTTATATAATGTTTAATAATATCTACTTCCCAAAATAAAGCATGCCAATAAACATACTTTATAAAAATTCTACTACATATCAAAGTTTTAATGCAAGAATATTATATATTTTTCAAAACATTTCGTAACCTTTTAAATTTTCATAAACAAATACAATATTATTATCCAGAAAGAGAATACAATTCTCACTTTTTGTGATATTCTATAAGCATGATTAGGAGAGGTTTTAGGGTTTTATTGTGTATATTATTAGTTGCAATTTTATGCAAGGCTTGCCTTGTCAAAGATTCTGCACCTGATATAACAGAAAGCAATTCAAAAAAAGAAGAATTAAATACTGTTGAATATCCCACACCTAAAAATGTAACAATTCATGGTGTTGATTACTTGCAATCTCAAGCACCTATCGGAAAATTTGGTGGAGATTTAGTTTCTTCAACAATAGGAGAAGGACCAAAAACATTCAATCCTTTCAACAGTAAAGATAACATTTCAGCTTTAATGTCAGGAATATTATATGACGGGTTACTTTCCTCTGACCCCATCACAGGACAACCTATTCCAAAATTAGCAAAATCATTTTCAATATCTGAAGATGGAAAAACATATACTATAAAATTAAGACACGGAATAAAATGGAGCGACAGCAAACCGATAACAGCAGATGATGTCGTATTCACTTGGAAAGATATAATTTTTGCCGGACTTGGTGATACATCCGTTAGAGATTCTATTGTAATAGATGACAAACTACCAACAGTAAGAAAAATTGATAACTATACTGTTGAATTTAAAACTCCAAAGCCATTTGCACCATTTATTAGAATGCTTTCAACTCCAATTGCACCAAGACACTACTTCATGCCAGCAGTAAAAAAAGGTGGGCAAGAGTTCGATTCTTTCTTATCTACGACAACAAAACCTGCAAATATGGTTACCTCTGGTGCTTTCAAGCTAAAAGAATACGTTCCGGCTCAACGTGTAGTTTTTGAAAGAAATTCTAATTATTATGAAATAAACACTAAAGAACAAAAACTCCCATACTTAGATAGAATAATTTATTTAATCGTCGGAGATTTAAATAACGAAGTTTTAAAATTTGAAGCAAAAGAACTTGATGTTATTTCGCTACAAGGTTCCAAAGTCGCAAGATACAAATCTCTAGAACCACATTCAGATTTTAAATTATATAATCTTGGACCGGATACTGGGACAATGTATTTATCTATGAACTTAAACAATAGAAAAAATGATAAGGGTAAATATTATGTTAATCCTGATAAACAAACTTGGTTTCAAGATTTAAACTTCAGAAAAGCTGTAGATTACGCTATTGATAGAAAAAACATGGTACTAAACATTGCAAATGGTATTGGTGAACCTTTATTTACAGCAGAAAGCTTAAATTCAATATTCTTAAATAAGAATTTAAAACCTTATGATAAAGATATTAATAAATCAAAAGAACTTCTAAAGAAATCAGGATTTTATCTAGATAAAAAAGGTAGATTATTCGATAAACATGGACATAGAGTTGAATTTGACCTATATACCAATGCCGGAAACACTGAAAGAGAAGCTATTGGTGTTATGGTAAAACAAGACTTAGAAGACTTAGGAATGAAAGTTAATTTTAAACCTATCGAATTTAATTCTTTAGTGAATAAACTCGTGAGCACCTATGATTGGGATATGGTAATTATGGGACTAACAGGTTCCCCTCTGGAACCTAACGGAGGAAAAAATGTATGGATGTCAGATGGTAGACTTCATATGTTTAACCAACGCACACCTCAAGAAGGTAAAGTTGGAATATTACCCTGGGAAAAAGAAATAGATTACCTATACACGCAAGGAGCCCTAGCTACAAAATTTGAAGACAGGAAAAAATACTACGACAAATATCAAGAAATTGCATATAATGAAAAACCTTTCATTTATATCTATTCACCTGTTCGGATAGTAGCTATAAGAAACAAGTTTAAAAATTTATACCCGTCAAGTTTAGGTGGAATAACTCATAACCTTGAAGAAATTTATATAGGAGAGTAGTTTAATGGAAACTTTAAAATACATACTAAAAAGAATACTCCAAACTATACCGTTACTAATTATAGTATCGTTAATAAGTTTTTTCATAATAAGACTATCTCCTGTTGATCCACTTGCAGAATTAAAACTAAATCCATCAATTTCACCGGTTACCGTTGAAAGAGAAAAACAAAGATTAGGCTTAGACAAACCCATTATTGTACAGTATGGAAAATGGGCAAAATCATTTATAAAAGGAGATTTAGGTGTAACGTCGACTGGCGAAAAAGTTAGCCAAAAATTAAAAGAAAGAATTCCTAACACACTACTTTTAACAACAATTGTCATACTTTTAACATGGATTGTCGGAGTTCCATTAGGTATTGTTGCCGCCGTAAATTGGAAAACACCTTTTGATAGAATACTAACAATTCTCACCAGTATAGGTATGGCAATTCCATCATTTTTCTTTGCAGTCCTATTACTTTTATTTGCGGTAAAAACAGGTTGGTTTCCTATCGGCGGATTAACTTGTCCAAACTTTCAAGATATGAATTTTATACAAAAAGTTCTAGATATATCACATCACTTAGTTTTACCGGTACTGGTACTATTTACAATATCTTTAGCCAGCTTACAAAGGCAAATGAGAGCCAATATGCTAGATGTTTTAGATAGTGATTATATCAAATTTGCAAGAGCTAAAGGCTTGAGCGAATTCGCAGTAATTTATAAACACGCCTTGCGAAACGCAATGAATCCAATGATTACATTATTAGGTTTTGAATTTGCAGGTTTATTATCAGGTGCTGCACTAACTGAATACGTATTCCAATATCCGGGACTTGGAAGATTAATCTTAGAAGCAGTAATGAAATCTGATATAAATCTTGTAATGGCCTCACTTATGATGGGGGCGGTAATGCTTGTTCTAGGTAATCTAATCGCAGACATACTACTGATAATTACAGATCCAAGAATTAGGGTGAAATCATGATAAAAGAAGTTCTTCAACAACTATGGAAAGATAAATTTGCTAGAATTGCCTTAATAGTCTTAGGCATAATTTATCTTGCTCTTTTTCTTGCAGATTTTATTGCTCCATACACAAAAGATTTTTCAGATAGAACTATGGCTTACGTTCCACCATCTAAAATATTTACAATTACACCTGACGGGAAACTATCTAAACCTTATACATACAACTACATTAGAGAATTTGATCAAAACAATTTGGAAATAAAATATACTCTTGACCGTTCTAAAAAACACTATGTAAAATTCTTTGCTAATGGTCAACCATATAAATTTTTAGGATTAATACCTATGAAAAGACATCTGGTAACTACAGATACCGCTGGTCGCTTATTCTTACTAGGTACAGATATCAACGGAAGAGATGTTTTTTCCAGACTTTTATTTGGCGGAAGAATTTCTATGACTATAGGATTTTTAGCACTATTTGTACTATTTCCTATTGGATTATTATATGGTGGTATTTCAGGATACTTCGGCGGAAAAGTTGATATGATTATGATGAGATTTGCCGAAGCAGTTATGTCAATTCCTAGCTTTTACTTACTGATAATCTTAGCTTCAATACTTCCTTCCGGCATGACAAGTACACAAAGATTTTTACTAATAGTTGTAATCCTTGCTTTAATTGGATGGGCCGGATTTGCCAGAGTCGTAAGAGGTATGGTTTTATCAATAAAAACTCAAGAATATGTTCAAGCTGCAAAATCAGTTGGCGCTTCAAAAATGAGAATTATAACAAAACATATTCTTCCTCAAACAACAAGTTTTGTAATCGTTGCAATGACTTTATCAATCCCTTCTTATATCTTATCCGAATCAGGACTCAGCTTTTTAGGTTTAGGCATTCAACAACCTGATGCCAGCTGGGGTAATATGCTTAAAGAAGCGCAAGAATTTACAAATATACTATACAGACCATGGCTTTTAACCCCGGGTTTTTTAATTTTTGTATCAGTTTTGGCTTTTAACGTAATAGGTGATACTATAAGAGATATTTTAGATCCGCAAAGTAAAGTAAGATAATACAATATTAAGAGGATTAGGGATATTATGGAAGAAACATTAAGTCATTTAACAAATATTATCAATTTAGATTATATAATAAGAATCACAATTGCTGTAATATTTGGATTTTGTATCGGACTGGAAAGAGAATTAACAAACAAATATGCAGGTTTAAGAACACACATACTGGTATGCCTTGGAGCCTGTGTATTTACACTTATCTCAATATACGGATTTCCTACTTTTGCACCTGGAGATAATGTAATTATCGATCAGGCAACAGGAGTAAGGGATACTTCACGTGTAGCTGCGCAAATTGTTACCGGTATTGGTTTCATAGGTGCAGGTACAGTGCTTAGAAACGGGCCTGTTGTGTTGGGCTTAACAACAGCAGCTACTTTGTGGATTGCTGCAAGTATCGGTATGGCATGCGGTGCAGGCATGTTTGAAATAGCATTTGCTGGAACTGTACTTTCTATCCTTACTCTTATTTCGATTAGAGTATTTGAAAGAAAAGTTCTGCCGACCAGCACAAAAAAATCAAGAAGAATAAAAATAAATTTGACCTGCAATAATGACTCTGCAACTAAAATCTATGAATTCATCATTGATAAATATCCAAATATTTATGAAATGTCTAAAAAACAATTAAAAGCAGATGATAAATGCACTAAAATAACATGCGTAATTGATGTAAACACAAGAAAACCTGTTAAAGATTTATACAAATCATTTGAAAAACTTGAAGGAATCGATTCAATTTCCGTACAGGAATTTAACGAATAACAAGCTTTACATTATAAAACATTTAAGCTAAAATTAAACATAAGAATAATTGTGTATAGGGAGACTATAGAGTTAATGAAATATAATAGAATTTTATTAAAAATCAGCGGAGAAGCATTATTGGGAGATCAACAGTTTGGCATAGACCAAACACCTGTAAAAATGATTTCTGAAGAAATAAAAAAAGCCTGTGAATTAGGTGCCGAAGTTGCAGTTGTAGTCGGTGGCGGAAATATATTCCGAGGCATGAAAAATAGCGCAAAGTTAGGTATGGATCAAGCTTCAGGTGATTACGTAGGGATGCTTGCTACAGTGATGAATGCTATCGCATTGCAAAGCGCCTTAACTCAGATAGGCGTTCAATGTAGAGTACAATCTGCAATCACAATGAATCAAATCGCAGAACCATACATTAGACACAGAGCAATCAGACACCTCGAAAAAGGACGAGTAGTAATCTTTGCAGCTGGTACCGGAAACCCGTTTTTTACAACAGATACAGCCGCAGCTCTTAGAGCCTCTGAAATCAATGCTCAAGCTATGTTAATGGCTAAAAATGGCGTTGATGGTGTTTACACTGATGACCCAAAAACTAATCCGGAAGCAAAAAAATTAGAAAAAATTACGTATGATGATATTATCAAAAATGGCCTAAAAGTAATGGATACTTCAGCCTGTGCATTATGTAAACAAAATAACATACCAATTGTTGTTTTCGATTTTAAAAAAGAAGACGGCATAAAAGACATTCTTAAAGGCAAAGAAATTGGTACTTATATAAATTAGTTAATATATGAAAGAGGTAAAAAATGACAGAATCTTTAGATGAATTATTTTTATTCGGTGAAGAAAAAATGGAAAAAGCTATTGCCCAGTTGCAAAAAGAATTTGGAACAATTCGTTCCGGTCGAGCTAATCCAGGAATTCTAGATAAAGTTGTTGTTGAATATTACGGAGCTCCAACTCCATTAAGACAAATGTCACAGGTTTCAGTTCAAGATGGAACAACTCTTGTTATAACACCTTATGACAAAACAATAATGAAAGAAATTGAAAAAGCAATTATTAAAGCTGAAATCGGAATCACACCAAACAGCGACGGCACTTGTATCAGATTAACATTCCCGCCTCTAACAGAAGACAGAAGAAAAGAAATTGCTAAAGATGTAAAAAAATTAGGCGAAGAAGCTAAAGTTGCAGTTAGAAATATTCGTCGTGATATGACAGATAATTTGAAAAAAATCGAAAAAAATGAAAATCTTCCAGAAGATATGGTTAAAGATAATCAGGACAAAATTCAAAAACTAACTGATAAATATACCGGAAATATTGATAATGCAGTTGCAGCAAAAGAAAAAGAGGTTATGACAGTATAATGATTGATTTGGGCTTGAATAAAAATGCTACAAGAATGCTAACCGGATTTATAATGGGTACCATTGTACTATCCTGCATTATATGGGGTGATTTAGCACTATTATGTATGCTTGGAGTTATGCTTTTTGCCGGCTCGCGAGAATACGTAAAAATGCTTAATCATAAAGGTTTTTATCCAAGCCTTAAAGTCATTTATTTCACAGAAGCAATTCTTGCTGCGGTAGTATATTTCAAAAGATTTGATTTAGTCGCTATAACTTTAACAATTTGTGCAATGGGCTCATTTATGTGGGTGCTTTTTAAAGGTAGACAGCCATATATTGCCAATGTTGCAACAACTTTACTTGGAATGGTTTATTGCGGATGGTTCCCACTTCACTTAATCTTTTTAAGAGATTTGTCATGCGATAAATATGACAGTGGACTTGGTTTTGTTGTTCTAATGTTTATTTCCATATTATTAACAGATATCGGCTGTTATTATATTGGCTCAAAATTCGGTAAACACAAACTTGCTCCGGTAATCAGCCCTAATAAAACAATTGAAGGTTCCATTGGCGGTGCTTTTTTTGCGATAATAGGAGCTATGGTCATTGGTTTATACTTAGGCGTACAATGGTATATCGCACTTCTGGCAGGATTAATTTGTACAACATTTGCACAAATCGGAGATTTATCTGAATCTTTAATAAAAAGAGATGCCGGAGTTAAAGATTCCGGTTCTAGTTTGCCTGGTCATGGCGGTTTTCTGGACAGAACAGATAGTTTTATACTTACAATTCCTATAATGTATTATTTTTGTAAATGTTTCATATTTCAAACTGAATGGATGGGAACATTTGCAAACTACCTGAAAGGGTTATTCTAATGAAATCTGTCGCTGAAATATTTGGGATTGATACAGAAACCCCTGATTTATATAAAAAGGCGCTGACTCATCCATCTTTCACTAAAGAAAAAGATTTACCTTATGAAAATTGTTATGAGCGATTAGAATTTTTAGGTGATGCAGTTCTAAAATTAACAATCTCTGATGTTTTATTCAAAACATATCCAGAAGCTCAAGAAGGTGAACTTTCAAAAATCAGAAGCATAATTGTCTCAGATAACACATTAGCTGATATTGTTAAACATAACGGTCTGCAAGAACTTATAATAATGAGTCGTCACGAAGAAAAATTAGGCTGCAGAAATCTTAATTCTATATGTGCCTGTGCTTTCGAAGCCATTCTCGGTGCTTACTATTTAGATGGTAAATTTAATGAAATAATTAACTATATTCAAAAAACATTTAAACCTTACATAGAAGATGTTCAAAAACACTTCGAAAAATTCAATGCTAAAGCAATTTTACAAGAATATACACAAGGTAAAACAAAAAACACACCTGTATACACAGTTATAAATGAATCTGGTCCCGAACACAAAAAAACATTTGAAATTCAGGTAAAATATAACGATGAAATCCTTGCTATAGAAAAAGGAAGCACAAAAAAAGAAGCCGAACAAAAATGTGCATATTCGGCCTGTAAAAAATTAGGAATAATATAAATGTCAAATATAATAGTTTCACCATCAATATTATCTGCAGATTTTGCTAACCTTGAACGTGACATAAAAAAAGTTGAAAATAATGGAGCAGACTGGATTCATGTTGATGTTATGGATGGACATTTCGTTCCAAACATTACAATAGGAATTCCAGTAGTAAAAGCTATTAAAGCAATTACAAATATTCCACTGGATGTACATTTAATGATAGAAAATCCACAAAAATATATTGAAGATTTTGCAAAAGCAGGAGCTGATATAATAACATTTCACTATGAAGCAGTACAAAAATATGACGTAAGAAATATAATAAACCTTATCAAATCTTTTGGAATAAAAGCAGGTCTATCGATAAAACCAAAGACTTCACCGGAAGAAGTTTTTGAATTTTTACAAGAACTTGATTTACTGCTGGTTATGACTGTGGAACCAGGATTTGGTGGTCAAAAATTTATGCAGGATTGTGCCGAAAAAATAAAAATAATAAAAACACATTCAAAACATGAGTTAATAATTCAGGTTGACGGCGGCATAAACGAAACGACTGGCAAACTTTGCATCAAATATGGTGCAAACTCTCTTGTTGCAGGCAGCTATATATATAAGGCGAATAATATAGAAAAGGCAATTTCTTTATTAAAGGAAACTACGCAGGATTGATATTTTCACCTTTTCTAATTTTTCTTTTCAATATCTCATCGATATTAGTAGACATTTTAGCTGTTTCATCAGTACCATCATTTTGTGAAACTTTAACTTCTTTTTCGGATTCAGACTTTGTATTATTCGGAGTTTGCGAATCTGTATTGTATGAATTTTGCAAAACAGAAGCTTTTACTCCAGTTACATTGGAAACTTCATTCTGATATCCTGATGCTGATGATAAATTATCAGAATTAGAAGCTAAAGCTTTCATTTGAACATCTGCAACCGAGTTAGAATTTGTAACAGCATCCTCTCCAATACCAACTGCCAGCTTACCCGCAATATAATCAAAAATACGTAAGAATTCTTTTCCTTTTATTGAAGTAAGCAAATCATTACCAATACCCACCGTTGCATCACCATAATCCCTTGCATTAAAAATTGTAGTTGACTGAGAATTTATCAAAGAATTAAATTGATTCAAATCTCCAATAGCTGCACTAATAGAAGCTTGCCCAACTATACCGTATTGTTCAAGCTGTGACTGCAGTTTATTTATTTTACCTAAAGAATTAGTATTATTATCATCTTTATTTAGACTATTAACTTCATTTTTTAAATCTTTTTGAGTAGCCTCTGCTTTTGCAAGCAATTCTACCATATAATTTTCTAAGCTTTCAATTTCATTAATTGATTGAGCTTCGACTCCTGAAATCAAAGCACCTGCAGCTAACACCTCTTCTGAACTTAGATTACTATACTGCGTAAAAACTATTGCCTGATTTCTTAAACTTACTCCGTCATTTTGTAAATCTTCACGCTTTTGCTGAGCTACAGTTTTATCTTCAACGTTTTCTCCGGACATAGACTCTACATTTGCCGTATCTACAACAGATTCTGAATTTTGAGATGTCAAATCAATCGGAATAGAAATATCAGCACTTTCAGAACCTGAAACCGACAAAGGGGAAGTTGAAGCCATTTCATAAGTAACATCATCATCTGTGTCTAAGGAATTTTTAATTTCCCTAGCCCACTCCAAATACTGAGCAGGTACATCAACACCTTGCTGCTCGTATTTTATAATATCTTTTGCTGTAAGCATCCTCCAATCTATCTGCTGAGGAGATATGGCCTCTATTCTTGCGACATCCATAGATACACCTTTAGTTTTATATAAAAGTATTACGTCATATATCAAACTAAACTTTAAAGCTTTACATAAAAATTAACAAATGTTAAAATATTCCTCTAATTAAGGGATAATATTTTAACATGAGAGGTATATTATAATAATAAAACAGAAAAAGAGGATAAATACCTATGAACTACGAAGAACTAATGGCAAAAGCAATAGAAGTTTCAAAAAATGCATATGCACCATATTCAAAATTTCCTGTGGGGGCCTGTGTACTTACAGACAGCGGGAATACGTACTGTGGTTGTAATTTTGAAAACGGAAGCTTCGGAATGACAATATGTGCAGAAAGAAATGCCATTGGCTCAGCAATTGCTAACGGAGAAACAAAAATCAAAGCTGTTGCTATTTATTCTCCAAAACAAGACAATTGCACACCTTGTGGAGCCTGCAGACAAGTATTACATGAATTTTGTAATAAGGATGAAGATTTAGATGTAATTGTACAAATCAACAATGAATTAAAAATTTACACCCTTGCATATCTATTACCGGAAAGCTTTTCTTTATAAATGTATATTTTTGAACTAATAGCTCAGGCTTTTAAAAGAAAAAAAGAATTTAACAATTACAATCCTATACTACCTTCAGAGAATTATGTAGAAGAAGATTCAGATAACTGTAATCACTTATTTATGCCTCTAGATAGTTCCAATACAGTGTTTGCCTGTAAGCTCTGCGGGTTAGTTGTCCCCAAAGAAAAATTAAAAAATAAGAATATTT
>ERZ780223.817-NODE-817-length-33412-cov-5.614684_pt1 | contig 33412 bp, 30 predicted proteins | sample MGYA00511016_ERZ780223 | MGnify/ENA primary metagenome ERZ780223 (study PRJEB29588, sample SAMEA2159032) | human gut metagenome | biome: human gut; feature: human-associated habitat; material: faeces | place: Denmark | collected 2008/2010 ... | reverse complement strand
ATCTGTAGAGAAATCATTATAATTTGATACTTCAATATGCATTGATTGGTATAAATGTAATATGACGAAAATTTCAACCATTAATCTAATTGATTCATCCAAGCTTATAGTTATAAAGTCATCATCAATATATAATGACGATTCATACTTTGAGAGAAGATAATTTAAAAATTGTAATATAATTTCTAAAATATAATCTTTTCGCATACATCGAATACAAATATCTTCCGGAATTAAATATTTAATTTCATCTAAATAGTTTGTAATAATAGAATATGGATAATCCTGGTGACTTCTTAACACTTTATAAAATCGATATATTGGGCTCGTAACGTAAGAAGTTTTAAAAAAAGAGTTATAGTTTGGAGAACTAATAGTATTAATTATAGTTTTTAAAGCTTGAATTATGAATTTTTTAAAAATATATGTAAAAGATGATTCAAAGTCGATGAAATCATGAAAAAAGGAATAAATGTAGTGGATATTATTTAATGTTTTAGTTCGAGCGATACTCTCGTTTATCGGTGGATTCATAATGAATTTACCGATAATAATAATGCTTTTATCTTTTGAGGGATAGTTAAATAATCTTTTGATGTCGTCTTTTATTAAACATTTTGAATAGGAGGTATGATATGGCAATTTGTCATGGCTTTGAATGTTTTCAAAAAATAATATGAAGTCAATATCATTGTAAAAGTTTATATTGTATTGGTCATCAAGACTCATTTCATGCATGTTTAATAGATGAGTGTACATGGTACCAACTCTTACAGGTTTTGTATCATAATAAGAAGGAACTTCAATATCTTTTAAGACATATTGGCATAAAGAAATTTCATCGTCATTTATTGGCTTTCCAATGAAATTTTTAATTTGTACTTTTTTAAATTCATAAATATCTTTTCTTGTTACACGAATATATTCCATTGGTTCTTTTGGATTAGATTGATCAACTACATAATACATAACTTCACCTTTTTATTTCTTTAAATAATATACATTGAATGCATAAAAAACGCAATAAAATGTTAAAAATGGGGTAATATAAATTAAATTAACAAGAAAATACTTATTCTATCGCTATTTATGAGCGATTTTTTTATTATATAGATGTCTTGAAACGATACGTTTCTTGATAAAGTATGCGCGCTACTTTGTTTGATTTAAATAAGTTTAATGGAGAGGTTAGGAACTAAATATGTCAGCAATAGTAGCAAAAAAAGAGATTACATTAAGAATGGTACACAATAAGGTGTCTACAGCCTTCACAAAGGCATTTTTAGAATCAGATTATGTCAACCAAATGGTTGACTGCATATATGATGAAGTTGAAGCATTGAAACTTGCATCGATTTCATTGAATTATATATACAGACATTTGGAATATAAAAAATATAAAAATAGATATCATCAAGTTCACTTGATGACTAAGCCTAGTGATAAAAATACGCCTATTATTTTGGCTATGAATGATTCAGTATTTGATTTTCGTGCACATACTTCTTTAAAGAGATGTGCGAAATATGATACAAAAGATCACAAACACGAGGGTTTAAATGTATACAAATGGATTCAAGATGGAACATTGGAAATGGCAGATACAAAATTGTCGTATTCGAAGGCATCTTCTAAAGATGTGCTTAAATTAATTAAGGAAACAATTAGATTTTGGGATGTGTTATTTTATCGACTTGATCAAATTGTTAAATCAAATGAAATGAACTTGGGTGTAATAGACATCCAAGAGGTACTAAAAAGAAATATTGGCGAACTTTATGGATCAGATGCTGAAAAAAATATTCTATACAGGAAAAGCTATTTGGTACGTCATTATGACTATACTTGGCCAAATGATCCATATGATAAATATAAACAGGTAAAAGATGTTCTTCTTGCTTTAGAAAATGAAGTTCGTTCAAGACGAAAAGAAGATAGAGAAGAGCGTTAAATATGAGTTAAGCTTCCTTTAAAACAGGAAGCTTTATTGATGGCGAATCATATATGTATTCTTAGTTGAAAATTTAGTTAAATATAAGTGTAAAGAAAGGAACATAAAATATGAGAAATTTAACAATTACGGAAGCAACGCCAAGAGGCACAAATACAAAAACGGTATATTCATCCTTTGTGATGGATGACTTTTCCATTTTGATTGATCGTACAATTGATGCGGATTTAGCTTCTGAAGTGATTTTGAACTTAAGATATTTAAATACTATTGATCATAAACGTGAGATAACGATTTATATCAATTCACCAGGAGGTAGTGTTACAGATGGCATGGCTATCTATGATTATACAAGGCTTATTTCAAATCCCGTTTGTACGATTGGAATTGGGTTATGTGCAAGTATGGCTGCTTTCTTACTTTCAACATTAAGCAACAAAAGATATGTCACAAAAAATTGCGTATTACTATATCATCAACCATTGATTAATCATATTGGTGGGCAAACATCTGATATTGATATTGTCGCAAAAAGAATGGTGATTATGAGAGAAAAGATAAATAAAATGATTGTTGAAAAGTCAAATAATTTCACATATGAACAAGCTTGCCAAATGTTTGATCGAGATTGTTGGATGAGTGCTCAAGAAGCTTTAAATTATGGGTTAATTGATGGAATTATGGATGAAGAAAGGAGAAATAATTATGTGTATAAATAGAGTGTTCGCTGAATCACATGAAATGGGAGAATTAACATTGAAAGGCTTTAGTTATATAAAAGATACGCTTCCAGATGATTTTGAGGTCTGCTTGATTATTGAAAAGAATGGTCATCTAAGTGCTGGTTGTTGGGATACAGGATTAAGGAGTACTGATGATGGAAAAATACCTGGCTGCTTCAGACAAAGCAGAGGTGGCTTTATAGGATTAGATGATGTGTTGGCATTTTTGCCTATTGAGAAAGCTGAGATAAATATAAAATCATGGGTGAATTCAAAATAACATCTAATATCTTTTATGATAGTTTTATTATGGTATTTGAAAAGAATACAGATTACTATTCAATAATGGATATAGAGTTGCTGAAATAATTGTAGCTAGAGGAATTGTTTTAAAACTTAATTTTTAATACAGGAAAAAAATAAATGAAAGAGGATTGAATTAGATGAAATATTTTATTAGTGACCTACATTTGTTTCATGAAAATGCAATTAAATATGATCATCGTCCATTTGATTCTATACAGGAAATGCATGAGGTAATCATGAAAAACTGGAATGATCGTGTGACGAATGGCGATATTGTATATATTTTAGGTGATATTAGTTTGCGTGGGAAAAATGAAGATTTGATTGCCTTTGTGGCATGCTTAAAAGGAAGAAAGGTCTTAGTTAAAGGTAATCATGATGATCTATCTGATTATAGATATCAGCAGTTATTTACTGAAATCTGCGATTATAAAGAAATCCAAGACTCAGTTGTAAAAGAAAAGTATGGACTGATATTATCTCATTATCCGATTTTTTCATGGAACAATATGGGACGTGGAAAAATTCTGCTCTATGGGCATACACATGAAAGTGAAGAAGACAAGTTTTATCAAAGTTGTCTTAGACAGATGCAAGAAAATGATTGTAGACATGCATGTGACGGAAAAATACGGGCATGTAATGTTGGATGTATGTTTTCTTATATGAACTATACACCGCGTACTTTAGAAGAAATTCTTGTAGGAGTAGAAGTGAAAGAATAAGACAATAATGTACAAAAATATCAAATTATAACACGAGGATGGAAAACACAATCCAGTTTAAAAAAAAGCACGTGTTAGGAAAGAATTTTAGAAACGGAGCGGAGGATTGACATGGCTACTTATGTTGTTTCGGATATTCTGGAGAATATGAACTGTTTATCAGATTGTTGGATGAGTGCTCAAGAAGCCTTAAATTATGGCTTGATTGATGGAATCATGCATAAAGAAAGTGAGATGTCAGATTATGAGTAAAAAAGTGAATGGAGAATATATTTTTAGTGAGGATTGTAAATTTTCATTAGAGGATAAAAAAACAGGGTTAAACAATAATTATTTATATATTGGAGCTCCTGGGACAGGAAAGACGCGTTCTGAATTCTATAATATCCTTCATCAATTGGATCGCAATCATGTGATTGTGGATGTGAAGGGTTCTATGGCAAGTTTAATGCCTTTATTAGAACAAAACGATTATCATATTTATTATTTAAATCTAATGGATCTGCATCGTTCGATGTACTATAATCCATTAGCCTATATTCGAAAAAGATATTCCCAAACAGACCTTATGGCTCTTGCAAGAACTATATTTGGTCAAGATTATATGAGTAATGATCCTTTTTGGGAAGAATCGGCAATATCACTTTTGCATGCAGCCCTAACATATACGTATGAAAAGAATTATGATGAAGGCAATGGTTCTTTAAAGGAAGCCTTCGATATTATATATACATTACGATATGATTGTGATGGGGAAATTGATTATGAAGATTTGCGAAATAAATTAGATGAATTGATTTATGAAGGTTCAAATGTTTATTCTAGTGAACTCTTTAGAAGAGAAGCAATCTGTCCTTCAAAGACTTTGGCATGCATTTTAAAAACATTGCGATCAAATACATCAGCCTTACAAAATTCAGATGTACTACATACAATTTGCGATGGACCTGATGCATTAACGATTGATTTCAAGAAGTTTGTTCATGAAAAATCAGCCATCTTTATTCAACTCAATGATGCAGATACTTCATTACATCCAATTGCGAGTGTGTTTTTATCACAATTGTTTCAATTCTTATTTTCTGAGGCAAATAAACAAAAGGATTTAAGACTACCCATACCAGTTCAGTTTCATTTAGATGATATGGCAAATTATGCGATTAATGATTTTGCGAGTATTATCGCAACTGCAAGAAGTCGTGGTATAGGTATTACAGGTTGTATTCAATCAAAAAATCAATTGGCATCTGTATATAAAGGCAACGCGATCAATATTCAAGATTGTTTTGACACAACGATTTATATGGGAACCAATTCGTATGATTCAGCACTAGATATTGCACACAGATCTGGCTTTACATTAGATTATGTGAATGAACTACCAGTTGGAGATATTATTTTAATACGAAGAGGAAGAACTGCAGAACATATAAAATTATTGGATTATAGTAAAACAGGAAAATACTTTATATATAATCATAATAGGTATTTGATCCCCAAAAATAGACTTAGAATTCATGATGATTTAAGACACATGCAACTATAATAAAAAAGCATCTCTAGGGATGCTTTTTGTTTTGATATTATTTATTTACGGCTTTTTTTAATGCTTTGGCAATTTTGAACTTAACAGATTTGCTAGCTTCAATTTGAATCTTTTCTTTCGTTAGAGGATTAATTCCTTCTCTAGCTTTTCTTTCTGTGATTTCAAATTTTCCAAATCCTGCTAGATCTACTGTTTTTCCTGCACTTAAACCTTCAAAGATTTGTGTAAGTGCCAAGTCTACAACTTCAGTGATGTCCTTTTTAGTTAAGTGAGAATCTTCGGCAATGTTAGAAATGATGTCCTTTTTAGTTAATTTTTCCATGTTTATAAGTCTCCTTTACATCCCTATAATACGCCTTTTTTCACCATTAGCCAACCCATTAGATGGATTGGTTGGACAAATTTGTTGTTTTTAATTAAATCGTTGATTTCATCTTCTGTATATTCTTTGACTTCTAAAAATTCAGTTGAATCTAGATGTTGATTTGATACTTTTTCACAATTGTCGGCATAATATAAAAATGCATAATTATCCGCTATTGTCGGATTGCTAGGAATCGTATATATATGTTTCCAATCATTAGATACATATCCTGTTTCTTCTTCAAGTTCACGTTTAGCTGCAAGTAACGCACTTTCATGTTCACTTCCTTCAATGCCACCAGCACAAAATTCAGTGGTTACTTTTTTTAGACCATGTCTGAATTGTTTGACGGTTATATATTTATCATCTTTTGTTTTTGCGATAATCACAACGAAGTTTCTTCTTGAATAGTTATAGAAAGGGGAGAATTCCTTTCCGTCTGGAAGAATAAATGATTCTTTACGAAAGTCGATCCATTCATCTTGTACAATATGTTCTGTTTTATTTAATTTCCAATTTAAATCCATTTTTATCACCCAGAACATTATAATCCATTTAAAAAAAATAGTGCAACCAAAGTTACACTATTCATTGACTATGCTTGTTGTGCAATACCAACGTATCTTGAACTTAATGCAGTAGCTAAAGCCATATTTGAAACAACAGCTACGATGACTTCAGGAATCATATTTGTTCCAATGACACCAGCCATAACACCGTTTAGTGCAGCTTGGCTAATACCTAAAGCTTGTGAGTATTGAGGACCGAATAAGATAACGATCAATCCTAATACCATGATTGTGTGGCATACTGTCGCAACAGCGGCTGCAATACCTGCAGCGACTGGCGTATTCTTTGCGTATTTTTTCGCAAATTTAAATACATAACCAGCAATCACACCTAATAAAATACGTGGTACTAAAGCTATAACTAAACTAAAGAAGTTACCAGAAATTCCACCAACTGTGATAAATGGAGAGAAGACAAAGCTTGTGATTCCAGGTGTCATTGTAGCTCCAATTACAGAAGTACAACCAAATACGAATCCTAAGAAAGCACCGGCTTCTGGTCCCATTGTACTAGCCAAAATAATTACAGGCACGTGCATCAATGTAACACTTAATGCGTTGATACGTAAGTATCCAATTGGTGTTAGATACATGATGATTTCGATGGCTAAAAATAAAGCCAACACGCACATCTGGCGTACTGATAGTTTTGATTTGTTCATATTTCCTCCTACTTTCGTTTCTTTAAAAGAATACGATGTAACTAATCAAATTGATGCCTTCATACATAGATTATGGTCATGCGATCCATATCCACAAAAAAAACATCTCTAATAGTTTACAATAAAAAAAAACAGGAATCAAGTCCCTGTTTTAGTTCCCAATGTTGAATGAAGAAGAGGAATTATAATCATTGTTCTATATCAAAATATGTTTGATACATGATAAAATATTTAATATACCATCAATAGATGAAAATGATTACAACACTAAAAAAATTAAAATCATAAAATTAATAATTTCGATTCTTTCTGATGAATAAAAAACTGGAAGGACGTATCCCTCCAGGCTGAGCGCCACAGTGCACTCCTTCGTCACCTTCAATATACCACAGTTTCTAAAAAAAACAACTAAGCAAATTACAGATTCTATAGTATGAAAAACGGGTGTCGACTTTTATAAAAGAATCTATTTACCTTTACATAAGGTAAATAGATTCAGATTAGAATATAATCTAAACAGTCTAGTTCTTTTTGGTTTTATGTTTTAGTTCCAGAAGTCAAATGGACTAGAGGAGTCATCGTCTTCATTATTGTTGTACTGTGAATAATAAGAAGATTGAGTCGATGATTTACTTACATCTTTTCCTTGAAGCATTGTGTTGATTGAATCTTTGACATCGCTGATCGCAATCGCATAGCCCATACCTTCTACATCTGTATCACTTAATTTGGCAGAGTTGATGCCTATCAATTCACCACTCATATTTAATAAGGCACCACCTGAGTTTCCTGGATTGATTGCAGCATCGGTTTGAATATAAGACTGCGATTTATCTGTATCTGAACTTGTAGAAACACTACGATTTGTCGCCGATACAATACCTGTTGTAACACTTTGACCATAACCTAACGCATTACCAATCGCAACGACTTGTTCACCGACTTGTAGTTTGTCACTATCTCCAATTGTCGCAATCGCAATTTGTTTTAAAGTATCTTCACTTAAATCACTTGTTTTAATGGAAATTACAGCTAAGTCATGATCTTCATCTACACCTTTTACAGTGGCTTTTACATTTGTATTATCCGCTAATGTACAAGTCAAGGTCTTGGCATTTTTAATAACATGATAGTTTGTCAAAATATCAATTTCACCATTCTGTTTATTGATAATGACACCACTACCAACACTTGTACTTTCTTGTTGGGTAAATGGATTGCTTCTTGAGTTATTTCCATACATACTGAAATAATTTTGTACATCCGATACGGAAACATTGGTAATCGATACAATACTAGGCATACAATTTTGTGCGACTTTACTTACATTTGAAGTTGATGAACTTGAAGTATTGACTACATTTGTACTTTGCACCGTTGTATTTTCTTTATTGTAGTTATTCACTACATAATTGACTCCTTGAAAACTTCCGGCCGCAACCACACCAAATGTAGCGGCACTTAAAATTAATTTTGATCCTTTTTTGAATAAATTATAGTTAGAATTTGGAATTCTTGGCATTTCTTGTTTCATGTCCTTATACCTCCTTGTTTACAATACAAGGATATAATAACAAGCTTAAAACAAGTTTAAATTATTCCATATTTGTATAACCCATTAAATACGCATCCACTTCTTTAGCACACTCTTTACCTTCATGGATTGCCCAAACAACTAAGGATTGACCTCTATGGCAATCACCAGCTGTAAAGTATTTGTCTTTGACTTGATAAGAATTTGGTTGTGTCACAATCGTATTTCTTTGTGTTGTTTCCAATTTAAAACTCTTCTTTAAATCATCTTCAACACCAATAAAACCAGCCGCAATCAATAATAAATCGCAATCCAAGATTTGTTCTGTACCTTTCACTTCTTCAAGCTTTCCATTGTTGAAGTGTACTTTGACCGTTTTGATCTGTTTTAGATTTTTCTTGTCATCTAAGATACATTCTTTAATCGTTGTTTCATAAATACGAGGATCCTTTTTAAAGACAGCTATTGCTTCTTCTTGACCGTAATCTGTTTTACAGATCTTTGGCCATTCGGGCCATGGATTACTTTCCAATCTTTCATCCGGTGCTTTAGGCATCATTTCAATTTGAACTACACTTGCACACCCCTGACGAATACTTGTTCCAACACAATCATTTCCCGTATCACCACCACCAACAATCACAACATGTTTATATTTGGCAGAGATTTCTTCGGTATTATCCAACAAATGTTTTGTGGCTTTTGTAAGATAATCTACCGCAAAATAAATGCCTGTACAATCATGATTTTTTACGTTTAAATCTCGTGCTTTTTTGGATCCAGTCGCAAAGACAATCGCATCAAATTCTTTTTCCAATTCTTTTTTTGTGATGTCTTTTCCAACATTGACATTGGTTTTAAAAACGATTCCTTCTTCGGCAAGTATGTCTAATCTTCTTTGAATCACTTTCTTTTCCAGTTTCATATTCGGAATACCATACATCAATAAACCACCAATACGATCTTCTTTTTCAAAGACCGTAACAGCATGTCCTCTACGATTCAAATCATGAGCCAAAGCTAAACCTGCAGGTCCTGAACCAATGATGGCTACTTTTTTATCGGAGCGAACACTAGGAATAAAAGCTTTCATCCAATTGTTACTATAGGCTGTTTCAATCGTATACAATTCATTTTCTTTAATTGTGACTGGATCTTGATCTAAACCATTTAAACATGCCTTCTCACAAAGAGCAGGGCATACACGACCTGTAAATTCAGGAAATGGATTGGTCTTTAATAATCTTGATAAAGCACGTTTATCATTACCATTATAGATTTCATCATTCCATTCAGGAATCAAGTTGTGTAAAGGACAGCCTGTCACCATATTTTTTAATTTGATAGCGGATTGACAAAAGGGAACGCCACAATTCATGCAGCGTGCACCTTGTTTGCGCCTTGTTTCTTCATCTAAAAAAGGATGAAATTCATTAAAATTTGTGATTCGACTAAGTGGCTCAATCGCTTCATTTTCTTGTCGTTTGTAATCTAAAAATCCTGTTGGTTTTCCCATAATCCTTCATCCTTTCTTATGCATGTACTTGTTCAAAAGCCATAAGACTGGCTTCGTCTTCGTGATAGCCTTTTGATTTTAATTCTTGAATCAAAGTCGTAATTTTTTCATAATCCTTAGGAACGATCTTTTTAAAGTTTGATAATTCTTCATCTAGATTTGAAAGAATCTTTTTAGCTACATCTGAATCTGTATATGTATAATGCTTGTTTAAAAGCTCTTCTAATACTTCTTTATCCGCTTTTCCAGTTACTTCATATGTATTGACTAACTGTTTATTTAAACGCATATATAGATCATGATTCGGATCGTATACATATGCAACACCACCAGACATACCGGCAGCTAAGTTTTTACCAGTTTGACCCAAAATGACAACAGCACCACCTGTCATATATTCAAGTCCATGATCTCCAACTCCTTCAACAACCGCACTTGCACCAGAATTACGAACCGCAAAACGCTCACCAGCCATACCACGAATATAGGCTTCACCACTTGTAGCCCCATATAAGGCAACATTTCCAATAATGACATTTTCATTTGGCTTAAATTGAGCTTCCTTTTTAGGCTGAATAATCAATTTACCACCAGACAAACCCTTACCAAAGTAGTCATTGGCATCACCATGAACATCTAAAGTGATTCCTTTTTGTGCAAAGGCACCAAAAGATTGTCCAGCTCCACCATTACAATGGACTGTATATGTATCATCTTCTAATGTGTTATTAAATTGTTTAGTGACGGCATTGGATAAAATAGTTCCTACGGTACGATCCGTACTTGAAATTGAGATTGTTTCAGCATGAGGCTTTTTCTCATTGAAATAAGGTTCAAACTTAGGAAGTAATGTTTTCATATCCACCGTTTTTTCAAGTTCAAAGTTATATGTATCTTTAGGTTCATAATGAATGTTGTATGGAGTCATTAAAATGTTTGAATAATCCATATTCGCATCTTCATCAACCTCAAGATTATCTGTATGACCAACCATTTCATCAATTGTGTGATAGCCAAGGTCAGCCATAATTTCTCTTAATTCACGGGCAATAAACAACATGAAGTTCATGACATATTCTGGTTTTCCTTTAAAACGCTTTCTTAATTTTTGGTTTTGTGTTGCCACACCGAATGGACAAGTATCTAGATTACATACACGCATCATCATACATCCCATTGTAACAAGTGGGGCAGTCGCAAAGCCAAATTCTTCCGCTCCAAGTAAGCAGGCGATGGCTACATCTTTTCCGGTCATTAATTTTCCGTCAGTTTCAATTAAAACACGACTTCTTAATCCGTTTTCCACTAAGTTTTGATGGGCTTGTGCTAAACCTAATTCCCAAGGAAGACCGGCATGGTGAATACTACTTTGTGCAGCAGCCCCTGTACCTCCATCATAACCAGAAATTAAGACGACGGTTGCACCGGCTTTGGCAACACCTGAGGCAATCGTACCAACGCCTGCTTCACTAACGAGCTTGACGCTGATTCGAGCTTGTGGGTTGGCATTCTTTAAGTCGTAGATCAATTGAGCTAAGTCTTCAATGGAATAGATGTCGTGGTGAGGAGGAGGGGAAATCAAAGATACGCCTGGCGTTGAATAACGAGTTTTCGCAATCCATGGATAGACTTTCTTTCCTGGCAAGTGTCCACCTTCACCTGGTTTTGCGCCTTGTGCCATTTTGATTTGAATCTCTTTAGCACTCACTAAATATTCTTCGGTGACGCCAAAACGTCCACTTGCCACTTGTTTAATAGCGGAGTTCTTTTCTGTACCTAAACGTTCTGGTTTTTCACCACCTTCACCCGAATTGGATTTACCACCCAAACGGTTCATCGCAATCGCCATGCAAGTATGTGCTTCTTCAGAGATAGAGCCATAACTCATAGCACCAGTTTTAAAGCGTTTTACGATTTCATATTCACTCTCTACTTCCGATAATGGAATTGAATTTCTTGTCTTTTTAAAGTGCAATTGACTTCTCAAATGGTGCTTTTGATTGTTTGAATTTAATTCGTTGGAATATTCCTTAAACAAATCATAATCGTTGGTTTGTGTAGCTCTTTGAAGTTTCACAATTGTTTCTGGAGAATATAAGTGATCTTCTTTTCCATCTCCCTTTCTTAGTTTATGGAATCCAATGGAATCTAGACTTGTATCGGTTGTAAGTCCTAATGGATCATAAGCACGATCATGATGGTAGATCAAATCTTTTTCGATATCTTCTAAAGTGATACCTTCCACTTCACTAATGGTATTTGTGAAATAGGTATCGATGACTTCTTTTGAGATACCTATGGCTTCAAAGATTTGGGCTCCTTGATACGATTGAAGCGTTGAAATACCCATTTTAGCTGCAATCTTAACAATACCTTTTAAAATGGCTTCGTTATAATCATCAATCGCAATGTTGACTTCTTTATCTAACATATTTAATTGAATCATTTCTTCAATGCATTCATGTGCCAAATATGGATAGATGGCGGTTGCACCATAACCTAAAAGTGTAGCGAATTGATGGACATCTCTTGGTTCACCACTTTCTACAATGATTGATACATCCGTTTTCTTTTTGGTTTTCACTAAGTGTTGTTCTAAGGCAGATACAGCTAAAAGACTAGGAATAGCCATATGACCTTCGTCTACACCTTTATCAGAAAGAATCAAGATATTTGCACCATGTCTATAGGCTTTGTCACATTCAATAAATAAGTTGTCTAAAGCTTCTTTTAATGAAGTTGAGCGATAGAACAATAGGGAAATGGTTTCATTTTTAAATCCTGTCTGATTTAATTGACGAATCTTATCCATATCACGTGATGTTAAGATTGGATTATTAACCTCTAAGACTGTACAGTTGTCGGATTTGTCTTTTAATAAGTTTCCGTCACTTCCAATATAGATGGTTGTATCTGTAACGACTTCTTCACGTAAAGAATCAATAGGTGGATTGGTTACTTGGGCGAAGAGTTGTTTAAAATAATGGAATAAACTTAAATGATTTTTGGAATAAATTGCCAAAGGGATATCGGTACCCATCGCACTTGTTGGTTCAAGTTTGACGCGGGCCATTGGTAAAATAATGTCTTTTACATCTTCATAGGTATATCCGAAGATCTTATAAAGAATATCTCTTTCATGTTGAGAGTGGATGTGGGTTTTCTTATCGGGAGCTGGTAAGTCTTTAAGATGTAATAGATAGGTATCTAGCCATTCTCCATATGGATTTGAAGAGGCATATTCTTTCTTTAAATCATAATCTTCAATCAATTCTTTTTTCTTTGTATCTACGAGCAGCATTTTGCCTGGTTCAAGTCTTGATTTTTTAATGATCTTTGTTTCATCTAAATCTAAGACACCGACTTCACTTGATAAAATCAACATGTTGTCGCTTGTTAGATAATAACGACTAGGTCTTAGTCCGTTACGATCAAGGACAGCTCCGACTTTTTCGCCATCACTAAATAAAATGGCGGCAGGACCATCCCAAGGTTCCATCATTGTGGCATAGTAGTGGTAGAAATCTTTTTTCTTTTGGTCCATGTCTTGGTGTTTCCATGGTTCTGGAATTAAGATCATAACGGCTTTTTCTAGTGGCATTCCATTCATAACTAAAAACTCAAGGGCATTATCGAGCATGGCAGAATCCGAACCTGAAGTATTGATGATAGGTAAAATCTTACTTGAATTTTCATCTAAAAATTCAGAGTGCATACTTTCTTCACGCGCTAACATCTTATTGACGTTTGCACGAATGGTATTGATTTCACCATTGTGGGCAATAAAACGGTTTGGATGTGCTCTTTGCCAAGATGGTGTGGTATTGGTAGAGAAACGTGAGTGTACGATCGCAATGGCAGATTTATAATTTTTATCTTGTAAATCTAAATAGAATTTTCTTAATTGAGAAACGAGAAACATACCTTTATAAACAATGGTACGACTGCTTAAGCTTGCGATATAGGTTTCTTTACAGCTCTTTTCAAATTCACGACGAATGACATATAAGACTTTGTCAAAATCTACATCACTCGAAATATTTTGAGGTCTTTCAATAAAAGCTTGATAGATATTTGGCATGCAGTCCTTGGCCTTTTGACCTAAGATAGATTCGTTGCAAGGAACTTTTCGCCATGTGATAAATTTGCAGCTTTCTTGTTCTACAAATTTTTCAAACATCTTTTTGTGTTGATTTAATAAAAGTTTATTTCTTGGCAAGAAAAACATACCGATTCCATAGTGTTCTGGTAAATTGATGTTGTCTTTCTTTAATGTCTTTTTAAAAAAATCATCACTAATTTGAAGTAAGATTCCAACACCATCCCCCACTTTACCACTCGCATCTTTACCGGCTCTATGTTCTAATTTTTCTACAATGTGTAATGCCTTATCGACAACGTCATAGCTTTGTTTGCCATCGATTTGGACTACGGTACCAATACCGCAGGCATCATGTTCAATTTCAAAATTCATAGTTTACACAATCCTTCCTATTTTCCGCTGTCTCCATAGTTTGATAAATATCGAGCGCTTGGATCATTGACGTTACATCCTTCCCAGTTCTTATTTGGCATCCAGAAATCTTTGATCATACTCGCTTGGTTTGGATAATACGATTCAAAAATTTCTCGATATAATAGGGATTCCTTTGTGAATGGAGTACAGTATTTGTATTTTTTTACTTTTTCCTTAAATTCTTCGTCTGTGTAATAGCTTTGGGCATATTCTTTGATGTCATCACTTAAAGAGTGTCCTACCGCATCCGAGAAGGCGGCTTTTTCACGCATCAAAATGTCATAAGGAAGAATTTCATCTTTTTCAAATGCATGACGAAGTAGATATTTTCCTTTATGATATGTATTCATTTTCTTTTCAGGATCTATGGACATAACGTATTTGACAAAGTCTAAATCGCCAAAAGGAACACGAGCTTCAATGGAGTTTGTGGAAATACAACGATCAGCTCTTAATACATCATACATGTAAAGTTCATGTACTCGTTTTACACTTTCTTCTTGAAATTCTTCTTTGCTTGGGGCAAAGTCGGTATATTTATAGCCAAACAATTCATCACTGATTTCTCCAGTAAGTAATACGCGAATGTTACTTTGTTCGTGAATAGCTTTACAAATTAAATACATTCCAATGCTGGCGCGAATGGTTGTGATGTCAAAGGTTGCTAAAGTTTTAATGACGGGTTTAATGGCATGTAAAACATCATCTTTATTAATTATAATTTCATGGTGGTTGCTACCAATAAAGTCAGCGACTTCTTTGGCGTATTTTAAATCAATCGCATCTTCTTCCATTCCAATCGCATAGGTTTCGATGGGTTTGTTTAGTAATTTTTGGCTGATGGCACATACTAGACTTGAATCCAATCCACCACTTAATAAGAATCCTAGTGGAGCATCAGCATCTAATCTTTTCTTAACACCTTCCACTAATTTATCGTGGATGTTTGTACAGATGGTTTCAAGATCTGAAGTGATTACTTTATCCACTTTAGTAACATCTAAATAACAAGTGAATTTTCCATCGGCATAATAGAATCCAGGAGGGAAGGGAAAGATTTGTTCAACAATTGAAACAAGATTTTTAGCTTCGGAAGCAAATACGATATTATGGTTTTTATCATAGCCATAAAATAATGGACGGATTCCGATTGGGTCGCGGGCAGCAACAAAGTCATTTTTCTTGGCATCATAAATAATGCATGCGTATTCGGCATCTAGCTTTTTAAACATGTCTAAACCATATTTTTCATAGAGTGGTAAAAGAATTTCACAATCACTTTGCGAAATAAATGTATAGCCATCTTTTTCGAGTTCTTCTTTTAATTTTCGAAAGCCATAGATTTCACCGTTACATACGACAAGGTTGTTATTTCTAACAAATGGCTGCATGCCTTCTGGACTGAGTCCCATAATGGATAGTCTTTGAAAGCCTAAATAGCCACATCCTACTTGTTGAATTCTTTCATCATCAGGTCCTCTAGAATAGGTGCTTTCCAATGCTTTATGAATTGTGTTTTCGCTTATTTTTAATGATTTATATCCTATAATTGTACACATAAATAATATCTCCTTAGAACGGAAAAGCCGGCAATTGCCGGTTTATAGAATTCCGAATAATAATTTTCCATAAGTTGGGAATGGCCAAGCTTCATTTGATGTTACGACTTCTAATTCGTCACATGGTTTTCTTAAGGCCGCCATGTCTTGGATAATGAAGTCTCTTACATAGAAGGCTGATTTTTCAAAATCATCGATTGAATGTAGTTTTTCAACATCTTTTTCTAATGTGATCAAAGCTTGATAAGCTTCGGTTAAATATTCACTGACCTTTTTAGCTGTTTCAAGTTCATATGTTAAGTCAATGCCAATGGCTTTTTTGTTTGCGATGGTATCTGTCAATTCTTTAGAGAACTTACTTGCGGCTGGTAAGATGTCTTTTTTGGCAATGTCTAACATAGTCAAAGCTTCAATGTTGATTTGTTTTTCATATTCATCCATTAAGATTTCATAACGAGATTGGACTTCTTCTTTTGATAAGACTTTCTGTCTTTCAAATAATTCAATGTTTTCTTCTGTTTTGAAATATGGTAAAGCATCAGGCGTTGTTTTAAGATTTAATAGACCTCTCGATTCAGCTTCTTTAATCCAAGAATCATCATAGCCATTGCCATTGAAGATAATGCGTTTGTGGTTTTTGATTGTATCTTTGATCAATGCATGTAATGTCGTGTCAAAATCATCTGCAGCTTCTAAGATATTCGCAAATTTTTCGATTTCATCCGCAATCACTGTATTTAATACAATGTTGCATCCGGCAATACTTGCGTTTGATCCTGGCATTCTAAATTCGAATTTATTTCCTGTAAATGCGAATGGAGAAGTACGGTTACGATCGGTCGAATCTTTAGGGAATTTAGGAAGAACAGTAGCACCAATCTTCATCAATTCTTTTTCTTTTCCATCATATGGCTTCTCTTCTTCAATGGCCTTTAATACAGCAGTTAGTTCATCACCTAAGAAAATGGAGATGATAGCTGGAGGAGCTTCATTTGCGCCTAATCGGTGATCGTTTCCTGCAGTAGCTACACTTAATCGTAATAAGTCTTGGTGTTCATCTACAGCTTTGATAATGGCAGCAAGGAATACTAAGAATTGTGCGTTTTCATGAGGTGTATCGCCTGGTTCTAGTAGGTTGATGCCTGTATCTGTAGATAAAGAGAAGTTATTGTGTTTACCACTTCCGTTGATGCCTTCAAATGGTTTTTCATGAAGTAGGGCAACCAAACCATGTTTTTTGGCAACTCTTTGAATCAATTCCATTGTCAATTGGTTATGGTCTGTTGCGATATTTGTCGTTGTAAAAATTGGGGCTAATTCATGTTGAGCAGGGGCTACTTCGTTATGTTCTGTTTTAGCTAAGATGCCAAGTTTCCACAATTCTTGATTTAAATCCGACATGAATTCTTGTACACGTGATTTAATAGTTCCAAAATAGTGATCTTCCAATTCTTGTCCTTTAGGGCATGGTGCACCAAATAGTGTACGTCCTGTATAGATCAAGTCTTTTCTTTGTTCATAATATTTCTGATCAACTAAGAAATATTCTTGTTCAGGTCCTACGGTTGTTTTAATGGTTTGAACATCGTCATTGCCAAATAATTTCACAATACGTAAGGCTTGTTTATTAATGGCTTGCATACTTCTAAGTAGTGGGGTTTTCTTGTCTAGGGCATGTCCTGAGTAAGAACAGAATGCGGTTGGAATACAAAGTACGCCGTTTTTAATAAAGGCATAGCTTGTTGGATCCCAAGCTGTATATCCTCTAGCTTCAAATGTGGCTCTTAGTCCACCATTAGGAAAACTTGAGGCGTCAGGTTCACCTTTGATTAATTCTTTACCACTAAATTCCATAATGACTTTGCCATCTTTATCGGGATTAATAAAGCCATCATGCTTTTCAGCTGTAACTCCTGTCATTGGTTGGAACCAGTGTGTATAGTGTGTTGCACCTTGTTCTAAAGCCCATTCTTTCATGGCGTGGGCTACCGCATTTGCGATTTTGATATTTAACTGTTTCCCTTCGCGAATAGTTTTTTCTAATTCGCGGAAAGTATCTTTTGCGAGTTTTTCTCGCATAACAGATTCATCGAAAACTTTGCTTCCAAAAATTTCTTCTACGTTTGATTTCATAATGGCTCTCCTTTACATAAAAAAAGGGCAAGGACACGAAAAACATGAGGGATAAACCTCTGCTTTTTTTTGGCGTCCTTGCCATGTATGCATTCATTATAAACAGATATTTTGTGTTGTCAATGAAAAAATGTAAAAAGATTTGAAAACATTATGAAAATAGTGTATTAATTATTCGAGGTGAAAATTATGACTTATGAAGATGTATTGAGTTTTTGCGAAGAACAAGACGTTCGTTTTATTCGTCTTTCTTATTTTGATATTTATGGTAGACAGAAAAATGTTTCCGTTTTACCAACCGAATTAAAAAGAGCATTTACGGAAGGTATTAGTTTTGATGCCAGTGCCATTGATGGATTTTTAGATGAAGTGCATAGTGATTTATTCTTATTTCCAGATCCAAATACGATGAGTATTCTTCCTTGGCGAAGTATGGATGGCAGTGTAATTCGTATGTATTGTGATATTCAATATCCGGATGGAACGCCTTTTGAAAGGGATGTAAGGTATATATTGAGAAAGGCCGTTAAAAAGGCAAAGGAAAAGGGAATCACAATTAATTTTGGTTCGGAATTTGAATTTTATTTATTTAAACAAGATGAAAATGGCAACAATACCTTTGTTCCTTTAGATCAAGGTGGATATATGGATATTGCCCCTTTAGATAAGGGTGAAAATATTCGTCGTGAAATTTGTTTGACCTTATCGGAGATGGGTATTGATCCGGAGGTTTCACATCATGAGATGGGTCCGGGTCAAAATGAAATTGATTTTCGTTATTCACAAGCTTTACAGGCAGCCGATAATGCGGCAACTTTTAAGTGGGTTGTAGAGGCTTTAGCGAATATGCAAGGTTTAGTGGCGGACTTTTCACCAAAACCAATAGAGGATGCTCCAGGTAATGGTATGCATATTAATATGAGTGTACAAAGTCATGAGGAGTTGTTGATGCCTTTTATGGCTGGAATCTTACATCATATTGAGGAGATGACTTTATTTTTAAATCCATCAAAAGATTCATATAAGCGTATGGGTAAGGATAAGGCGCCTAGTTTCATTTCTTGGTCCTACCAAAATCGAAATCAATTGATTCGTATTCCGGCTACGCATAGTTCGAATCGTATGGAGTTAAGAAGTCCGGATTGTAGTTGTAACATATATCTTGCGTATGCCTTATTGATTTATGCCGGTTTAGAGGGTATTGAAAAGAATATGATTCCAGATCCTTGTACGGATGTAGTTAGTGTTGATACAAAAAGGCTTCCTCAAAGTTTAAAAGAGGCAAAATCAATAGCTTCAAATGCATCTTGGTTAAAAGAAATATTAGGGAACGATATAGTGGATATTTATGTTGGGTAAGTGCGTATGGAGGCAAGTAAAGTATTAGTAATAGGAAATGAGAATTTCTTAGCTTTATTAAAAAATACGGCCAATTATCAATATGTACTTTCAAAAACATATAATGATGCCTTTAGCAAGTTAAGGAATACTCAATTTGATATTGTGGTGATCTTGTATTCGCAAACGCAAAGTGGTCTTTTGAATTTTGCGAAGAGTTTAAATGCGCAAGTCCTTATGGTGTGTAAGCAGGAAATCTATGATCAAGTTTTATATCAATGTAAAGATAGTGGTATAATACTTTTGTCGTATCCCATTAAGAAACAAGTTTTGTATGAGACTTTCCAAATGATGAAGAGTTTAGAATCGAAGATTGCGATGTATGAAAAGAAGATCCATAAGCTTGAGCAGAAATATTTAGAGCTTAAGATGGTGGATCATTGTAAGTTGGTTTTGATCTCAAATTATCATTGGAGTGAAGAAAAGGCGCATCACTATATTGAAAAGATAGCGATGGAGCAGCAAAAAACGAAGTTTCTTGTGGCCAAAGAATTATTAGAGGAGTTTTCAAAATGAAAAAGATTCAAAAAACGAATGCGATGCGTTTTTTAGATCAGCATAAGGTGGAATACAAAGCGCATACGTACAAACATAATGATGGTGATCCTGTAGATGGTGTGCATGTTGCACAAATGATGAATCAACCTGCCGAAAAGGTGTATAAGACATTGGTAACTGTATCAAACACAAAGGAATATTTAGTGTATATGATTCCGGTTGAAAAGGAATTGGATCTTAAGAAGTGCGCAAAAGTAGCAGGGGTTAAATCTTGTGAAATGATTCATGTGAAGGATATTAATAAGATCACGGGTTATATTCGTGGTGGATGTTCTCCGTTAGGTATGAAAAAACAATTTCGTACATTTATGTATGAGGACAGTTTAAATCAAGACACAATCTATTTTAGTGCCGGTAAGATTGGCATGCAGATTGAGATGGATCCTAAAGTATTAGTGGATTTAATTCATGTGCAAGCTGTAGATATCATAAAGGAGTAATATAGCATGTGGGCAAGTGAGAGTGTATTTTATCAAATCTATCCTTTTGGAGCTTGTAATGCGCCATTTGAGAATGATCATGTTCTAGAACATAGAATTCATAAATTAGAGGAATTTATTCCGCATTTAAAGAAATTAAAAATAGACTGTATCATGTTGAATCCAATTTTTGAAAGTCGTACGCATGGCTATGATACAACGGATTTTAAAATGTTGGATACTCGATTGGGTACAAATGAAGACTTAAAGGAAGTCATAGAAAAATTCCACAACAACAACATTAAAATTATCTTAGATGCGGTATTTAATCATGTGGGTCGTGATTTCTTTGCGTTTAAGGATGTCTTAGAAAAGAAGTGGGATTCACCTTATAAAGATTGGTTCTATATTGATTTTAATGGAAACAATCACTATAATGATGGCTTTTGGTACCAGGATTGGGAAGGCAATGATATCTTGGTGAAGTTAAATCTTCAAAATCAAGAGGTCGTAAATTATATTCTAAGCGTAGTGGATTTCTGGCAAGAAGAATTCAAGATTGATGGTTTAAGATTAGATGTCGCATATTGTTTGGATAAAAACTTTCTTCAAACTTTACACAATCATGTAAGTAGAGATTTCTTCCTTTTAGGTGAAACTTTACATGGAGACTACAATCAGTGGATGAATGAGACTATGTTGGATTCTGTCACAAATTATGAGTGTTATAAGGGATTGTATTCAAGTTTTAATTCAGCCAACTTCTATGAAATTTTATATTCATTGAATCGTCAATTTGGCAAGGATCCATGGTGTTTATATACGGGTAAGCATTTATTTAATTTTGTGGATAATCATGATGTGGTACGAGTTGCCTCGATTTTGGAGGATAAAAAACAATTGTCATTAATTTATACGATGTTATTTACTATGCCAGGTATTCCATGTATCTATTATGGTAGTGAATGGGGTATGGAAGGTACAAAAAATTGGAATGATACGGATCTTAGACCAGAAATTAAAGTGTTTGAATGGAACGAATTAACGGATACCATTCAAAAGTTAATCCACCTGAAACATAATCATACCGCTTTATCTTATGGAGACTATACACAGATTGGTATTACTAACACAGCTTGTATCTATCAAAGACAAGATGAAAAGGAATGTCTATGGATTTGTATGAATATGAAAAATGAAGCTCAAACATTAGGTTTTAATGGACAAGGTAACTTCATCGATATTGAAACAAATGAAGAACTTTCTATTCATAACGCACTTGAGTTCAAGCCTTATGAAGTAAGAATATTAAAGAAAGTATCGTAATGGATACTTTTTTTCATATGGTATAATTTAGAAGAGGTATTTGTGTATGGAAAATTGGATTCATAATCTAGATTCATTTTATGTGACGAAAGAGAATCAGAAGATATATTTTAGTGATGATTTCATCAAGTCAGAAGAAAGAGTGACAGGCTTAGGTAAGGGTATTTATACTACTTATAAATATTTTGATACATATATCTGGAAAGAAGATAGTACGAATCATTATTATTTTGAGTGGATTCCAAAAGTGGATGAGAATATTAAAGAGGTACATTGGCCGGATAGTTTTGCGTGTGAAGATAAGGATGGCTATTCGACAATTCCTTATATGCAAGGTTTACTGATTCCCAATCGATATGAGTATGATTATAGTCATATTGTCTTTGATGGTCAGTTTACAAGTTGTGCTGCCTATATGCCTTGGCTTAGTCAGACAAATAATGGATTAGGTTATATCGCAATCAATGAAACGCCTTGGGATTCGAAATATACAATTGATCATGATGACAAGGGGACAAGGCTTCAATTTGTATGGTTAACAAGTCTAGGTAAGATGCGATATAAGCGTGTTGTTCGATATTCTTTTGAAAGTAATATGGATTATAATCGTGCTGCTAAGATTTATCGAGAGTATGTTAAAGAAACAGGTTTATTTAAGAGTTTAAAAGAGAAAGAAGTTAAACTTTGTAAAATATCAGAACTTCAACAATGTGCAGTTGTACATACAGGTATTAAGGCGCATACAGAAAAGGATTCTCGGTTTTATGCCGGTCAGAAGGATGTGATTCATTCTTTTGATTCGGTAAAAAAGATGATTCAAAGTCTTCATAAATTAGGTTCACACAAACTTTATCTTCATTTAGACGGTTGGGCAGATCCTGGCTACGACAATTGTCATCCGGATTATTTACCGGCATGTATTGAAGCGGGTGGTTGGTCTGGTTTAAAGGATCTTCAAAAAAGTTTGAGTTCGTCTAATGATCTATTTGGTTTACACGATCAGTATCGTGATTATTACTACAAGGCTAAAACACATAATGAAAATGAAGCGATTCAATTAGAGGATGGTAGTGTGCTTGAGCATGCCAATTGGGCTGGAGGAAGACAAAACTACTTGTGTGCTAGTCTTGCACCAAAGTATGTAAAGAGAAACTACACTGAAATCTTAAAACATATTAATTTGGATTGTGTGTACTTAGATGTTTTTTCTTGTAATGAAATGGATGAGTGTTTTAATTTAGAACATTTGATGACAAGAAAAGAGTGTATGGAATATAGAAGGGCTTGTTTTCAGTATATGATCTCAAAGGGAATCATTCCTTCAAGTGAAGAGTGTAGCGATTGGGCAATGCGCGAACTTGTGTTCTCTCATTATGGGCCTTATGAGTTTATGATGAAAGATGAAAATGAGAAAAGAATGGGAATACCTGTACCATTATTTAATCTTGTATATCATGACTGTTTCATTTTGCCTTGGCCAATGAAAAAAAGACAAGAAGACTACATGTTGTATGCGTTATTAAATGGTGGTATTCCATATGTCATAAGAAATGCACCGTATAATAATGTGGATGGTAATTTTGGTTCTGATGGCTTATCCATAGAAGATCGAATTAAACGTGCAAATGATGTTCTTGATTTTTATCAAAGAATTAAAAATGAAGAGATGGTAGAACATAAAATCATCAATGATCATGTTCAACAAGCGACATATAGTAACAATATCACGATTGAAATCAACACAAAGGAGAATACGTATAGGATTATATGAAAAAATTTGGAATATTATTTCTTTTATTATTAACAGCTTGTACAAAGGCACAACCTGAACTAAGAGAGACTAAAGAAGTTCAAACTTCAATCCCTTATTCAGACAAGGAATTGATTGAAAGTGCAAATGATCAAATTGAGGATGAAGCATATTATGTGGATTCAATAACTCAACAGTCGGATAGTGAAGTGTGGTTTTCATTAAAGAATAAAGATTTAAACAAACAATATGTGTTTAAATATGAAGGTAATGAATTAATTCCAGACAGATTAGTAGATAATGTAGACTAAAGAAGAGGCAACTCTTCTTTTTTGGTGTATGATAATTCTAAGGTGATAGGTATGAGTAAAAGAGATCAGTTTGTTAATAAAGTCGCAAAAGAGGTGTTGAATGGATTATCGGATAAGGATAAAGAATATATCTATATGAATCCAAATTCTGTTGCACATCATTTTGGCTTGGGTTTAATGATTCGTAATAAATACATATACAATAATGACAACGAATATGTATCGGATAGTCCAGATAATTTATCTTCTATAATTGTTTCAAAAATCGCATCTATGATCATAGAGAATTATGATTATAAAAATCCTATGTGTAGATGGTTGTATGATAGTTTTGAATTCCCTTATTATAGGAAATTGTACTTTGTTGTGAATAATAAATTTCCAGATGAAATTGTGAATAAATATAAGAATATGTCTGATGTATTCGAAGCGGAAGAACTTGTAATTGAAGATATCACAGCGAATATTATGGATGTAGATCGTTTTAAGTTGTTGTGTGAAAGATATAACGTAAGCGTAAAGAAGTGTGAGGTGTTTATTAATTTTATTGATAATCATAATGAGAAAGAATATAAAAAGATTCCGTATGATTTTGGTTTATTAACAAGCAATAGATTACTTAAAGAAACAAGAATTCAATTGTTGAAATTATTAAAGTTTGTATTAGATGAATCGTTAGATTTAGTTCATGAAATACCATCTTTTGTATTTAATCAAAAGGATGCGGTCATGGTGGCGGTATCAAGGTATGGTAAATCTTTAAAAAGGTTTCCTGAATTTAATGCAGATCCTGAAGTGATTGCAGCTGCATTAACGAATGATGGCGAAGCTATTGAATATGTAAATAAAAATCTACAGGATAATATGGATTATATAAAACTGGCTTTAAATAATGAGTATAGTGAAACATTAAAGATGCCTTGTATGGCTAAATATAGAGATGATGAAGAATTAGTTAGAATAGCACTAGAAGCAAATGGTTGTCATATTAAATACGCTTCCGAACGATTGAAAGATGATTTTGAAATGGCAAAGTTTGCCATACAACATCAAAAAGACTGGTATCCAGAATGTACTGTTTGTAACTTGAGTGAACGCTTAAAAGATAATGTAGATCTTGCGATAGTGGATATTAATGAAGGGCATGGATGTATTGATTCATTTTCTGATAAAGTTCGTGATAATAATAAGGTTGCTATGGCTTTAATGAAGTCTGAACATGCTTCAAAAATGTATTTAATGAGTGATCGTGTTCAAAAGAAGTATGGAATGAATAACCTGAATAAGAAGAATCCAAAATAAGAATGTTGAATGTATTGACTCAACATTTTAAGTGACGTACTAATGATATTAGTGATCGTTCTGTAGAAACTTGCTAAGCCTACAGGCGGGGGAGAACCTGCGGGTCTCTCCCTCTTTTTTTGAGGTAAATAATATGCAGACATCGAAAAAATTCTCTTTTTTTGCTGAACAGGTTTCTTGGATTAGTGATGAAAAGGGAATAAAAATATAAAAAAGGAACAAGTTTTGAAGAAATAGCTAGTTTATATAAATTTGATGCTGAACTTAGAGAATTGTTTTTCAAATATTTATTGCAGATTGAACGACAGATGCGTTCTTTGATGTCATATTATTTTACAGAGTTGTATGGTACAAATTATAAAAAAATGAGGATGTCTTATCTTTTGTGAAAGAAACAGAAGATCGTATGAAGATACGAACGGTTGAAATGGCAAAGTTGGATGTAAACAAGCCGCTTGAAGACATGAATGAACAGGAAAAGGTGATTTATTGCTTTTTAAATTGCCACAAAGGAATGGAAGATAGTAAAATTAAGGTGATGATAGAAAGTGATGGGGTGAATTAAATGTTAGAGAAGCATGTAGAAACCAGATCGGATGATTGGTGGAAGAAAATAATAGAAGATTTTCAAAAAATACATGAAAATGAAGAGCGAATGGAACGACAACTTGAACTTGAAGAGATTCAAAGACTAAAAGAAGAGATTAGAATAATACAAGAAGAAACTAGAAAAATACAAGAAGAGACAAGAAAAAAACAAGAAGAGGCGCGAAAATTACAAGAAGCCAATAAACATGTTAAAGATGTGAATAGACAAATTGAGCAGATGAATCAAGTAATGAAACAAGGAATTAAAGCGATGCTAGCAAATGGGATGAGTTTAGAGCTTATTTCTAAGTCATTGTCGAAGAGTGAAGATGAAATACTAGATTTAATGAAATAGCTACTTGTTTTAATTAGCAAGGCGAATAGATAGATCAAGAAATATAACATATGATGATGTTTTTAAATAGCGAGATGTATATTTAAATAATCAAGAAATAATAGAATCAGTATCATAGTCGCCTATTACATGGCGGCTTTTTTTGGTGTATAATCAAAGAAAAGGAATTAGGAATATGTTAAGTAGAAAACAAATTATTGGACTAGCGATTACTCGAATGATGATGCAGGATAAGTGGGCTGAAAAGTATGATCCGGATAATCGTTTTGGAATCAATCAATATGATTATAATTCGGAAAAAGACTATTTATTTGCACTTCAAAGGGAATGGAAGAATTCTATTTGGGATTCGGATAAGGTTGCAAAATATGTAAATGTGCTAGATTATACAAGCTTTGATGAGTATGAAGAGGATGTTGAAGAGTGTCTAGAACGTCTTAAAGAACAGGAAGAGTAAAAGCAAGAAAAGCTCCTAATTAAAGGGGCTTTTGTGCGTTTCTAGACTTTTTGATATGTTGATATTCACAAATGGCAGTTCGGTTGGAACTCAATTGATTTTCAACATATTGCTTGAGATCACGATATCGATCAAGCTCATTTGATTTTTCTTTGGCTTCTTTTCTTAATTTTTCGAATTCAAGACGCTCTTGGTTTAGCTGATGATTGAAGCTATTTTTTCTTTCTTGAAGCGTAACCATATCTTCAAGATTTACTTTGTATTTATCAAATACAGTAGGTGCATCCATTAATATTTGCATGTCAATCTTTTGTTGCGTTTCATAAACGCATAGAACGGTATAGTCAATATCCTTTTGTTTGTCCATGATTTGAATATCTGTATAATGAAGGTCATTATCTAGGTAGTCAATCTTTTTATCGATTTCTTTAAGCATGTCCTCTAAATACTTGATGTTCAAGTAACAAGCTTTACTCGATTGATTTAAAGATTCAAATTCACCATTCTTTTGAGTTTCAATCAAAGGCATTACGCGCATTACTTTTTTAATGGGATTGCCATTCTCATCTTCAATGGTATTTACGTGTCCAATGATTTCAAAGTCTGTTTGAAGAAGCGAATCCGTTTTAGGATAGAGTGTTAAAAAATCTCCTTTAAAAATATCGTCCTTTGTATAAGGAATACTCAGAATGTCTGTTTTTCCATCAATCAAGTCAAAATACATGGTTTCTTGTACGGGAATTCTAAAATTGTAGCCGATTACTAATGTCATTTTCTTGTCCTCCTTGTTTCTGGCTACATCATAGCTTAGAAAGAAGGAATGTATTATTTTATGAGATTAGTTTCCCACATTGATGTATAATCTGGGTATGAAAGAGTTAGAGAAGAAAACCATTCGTTATATAGAACGGATGATTGAGTTGATTAAATTTACGCAGTATCCTCGTACAAAAGAGGATATGGCAAGATTTTTATTTAAAGAAAATGCAAGGAATAAGAATAAAGAGTTAAATGTCTATTTAAAATGGAATCATGATTTCAACATATTCAATACAAATGTACCGATTCATTTTGAAGAACTTAAAGAGGCTGGTGAAAGGAAATCCTTGTGGTATTCTGGCACTCGAAGTGTGCATCCAATCTTTTTGGCTTTAAATGCTTCAGAAGTCTTTTTATTAACACAAGTATTACTTGCGATTGTGGATGAGGATGATTCTAATTATTTTGATTTGTATAAAGGAATTGTAGAAAAGATTAAAAAACAGCTCTCATCTTATATGCAGGATAAAATAGATTGGTCACTTCTTCATAAATCGTGTAATTGTTCAAAAACAATACTTGTAAATGAGTCTATGCGTTCTAGAGTCGAGATGAATCATGAAGAATTAGATTATTGGGATTCGATTGAAGATTATAGTTCGAGTGTTACGTTTCAAACATTAGAGCGTGCAATTTCTTTAATGAAGTTTATGCATTTGCCGAAGACTCGAAATGAGATTAATGAGTTTATGGGGTGTGATGTATTTATTAAGGAAATTACTTTGAATGGTGGTTTGAAACAAAGAGGGTATTGGAAGAGTAAGAATCATAATAATGATTATTGTTTCTTAAATGTGGTTTTTCCTTTTTGTAAGACAAAGGCTTATGATAAGGATAATCATTATAAGGATATTGGTTTTGTGTCTACGGCAGGTGATGTTGAAGAAGAAAATGTGGATTATCAAGAAGAAATCAACTATACACAAGATAATTTCTTTGATAAAAGGAATCATTTGCGCTATCAACAAACGGTGCATCCGATCTTTTTGGTTTTAAGCTTAGATGAAGTATATTTATTGACAACTCATTTGTTGAAGCTTGTGCAAAAGAAGTTTAAGAATGAAACTATGCATGAATTAAAGCGATATAAGGATACAACAATTATTCAATATGAGAATATTGTAAGTAAGATAAGTAATCAATTGTCTAGATATGCAAGAGATGTACTTGATATTGAAATAAATACTTATGAGAAAGATTTTGCATCTGAAAAGCATTATAATTTAGAGCACGGTATTACAGAACAAAATCTAATTATGTTTTTAAAAACAGGAGAAGCCTATAGTGTAGAGACAGTGGATGGACTTGTATGTGGAAAAATTACTTGGATACACGATACCTTCTATGTTGTGGATAACAACGGCAAGCGTCATAGAATTATTCCGGCAAAGGATTGAATGTGGGAAATGAATCTCTTTATTCAATCCTTTTTTTCAATTGAATTTAAAATACAGTTAGGAGGTAAAAACAATGGAAAGATTATTTGTGTATGGGACATTAATGAAGGGGCAAAGAGCTCATGATCTATTAGAAAATTCAAATTATTTAGGAAAGGCAATACTAAAGGGATATAGAAAGATGGATTTGATTTATTATCCTGGCATTGTAAAAGATAAGAATTCTATAGTAGAAGGTGAAGTTTATGAAGTAGATGAGCATACAAAACAAAGAGTGGATGTATATGAAGGTGAGGGATATCTATTTAAGTGCGTGGATGTTGAGATTGAGTTAGTTGGTAGTACAATGCATGCTAAAGTATATGAGTATATATTAAAACATGTTGATTAATAAAAGTGATATACTTACGTTAGTAGTTGTTTGTTCAAGGAGTAAGATTTTATGATTGATACTAATAGATTTCAAGAGTTACTAAAAGAATATAAAAGGGAGTTAAATGGAAATAGATGGGATGATGAAAAATTCAAGTGGCAAGCTATTAAAGGGTTTCAAGATAATTGGGATATAGAAACAAATGATTTTTATACTATGTTAAAGAATTCTCTGGATAAAACATTTAATTTATTAGCATCTTCTCATTATTTTCCAAGACAGATGATTAAAGAGTTTGCACAGAAAGAACCTGAAACTGTTAGACAGATGTTTGTGGAATTGTTTGATGAAAGTAAAGATTTATATGATCGAATGGTATCTTTTAAAACAAAATCAAAGCAACTTGTAAATAAGTATTGGAATCCTAATAAGAATGATTTTCAAACAGAAAATACATTAACAACGTATTTGTGGTTGCGTTATCCAGATAAGTATTACATTTATAAATTTGAAGAGGCAAAAACATTATCAAGTGAATTAAATTCTAACTATATTTTTAAGGCAGGAGATTATAAAAATAATATAGAAAATCTAATGGGTTTATATGATGAACTATGTCTAGAATTAAGTAAAGATGAAGAATTAAAACAAATTGTTCAGGGTAAACTTGAACATGACTGTTATGCAGATTCGAAATTTAAGACTTTAGCCATTGATTTTGGCTTTTTTGTATATCAAAAAGTAAAAGATGCAAAAAATGAGGAACAGAAAACGTCTTTAAATGTCAAAGAAGATACAGAATTTTATTCGCCAAATGAATATGTTTCTTCCCGTTTTTGGAAAATGAGTCATGGCGTTAATAGTGTTTCTGATATTCAATTTAATGACTTTTTAGCAAGACAAGTGATTTGTATGAATAAAAATACATATTCAGTTGGTACGACAAAGATATCTCAGGGTGATGCATTTAAAAACTTAATGAAAAAAGGTGATTATTTCTATTTGTGTAGGGGAAATAGTATTTGTTTATTGGGCCAAATAACATCCGATGTTGTTGACAGTAAAGTTAAAAAAGATTGGATTGAACGTTCTTATCGTGTGATTAAAGAGTCATTGGATAAAAGTGCATATAAAGATATAAAAAAATGGTGGACACCGAATAGTAATACGACATGTATGGATGTTCCAGAAAAAGAGTTGAAATTATTTGAAGATCATATTTTAAAGCCATACTTTAATGTTGATGAAAATGAATTGTTAAAGAATGAAAAAGAAGTGGAGTGTCGTTATTGGTTTTTGAATGCAAATCCAAAAATTTGGAGTATGGCTAGTATGCCTGTAGGGAAAGAACAAAGTTATACTTTATTTAATGATAATGGAAATAAGCGACGTATTTTTCAAAATTTTTTGGATGCTAAAAAAGGTGATTTAGTTATAGGTTATGAATCTAACCCTGTAAAGCAGATTGTTGCTATTCTAGAAATTACGAAAGAGCAGGATGAAGAAAGAATCTATTTTAAAAAGATCGAGGCATTGTCTTCACCGGTTGATTATGCTATTTTAAAGGCTTGTTCAGAACTTGAAAATATGGAATATTTCAAGAGCCCTCAGGGAAGTTTGTTCAAATTGACTAAGGATGAATATGAACAAATTCTAGATTTAATTCGTGAGGAGAATCCGATTCAGACAAATAAGGTTGTAAATAAATATACAAAAGAAGATTTCTTGAATGATGTTTATGTAACGGATACTAAGTATAATCGCTTTGTTTCTGTGCTTAAGAAGAAAAAGAATATTATATTGCAGGGACCTCCAGGTGTTGGTAAGACGTTTGCAGCGAAGCGATTGGCTTATTCTATCATGAAAGAAAAGGATGATGATCGTATTGAATTTGTTCAATTTCATCAGAATTATTCGTATGAAGATTTTATGCTTGGATATAAGCCTTGTGAGAATGGTTTTGAAATGAAGTATGGTATTTTCTATCAATTTTGTCAAAAGGCTTCAAATCATCCTGACAAAGATTACTTCTTTATTATTGATGAAATCAATCGTGGTAATATGAGTAAGATTTTTGATGAATTATTAATGTTGATTGAACCGGATTATCGTGATAATAAAATTAAATTAGCATATAATGGTTTAGATTTTTCAGTGCCACAAAATCTTCATATTATTGGGATGATGAATACGGCAGATCGAAGTTTAGCTTTAATTGATTATGCGTTAAGAAGACGTTTTAGTTTCTTTACTATGGAACCAGGTTTTGATACGGATGGATTCAAGAAGTATCAACAGAAATTGAATAGTCCTGTATTTGATAAATTAATTGATAGAGTTAAAGATTTGAATGATGAAATTCTTAAGGATGATTCTTTAGGTAGTGGCTTCTGTATTGGTCATAGTTATTTCTGTAATTTAGACACCTGTACAAATGATGCTTTATTAGATATTGTAGATTTTGATATTCTTCCAATGTTGAATGAATATTGGTTTGATGAGCCTAGTAAAGTAGAGCGTTAGGAAAATGATCTCCATGGAGTATTTGAATGACGCTAGATAAAAACATCTTTATTCATAATATTTATTATATGTTGTCTTATGCTTTTCAAAGCTTGAGACAGGATGGTTATAGAAATGTATCAGTTGAATCTTTTGATGAAATCTATGATTTATTTGCGATGATTCTTTCTAAAGGGATTGCCACTCAGTTAAAACAAGGCTTGTATAGAGAATATATTGATAAAAAGAACGATTTAAAAGTTCTTCGTGGAAAGATAGATATTCAACAAAGTATGAGAAATGCTTCTATGCATAGGCAGGTTTTAACTTGTGAGTATGATGAATTGAGTGAGAATGTTTTATTGAATCAAATTATTAACTCAACGGCAACATTGTTGCTTAGAAGTGGTAAGGTAAAAAGAGAATATAAACAGTCTTTAAAAAAGGAATTGTTGTATTTTTCAAATGTGGATTTAATTGATCTAAAACAAATTCGTTGGTCAAGCGTTCGTTTTCATAGAAATAATCAAACCTATTATATGTTGATACATATTTGTAGATTGATTATTGATGGAATGTTGATGACTACTAAGTCAGGTGAATATAAACTAGCTACATTTATTGACGAACAACATATGTGTAGATTGTATGAAAAGTTCATTTTAGAATACTATAGAAAGCATTATCCAAAATTAAATGTATCAGCTTCTCAAATTCCTTGGGCAGTAGATGATGATTTTACTAAAATGCTTCCAGTCATGCAGTCAGATATTCATCTACAAAAAGAAAATGATGTATTAATTATAGATGCCAAGTACTATAGTCATACAACACAATCTCAATTTGGTAAAAATACAATTCATTCAAATAACTTGTATCAAATATTCACTTATGTGAAAAATAAAGAATATACATTCAAGGCTGAAAAACATAGAGTTGCAGGTATGTTATTGTATGCAAGAACGAATGAAGAAATACAGCTAGATCAAACGTATCAAATGCATGGTAATCAAATATCGGTTAAGATATTGGATTTAAATAAACCATTCAATGAATTAAGTAAGCAGTTAGATGATATTGTGAAGGAGTACTTTAGTCTGTAACAAATGATTAACATATAGAGGCAGGTTTTTAATTAGAATCTGTCTTTTTGTGATAAAATTAAGTTGTTATAATTTCAGTATTATTTTTTAGGGTGGTTATATGTCATGTGTTTTAGATAATAATAAAATTGGTGCTGTAGGAGAGTTTGTTAAAGAGAATACAAAAGAGGGTTCTATAATAACAATTTCGTCACCTATCTTTACTATTTATGCTTTTGAGGAGCTTAGAAAAGTATTAGAGAAGAGCGGTAAGTTTAAGTTTTTATTTAATGAGCCTACTTTTATTAAGCGTATTATTGCCAATGATAAAGAGGTCAAAGAATTTGAACTTCAAATGCACCAAAGAGAAAGAAATGTTTCTGAGTTTAATTTGGAGATTGGATTAAAGAATAACTTGGATCAGAATCAAATTGCTTCTAAGTGTTATAGTTTTATTAAAGAAAAAGGTGAAATCAAATCTGTGATTAAGTCAGGTTCTGTTACACCTAGTAATATCCTGGTTGAAAATAAAGATGGTAGTTATTTAATACAAGGAAATAATGTAGCCTTTTCAAAGGATGGTTTAGGGTATACAAATCAAATTCGTTTTGATTTTAATACGGTTAGTGATGATCAACAGATGATTGAACAATATCATGCTTTTATTAATCA
>ERZ780223.813-NODE-813-length-33666-cov-6.756122_pt1 | contig 33666 bp, 30 predicted proteins | sample MGYA00511016_ERZ780223 | MGnify/ENA primary metagenome ERZ780223 (study PRJEB29588, sample SAMEA2159032) | human gut metagenome | biome: human gut; feature: human-associated habitat; material: faeces | place: Denmark | collected 2008/2010 ... | reverse complement strand
TATAAATTTGAAAATCAATGTGAAAAATGTGAAAGAATAAATATGACAGAAAATGAAAACATTTTCTATTTCATACCGAAAATAATAACAGAAGAAGGAATAAAAAAATTAAAGGATGTAAATAAGACATATGAATTTTACGATGAGTATAGGGAAATCGTAATAAATAAAAAGGTTGCACAAATTATAAAAGAAAATGTTCCATATGCAAAATTTTACCCTGTTATTTTAGATAACAGAAATTAAAAACAAATCAACTATTCAGGAACCACCCCGCGATTCTCAACGATCGTAGAAAACACGATCATCGTACTAGAAAAAGCAACCTTCAGCAGCACAGAATAATTTCCAGTTACACAATCACATTCCAGTACATTTGGATGAGCTCGAAGAAAAGGATAAACTTCGGGTTTTTGTGCAGGGCTGATCTCAAGACTGATATATGCTTTAATATGATAACCAAGTTGGATCGGGTCAACAGAAGCATGAAATCCAGTCAGAATTCCTTCCGCTTCCAACCGCTTAATTATTTAAAGTAAATCAAGACTTTCATTAAAAAAAGAAAAGATGAAACACAAAATTTGAACTTTAAATTTGGAAAGACAGGATTAAGGTTTACGAACATTGCATACTGTGTTAAGCTCCAACACATAAAATCTTGAAACAAAACGACAGCATGAGTAATCAGAAAAGAGGAAGACAATGTTAAGCAGAATGGAACACGATTCAATTGGAGCATTAAACGTACCAGTGGAAGTATACTATGGAGTTCAGAGTATGCGTGCAGCCACAAACTTTCAGATCACACACCGTCCATTACATCCAGTATTGATCGACAGCATCGTAATGGTCAAAAAAGCAGCAGCGATCACGAATGAAAAGTCTGGAAAACTTGACCAGCAAATCGCTCAGGCAATCATTCAGGCATGTGATGAGATTCTGGATGGAAATTTAAGCAGATCAGTTTATCGTGGATGCGATCCAAGGAGGGGCTGGAACTTCTGCCAATATGAATGCAAACGAAGTGATTGCTAATCGTGCGATAGAAATCCTTGGTGGAACCAAAGGAGATTACAGCGTTGTACATCCAAACGATCATGTCAATATGTCACAGTCTACGAACGATGTAATCCCAACGGCAGGAAAGATCACTGTCTTAAAATTACTTCCACAAACGATCAAAGAACTTGAGAAATTAGAAAAAGCCATGGAAGAAAAAGAAGCAGAGTTTGATGATATCCTCAAGATGGGAAGAACACAGCTTCAGGATGCCGTTCCAATGAGACTAGGACAAAGTTTTGGAGCATTTGCACATGTCTTAAAGAGGGATATCAAGAGACTGAAAAATGTTATGGATGAGATGAAAGTCTTAAACATCGGAGCAACAGCAATCGGAACAGCGATCAATGTAGACCCTTACTATCTTGCAAACATTTCTTATGAATTAAGCAAAGTTGCAGGAATTTCATTAAAACAGGCAGATGATTCCAGCAAGACAGAATGGTTCATCCATCATGCCAGGAAAGATCAACCCAGTGATTCCAAAAGTTGTATCACAGGTTGCATACCTGATCATTGGACATGACTATACGATCACGATGGCAGCCGAAGCCGGACAGTGCGAAGAATATATTGAAAAAAGTGTTGGAATCTCAACAGCGTTATGTCCATATATCGGATATGCAAAGTCTGCTGAGATTGCAAAAAAAATCACTAAAAACAGGAATTTCTGTAAAAGAGCTGGTATTAGAAGAAGGTCTGTTAAAGGAAGAAGAATTAAAAGAGATCTTAAAACCAGAGAAAATGACACAGCCTATGAGAGAAAAAGTGATGAAAGCAGTATCATAAATACAATTAGAATACAAAAAAGAATGAAAAGTAAGAAGAGGCTTTGGAGAAATTCAGAGCTTCTTTTATTGCAATATCCTCTCGCACAAGATATAATACATAAATAGAACATAAGTACGATTGGAGGATGGAAAGAATGATAATAATTCTATGCTTAGACAACAACAACGGTATGATGTTTAATGATCGAAGGCAGAGTCAGGATCGAGGCTTGCGAGAGTATATTGCGGAGATGACCAAAGGGGAGAAGGTCTATATGAATGCATATACAGAGAAGTTGTATGAAGAGATCAACAATCCGGTTGTTTGTGAAGATTTCTTACACAAGGCAGGAAAAGGGGAGACTTGTATTGTAGAGAATCTTCCATTAAAATCAGTGATAGATCAGATTGAAGAGATCGTGATCTTCCGTTGGAATAAAGTCTATCCGTCCGATCAGGTACTGGATGTGGATCTTGAGGAATGGAAACTTGCAGAAGAAGAACAGATTGAAGGTTCCACTCACGAGATCACAAAACAGATCTATCTTCCAAAATAATAAGCTAGATCAGAAAAGAATATAACAAGAGGAGAAACAGTTGATGATGAGAGTAACAAAGAAATTATATGCCCTGCTGATCGCAGGAATGATGGCGGTATCACTGGCAGGATGCCAGAGTACAGGCAATAGCAGTAATGGTGAAAGCACACAGAACGAACAAAGCAGCAAAGGAAGTACAAATTCTTCCACCAAATCTGTATCATCTGACAATATTCCGGATTTTTCAGGGAATATGACGGTTGCTGTTGACAATAATGATCCAGATTTTACATCCAAAGATCTGACAACAAAATCCTACGAGTCTTACAGCAGACTTGACTCTGAAGGAAGATGTCAGGTGGCGGAAGCGTGTGTTGGAAAAGATATCATGCCAAAAGGAAAACGTGGAGCGATCGGTATGGTAAAACCAACCGGATGGCATACAGCAAAATATGATAACGTTGATGGAAAATATCTATATAACCGCTGTCATTTGATCGCTTACCAGCTGACCGGTGAGAATGCCAATAATAAGAACCTGATCACAGGAACAAGATCTTTTAATGTGGATGGAATGTTACCATATGAAGAGATGGTCGGTGACTATGTCCGTGAGACAGGTAATCATGTATTATATAGAGTTACGCCAGTCTTTGACGGAGATGACTTGGTAGCTAAAGGGGTACAGATGGAAGCGATGTCTGTGGAAGATAAGGGTGAAGATATCAAGTTTAATGTCTTTGTATATAATGTACAGGATGGAGTGAAGATTGATTACGAGTCAGGAGACAGTGAAGCAGATAGCAGCGTGCAGGTAACAACAGAGAATTCAAAAGCAAGCCAGAAATACCATACAAACCAGAATTCATCTAATAACAGCAAAAACAACAGCAGTAACAAAAATACAACAGCAGCAAAAACAAATACAAAGACAACTGCTTCACAGAAGATCCGTGGAAACAGCAGATCAAAGGTATACCACTGCCCAGGTCAAAGAGATTATGATCGTATGGGAACATCAAAATATTTAGTCACATTTAAGAGTGAGAAAGAAGCAAAGGCAGCGGGATATCATAAGGCACAAAGATAAAAGAAAGAGTTAATGATCCATAAAGACAGACAGGAGGAAACCATATGAGTTTAAATGCAACACCAAGAGGAGACAGAATTCACATCGCATTATTCGGGAAACGAAATGTCGGAAAGTCAAGCGTTATCAATGCTATGACGAATCAGGAATTAGCGATCGTATCTGATGTCAAAGGAACAACGACAGATCCTGTATACAAGGCAATGGAACTTCTGCCATTAGGACCAGTAGTTATGATCGATACCCCGGGACTTGATGATGAAGGAGAATTAGGAGAAAAGCGAGTCAAGAAAGCAAAAGAAGTCTTGGCCAAGGCAGATATCGCCCTTGTGATCATGGATGCTACAGCTGGTATGACAGAGTTTGAAGAAGATATGATACGTTTGATCGAAGATCGGAAGATTCCTTATCTGAAAGTCTACAATAAGATGGATCTTGCCAATGCCCAAGAATGGAAAGAAGACAAATCCTGCTTTGTCAGTGCAAAGGATAAAAAAGGGATCTGGGAATTAAAAGAAGAGATCGGGAAACTGGTTCCAACTGATGATGACACGCTAAAGATCGTTGGAGATTTAGTCTGTCCGAATGATTTTGTGATCTTAGTCGTACCGATCGACAGTGCAGCACCGAAAGGCAGACTGATCCTTCCACAGCAACAGACGATCCGTGACCTTTTAGAAGCAGGAGCAGCCTCTATTGTTGTAAGAGAAACGGAATTAGAAAAGACATTAGAAGAGATTGGCAAGAAACCAGCATTGGTCATTACAGACTCTCAGGCATTTGGCAAAGTCTCAAAGATTGTGCCAGAAGATATCAAACTGACTTCATTTTCGATTCTGTTTGCAAGATATAAAGGTGATCTGGAAGAAGAAGTCAGAGGAGTGAAAGCCTTGGAACATTTAGAAGAAGGGGCGAAGATCTTGATCGCGGAAGGATGCACTCATCACAGACAGTGCGATGACATCGGAACGGTGAAGATCCCAAGATGGTTAAAACAATATACAGGTAAGGATTTTGATATCCATACAAGCAGTGGAAACTCTTTCCCTGAAGATCTGGATACTTATGATCTGGTCATTCATTGTGGCGGATGTACTTTAAATAGAAGAGAGATGAAAAACCGTATCGCAAGAGTCAAAGATGAAGGTGTTCCGATTATGAACTATGGAATCTTTATCGCGGCAACGCAAGGAATATTAAAGAGAACCTTAGAGCCATTTGAGGAAGCTAGCAGGATCTTAAATGAGATTTAAGACGGATTGTTTCAAAAAATTAACATAAATTAACGAAAATCAATAAGACTGCTTCTTTACAAAGAAAGATAAGTTTTGTAGAATAGAAAGATAGAATTAAAACCAAATGGGAGGAAATCATGAGCAAAGTAAGAACAAGATTTGCACCAAGCCCTACAGGGCGTATGCATGTAGGTAACTTAAGAACAGCCCTTTATGCATATCTGATCGCACGTCATGCAGGCGGAGATTTTATTTTAAGAATTGAAGATACAGACCAGGAAAGACAGGTAGAAGGGGCAGAAGAGATTATCTACAATACCCTTAAGAAAGCCGGAATGAACCACGATGAAGGACCAGACATCGATGGTGGAGTCGGACCATATGTTCAGAGTGAGAGACAGGCACAGGGGCTTTATTTAAAATATGCAAAAGAACTGATCGACAAGGGAGAAGCATATTACTGTTTCTGTGATCAGGAGAGATTAGACACACTGAAAGTAAAATCAGGAGATGTTGTGATCAGTCATTATGACAAACATTGCTTAAACTTATCCAAAGAAGAAGTTCAGGCGAAATTAGACGCAGGAGTACCATATGTTATCCGTCAGAATAACCCAACAGAAGGAACAACATCTTTCGTTGATGAGATTTACGGAGAAATCACAGTGGATAATATCGAATTAGATGATATGATCCTGATCAAATCGGATGGATATCCAACATACAACTTCGCAAACGTAGTTGATGACCATTTAATGGGAATCACACATGTAGTTCGTGGTAATGAATACTTATCATCTACACCAAAGTACAATCGTTTATATGATGCATTCGGATGGGAAAAACCAGTATACATTCATTGTCCACTGATCACAGACGAAGAACATCACAAATTAAGTAAGAGAAAAGGTCATTCTTCCTTCGAAGATCTGATCGAGCAGGGATTCTTGCCAGAGACGATCGTAAACTTCGTTGCATTACTTGGATGGAGTCCAGGAGGAGAACAGGAAATCTTCTCATTAAAAGAATTAGAAGAGATCTTTGATTACAAACATATGTCTAAGACACCAGCGGTCTTTGATATGAACAAGATCAAATGGATGAATGGTGAATATATCAAAGCCATGGACTTCGACCGTTTCAAAGAACTTGCTATGCCATATGTAACAGAGACAATTCACAGAGAGATGGATTTTGATAAGATCCTTTCTATGGTGAAGACAAGAATTGAGTTATTTACAGAGATTCCGGGACACATTGACTTCTTCGAAGCAGTTCCAGAATATGATGTAGAGATGTACAAACATAAGAAGATGAAGACAACACCTGAGACTTCATTAACCGTATTAAAAGAGATCTATCCAGTGATCGAAGCACAAGAAGATTTTACAAATGATGCATTATATGAGATGTTAGTATCTTTTGCAAAAGGACATGAGTACAAGAATGGTTATGTGATGTGGCCAGTTCGTACAGCAGTCTCTGGAAAGCAGATGACACCAGGTGGAGCAACAGAATTAATGGAACTTCTGGGAAAAGAAGAATCATTAAAGAGAATCAATGATGCGATCGCGAAACTGGAGGCAGCACTTGCATAGCCAGCTGAGCAAGGCACAGAAAGAAGCAGTGATGCACAAAGATGGACCGATGATGGTACTTGCAGGACCAGGTTCAGGGAAGACACTTGTGATCACAAAGAGAATTCAATATTTGATATCGCACTATCAGATCCCACCGCAGCGGATTCTGGTCATTACATTTACCAGAGCAGCAGCGAATGAGATGAAAGAGCGGTTTTGGCGGCTGGCAGGGGAAACCCTGCCGGTTTCTTTTGGAACCTTTCATTCTGTGTTTTTTACGATTTTAAAATATGCCTATCACTATAGTGCAGATAATATTCTGCCGGAACATAAAAAATATGACTTTATCCGTGAGATCATCACAGATCATGAGCTGGAGATTGATGATGAAGCAGATTTTATGCGTCAGATCATACAAGAGATCAGCTTAGTCAAAGGGCAGATGATCCCTCTTGCCTATTATCACAGTGGGTGCTGTGGGGATGAAGTGTTTAAAGAAATTTACCGGGCATATGAAGAAAAACTGCATGAGAACCGTTGGATCGATTTTGATGATATTTTGGTTTATACGTATGAGTTGTTAAAAGAGCGTGAGGATATCAGAAAAGCATGGCAGCAGAAGTTTCCATATATTTTGATCGATGAGTTTCAGGATATCAATAAGATTCAGTATGAGATCGTCAAGATGTTAGCAGGAGAGACAAAGAACCTCTTTATCGTAGGAGATGATGATCAGTCTATTTATAAGTTTCGAGGTGCAAGACCAGAACTGATGTTAAATTTTTCAAAGGATTTTGAAAATACCAGACAGGTGATCTTAAACCGAAACTATCGTTGCGGGGAAGAGATCGTACAGGTTGCGGAAGATATCATTTCTTATAATACAAAACGTTTTGAAAAGAAGATGCAGGCAAGAGAAGATGCTGCAAGTATGGTTGAGGTCCGTACATTTAAAGATCACTATGAGGAGAATAAGCATATCATTTACACGATCAAGGAAGAGATGGCAAAGAAGACACCGTTATCCCAGATCGCGATCCTTTATCGGACCAATCAGGGACCAAGACAGCTGATCGCTGCATTGATGGCATACAATATCCCATTTTATATGCAGGATGCAGTGCCGAATCTGTTTGATCACTGGATTTCCAAAAATATCATAGATTATATGCACCTTGCGATGGGAGATCGCAAAAGAAGCACATTTTTAAGAGTCATGAACCGTCCCAAGCGTTATATCAGCAGGGAATATCTGACCGAATCACAAGTGTCATTTGATGATCTGTTAGAGAAGGTCAAAGATAAACCATGGCTTTATGAATATGTAGAAGATTTTAAGGAAGATCTTCGGATCATGAAGAATATGACTCCGTTGATGGCGATCAATTATATCCGGAAATCCGTGGGATACAATGCGTATTTAGCAGAATATGCAAGATTTCGCAAGATTCAGGAAGAAAAATTTACGCAAGTATTAGAAGAACTTCAGGAGAGCGCAAAAGGCTATGATACATATGAGGCATGGTTTGATCATATCAAAGAATACACCGAAGAATTAAACCGCCAGTCAAAAGAGAATCAGAAAGAAAAAGAAGGAGTTGTGGTCAGCACGATGCACAGCACCAAAGGATTGGAATTTGAACGTGTCTTTTTGCCAGATGTCAATGAAGACGTGATCCCACATAAGAAGTCCATGAAAGAAGAAGACGTGGAAGAAGAAAGACGTTTGTTTTACGTTGGAGTTACAAGAGCCAAGAAATATCTGCACATCTTGTCAGTAAAGAAACTTTATAACAAAGACAGCAGGCCGTCAAGGTTCGTAGAAGAACTAAGAAGCCGTCAGGAGAAAAGAGGTGTTTTGCATGGAAAATAGAGCGATGCCAAGAGCAGGCGAATTTTATATGCATTTTAAAGGAAAACTTTATCAGATCGTTACGGTTGCAATACATACAGAGACAGAAGAACCATTGGTGGTCTATCAGGCAATGTATGGAACGTTTAAGACATATGCAAGACCACTTGCGATGTTTTTAAGTGAAGTTGATCATGAAAAATACCCAGATGTGCAACAGACATATCGTTTTCAGAAAGTAGAATTGTGTGAAAATGCAGGAGACCAGTATGGTATAAAAATCAAGGAAACAGAGCAAGATTCAGAAGCAGAACTGGTTGATGAAGTGACAGCACAGGAAAATGAATGTGATGAGACAGAAGAAACAGCAGACATTGAACCACTGTTGAAATTCTTAGATGAAACAGATCTTCATGAGCGCCTGAATATTTTATTACAGTATAGAGATCAGATCACAGAAACGATGCTGGAATCCATGGGTATGGCAATGGATTGTGTCCTGAATGGAAAAACTCTGGAAGAAAAGTATTATGAACTTGACAAAGTGATCCGAACAAAACTTCAATATGAAAAAAAGCCCCGCATATAAGATGCAAGGGCTTTTTTATTAATGTCATATTATTCTTCGTCTTCTAAGATCTCATCTAAGACAGCAGTGACTGTCTCATATTCTTCGTCTGTTTCAATGTTGTCAAGACTGAAAGTATCAGGATCTTCAGGGTCTTCGTTGTAACGATATAAAAGTAAAGCCCCTTCTTCGTCATCACTTTCTAAGTCTTCAACAGTGATCAATGCGATATATTCCTGATCATCTAATTCTTCTACAGAGAATAAAGCGATCACGGCACAGTCTTGTTCAGTTCCATCTTCTAATTCTAAATGGAGCACAGGAGTTTCTTCTTCAATGATATTATCTACTTCGTTAAATTCACTCATTTTGATACCTCTTTTCTTAGTCTTTTCTCCACTATACTAAAGGATCATAAAAAAAGCAAGAAAAGGATAAAAAAAGATCACTTTGTCTAAGAATTGACAAGAAAAAACAGGTATGATACGATACGAACTAATGGAGGTAAAACAATGGAAGAATATAAGTTTTTGCTGGATATCGCAATCATTCTGGCAATGACCAAGTCTTTTAGTCTTGTGTCGAAGAAGTTTAACATGCCGCCAGTCGTTGGAGCATTGATCGCGGGAATCATTTTAGGACCAGTGGTCCTTAATGTAGTGAGTCCTTCAGATTCAGTTTTAAATCTGGCTGAAGTAGGTGTAGTTGTTTTAATGTTTCAGGCAGGTCTTGAGACAGATATTGATGAGTTGAAGAAGAGTGGAATTCCCGCATTCGTCATTGCGTTATGTGGAGTATTGATCCCACTTATCATGGGAGCTGTTTTATCCGTTATATATGGAAATAATATCATGGAATCGATCTTTATTGGAGTGATCCTAACAGCAACTTCAGTAAGTATCACAGTAGAAGCATTACAGGATATGGGACATTTAAAAGGAAGAGTCGGAACAGCAATCCTTGGGGCAGCGATCATTGATGATATCTTGGGAATCGTTTTATTATCAATTATGACAAGCCTTGGGGGAGCATCTGGATTCCATATTCAGGCAATCCTTAAGATCTTGATCCAGATGGCAGCATTCTTTGCGATTTCTATTATCGGTGGAGTTGGGATCAAGAAGTTCTTTGAGTGGCTTTCTACTTATAAGAATCCAGAGATTGAACGTCATAGAAGAAGAGTTCCGGTGTTTGCACTTGCATTTTGCTTAGCACTTGCATTTCTTGCAGAAGTGTTTGGAATCGCTGATATCACAGGTGCATATCTTGCAGGGATCATTTTATGCAGGCTCCCAGAACGATTTTATATATACAACAAGATTGAAGTTTTATCGTATATGCTGATCACACCAGTATTCTTTGCAAGTATCGGTCTGAATGTAAACATTCATGGAATGACACAGACGTTGATCATCTTTACGATCATTTTATGTGTGATCGCAGTGATCTCGAAGATCGCGGGATGCGGTTTTGGAGCATTGTTGTGCAAATATACGAAGAGAGAATCTGTACAGATCGGAGCAGGAATGGTATGCCGAGGTGAAGTTGCACTGATTGTTGCACAGAAAGGAATTTCTGTTGGATTATTATCAGAAGTTTTCTTTGCACCAGTGGTTATCATGGTCCTCGTCACAACACTCTTATCACCGATCATATTAAAAATGTTATTTGCAAAATAAGAAAAGTAAAATATTTACGATACAGATAAAACAATAGAAAAGAGGCTTTAATATGATAGACACAGTCGTATCTGTAAAACTTCCGATCGGAGAGATGCTAAGGATCAAAAGAAATCGTCTGATGCCGGATGTGGTGACTGGAGAGGAGAAGAGAATCTGTCTGGTGTCTGGAATCTACGGAGATGAGCTTGGCGGACAGTATATCTGCGGAGAGATCATTCGCCGGATCAAGGCAGAATTTGAGAATCTGACAGGTATTGTCGATGTGTATCCAGCGGTCAATCCATTAGGACTGGATGCACGAACAAGAGCAGTACCAATCTCAGATATCGATTACAGCAGTGCATTTCCAGGAGACATCAATGGAGGTCTGGAAGATTATACAGCAGCTAAATTGATCGAAGATATCAAAGGAGCATCCTGTTGCATTGATATTCATTCTAGTAATATCTTTTTGCAGGAAGTTCCTCAAGTACGTTTAAATAACGATTACGATGAGACATTACTTCATCTGTCAAAATATATGAATACGGATCTTGTCTGGATCCATCCTTCTCAGACAGTGAATGAAGGAAGTTTAGCTTTCACTTTAAACCAGATGGGAATCCCAACTATGGTTACGGAATCCGGTGCAGCATTTCGTATCCGTTACGAGTACTGCCGCCAGATCATAGATGGAATTTTTTCGGTGATGGCAGAACTTGGTATCTGGAAGGGAAAGGTTCAAGGCAAAACAAAGGTTCCGTTTATCCACGAAGACCAGATCTTTTATTTAAATTGTGAATCCAGTGGATTGTTTGTTTCTTACAAGCGATTAAAGGATCCGGTAAAGAAAGGCGAGATCATAGGGATCGTACAGAATCCTTTAATGGGAGCAACGGAAGAAGAAGTGGTTGCCCCAACCGATGGTATTTTGATGACATTAAGAGAACATCCAAGTGTAACGGAAGGGTCCTTGGTAGCCAGAGTGATCGGAGGGAATGCACTATGAAAAAAGAAATCATATATTCCTCAGGAAATTACTTAAGAGATGAGTTTAAGATCGAAGGATATCTCTTTGGAAAACAAAGTGAAGGATCAGAACCAGCGGCATGTATTGTCGGAGCAATGCGTGGAAATGAATATCAGCAGTTATATATTTGTTCTCAGTTAGTCAAACGTTTAAAAGAACTGGAAAACAGTGGTGCGATCGTTGGAGATAATCAGATTCTGGTCATTCCATGTGTGAATAATTTTTCAATGAATGTCGGAATGAAATACTGGGTATCTGATAACAGTGATATCAACCGTCAGTTTCCTGGGAATTTTGACGGGGAACCAACAAGCCGTCTGGCAGCACATTTATTTGAACGGGTTAAAGGATTCCGCTATGGAATCCATTTTGCATCATTTTTCAGAAGCGGGGATTTTGTGCCACATGTGCGAATGCCTGCAACAGGAAAAGAAAGCACCAGCCTTGCAAGTCTGTTCGGGCTGCCTTATGTATTAACAAGCAAACAACGAAATTTTGATAAAAAGACATTAACTTATAACTGGCAGATCAATGGGACGGATGCATTTTCGGTATATTCTGGGGAAACAGATAATATCGATGTGAATCTGGCCAGGAAGGCTGTATCTGCCGTGCTTCGCTTCTTGACTCGAATGGGTATTTTAAAATATAATTGCCATAACGGGTATATTGCGAGTATTATAGAAGAAGAGGATCTTGTATCCGTCAAAGCAAGTGCTCCGGGATTCCTAAGACGTTTTGTGACGATCAATGAGGAAGTTAACCGAGGTCAGCTGCTTGGTGAAGTCATTAATCCATATAATGGAGAGATTTTATCAGAGATCCGTTCAACGGCAGATGGGATCATATTCTATGCCGAGGATCAGCCAACGATTTTGGAAAATGCATCTGCATTTCAGGTGATTAAGAAACTACATGAATAAATGGGAGGAAATCATGGGAGAAGTTAGAAGAGTCTATGTTGAAAAGAAAAAAGACTACGCAGTAAAAGCAAAAGAGCTGCATGCATCATTGAAGCAGTATCTTGGACTGGATGTCGAATCTGTTCGTGTCCTTGTCCGCTATGACATCGAGAATCTATCCGATGCAAGTTATGAAAAAGCACTGGTTACAGTATTTAGTGAACCACCAGTTGACGACGTGTATGAAGAGACATTACCACTTGCCGATGGGGAAATATCTTTCAGCGTTGAGTTTCTGCCAGGTCAGTTCGATCAGAGAGCAGATTCTGCACAGCAGTGTGTGAAACTGTTGAATGAGGACGAAGATGCCCTGATCAGAAGTGCAACAACTTATGTTGTAAAAGGTGACTTAACTGACGAACAGTTAGAAGCAGTCAAAGAATATTGCATCAACCCAGTTGACTCAAGAGAGGCAGCTGCAGACAAACCAGAGACATTAGTGATGGATTTTGAAGAACCAGCAGATGTTAAGATTCTGGATGGATTCAAAGATATGGAAGAAGACAAATTTAAAGAATTATATGATTCTTTAAATCTTGCTATGACATTCAAAGATTTCCTTCATATCCAGAATTATTATAAAGGAGAAGAAAAGAGAGATCCTTCCATGACAGAGATCCGTGTACTGGATACTTATTGGTCAGATCACTGTCGTCATACAACATTCTCCACAGAACTTACAAGCATTGGATTCCAGGATGGATTCTATCGTGCACCATTAGAAGAAGCATATTATTCTTACATGGATGACTTTGAAGAGATGTACAAAGACCGTGATGACAAATATGTCTGCTTAATGGATATGGCATTAATGGCGATGAAACGTCTTAAAAAAGATGGAATTCTTGACAATATGGAAGAAAGCGATGAGATCAACGCCTGCAGCATTGTTGTACCAGTAGAAATTGATGGTAAGGAAGAAGAATGGCTGATCAGTTTCAAGAATGAGACACATAACCATCCAACAGAGATCGAACCATTTGGTGGAGCGGCAACATGTCTTGGAGGAGCGATCCGTGACCCATTATCAGGACGTTCTTATGTATATCAGGCAATGCGTGTTACAGGTGCTGCTGATCCAACAGTCCCATTAAAAGACACATTAAAAGGTAAATTACCACAGTATAAGATTGTAAATGAAGCTGCGAATGGATACAGTTCTTACGGAAACCAGATCGGTCTTGCAACAGGATATGTTAATGAAGTATATCATCCAGACTATGTTGCAAAACGTATGGAGATCGGTGCCGTTATGGGTGCAGCACCTAGAAAGAATGTGATCAGAGAGAACTCTGACCCAGGAGATATCATCATCTTATTAGGTGGAAGAACAGGACGTGACGGTTGTGGAGGAGCAACAGGATCATCTAAAGTTCATACAGAAGAATCTATCGAGACATGTGGAGCTGAAGTTCAGAAAGGTAATCCACCAACAGAACGTAAGATCCAGAGATTATTCAGAAGAGAAGAAGTCAGCCGTCTGATCAAGAAATGTAACGACTTTGGTGCAGGTGGAGTTTCCGTAGCGATCGGAGAACTTGCAGATGGTCTGGTTGTAGATCTTGATAAAGTACCTAAGAAATATGCAGGACTTGATGGAACAGAATTAGCGATTTCTGAATCTCAGGAACGTATGGCTGTTGTTGTAGATCCAAAAGACGTAGATCAGTTCCTTGCATACTCTGCAGAAGAGAACTTAGAGGCTGTAGAAGTTGCTGTTGTAACAGAAGATCCAAGATTAGTACTGAAATGGAGAGGAAAAGAGATCGTTAATATCTCAAGAGCTTTCCTTGATACAAACGGAGCACATCAGGAAACAGAAGTATTTGTAGAGATCCCTCACCGTGTAGAATCTTACTTTAATCGCAAAGACGAGACAGGTACATTTGAAGAAGTGTGCAAGAATACATTATCTGATCTTAATGTATGTTCACAGAAAGGTCTCGTAGAGAGATTCGACAGCTCTATCGGAGCAGCAACAGTTACAATGCCATATGGTGGAAAATACCAGATGACACCAATTCAGACAATGGTCGCAAAACTTCCAGTATTGAAAGGCGAATGCGATACAGTCACAATGATGAGTTATGGATTTGATCCATATCTGTCCAAATGGAGCCCATTCCATGGAGCAGTTTATGCGATTACAGAATCTATCGCGAAGATCGTGGCTACTGGTGGAGATTATAGCAATATCCGCCTGACATTCCAGGAATACTTTAAACGTCTTGGAGAAGACAAGACACGCTGGGGACAGCCGGTTGCAGCACTGCTTGGTGCATATCAGGCACAGATGGGATTTGGACTTGCATCAATCGGTGGAAAGGACAGTATGTCTGGAACATTCAACGACATTGATGTACCACCAACACTGGTATCTTTTGCAGTCGATGTAGCGAAGACAACAGATGTTATCACACCAGAACTTAAGAGAGCAGGAAATCGTCTGATCCGTATCTGTATCCCAACAGATGCATACAATCTTCCAATCTATTCTGAAGTGAAGAAAGTATACAAACGTATTACAAAACTGATCAAAGATGGAGTGATCAAATCTGCGTATGCAATTGGTGGCGGAGGAGCCTTAGAAGCAGTTGCCAAGATGGCATTTGGTAACAAATTAGGTGTGATCTTTGATGAAGAAGTAGAATTAAAAGACTTGACAGATCCTAAGTTTGGATCATTTGTTGTTGAAATGAGCACAAGAGATGTTCATAAACTTGCGATTCCAGGATTAATGTTAGGTGAGATTACAGACAAACATGAATTTGTATTTGGTGACGAAGTTGTAACATTAGAAGAAGCGATCGATACATGGAAGAAACCATTAGAGAAAGTATTCCCAACAAGATCTGAAGGAGATCAGAGCATCGTTGATACAACAAGACACTATACAAAAGGAAATATTTACGTATGCAAGAATAAAGTTGCAAAACCAAATGTATTTATTCCAGTATTCCCAGGAACAAACTGTGAATATGATTCAGCGAAAGCATTTGAACGTGCAGGAGCGAACGTGATCACAAAGGTATTTAAGAACTTAGATGCACAGGGAATCCGTGATTCAGTGGAAGTTTTTGAAAAAGCGATCAAAGAATCTCAGATCATCATGTTCCCAGGTGGATTCAGTGCCGGTGATGAACCAGATGGATCTGCAAAATTCTTTGCAACAGCATTTAGAAATGAAAAATTAAAAGAAGCAGTCATGGATCTGTTAAATAACCGTGATGGACTGGCACTTGGTATCTGTAACGGATTCCAAGCCCTGATCAAATTAGGACTTGTTCCAGAAGGTAAGATCGTAGAACAGAATGCGAAATCACCTACACTGACAACAAACCGCATTGGTCGTCATATTTCTAAGGTTGCTTATACAAGAATCGCTTCTAATCTGTCACCATGGTTTAACAATGTACATGTAGATGATATCTTCAGTATACCAGTATCTCATGGAGAAGGACGATTCGTAGCAGATGAAGATGTGATCCAGAAACTGTTTGAAAATGGACAGGTAGCAACACAGTATGTTGACCTCAATGGTGATCCTACAATGAATGAAGAATTCAATCCAAATGGTTCTTACCATGCGATTGAAGGTATCACAAGTCCAGACGGAAGAGTCCTTGGTAAGATGGGACATTCAGAACGTCGTGACAGCTATGTAGGAATCAATATTTACGGACAGAAAGATCAGAAGATCTTCGAATCCGGAGTAGAATATTTCAAATAAGAGTACAAAAAAAGAACCTTGCAAGAAGAAGCAAGGTTCTTTTTTTACTGCTCTTTTGGAATGATATGAATTGTTTCCATACGGTTCTTATCAACAGAAACAACTTTAAAAAGAAAATGTTCATCTTCTGCAGTTTCGCCCTCTGAAGGCAGATGATCAAGCAGTTCGATGATATATCCGCCAAGAGAATCATAATCCTCAGAATCAAGGTCTACGTCAAGCAGATCATCAAGATCATCAAGCTTTAAGGAAGCGGATACCATATAAGATCCATCGGATAATTTTTTGAAAGTTTCTTCCTCAGAATCATCATATTCATCACGCAGTTCTCCAAAAATCTCTTCAACGATATCTTCTAGAGTAATAAGACCTGCAGTCACTCCATATTCATCCAAAACAATGGAGAAACTAACAGATTTTTCACGCATCTGTGCAAGAAGGCTTGATACTTTCTGAGTTTCATACGTAAAGAACGGCTTACGCAGAACATCTTTCAAATGAAAGATCTCGCCTCTGTGCTGGCTGCGGTAGAAATAAACATCCTTAAAATAAACAATACCAACAACATGATCTTTACTTCCTTCATAAACAGGAAGTCTAGAATAACCGGCCTCGCGGAAAATATCAAGAACTTCATCATAAGAAGCATCTACAGACACAAAAGTTACATCAATTCGCGGGATCATAATATCCTTGGCAAGAGATTCCTTAAAATCAAAAACGTTGTTTAACATATCTTTCTCAGATTCTTCGATAACGCCTTCTTCGTGGCTGACATCAACGATCGTACGAAGTTCACGTTCAGTCATGATACGTTTGGATTGTTTCGAGTCGATCCGCAAGATGATAAGGATCGCTGTAGAAAGTTTGTTGATAATGTAAACAACCGGTGTTAGTAATTTTGTGATCAGATAAATGCTGGAAGCATAGCTTAGAGCAAGTTTTGTATTATTGATCGTTGCAAAAGTCTTTGGTGTGATCTCACCAAAGATCAATACAAGTACTGTGATCACAGCAGTTGCGATTCCGGCTCCCATGCTTCCAAAGATACGAATAGCGATCGTTGTAGTAAGGGATGTTAATGAAATATTCACAAGGTTATTCCCAACTAAGACACTGGAAAGCATCTGGCTTGGATTCTCAATCAATTTTAAAACAATAGCAGCTTTTTTATTGCCATCTTCTGCCATGGCACGCATACTATGTGGATTGACGGTTGTAAGCGCTGTTTCTGCAGATGAAAAATAAGCAGAAAGCATTAATAAAATGATAATTGCGATTATCTGTAATATCATACTGGGGTCCAATGAAAATTCCTCCTAAAATAAATATCTGTTCATTTTTATACAGTTCTTTTCATTGTACGCAAGAAATATGTACATGTCAAGTTAGTCCTTGCCAACCATGGAAGAATATGGTATACCTATTTTTAGGAGGATTGTCATATGAGGTACTATTATGATTATAGTTTTCCAATCGGTAATTTAACGATTGAGGAAGATGGGCATGGCATTTGCGGGATATATTTTGGGACGAAGACATTAGAAGGCGAGAAGAAGAATACAGAATTGATCAGGGAAGCAGCACTGCAATTATCACAGTATTTTGATGGGCGGAGAAAGAAGTTTGACCTGAAGATTTCTTATCATGGAACAGAATTCCAGATCAAAGTATGGAAAGCATTGGAGAAGATTCCATATGGGGAAACTTGTACTTACAAAGACATTGCGGAATCAGTAGGGATTCCAAAAGGATGTCGAGCTGTTGGCATGGCGAATAACAGGAATCCGATCGTGATCGTTGTTCCATGTCACAGAGTGATCGGAATGAACGGTTCACTGACAGGATATGCAGGTGGTCTGGAAATGAAAGAATACCTGTTAGATCTTGAAAAGCGTAATCAAAAATTAAAGGAAAGATATTGACAAAGATTCTCAGTTGAGATATGATACATAGGCACATTTTGCCGGAAGCACATCCGGTATGATCTTATAGATATTTCCGTGAGGGAGTAGTTAGCAGAGAATCTGTGACAGTATCAACATAATGATGAACGACATCTGGTGCTGTCTTAATTAACGAGACTCACAGACGATAAGCTTTTGTTTATAACAAGGCTTTCGTCTGTGGGTCTTTTTCATATCATAGGAAATTCCGATGGAATCCCCTATGATATGAAAAACTTACGATATGGAGGACGTTTTTATGGATTTACTTACGTTATTAACACTGGCTGTTGGATTGGCGATGGATGCATTTGCTGTTTCTATCTGCAAAGGACTGGCGATGAGAGAAAAAGTTTTGAAAAAAGGGATCATTGTTGGTTTATGGTTTGGAGGATTTCAGGCACTGATGCCAACAATCGGATTTTTCCTTGGAACACAGTTTAAAGACCAGATCACATCGATCGATCATTGGATCGCATTTGTGCTTCTTGGGCTGATCGGAATCAATATGGTCAAAGAAGCATTATCAAATGATGAAGAACAGGCAGATGATTCGATCGCAGTGAAAGAAATGTTCATGCTTGCTGTTGCGACAAGTATCGATGCATTAGCAGTTGGGATCACATTTGCCTTTTTAAATGTGCATATTGTATCCGCAGCGTCGATGATTGGAGTCTGTACTTTCTTGATTTCATTTGTAGGAGTAAAGATCGGAAATATTTTTGGAACAAAATATAAATCCAAGGCAGAGCTCGCAGGTGGCATAATACTGATACTTTTGGGATTTAAGATTCTGTTTGAGCATCTTCATATTCTCTAAAATGAAAAATTAGCTCTTTCTTTTTTATGAAAAAGAGTGTAATATAATAAAGGCAATGGCACAAGATATAGTGCTGATTGGTAGAACGACAACAAGATTTTGTGCCAGAAAATGGAAACACACAGAATCTTGTAATTTTATATAAATGAGGGAGAAACTATGAATGGTGATGTAAAAACAAAGATTATCAAGAGAAACGGTGAGGAGGTAACCTTTGATCTCGATAAGATCATCAATGCGATCACGAAGGCGAATGAAGAGGTAACAAAGATCCATCAGATGAATCAGTATCAGATCATGGCGATCGCAGAGAAGGTTGCAGATCAGGTAGCAAACTCTTCTCATGCGGTGAATGTAGAAGATATCCAGAATATGGTCGAGACAGGGATCATGGAGATGAGAGGATATGAAGTTGCCCAGAAGTATGTAAGATACCGTTTTAAGAGAGAACTGAGAAGAAAATCAAATACGACCGATGATGGAATTCTTTCTTTACTTGATAATATTAATGAGGAAGTAAATCAGGAGAATTCGAATAAGAACCCAGTGATCAATTCCACGCAGAGAGATTATATGGCAGGAGAAGTCAGCAAAGACTTAAGTAAACGTGTCCTTCTGCCAAATGAGATCATTCGTGCTCATGAAGAAGGAATCATCCATTTTCATGATTCTGACTATTTTGCACAGAGAGAACATAACTGTGATCTGATCAACTTGGAAGATATGCTTCAGAATGGAACGGTGATCAGTGAGACATTGATCGAGAAACCACATTCATTTTTTACAGCATGTAATGTGACAACACAGATCGTTGCTCAGGTTGCAAGCAACCAGTATGGAGGACAGTCTTTTACATTAGCACATTTAGCACCATTTGTAGACATCAGTCGAAAGAAGCTGCGTAAGAATGTCGTGAAGGAACGTAAAGTAATCGGAGAATCTATGGATGATGCGATCATCGACAAGATTACAGAGATGCGTCTGTATGATGAGATCAAACAGGGAATCCAGACGATCCAGTATCAGCTGGTAACTTTAATGACATGTAATGGACAGGCGCCATTTGTCACAGTCTTTATGTATCTTGACGAAGTACCAGAAGGACAGACAAGAGACGATCTGGCTCTTGTGATCGAAGAAGTCCTGAAACAGAGAATTCAGGGTGTTAAGAATGAAAAAGGAGTCTGGATCACTCCAGCCTTCCCAAAACTTATTTATGCATTAGATGATGATAACATCACACCAGATTCCAAGTATTGGCATCTGACAGAATTAGCTGCAAAATGTACAGCAAAACGCATGGTTCCAGACTATATCTCAGCGAAAGTGATGAGAGAACTGAAGAATGGTGAAGTATATCCTTGCATGGGATGCAGATCCTTCTTAACGGTTGAAGATTCCCAGAGAAATGCAGATGGAAGCCATAAGTTCTATGGAAGATTTAATCAGGGTGTTGTAACGATCAACTTGGTTGATGTCGCATGCAGTTCTAATGGAGATATGGATAAATTCTGGGACATCTTAGAAGAGAGACTGGAATTGTGCCACAGAGCATTAAGATGTCGCCATGAGAGATTAAAGGGAGCGGTATCTGATGTTGCGCCGATCCTTTGGCAACATGGAGCGCTTGCGAGACTGAAGAAAGGCGAGAAGATCGATAAGTTATTATACGATGGATATTCCACGATTTCCCTTGGATATGCAGGACTTTATGAGATGTGTGTCCGTATGACAGGCAAGTCTCATACATCCGATGAAGGGAAAAAATTTGCATTAAAAGTTATGCAGAAATTAAATGATAAATGTAATGAATGGAAGGCAGCAGAGAACATCAGCTATTCTGTATACGGAACACCAATGGAATCAACAACTTACAAGTTTGCAAAATGCTTACAGAAACGTTTTGGTATCATTCCGGGAGTTACAGATAAGAACTACATCACAAACAGCTATCATGTTCATGTAACAGAAGAGATCGATGCATTCAGCAAACTGGCATTTGAGTCAGAATTCCAGAAATTATCTCCAGGCGGAGCGATCAGCTACATTGAAGTACCAAACATGCAGGATAATATTCCAGCCGTCTTATCCGTGATGAAATTTATTTACGATAACATCATGTATGCAGAGTTAAATACAAAGAGTGATTACTGTGAATGTTGTGGATACGACGGAGAGATTCAGATCAAAGAAGATGAATCAGGAAAACTGATCTGGGAATGTCCAAACTGTGGAAATACAGATCAGGATCATATGTTTGTTGCAAGACGTACTTGTGGATATATCGGAACACAGTTCTGGAATCAGGGACGTACACAGGAGATCAAGGATCGAGTCCTTCATTTATAAAACACGATGACAGAGGAGATCATATGCACTACGGAGAAATTAAAAAATGTGATATTGCGAATGGACCAGGAGTCAGAGTCAGCTTATTCGTATCAGGCTGCCGAAATCATTGTCCAGGATGCTTTAATAAGGAGACATGGGACTTTTGTTATGGAAAGCCATTTACGACGGAGACAAAAAATCATATCATGGAATTGTTAAAGCCAGATTATATTGAAGGTTTTTCGCTTCTTGGAGGGGAACCCTTTGAACCGGAGAATCAGGAAGAACTGGTTAGATTATTAAAAGAGATCAAAGAAAATTATCCAAAGAAGAATATCTGGTGCTATACAGGATATACGTATGACAAGGATTTGCTCGAAGGTGGTAAAGTATACACACCGTTTACGGAAGAGATGTTATCTTATATTGATACGCTGGTTGATGGACAGTTTATCGAATCCCAGAAAGATATCACATTAAAATTCCGAGGAAGTGCAAATCAAAGAATTTTAGATCTAAATGAAAAATAGACGAGAGAGATGTAGTTTTTTACACTGCATCTTTTTCTTTATCATCTGGAAGAGAAGCTCTTGACAGACTGTGCTTTATATTATAGTCTATGTATAACAAAATATCATAGATAAGTTGTAAATTTCGAAAGAGGAAAGAAGGGTTGCACAATGATACTGGAGATTGATTTCAATAGTGACGAGGCAATCTATGTACAGTTAAGAAATCAGATCATTATGGGAATCGCATGTGCAGAATTTGCTGATGGAGAATCACTTCCATCTGTTCGTCAGTTAGCACAGGTGCTTGGAGTGAACATGCATACGGTGAACAAAGCCTATGCGATCTTAAGAGAAGAAGGATACCTGAAACTAGACCGAAGAAAAGGTGCAGTCATAAGTGTTGAAACTTTGGAAAAACAGCAGGAATTAGCAAGCATTCAGGAGAATTTAAGGATGTTAGTTGCAGAAGCTGTCTGTAAAGGAGTTACAGAAGACGAGATGAACCGGTTGATTCATGATATGTACCAGAAATTAGACAGAAAGTAATAACAGGAGGAATTATGAACCGATTACCATTTACAAAATATGCCTCCAAAGCATTGAATGAAGGACGAGAGATTGCTGGATATCTTGGATTTAAAGATGTCAGCAGTATTTTTGTTCTGCTAGGACTTTATGGGGCAGACGGATCTCTTGCAAGTGAAGTGCTCAAGATGCACGGAGTGACAAGAGAATTAATAGAAGAAGCGATCAAAGAAAAGTCAAAGATGCCAAAAGACCGAAGAAGAACGGTAATGGATACTCCGAAGACAGAATACCTGTTAGAAATTGCAGGAGAACTTGCAATGAAATACGGGTGTGAAGCGATCGGATCAGAACATATCTTGATGGCGATGATCAAAGATGGAGATAATGAAGCATTCCGTTTTCTGGAAGATCATAAGATTTCATCCGAAGGAATCTATACAGATATTTTAGTTACTGCAGGAATTGATTTCAGAAGTGCGAAGAATGAATATAATGAAGCGATCTCTGATGGCGGTGATATGGAAGATGGAGCAGGAGAATATATGCTGCTTCAGTATAGTACAGATCTGACAGAGAAAGCAATGCTTGGGAAGCTTGATCCGATGATCGGACGTGAAAGTGAGATGGAACGTCTGATGCAGATCCTTTGCAGAAGGACAAAGAATAATCCATGTCTGATCGGTGATCCGGGGGTTGGTAAAACAGCGATCGTTGAAGGCCTTGCGCAAAGGATCGCCGAAGGCAATATGCCAAGAATTCTTAAGAATAAGAGGATTTTGTCCTTAGACCTTACGAAAGTGATTGCTGGAACGAAATTCCGTGGAGAATTTGAAGAACGAATGAAACGCATCGTAACCGAAGCAACACAGGATGATTCTATTATTTTGTTTATCGATGAGATTCATACGATCATTGGAGCTGGAGGTTCTGAGGGAGCTATGGATGCATCTAATATCTTAAAACCAGCATTGGCAAGAGGAGATTTTCAGCTGATCGGTGCGACAACGAGTGAAGAATATACAAAATATTTTGAAAAAGATGCAGCATTAGTTCGAAGATTCCAACCAGTCAGAGTGAAAGAACCAACCGTAGAAGAAACGATCACGATCTTAAAAGGGATCAAACATCGTTTTGAAGATTATCATAGGATCCTGGTATCAGAAGATGTGGCAGAGGCGATCGCCTCTCTTTCTGATCGATATATCAGTGATCGTTTTCTGCCAGATAAAGCCATCGATCTGTTAGATGAAGCCTGTGCAAGGAAACGAATGGAACAGCTTGGAAGTCATGCAGGTTTTAAGAAAGAACGCAAGGAGATCAGGGAGATCATAGAGAAGATCGAAGCAGCGCTTTCTGATGGAGATATTACAGAAGCAAGAGAGCTTAAGAAAGAGAAGAACAAACTTGAGAAATCTCTGGAACGTAAGATGAAGAGAAATCAGAAGAAGCAAAATGAGATTCCAGAATTGACAACAGAGGATGCCGCAGAAGTCGTTTCTTTATGGACACAGATTCCAGTAACACAGCTTACAAAGGGAGATATGGAACGATTAAGACATTTAGAGAAAGAACTTCACAAACATGTGATCGGGCAAGATGAAGCGGTCAATGCAGTTGCCAAAGCTGTGAAGAGAAGCAGAGTCGGTCTTAAGAGTCCAAACCGTCCGATCGGATCATTCTTATTTTTAGGGCCAACAGGAGTTGGTAAGACAGAGTTGTCAAAGACATTAGCAAAAGCTTTATTTGGAAGAGAAGAAGATCTGATCCGTGTGGATATGTCTGAATATATGGAGAAGCACAGTGTATCAAAGATCATTGGATCTCCTCCAGGATATGTTGGATTTGGAGAAGGCGGACAGCTGAGTGAACAGATTCGAAGACATCCTTACTCTGTCCTTCTTTTTGATGAGATCGAAAAAGCTCATCCTGATGTATTTAATATCCTGCTTCAGGTATTAGATGACGGACATATTACAGATTCCAATGGAAGAAAAGTCGACTTTAAGAATACTGTTATCATTATGACTTCCAATGCAGGTGCAAACCGTATCATTGCACCAAAACATTTAGGATTTTCTATGGATGATACAGATAAAGCCAAGACTCATGAACGTATGAAAAAGGGTGTTATGGAAGAAGTGAAACAGATCTTTCGCCCAGAGTTTTTAAATCGAATTGATGAGACGATCGTATTTGCCGTCCTTACAAAGGAAGAAGTTAAGAAGATCGCAAAATTATTTATGGATGAATTGAGAGCCCGTTTATTAAGCGAACATCAGATCACATTAAAGATCACATCTGGTGCGATGGATCTGTTAGCAGATAAGGGATATGATGAGAATTATGGGGCAAGACCATTAAGAAGGATCATCCAGAATGAGATTGAAGATGTACTGGCAGATAAGATCTTAGAAGGAACCCTTACGAATGGACAGACGATGACGATTGGTAAAAAAGATAAAAAACTTACTTTTTCGGTAAAGGAAAACTAGTAAATAATACTGAAATATATTATAATATACATACGACGACCGAAACATATATTAGGAGGAAAAGACAATGGCAGTGGTAACTGAATTATTCCGCAGCGAAGACAATGGAACACTTAGCTTTGGTGACTATACATTAGCACAGAAAGCGAAGAAAGGAGATATCCAGTTTGAAGGAGATATCTATAAGATCAAGACTTTCAAGACAATGACAAAACTGGACAAGAACGGACAGCTGATCTTTGAATCAGTTCCAGGTTCAGCAGTACATAACTTTGTTGCAACAACAGATGGAGTTGCATTTGAGATTGAATCTTCATCTGATGTCCAGGTTACTTTAGAAGTAGAAGCCGGACAGGAATATAAAGTTTTTATTGATAATACGAATGTAGGAATGATGAAAGCAAATCTTGGAGGAAAATTAACTCTGAGTGTTGAGTTAAGCGAGGGAACAGCAGCAGCTGTTCGTGTAAAGAAACAGTAGTAACATAAAGGAGCACCAATGGCAAAACAAAAGACAGTTTATTTTTGCAGCCAGTGTGGTCATGAGTCTTCCAAGTGGATGGGGCAGTGTCCTGCCTGTAAGCAGTGGAATACTTTTACAGAAGAGAAAGTTACAGAAACGAAAAAAGGAGGGGCGAAGTCTTTAAAGACTTCTGCCTCTCCTATGAATATATCCGAGGTAACAGTAGAGAATGAAGAGCGGATTCCAACAGGGATTCATGAACTGGACCGTGTGTTAGGCGGCGGGATTGTCAAAGGTTCCCTATCGTTGGTCGGAGGAGATCCGGGAATCGGGAAATCCACGTTATTATTACAGGTATGCAGGAATCTTGCGAACAGCAAACGTAAGGTTTTGTATATTTCTGGGGAAGAATCTATGCATCAGATCAAGATGAGAGCAGAGAGGATCGGAACATTTGAAGAAGAGATGCTTCTGTATTGTGAGACAGATCTTGATGCGATCACGAATGCGATCTTAAAGACGAAACCAGAATTTGCGGTGATTGATTCGATTCAGACAATGTACAGCGAGGATCTTTCCTCGGCAGCAGGCAGTGTGTCTCAGGTAAGAGAAGTGACTGCAGCGATGATGAGAGTTGCGAAAGAGAATAATATCGCAGTTTTTATCGTAGGACATGTGACCAAAGAAGGAGTGGTTGCAGGACCAAGAACACTTGAGCATATGGTAGATACGGTCCTTTATTTTGAAGGGGAAAGAGAAGCGGCATACAGAATCTTAAGAGGTGTCAAAAACCGTTTTGGATCCACGAACGAGATCGGTGTGTTTGAGATGTGTAACAATGGACTTGTAGAAGTGGAGAATCCGTCAAAGACGATGCTTAATGGAAGACCCATTGATGCGTCAGGATCCGTTGTTGTATGTTCCATGGAAGGAACCAGACCGATTCTGATCGAGATTCAGGCATTGGTATCACCAACAAGCTTTCAGATGCCGAGAAGAACAGCGGTTGGAATTGATTATAACAGGGTGAATCTTTTGATGGCAGTGCTTGAGAAGAGAGTTGGACTGCAGCTTGGCGGCTGTGATGCGTATGTGAATCTGGCTGGAGGTATGAAACTTGGCGAACCAGCGATCGATCTTGGTATTATTATGGCAATCGCATCGAGTTATAAGAACCGGCCGATCTTAGAAGATACGATCATTTTTGGAGAAGTTGGTCTGGTAGGAGAAGTAAGAGCCGTATCAGGTGGAGAAGCAAGGATCAAAGAAGCACAGAAACTAGGATTTAAACGATGCATTCTGCCTCAGGCGAATGTAGATCAGATCAAGGTCCAGACAGACATGAGACTTGTAGGAGTTTCAAATGTCATGGAGGCATTAGATCTTATATAGAAGGATTATCTGTATTTCACAATGATACAGAAATTATATGATTGCAAGTGTATAGAAGATACATTATAATCAGAATAGAAAGAACTATATGGAGGAAGACATGGAAGAAACGATTTCTAAGAATTTTATCGAACAGATCATAGAAAAAGATATAGAAGAAGGGCATTGCAAGAAGGTAGTTACAAGATTTCCACCAGAACCAAACGGATATCTTCATATCGGACACGCAAAATCCATCTTATTAAACTATGGACTGGCTCAGGAATATGGCGGAGATTTCCATTTCCGTTTTGATGATACAAACCCAACAAAAGAGAAGGAAGAATATGTAAATTCTATTAAAGAGGACGTAGAATGGTTAGGAGCAGATTATCACGAACATATCTATTATGCTTCTAACTACTTTGACAAGATGTATGAATGTGCAGAATTCCTGATCAAGAAGGGAAAAGCATATGTCTGTGATCTGAATGCTGAACAGATCAGAGAATACCGAGGAACTTTAACAGAACCTGGAAAGAACAGTCCATATCGTGACCGTACACCGGAAGAGAACTTACAGTTATTCCGCGAGATGAAGGAAGGAAAATACCCAGATGGAAGCAAAGTTCTTCGTGCCAAGATCGATATGACATCTGGAAATATCAACATGAGGGATCCAATTCTTTATCGTATCGCAAGAATGGAACATCATAATACAGGAAACAAATGGTGTATCTATCCAATGTATGACTTTGCACATCCATTAGAGGATGCATTTGAAGGGGTGACACATTCTATCTGTACACTGGAATTCGAGGACCACAGACCATTATATGACTGGGTTGTGAATGAATGTGAATTTGAGAATCCGCCAAAACAGATTGAGTTTGCGAAGTTATATCTGACAAATGTTGTCACAGGAAAACGTTATATCAAGAAATTAGTTGAAGATGGAATCGTAGATGGGTGGGATGATCCACGTCTGGTATCATTATCAGCACTTAGAAGAAGAGGATATACACCAGAATCCATCAAGAAGTTTATGGAACTTGTCGGAGTTGCAAAGAGTCACAGCTCTGTAGATTCAGCGATGCTTGAATACTGCATCCGTGATGATCTGAAATTAAAACGTCCACGTATGGCAGCGATCTTAGATCCGATCAAGCTGGTGATCACAAACTATCCAGAAGGAGAAGGGGAACTCGTTGACGTTCCAAATAATCAGGAAAACGAAGAGATGGGAACAAGACAGGTACCATTTTCAAGAGAATTATATATCGAACGAGAAGATTTCAAGATTGAAAAGCCTAAGAAATACCGTCGTTTATATGTAGGTAATGAAGTACGTCTGATGAATGCATATTTTGTGACATGTACAGGGTACGATGTAGATGAGGACGGCAATGTAACCTGTGTATATGCGACATATGATCCAGAATCCAGAGGAGGAAACAGTCCAGATGGAAGAAAGGTTCGCGGAACGATCCATTGGGTATCTGTACCAACTGCGAAAAAAGCAGAAATTCGTCTGTATGAAAACATTGTAGATGAAGAAAAAGGTGTATATAATGAAGATGGAAGTATTAATGTGAATCCAAATTCACTGACTGTGATCAAGGAAGCATATGTAGAGCCTGAGTTAGAGAAATATGATAAGGAAGACAGTTTCCAGTTTATGAGAACAGGATATTTCTGTTTAGATTCCAAAGATTCTACAAAAGAACACATGGTATTTAATAGAATTGTAAGCTTAAAGAGTTCTTACAAACCAAATTAATCAAATTTGCCGTAACAGGCAAGATGTGATGAGAGAGAAGAGAGGAAAATTGATGAAGGTAATCGTGGTATCTCATGGAAGTTATGCAAGAGGACTTGTGGATACAGCACAGATGATCGCAGGGGAACAGGAAGACCTTGAGGCATTTGGGCTTGAACCAGAAGAATCAGTGGATACTTTGAGAGAGAAGATCAGAGAGAGTATTGAACAGACATCAGAAGGAGAAGAAGTCCTTATATTAACAGATCTGTTTTATGGAAGTCCGTTTAATACGGTAATTTCTTTAATGTCAGAATACGATCTCTACCACGTAACTGGAATCAATCTTCCGTTGATGATGGAAGTAGTTATGGGATGTTACGCGGAAAAGAGTGCACAAGAGGTGTGCAAAGATCTTCTTAAGGCAGCGCCAGAGACAGTGAAAGATGTGCGTGAATTATATAAGGAGGTAGAAGAATGAAAAACATTGTATTAGCGAGAGTTGATGACAGGCTCATACATACGGAGATTTTGACATTATGGGTGCCGGAAGTCAGAGCGAACAGGATCATTATTGTAGATGATGTTGTGGCGAAGGATAAATTCCGAAGCAAAGTGATCAAAGAGATGGCGCCCCAAGGCCTTATAATTCATGTATATGGGATCGATCGTGCAACGGAGAAATTAAAAGAAGCCCCATCCTTTGATGGAGAGCGGGTGATCGTAATTGCAGAATCCCCACTGGTATTTGAAGAATTGATCAAACGAGGGATCAAGATCAATCAACTTAATATCGGAGGTATGGGAATTCGTGGAGAACGTAAAGCAGTTGCAAGAAGAGTTGCGTGTGATACCATGGAGATGGAAGCTATTCATGAACTGATCAAAAAACATGTACATGTATATTTCCAGACAGTTCCAACAAGAAGTTCAGAAGAAGCAAAAAAATACATCAAAGAATAAGTAAAATACCAAAGAATGCAATCTCAGTTTATAGAATTTTTATAAAAAGGGGGTTGCATTTTTTTTGTCTGGTGTTATACTAATGAACATAGAGTTAGCACTCGATATAAGTGAGTGCTAACAAAAGATAAAAAGAACAATAATTCTAATATATTTAGGAGGTAATATCATTATGAAGTTAACACCATTAGGAGATAGAGTTGTATTAAAACAGCTGGAAGCAGAAACAACAACTAAGTCAGGAATCGTCCTTACAACAGCAACACAGGAAAAACCACAGGAAGCAGAAGTTGTTGCAGTCGGACCTGGAACAGAAGATGTGAAGATGGAAGTTTCTGTAGGACAGAAAGTTATTTATTCTAAATATGCAGGAACAGAAGTAAAATTAGAAGATGAAGAATTTATCATCGTAAAACAGAATGATATTTTAGCAGTTGTAGAATAGTTTTATCACATCACACAATTATTTGATTTAATCAAGGAATTAGTCGGAGGTAATTAAGATCATGGCAAAAGAGATTAAATACGGAATTGAAGCAAGAAAAGCACTGGAAGCAGGAGTTAACCAGTTAGCAGATACAGTAAGAGTTACAATCGGACCCAAAGGACGCAATGTTGTATTAGACAAATCTTTTGGTGCACCGCTGATCACAAATGACGGTGTAACGATCGCAAAAGAAATTGAATTAGAAGACCCATTTGAGAATATGGGAGCTCAGGTAGTCAAAGAAGTAGCAACTAAGACAAATGATGTTGCCGGAGATGGTACAACAACAGCTACAGTTCTTGCACAGGCAATGATCAACGAAGGAATGAAAAACTTAGCAGCAGGAGCAAACCCAATCATTCTTCGTAAAGGAATGAAGAAAGCGACAGAAGCAGCTGTTGAAGCAATTGCCGAGATGAGTAGCAAAGTTACAGGAAGAGATCAGATTGCGAAAGTAGCAGCAATCTCTGCAGCAGACGAAGAAGTTGGAGAATTAGTAGCAGATGCTATGGAAAAGGTATCTAACGACGGAGTTATCACGATCGAAGAATCTAAAACAATGAAAACAGAATTAGATTTAGTAGAAGGAATGCAGTTTGATCGTGGATATTTATCAGCATATTTCTCAACAGATATGGAAAAAATGGTTGCTGAATTAGATGATCCATATATTCTGATCACAGACAAGAAGATCACTAATATTCAGGAAATCCTTCCATTATTAGAGCAGATTGTACAGAGTGGTAAGAAATTACTGATCATTGCTGAAGATATCGAAGGTGAAGCATTAACAACACTGATCGTTAACAAATTACGTGGAACATTCTCTGTATGTGCAGTGAAAGCACCTGGATATGGAGACAGAAGAAAAGCAATGCTTGAAGATATCGCTATCTTAACAGGTGGTACAGTGATCTCTGAAGAAGTTGGTCTGGAATTAAAAGACGCAACATTAGATCAGTTAGGACGTGCAAAATCTGTCAAAGTTGAAAAAGAAAACACGGTCATCGTAGATGGTGAAGGAGATAAAGATGCAATCCAGGCACGTCTTGGACAGATCAAAGCACAGATCGAAGAAACAACATCTGAATTCGACAAAGAAAAATTACAGGAAAGATTAGCTAAATTATCTGGTGGAGTTGCAGTGATCCGTGTTGGAGCAGCAACAGAAACAGAGATGAAAGAAAGCAAATTACGTCTGGAAGATGCCTTAGCAGCAACAAAAGCCGCTGTAGAAGAGGGAATCATCTTCGGTGGAGGATCTGCTTATATTCATGTATCTAAGAAAGCAGCTGAGAAAGTAGCAGACTTAGAAGGAGACGAGAAAACAGGAGCAAACATCATCCTCAAAGCATTAGAAGCACCATTATTCCAGATCGCAGTCAATGCAGGTCTTGAAGGAGCTGTTATTGTCAACAAAGTAAAAGAAGCAGAAATCGGAAAAGGATTCGATGCATTACATGGAGAATACGTAGACATGGTAGAAAAAGGAATCATCGATCCAGCCAAAGTAACAAGAAGCGCATTACAGAATGCAACATCCGTAGCTTCTACATTATTAACAACAGAATCAGTTGTTGCGAATATCAAAGAAGAAGCACCAGCAATGCCAGCAGGAGCACCAGCCGGAATGGGAATGATGTAGAGACATTGAGTACTTAGAGAAAGCAAGCCAAAGGCGCAGCTTGAACTTAGTGCGAAAGTCCGTCCCGAACCTTAGCGAATCCGAGCCACAGGCGAAAGATGAGCTTAGTTGAGTGGGCGTCTACAGGGAGCGAAGCGACTCAAAGACTAAATATCAAAAATCCTACAGAAATTCGAATGAATTTCTGCAGGATTTTTTTTCTCCATAAAAAACTAAAATCGATACGTATTCCCTTTCTTCCAAACCACCCAATATTCCACATTCGCACAATCATCCACGATCGGAATCCTCTTCCGATCATTTAAAATCTCATCCGGATAAGAAGCATAATTCGTAGAAAAACAAAACAAAGTCGAAGATTTCACCAATTATAACCATTCAGATCATGAAATGTAAGTTTGTCATAAGAACAAAGACTATGCCCAAAAGGAATACAAACCGACAAATTAAGATTAAAGCCATTTGAAACAGTTGTAGTCATTGGTGCAGGAACTATGGGATTAATTAACGCCCAGACAGCGAAAGCTTACGGATGTCGTGTGATCGTATCAGAGATGATTCCTAAGAAGATTGAGACAGCCAAAGCGATGGGATTTGAAGTGATAGACTGTAATGAAAGTGATCCTGTAGAAAAGGTAAAAGAGTTAACGGAAGGAATTGGAGCAGATGCTGTGATCGTAGCTGTTGGATCAACCAGTGCCAACAGTCAGGGACTTGAGATGTTAAAACAAAATGATGGAAGAATGTTATTATTTGCGGCAGGATATCCAGTTCCAGAGTTGAAAGTTGACTCAAATATGTTACACTATAGAAAGATGGAACTGATCGGGACATTCGGGGCAGATCATGAAGACTTCAAAGAAGCTGCCCAAGCATTAAGTACCAAGGTTGTGGATGTGTCTAAATTGGTAGAAGAGAAGAAATTTCCACTAAGCAGACTGCAAGAAGCTTATGAAGAGGCAAGCAAACCTGGAATGTACAGGGTCAGTGTCATGTTAGACGAAGAATAAATGAAACATTAAAAACAGGAGGTAGCCATGAACAATTTTACGTATTCTATTCCAACAAAGATTCATTTTGGAAAAGGACAGATTTCTCATCTTAGTGAACTTTCAGAGAGCGGTAACAAAGTTTTACTATGCTATGGCGGTGGAAGTATCAAAAAAGCAGGAATTTATGACGAAGCAGTCAAGATTTTAAAAGAAGAAGATATGGAAATCTTTGAATTATCAGGAATCGCACCAAATCCAAAGATTGAATCTGTTAGAGAAGGTGTAAAACTTTGTAAAGAAAACAGCATCGATATGGTACTTGCTATTGGAGGAGGATCTGTCATTGACTGTGCAAAGGTTGTAGCGGCAGGAGCTTGCTATGATGGGGATCCATGGGATCTGGTTATTACACCAAGATGGATCAAGAAAGCATTGCCAATTTACAGTGTCCTGACATTATCAGCCACAGGATCAGAGATGGATAAATTTGCGGTTATCTCCGATATGTCAAAGAATGAAAAATGGGGAACTGCAAGTGATCATATGAAACCAAAGATGTCAATCCTTGATCCGGAATATACCTATTCTGTATCAAAAAAACAGACAGCGGCTGGAACAGCAGATATCATCAGTCATATTTGCGAGAATTACTTTACCAATGTGAAGAATGCAGACGTTCAAGCAAGATTTGCGGAAGGACTGTTAAAGAACTGTTTTAAATATGGTCCTGTTGCTTTAGAAGAACCAGACAATTATGATGCAAGAGCTAATCTGATGTGGACAGCAAGTATGGCAATTAACGGAATGATTCAATATGGAGCTGAAGTCGCATGGTGTGTACATCCAATGGAACATGAATTAAGCGCATTCTATGATATCACACATGGAGAAGGATTAGCAATCTTAACACCTCACTGGATGGAATTTGCACTGAATGATGATACAGCATATAAATTTGCAGACTATGCAAGAAATGTCTGGGATGTTGTAAATGACGATGATATGGCAGCAGCCAAAGAAGGAATTGCATGTACAAGAGAATACTTTAAGAAGATGGGACTTCCACAGACGTTAACAGATGTTGGAATTGATAAAGAATATTTTGACATTATGGCACAGAAAGCGGCCGATGGATGCAAGGGATCTTTTGTACCATTGAGTAAGGAAGATATTGTAAGTATTTACGAAGCAGCTCTATAATAATGTAGAAAGTAAGCAGCATGGCAGCAAAGAAAGCAGTTATGCTGCTTTTTACATAAAAAATAACAAAATATAAAATAA
>ERZ780223.806-NODE-806-length-33968-cov-4.974405_pt1 | contig 33968 bp, 29 predicted proteins | sample MGYA00511016_ERZ780223 | MGnify/ENA primary metagenome ERZ780223 (study PRJEB29588, sample SAMEA2159032) | human gut metagenome | biome: human gut; feature: human-associated habitat; material: faeces | place: Denmark | collected 2008/2010 ... | reverse complement strand
GTCAGTAATAGGGCGGGATTTTAACGAATCCCACCCCAACTATTGACATAGAGCCATGAGAAAAACCTCATGAAGATATCATCCAGTTATCTGTCTGCACAACAAAAGTAAGAGTGTCACAGCAACAGCAGCACATACACTCCATACAACAACACATAGCAGACATAACTGAATAAGATGTTCTCATGATGGTTTCCTCCTTTCCTTAAAATTCATAAACGATTATAAAAATATATTTCCTACTTGTTTTGTGGGTTTTAAATGATAGTTCTTATTATAGCGCGTAAATGAGATTTGTCAATCATTTTTTTTATATCATCCAATATCATCCAATACCGCCCAATGCGATGCCTAATATTAATACCAGCACACATACCGGAATATAAATATAGCGGCACACCGGTACAAACCATTTTGAAAATTTCTTTTCGCGGCCTTTGTTGACCTGCGTTTCTGCATAGTCTTTTCCAAATACCCAGAAGAACATGATTCCGGCGAGTCCGGCACCGAGGGGGCAGATGTAGATGGAGAGAACGTCCATCCAGTCGGAGACGATGCCCTGGATTAACAGGGAGACGGCAGCTCCGATGATACCGATAACTGCGCAGGCAGGGACGCGGCCGAGGTGGAGTTTTTCCTGGACGGTGGCGATCGGTGCTTCGTAGAGGTTGAGCAGGGAGGTCATCCCGGCGAAGAGAACGGCTACGAAGAAAATGATCGCGATCAACGTACCGCCCGGCATTGAGCGGATGAGGTTCGGGAGGTAGATGAAGAGAAGTCCCGGACCACCCTGATCAAGTTTTGCACCGGTGGTTGCCATTGCCGGGATGATGACGAGGGCGGCGAGAATCGCGGCGATCGTATCAAACAGGGCAACCCGCGCGGCAGATGCCGGGATGTTTTCCTCATCGGAGAGGTAGGAACCATAGATTAAGGTTCCATTTCCGGCGACGGACAGGGAGAAAAATGCCTGCCCCAGTGCGAAAATCCATGTTTTTGGGTCTGCGAGGATCTCAGGATCGATGCGGAAAATGTAGCGGTAGCCCTGCATCGCACCCGGCTGGAATGCCACGTAGATGCCTAAAAAGACAAACAGGATGAAGAATACCGGCATCATCAGCTTGTTGGCGTTCTCGATTCCGCTTCCGACGCCGAACATCAGAATCAGAATGCAGAAGAAGAGGGCGGCAAGCTGCCAGCCATTGTTTCCAAATGCGGACGCCATCGAGCCGAAAGCAGAGGCAAAACCGTCTGTGTCGGCCGGGGCAAGCGTGGCACCGGTAAAGGCTCCGATGGCATATTTTAGGATCCAGCCCATGACGACGGTATAGCCGATCGCCATCGCGAGGGAACCGGCTGCCGGGATGAAACCGAGCGCGTCACCCAGTTTGCGCCTGCCGCGTGTCTCGCAGGCAGCGCCGAACGCGTCAATTGGACCGGAGCGGGTGCCGCGTCCCAGGCACATTTCCCCGATGACACCCGTGGAGCCGATCAGGGCGACGAAGATAAAGTACGGGATCAGGAACGAGCCGCCGCCGTACAGGGAGACGCGGGTGGGAAACATCCAGAGATTTCCCATGCCGACCGCCGATCCGATACAGGCGAGGATGAAGCCCCACTTACTGTTGAAAGATTCTCTTTTTTCCATGAAATTGTAACTCCTCAAACATTATATAAGATTTGCCGCAAATATCTGGGAGTCCGCCGATTGGAAGCGGTCAGGCAGATGTTTGCATAAGTCCATCTATTATACCAGAAGAGAGGCATTGCTTTCAAGTGGCAGAGCGCGCGAATCGTATGTTTTAGGGGAAAAGGCGATCTAAAGTAACTGCCGATGGACCGTTACAGGGAAATACCTTGATTTATAGGGTGGAAAGATGGTATTCTATAGAGGACGGCAGCGGCGGGCTTTGGGAGGGTGGCGCCGCTGCAGAGCAGATTCGAAAAGGAGAAGGTAGCACAATGAAAAACGCAAACAGGATTCCGGAGACGTTTCAGACGGATGCGGAATATAGACAGTGGATGGAGCGCTGGCAGCAGGAGGCGCGGGAGGCGACGATCGAGGGATTTAAGCAGAATCGTAAGTTAAACGGCATGACACAGACGGAGCTTGGCAGAAAGGCGGGGATTTCCCAGCCGAATATCACCCGCTTCGAGAGCGGCAGCTACAATCCGTCGCTGGATTTTATGGTAAAGATCGCAGCGGCGATGGGGAAAAGGGTACAGATTACATTGGTAGATGAATAAGAGGCGTGCGCCGGGGCGCACAGGGACCATTTGGGGAGTAAACAGGGGAGACAGCGGTGTGTGTGAGGCTGTCTCCCCTGTTTTTAACAACACTTTGCAAGAATTCTCCCATCCTCTCTAGGTGGTGAGATGAATTGCCTTTTGGGAAAATCATGCAATATCTGGCATATTAAAACTGCACATATCTGTGCACATAAATGAAAATAAACATGTGAGAACAAATGTTCTAAAAGACGTAGACAAACAAGTGTTCTTGTGCTATGATATAATCAGTCGAAAGCAAAAGGAAAGGCTGATTTTATGAGAAAATTAGATAGTAATGCACACTCAGTGTTTTTGCTCTATTATCATTTGATTCTGGTTATAAAATACCGAAAAAAGGTACTGACGGATCCTGTTTCTGATCGGATCCGAGAGATTTTTGAATATATCGCTCCGAAGTATCATGTTACATTAGAGGAATGGAATCATGATCGGGATCATGTTCATATTATGTTCCGGGCCCATCCGAAATCGGAACTCAGCAAATTTATTAATGCGTATAAAAGCGCAAGCAGCCGATTGATAAAAAAAGAGTATCCGGAGATTCGGCAGAAGCTTTGGAAAGAAATGTTCTGGAGCCAGAGTTTTTGCCTGTTAAGTGCTGGTGGTGCACCCATTGAGGTTATCCGCCAGTACATAGAAACACAGGGAGAAAATAAGAGTGAACATCGTGTACCGTTTTCGGATTTACCCGAATAAATCTCAAAAAGAACTATTTGCAAGGACATTTGGCTGTGTGCGTTTCGTGTATAACCGGATGCTGGCAGAGAAGAAAGAATATTATGAGAAAACCGGAAAAGTATTAAAGGTTACGCCTGCAAAGTATAAGGCAGAGTTTCCGTGGCTGAAGGAGGTAGACAGCCTGGCATTGTGTAATGCACAGCTGCATCTGCAGACAGCCTACAAGAACTTCTTTCGGGATTCTTCGGTTGGTTTTCCGAAGTTCAAGTCAAAAAAGAATCCGGTAAGAAGTTATACGACAAACTGCGTAAATGGAAATATTACTTTGCAGAGTGGTAAACTGAAACTTCCGAAAGCAGGTTGGATCCGCATAAAACAGCATCGGAGTATCGATGATAGTTATATATTGAAGGGTGCCACCGTCAGCCAGGAAGCAGATGACAAGTATTATGTGTCATTACTATATGCGGCAGAAGAACCGGAATATGAAATCAGGCCAGTAAAAATCGCAATCGGACTTGATTTTTCCATGAGTGAATTGTATGTAGATTCCAATGGAGCTCATGCAGACTATCCTCACTTTTTCCGAAAGTCCCAGGAAAAACTTGCAAGGGAGCAGCGCAGGCTGAGTCATTGCGAAAAGGGGAGCAGCCGTTACATGAAACAGAAAAAGAAAATAGCCAGACTCCATGCTCATATTGCACGTCAGCGGAAAGATTATCTGCACAAGGAATCCAGAAAGATAACCAATTTTTATGATCTTGTGTGCATAGAATCTTTGAACATGAAAGAAATGAGCCAGGATTCAAGGTTTGGAAAGAGTGTTCATGATAATGGATGGGGAATGTTTACTGATTTTCTTTCCTACAAATTAGAACGTGCCGGTAAGAAAATGGTTCGTATCGATAAGTGGTACCCCAGTTCAAAAATCTGCAGCTGCTGCGGAAAACTCAAAAAAGATCTAAAACTGGAAGACCGTATGTATAGCTGTACCTGCGGAAATCAGATGAACCGTGATGAGAATGCAGCTATCAATATTTGCAGGGAAGGGTTGAGGATATCGGGAGTTGAACTTGATACAGAAAGAAAAATTTCCTGATTTCCCCCAAAAAACGTAGATTTTGTTCGGGACTGTGTAGATACGAAACAGTCCCGTTCATAATAACAGAACCGTGGGACACACGGGGATAGCTCGCCTATGCTTTGCCCAATAGGGCAATCGAACGAGAAGCCCCCACTTCCAGCATTAGCTAAGTGGAGGGAGTATGTCACTGAGTGCATTTCAGCGACGATTCAATAAACCGTGAAATCATATTCCACTCATAGCTCTGTTCCAGCCACGCAAATTTGATCGGGTACCGCGCTTCTTCCCCGAGCGTAAAGACATGGAGTGTATCCAGCTGTTCCTTGCTGAGAATAGAAAATGCGAGGTTTTTTGGGCTGATGCAGGCACCTTTTCCCATCGCGCAGAGGGCAAGCAGGGTAGCGATGTTGTCAGAGCAGGCATGAACCGAGGGGACGAAGTTGTCTGTCGCGAGGATATTCCGCCCGATGCGTCCGACTAGATCATGTTCACGGTTTAGGAGAAACGGACATGGAGCCAGAAGGGAGTAGCGGTGATGGCGGCTGACTTCCTGGATAATGGCTTCGGTCTGTTTGCCGTAAATGTTCTGCAGCAGGGCAGTGGAGACGATGAGAACCATCTCTTCCTCATAGAAATCCCGCAGAATGATGCCGGGAATGCGAACTGAAAAATTGGCGATCGCCAGATCAATTGTGCCGTTCAGCAGGTATTTTTGCAGCACATCGTTGGAAGATTCGACGAGTTCCACATCCACGCCGGGATATTCCTTTTGAAAGGCGGCGATCAGCTCCGGCATGATGGCGTGTCCGCGCGTGAATGCGATGCCGATCCGCAGTTTTCCTGTCTGGTTATTTAAAATATCGCCAAATTCGTGAAGCATACAGTCATATTTTGTATTAAATTCCGTTGCATAGCGCAGAAATACCTCCCCCGCATAGGTAAGCTCCAGCGGGATGTGACGGATTAGGAGCGGACATCCAAGCTCCCGCTCGATTCCGGCGATATGGGCGCTTAATGTCTGCTGGGTAATATGCAGCGCATCGGCGGCCCTGGTGAAGCTGCGGTTTTTCGCAACCGCGGCAAAATATTCCATTGATTGAAAATTCATATTCGAATGACTCCTCTTTTCCCAAAACTTTCATCTTAAGTTTCTAAAAAGCATCTGACTATAAAAGTGGTCCTTCCAACTCAAACACTGTCCGCTGCAGCTGCGCGATTAGCAGGCTGGCAGCTGGGGAGGCTTTTTTTGCTGACGGAATTCGGACGCCGAGCACGCGCTCCATCGGCGGATTGAGCGGCAGCCGGACAACATTTTTTGAAATATCGCGGACGACCAGCTCCGGCAGGATGCAGACCCCCAGGTTGTGGCTGACCATCGCGAGCATGGAGTAGGTGTTCTGCGAGGTAAACACTGGCTTGGGCGGTGCGATACCGAGCTGCTGGAACTGGCGCAGCAGGTCGGTTTCACCTTTTTCTTCTATATAAGAAACCTTGAGGAGATCTTTTAAGTCAAAGCGCTCATATTCTGCATAAGGGGAATCGTTCGCGCAGACAGCCAGGTAGGGTTCTTTTTTCAGGGGAAGCCAGTCCATCTTTCCGTCCGGGTGGGGACCGACGATGCCGAAATCGATGGAGCCATTTTCCAGCCATCCTTCAATCTCCTGTGAACACCCCTCCAGCACTTCAACGGTCATATCCGGGTAATCGGTAAGAAACTTTTGGAGGGCGGGCGGCAGCCATTGGACGGAAGCGCTTAAGTAAGCGCCGATCCGGATGTGCCCGGTCTGGACACCCCGGATGGAGGCAGCTGTCTGATCAAAATATTCCGCCGCCGCCAGCGTCCGCCGGATCGGGGAAAGCAGTGCCTCGCCGTTCCGTGTCAGGGCAAGTCCTCTCTGGGAACGCGAAAACAGGGAAAACCCGAGTTCTGTTTCAATATTTCGCAGCATATGGCTTGCCGCCGACTGCGTGTAACCGTTTTTCTGGGCGGCACGCGTCAGGTTATTTTCTTCTGCAATGGCTAAAAAAAGCCGCATATCTTTGAGATCCAAAAAATACTCCCTCCATTTTCGTAATAAGCGTTCGGTCTGATTCATAAAATGTACAGAGCTGACAGATACCAAAGGAGGATGAGAAGATTTGTAAGAATTATGTAGAATACGAATCTGATTCATACGGAATATCCGGGCGGATTACATGGGTGCGTGTGCGGCGGACATTCATTCCGAGGGCTCTGCCAAGTGTCCCTAGTATATCATATTCGTGAAAGAAATGGGAGAAAAAGATAGAAATATGCCCACGATCTCAAATACAACATAAAAATTTCATTTAAATGAAACACACAAAAAGTTAAAAAATAAACAAATGGTAAACAAAATTCGTGAAACTCCGAAAGAAAATGGACAAAATTCTGAACGGGAGTCTAACGGAAAATGGTGCAGTTGTAGACAAAATATCATGATATCTTGTGCATTTATACTAATTGACGCCCGAAAAAGTGCAATTTATTTCATGAAAAAAACAGAGGAATTCATGATTCTGTGCTATGTCATGAAAATTCTGCATAATAAATTCAAATAATTTTGTTGAACAAATTTCACTTTAGTGATATAATTTTTTCAAAAGCAAGAAGTTTTTTGAGCGAATTGAAAAACTTGCTTAGCCAGCGCGCGGCACTACATCAAATAAAGGGGGAACTTTATATGGAAGCAATTAACAACATCGTCAGTATGCTAAACGGACCCATTTGGGGCGTTGGAATGTTAGTTCTGATTGTTGGTAGTGGTTTATACTTTACAATCCGTCTCGGCTTTTTCCAGTTTGTTCATTTCAAAGATATGTGGAGCCGAATCATTGATAAGTCGGAGTCTGAATCTGGTATTTCTTCATTCGCATCCTTCTGTACGACCATGGCGATGCGTGTTGGTACCGGTAACGTAGCCGGTGTAGCCGTAGCTCTTTACATGGGCGGTCCTGGTGCACTCTTCTGGATGATCATCGCTGGTATGACAAACTCTGCTGTTTGCTTTACTGAGTGTACATTATCCGTACTTTATAAGAACCGTATCGATGGTCAGTATCGAAGCGGTGGTGCTTACTGTGCTGAGAGAGGTCTTGGCTGGAAAGCTTATGGTACTTTCTATGCAGCATTCTTCGGACTGGGCGTTGTATTATTCATGCCGGCAGCAGCTACCTATACAATCTGCGATGGATTTAAGAACGCTTTAGGTATTCCGATGTGGATTACGGCTCTGGTTATCGCACTGGCTATGGCAGTTGTAGTTATGGGTGGTGTTAAACGAATCAGTTCTGTAGCATCTATGCTGGTTCCGCCGATGGTAGGCGTTTACCTGATTGCAACAGTCGTTATCTTAATCGCAAACGCAGGTCAGATTCCGAGCGTTATCGCTCAGGTTGTATCCTGTGCATTTGGTTCCAAAGAAGCTCTTCTGGGCGGCGGCGTTGGTATCGCTATCCAGCAGGGTGTTAAACGAGGCACATTCTCATCTGCATCTGGTATGGGTGAGTCCATGCCGACCGCAGCAGCAGCAGAGACCAGCCACCCGATTAAACAGGGTATGGCAAACGCAGCTGGTGTTTGGCTGGATACCGTTATCGTATGTACCGCTTCTGGTCTGATGATGCTCTTAAGCGGATGCTACAATACACAGTTTGGTTACATCGGTGGTACCGGTGCAATGCACGATCAGATGGCTCAGTTAGCAGCAGATGGAACATATGGCGTTATCTTCGTTCAGAATGCCTGCAGCACCGTTATGGGAAGTATTGCTCCTCTGTTCATTGCTATCATGCTGGCTCTGTTCTCCTTTACCTGCTTAATCAGCTACTATTACGAGGGCGAGACTTCGGTTCTTTACCTGTTCCAGGGCGATGATAAAGCAGCTACCCGTAAAGTGGTTATCAGAATTATGCAGATTGTTATGCCTATCCTTATCTTCATCTGGGGCAATATCGATTCCGGTCTGGCTTGGAACCTTTCTGACCTTGCACTTGGTGGATCTACATGGATCAATATGTTAGTTGTACTGCTTCTGTCTCCGAAGGTATTTGCACTGTACAAAGATTACGAAGAGCAGATGAAAGCAAAGAAAGACCCGTACTACAACCCGGATAAGCTTTGCTGGAAGGGCGTAGACGTTGAGATGTGGAAAGACATCAACAAAAAACGTATCGCAGAAGATAAATAATCGAATGTGAATCGTTACATATTATTAGATATAGAGTTTAACTCCTAGAGTCTAATATAAAAGGCAGTCCCTGTCGTGTGGCAGGGGCTGTTTTTTTGTTTCATAGGATGTTCCTATGAAACAAAACGCTCCGCTTCACGTGTACAAGTGCTAAAACTGTCCGCCATTGACGGAAACTGTCCTCCCAGTAAAGGCGGGCTGTTTGTTGGAAACAAAAAAAATGAGATGAATTTGTGGTTGAACACAATTGAAAGAGGAAGGGGTGAATTGCTATAATAATCACATATCAATGAGCGAATCTGAAAATAAACACAAAAAAGAAGAAAATGCCATGAGATGTACGTCTCTTTGGCGGGATAAACCGAAAGGTTTCAGCAGTAAAGGAGGACCAAATGAAAAAAAGACGTGTTTTGAGTGTTGTATTGGCAGCGTCGATGTTTGCTATGCTTTTAACTGGATGTGGCGGTGGGAATCAAGGTAGTGCAGAAGGAAGCCAGGCGGCAGCAATCGGACAGGGGGTAGCGGAAGCGGAAAGCTGCATCAAGATTGGTGTGTCCGGTACACCGGATCTGGATCCGGCCATTGTAAATACTGGTTCTAGCTTAATTGCAGCGATCAATATTTATGATACACTGATATTCCCGTCAAATGAAGCGGATGAAGGCGTTATCCCGAGAGTGGCAGAAGATTGGACAATCAGTGAGGATGGTCTTACATATACTTTCAACCTGAAGAAAGGAATTAAATTCCATAATGGGGATGAATTAACAGCTTCGGATGTTGTGTATTCGATGGATCGTCTGTTAACGATTGGTGAGGGATATGCTTATATTTTTACAAGCTATGTTGAGCCGGGAACGACAGTAGCCGTCGATGATTATACAGTTGAGTTTCATCTGAAACAGGCATATGGACCATTTATTAACGCTCTGGTTCGTTTGTATATCCTGAATGAAGATGAAGTAAAGGCAAATACACAGTCAGCCGGAAATTACGGTGAGAATGGTGACTACGGAAGAACCTATCTCCTGACACATGATGCAGGTTCGGGTGCGTATAAAGCAGTTGAACTGGTACAGCAGGATTATTTCTATGCTGAGCAGAATCCGGATTGGTTTATGGGATGGGAGAATGAGAAAGCTCCGAAAGCTTTCAAACAGATGGCTATCACCGAAGCAACCACAGTTCGAACGATGATCAACAATAAAGAGATGGATATCACAGATACCTGGCAGAGTGTTGAGACATTGTCTGCATTAAGCAAGATAGATGGTATTTCGATTGCTAAATACAGCAATGGTCTGGAATATAATGTATACATGAACACACAGGCAGCTCCGATGGATGATATTAATTTCCGTCGTGCGATGAACTGCGTAATTGATTACGATACGATCCTTAATTCTATTTTCCCAGATTCCGTTAAGGCAACCGGTCCGGTTCCAGCAGGTGTTATGGGTCATGTAGATACAAAGGCTTTTAAATTTGATATTGAGCAGGCTAAGAAATACATCGCAGCATCTAAATATGCAAATGATTATGCAAACTATCCGATCGAAATTGTTGTTAACTCGGATGTATCTGACCTTGAAAAGATTGCACTGATGATGCAGTCAGCAGCAAAAGAAATTGGAGTGACAATTACAATTGCAAAAGCTCCGTGGGTTTCTCTGATTGATCAGATGGGTTCAGTAGAAACTTCTCCGCAGATTACAATTATCAACTCTGCTCCGCCGTTCGATGATGCAGGTATCTATTTACAGAGTCGTTATGGAGATGAGACAAAAGGAACCTGGGAGAATGGTGAGTGGTTAGCTGATTAACCGTTAACGATATGATTGAAGATGCACTTGGAACTACAGATACGGATGAGCGTCTTGCAAAATACGCAGATATCCAGAACTATATTGTTGATGAAGTCTGTCCGAGCGCTTGGCTCTGTGACCTTTCAGAGAGATGTGCTTACCAGAGCTCTTATGTTACCTGGCCGTTTGTAGAGCAGGGTGGCGTTCCACAGTGTGTAAATGGTTATAGTCAGGTTTACTCTGAATTTGAGTATAATCTGGATCAAAAGTAAGATTTGTGAAAGGCTCTGCTGCAAAATAAAACATGTTTATGATCTAAATATATGATTTTGCAGCATCCTTTTTGCAGACAGTAAGAGGTGAAGCGTAGTGATTAAATACATAATAAAACGGCTATTGATGGGAATCCTGGTATTGTTTGGAACATCATTATTGATATTTACCATTGCCAGAGTTGTTCCCGGTGATGTAGCTACCATCGCTCTGGGAGCCAGAGCCACTGAGGCAGCTAAAGAAGCGCTTCGCATGGAGATGAACCTCTATGATCCGTTCCCGGTTCAATATGTAAAATGGCTCACTAGTGCAGTAACAGGAAATTTTGGAAACTCTTTTGTAACTAAGAGACCGGTAGCCATGGACGTGGCACAGTTTCTTCCAGCAACATTGGAATTGATTATCATGGCTGGTGTATTTATGGTAATCGGAACATTTATTCTTGGACTTCTGGCTGGTAAATACAAGAATACATGGGTAGATGGTTTGATTCGAGTTCTGTCTTATATCGGAGTAGCACTTCCGGCATTCGTAATCGGAATTCTGCTTTTGCTTCTGTTTGGATATAAATTACAGGCAATTCCGGTTTTGGGACGGTTAAGCACAACACTGGTAGCTCCGAAAACGGTAACTGGATTTTTTGTGCTGGATGCGTTGCTGGCAGGTGATTTCACAGTGGCCTGGGATGCATTTTTACATTTGCTTCTTCCGGCACTTGCACTTGCCGTACCGCCGATGGTTCAGGATGCCAGAATCCTTCGCTCTTCTCTGGTTGATAACTCAGCCAAAGAATATATGGCAGTTTCTACGGGACATGGACTTCCTCCGAACCTGTTGATCAGGAAGTATCTTCTGAAACCGTCAGCAACCTCGGCAATTACGACCATGGGTATGGACTTTGCGTCTTTGATGGGAAATGCATTCCTGGTAGAGCGTATTTTCAACTGGCCTGGTATTTCCAGATATGGAATTAATGCAATGTTGTTTAAGGATTTAAATGCTATATGTGCGGTTGTTTTGATTATCGGTATTACATTTTTTGTAGTGAATCTGGTGGTAGACCTGATTGTGGCTGCTCTGGATCCTAGAATGCGGAAGGGAGGAAGTAAGTAATGAGTACGCAAGGTGAAACAAAAGCGGCTCGTAAACCGCTTCTATCTCCATCCACAAGAGAGAATCTTCGAATTTATAAATACAAATTCAGTCGCAATAAACTGTCAGTATTTGGACTTGTGCTTGTATTGCTTTCGTTTTTCTTCGCAATTTTTGCAGAAGTAATTGTTCCGCATCCGGAAAGCATCGGTAGTTTTGTTGACTACGCAAATGCCAGCCTTCCGCCTTGTAAGGACTACTTATTTGGAACTGATCAGATGGGACGTGACGTTTTTTCGCGAGTTATCTTCAGTTTCCGCGGTGCACTGATTATGAGTATCGTTGTTCTGGCTATTTCTGTTCCGGTAGGAACGGTACTTGGACTTTTGGCCGGATATTATCATGGAACTAAGATAGATGCAGTTATCATGAGAATCTCGGACGTATTCCTTTCTGTACCGTCTCTGATTCTGGCACTGTGTGTAGCTTCGATTCTGGAACCGAACATGATGAACTCCATGCTCGCAGTAACAATTATGTGGTGGCCGTGGTATACACGACTTGTATACAGCCAGGCATCATCTATTTCGGAAGAATACTTTGTTAAAAATGCAGAATTAATAGGAGCTTCCAAGGCGCACATTCTCTTTAGAGAAATTCTTCCTAATTGTTTGTCTCCTATTTTTACAAAAATGGCGCTGGATGTAGGCTGGGTTATTCTGATGGGAGCGTCCTTGAGTTTCGTTGGTCTGGGTGAACAGCCTCCTACACCGGCATTTGGACAGATGATTTCTGACGGTGCTGCATTAATGCCGGATATCTGGTGGCTGACAATATTCCCAGCTGCTGGTATTGCATTTATGATTTTAGGCTTTAACTTCCTGGGAGACGGTATCCGCGACATGTTTGATAAGGGAGGGCACTAAGGATGAGAGAAAACATTTTAAATATTGAAGACCTCTCTATTTGGTATCGTACCTATCGCGGTTATTCTAAAGTGGTTGATCATATCAATCTGCAGGTAGGAAAAGGAGAGAAAATAGGTCTGGTTGGTGAGTCTGGCTGTGGCAAGACAACAACAATGAAAACAGTAATGGGAGTTCTGGGAAAGGATTTAATCCATGTTCCAGATGGCAAGATAGATTTTGCAGGAAAAAATGTTCTGGAAATGAAGCAATCAGAACTTTTACAGTTACGACGAACCGGAATATCCATGATTTCTCAGTCCCCTATGTCAGCGTTGAATCCAGTATTTACAATTGGTCAGCAGCTGACAGATATTATCAAGTATTCCGGTCTTTATAAAAAGAATGATAAAAAAGCCATCACGGAGGCAGCACATCAGGCACTTACCAGTGTTATGTTGTCGGATCCGGATCGTATTATGGCAAGTTATCCACATCAGTTATCAGGAGGCATGAGGCAGCGTGTCTGTATTGCATCAGCGTTGGTTACACCGAAGGAACTCTTGATTGCAGATGAACCGTGTACAGCACTGGATGTTACAATTCAGGATCAGATTCATCATCTTTTGCGAGTGCTTGTAGAAGAAAAGAAACGTTCATTGATTATGATTACTCATTCTCTTGGTGTGGCCAGAGAACTGGTAGACCGAATCTATATCATGTATGGCGGAAATATTGTGGAGACGTGTCGGACAGAAGACTTGTTCAAATCGCCGTCTCATCCATATACGCAGGGACTTCTTTCCTGTGTACCGAGGCTTTCAGGCGGTGGATTATCAGCAGGAATTTACGGTTATGTACCAGATTATGTAAATCCTCCGGAAGGATGTCGATTTGCACCTAGATGTCCATACGCAACGGAAATATGTAAGAAAAAACGTCCGCCAGTAGTGGAGATTGAATCGGAACATAAAGTTGCCTGTTTCCGCTATGCAGATGGAAAAACGGAAAAGGAGGGAGCGGAGTAATGGGAAAAGAATTATTGATTGCAAAAGATTTAAAGCAGTATTTCCCCATTGGAAAAGATCGCTTTGTCCGTGCCGTTGACGGAGTTAATTTTTCCATCAATGAAGGAGAGGTTATGGGACTGGTCGGTGAGTCTGGTTCTGGAAAAAGTACGATTGCCTATACAGTTATGGGAATGTACCGTCAGACGGATGGAGAGATTATTTTTAACGGGCAGACCATTACGAATAAGACAAAGGGACGAAGCAAAGATTTTCGCCGGGATGCACAGATTGTATTTCAGGATCCGGGCTCATCCCTGAATCCGTATCAAGATGTTCGTCAGATTTTAAGTCTTCCTCTTCGTGTACACAATGTAGTTTCAAAAGACGGGATAGATGACAAAATTCGTGAAATTCTTCAGATGGTAGAATTGCCGCCGGATTTCATGTATAAGACGCCGAACTCCATCGGAGGCGGCGAGCGTCAGCTGGTATCGATTGCCAGAGCTCTTTGCAGCAATCCGAAATTTATTATTTTGGATGAGCCAACTTCTTCTCTGGATGTTTCTATTCAGGCGAAGATTCTGAATATGCTGATGAAGCTGAAGGAAGAGCAGAAGTTGACATATATGTTTATTACACATGATATGGGTGTTATGAGAAATGTATCCACAAAGATTGCTATTATGTACTTGGGCAAGATTTGTGAGATTGCTCCAACAAAAACATTCTATGAAGCACCAATGCACCCATATACACAGATGCTGCTTTCGGCGATTCCGGTTGTTACACCGGAAGAAGAAGCATTGAAACCAAAGAAAGTGAAGAGTGAAGGGGAAATTCCATCTCCTGTTAATATTCCAAGTGGCTGTAGTTTCCACACCAGATGTGCCTTTAAGCAGAAAATCTGTATGGAAGTGGATCCTGAAATGCAGGAAGTAGAACCTGGTCACTTTGTCCGATGCCATTTGTGTGGAAAATGTAAATAGTGATTCAGAGATTCCCGAATGCCGGGAATTAAGAATAAAAAAGACACATTGTCCCAAGAGACAATAGAATGGAGGGTGTTATGTTAGAATATGAAGTTCTCGATGCTTGTTTGAAGCTGCTTCGCGACATGTTCATGTTGAAACCTGGAGAGACAATTGCGATTACAACTGATACAATGTCCAGTGATGAGATTGTAGAAGCAACTGCACAAGCAGCAGTGATTCTCGGAGCTAAGCCACTTATCTTTAAGATCGCTGCACCGGAAGGCGCAAAAGCTGGCGATAAAGATATGCCGATGAAAGCACTGATTGATGGTATTAAAGCTTGTGATGCCTGGGTAGAATTCAACTATAAGCTGATCTTCTATTCCACCGTTTATGACAAGATTACAGAAGATCCGAACAATCGTCCGAGATATATGAATCAGAACGGTGTTCATCCGGAACTGTTGGTTCGCAACATTGGTAAAGTAGACAACATTCTTCTGAACAAGTTTATCCAGGGATTCTCGGATTACTGTGAGGCAGGACATCATATGCGCTTTACAACTCCGGCAGGAACGGATTTGGAGTGTGATAATGAACCGGGCCGTGATTATGTAACGGCGGATGGATTCGTTCGTAAGAATGATATTAAGATGTTCCCAGGTCAGATCAGCTGGTCTCCGAACTTTGAGAGTGTAAATGGCGTGCTTGTGGTTGATGGAACTCTTTCTCCGCCAATCGGAGCATTACAGGGACCGGTTAAGTTCTATATCGAGAAGGGCTATATCAAAAAAATTGAAGGTGGAAGAGATGCTGAAAACTTCCGTGCATGGCTGGAGAGCTTCGATGATCCGAATATGTTCCTGATGGCTCATAGTGGTCTTGGATTTGGACCGATGGCACAGCTTAACGGCGACATCGTAGAAGATGAGCGTGTATGGGGCTGTACAGAATGGGGTATCGGAAATGTTGGTCCGCAGCTGGTATCTGATATGGAAGGTGGAATTGCCGCAGCTTCTCATTCGGACGGTATTGCATTGAACTGCAGCCTCTGGATTGATGGTGTGCAGGTTCTTGATGAAGGTAAGGTGGTCGGTCCGACCGAAGAGTTTGTAGAGCTGGCAAGACAGCTTGGTCATTAATCAATAAGTAATAAATTACGGAGAGGTACACGATGGATGTTCAGAAATTGCAGGATCTGATTTCAGAAAAACGGGAACAGATGGTTGCAGATATGATAGAGATGAGTTCGATACCTGCTGTCAATCCGAAGATGGGAGGCACCGGCGAATATGCAAGAATGCAGTGGATCATGCGATGGTTCGATAAGCGCCAGATCCCCTATGAGGTATATGAGGTTCCGGACGAAAATGTCAAAGAAGGCGTGCGCCTCAACGTAGTTGTGACAATCCCCGGAACTAAGCTTACGGATCGTTCTCTGTGGTTTATCAGCCATGTGGACACCGTAGGTCCGGGAGATTTAAGTGCCTGGGATACGGATCCTTTTACTCCTACAGTAAAGGATGGAAGAATCTATGGACTTGGATGTGAAGATAACAGCCAGTCAGTGATCACTACCATGTATGCATGCGAGGCGTTGTTTGCCGAACATATCCAGATAGATAGGAATTTGTGCTTCTATTATGCGTCGGATGAAGAAACTGGAAGTGATTTTGGCATGAAGGCACTTCTTGATAAAGGACTCATTCAGCCGAAAGATGAGGCAATTGTTCCGGATGGGGGCAGCGCGGATGGCTCTTTTGTTGAAATTGCAGAAAAATCGCAGATTTGGCTTAAATTTACAATAAACGGAAAAACATCTCATGCAGCGATGCCACATCTGGGTATCAATGCATGTTATATAGGAATGAAATTTGGTGTTGAATTGGAGGATGCTCTTAAAACGAGATATGATAAAGAAGACACCATGTTCAATCCACCAATGTCGACCTTTGAGGTGACACAAAAATTTGCCAATGTGGAAAGTCCTAATGTCATGCCGGGAAAAGATGTATTTTGTATGGATTTAAGAATTTTACCGGATTATTCAGTGGATGAAGTGATGGAGTTTATCCAAGGACTTATGAAGCAATATGAGGCAAAATACCCGGGAATTAACATGAATGTGGAGTATCTGACCCGGGTGGTTGCACCGCCGCCTACCTCGCCGGAAAGTAAGGTAGTACGGAGCTTGATGGAGGCAATCTCGGAGACGGGAACAAAGGCTTACTGCGGTGGTATCGGAGGCGGCACCTGCGGCGCCATTCTCCGGGAGAAAAATATTCCTGCTGTAATCTGGTCTACACTGGATGATATGTGTCATACACCAAATGAATATGTGGTAATTGATAACTTGGTTCGTGATACAAAGATTTATCTGGCTGCGTTGGCTAGATACGAAGAGTAGGATAAGAAAACAATAAAATGATAGGAGGTACACATACATGTACGAATTAGAATTAACGAATGCGTGCTATAAGCTGCTTCATGATATGTTTGATTTGCAGCCCGGAGAATCCCTTGCTATTACGTGTGATACAGAGTCGAATATGGACGTTGTAAACGCAACAGCAAAAGCTGCTTTTGCTCTTGGGGCAAAACCGCTGGTCCTGAAAATGTCAACACCAAGAGACTGTGGAAAAGCCGGCGATATTGATATGCCGATTGAGCCGTTAGTGGCAGCTATCAAGGGATGTGATGCCTGGGTAGAGTATAACAATAAATGGATCTTCTATTCAACTGCATATGATAAGATTGTAGCGGATCCGGAAGATAGACCAAGATACATGAATCTGTGCGGAGTTAATCCGGAGCTGATGGTTCGTAATATTGGTAAAGTTGATAATAATCTTCTGACCAAATTTATCATGGCAATCTCTGATTTCTGTGAGGCTGGAAAACATTTTGTAATCACATCTCCAAATGGTATGCACCTGGAATGCGATAATGAGCCGGGTAGAGCTTATGTGACAGCAGACGGACATGTACGTAAGGGTGAAATTAAGATGTTCCCAGGACAGATTAGCTGGTCTCCGAACTTTGACAGCATCAATGGAACGATCGTTGTAGATGGTACTATCACACCGCCTCTGGGAGCTGTAAAGAATCCGATTACATTTACTATTGAAAAGGGTTATGTTACCAAGATTGAAGGCGAAGGAACTGATGCAAAGGCTTATGCAGAATGGATGAAATCATTCAATGACAAACAGATTTATCTGGTTGCGCATGGAAGCTTTGGTTTTGGACCGAATGCAATGCTCAATGGCGATATCGTAGAAGATGAGCGAGTATGGGGATGTACAGAGTGGGGATTTGGTAATGTTGGTCCTCAGCTTGTTTCGGATATTCCGGGTGGTATCCCGGCAGCAACCCATTCTGATGGTATTTGCTTAAACTGCAGCGTATGGGTAGATGGTGTTCAGATTCTTGACGAAGGTAGAGTTGTTGGCCCTACTCCTGAAATTGTAGAAATGGCACATCAGTTAGGTCATTGATCAGGATAGAAAAATAGGCAAGGGGGTGCTGCAGATTTGCAGCATCCCCCTTTTTTGAGGGTTTGTGTAATGTGTTGATTTGAAACTTTATTTTAGGTGCGGGTTCGGGCAATTTGTAGTATAATTGATCGCTATATAACACGACTCGGAGGTGCTGGCAGAATGATAAGAGCAATTGATATATTGAACCTGCCTTCCATGCGTGAAGGCTATATTGCAGCGGGAGGAAATGGTGCGTATCGTGTGATACGACGATTCGAGATTCTAGAAGAGACCTATCCAGCGGTTGTTCAGTATTTGGATGAGGGGATTTTTTATCTGACGAGTTTCTGGAGCCTGGCGGATAATAAAGAAAACCGGATACATCTGATTGAGGCGATGATCGAGCATCGATGTGCGGGGATCGGGATAATGCCTGGAAGTTACCTAAATGAGGAGATAGATCCTGAGATATTGAAATTGGGAAATGAATGTGGTTTTCCGATTTTATATATTCCTGTAACTGTTCGGTGGGGAGATATGGTTTCGGAATATAGCATCATCGCAAACAACAGCATGGAATCGATCGAACGCAGTTGGATGGATATGGCATTGGGGACCTTTGTTGATTTTCATGTGAATAAAGATCCGGATATGCTGTGCCGGAAAATGAGTGAGATTTTGCAGCTTCCGATTGTGATGAGTGCATTGACGGTTTACAGTTATGGAACAGAAGGAATTACGGTAGCTTTTTTGATTTCCCGGATTCAGAAGATACGACAGAATGAGGGGAATACGATGCAATCGCCGATGATGCTTCGAATTGATAGTTCACGCCTGGCAGTTGTATATTTTGGAGAAAACAGCATGGTGGCCTGCTGTCCGAGCCGGGGGTCAGTGCAGGAGAATATGCTTCAGCTATATCATCAGATGGCGCCTTATATAGTTCGAGAACTGGATAATATTTCTCAGGGCAGTAAAATACGAAAAATTGAACCAGCAATACCATACTACGGAAAAGCAAAAATATACATAGCGTTCATGCGATTTGATAGTTTTGACAAATCGAAATTAAACTTTGACAGAAAGTATATTTTGTATGAAAGTAACTATAATCAGAAATACTGTATTTTGTTAATTCCGGAAGAGGAAGGGATGAAATCGCCGTATGATGTTTATTGCAGGTTGTCAGAAGATAATAAACCGAATTTGTTTGTGTTTTCACAAAGAAAATATAAAAATAAGGAACTGCATCGAGAGATCATGCGAATAAAAAATTTGTTGAATTCTCTTCTGTTTTTGAAGGGGCTTTACAGTATGGATGAGCTTTCTTTACTTTACCTGCTTACGAATGCGCCGAGGGAACAGAAAGTTCTTTTGTATTCGGCGGATCAATTAAAAATCAAATATTCAGATGAAGTGATAATTTTTTTGAACACACTTCGCCTTTATCTGGTTCTTCGCAGTATTAAAGAAGTATCACAGCTTTTGGGAATTCATGTTAATTCCGTAAAATATAGAATTGAAAAAGCAGTACAGTATATGGAAATGGGGAGCGATTTATCATTGAATGAAATATCATCGCTAGGAACACTTCTTTATCTGGAACGGATGACGGCAGAAAGACGTTAATGCACTCTGACTATCAGGAGGAGAAAGATGGATATTAGTATTATGGATGTGATAGGACCGGTTATGATAGGACCGTCCAGTTCCCATACAGCAGGGGCTGCAAGATTGGGAGGAGCTGCCCGCGCACTTTGCGGAAAAACGTTTAACAGAGCAGAATTTGGCTTACATGGATCGTTTGCGAAAACATATCGCGGACATGGAACTGATCTGGCATTACTTGCGGGTATTATTGGTATGAGTCCGGAAGACGGGCGGATTCCCGACGCGTTTCAGATTGCTGCTGAACAAGGACTCGCCTGGAAATTTTTTGAAAAGCAGATGGAGGGAGTTCATGAAAACGCAGTAGAAATTCGCCTTTTTGATGGAGGGGAGCAGGTTCTTTGTATGGTAGGCTCGTCTATTGGAGGTGGTCGTATCATGATTAATGATTTAAATGGCTGCCGGATTGATCTTTCAGCTGAGTTGCCTGCAATTGTGATTAGTCACATGGATCGAAAAGGCATGATTCATCAGATTACCAGCGTTCTTTTGGACGAAGACATGAATGTAGGAACTCTGAAGCTGACGAGAAATACGAAAGGAGAGCATGCACTGAGCATTATAGAGGTGGATGAGTCGGTGGATGATAAAATTCTTGAACGTCTTCGCCGGATTCCGGATGTATTGAGTGTACAGGCAGTACAGATATAACTTTCGGCAGGAAGGTCTAAGGTTACTGGGCACGTATGCGTGAACAGTAACGGCCTAGGATATGTGCTAGGAATATGCAGTAGAATATAGAAGAAAGTGGGGAAGGCAGAGGTGTATAATACAATTGAGGATTTGTGCCGTACAGCCGAGGAACGAAATCAGCCGATGTGGATGGAGATTCTTGAAGATGAGATGCGTTGTACGGATAAATGTGAGGATGATGTCTGGAAAGAGCTGGAGAATCGATATGACATCATGAAAAATGGAACGACAGCGGCACTTGGTGAATCTGGAAAACGCCTTCGGAAAACAATGATCACCGGTATGGCGGAGCGCCAGTTTGGCTATGCAGAAAACGGAAATAGTCTGTGTGGTGTGGGTATCAATAAAATGATGGCACGTGCCATTTCGTTAAGTGAGACGAATGCGGCGATGGGTAAGATTTGTGCGGCCCCGACTGCAGGCTCGTGCGGAATTCTTCCAGCCGTTCTGGTTACGATGGAAGAAGAGTGGAATCTATCTAAGAGAAAGATCCTGGAAGGACTTCTCATTGCTTCCGGAATTGGAGCGGTGGTAGTGAAAAATGCCACTGTTGCAGGAGCGGAGGGAGGATGTCAGGCAGAATGTGGAGTGGCGGCTGCTATGGCAGCCGTAGTGTATCTGGCAGGCGGAACCTGCAGACAGCAGGCAGCAGCGGTGTCATTGGCATTGATTAATGTGATGGGATTGGTCTGTGATCCGATTGCAGGATTAGTTCAGATACCATGTGCACAGAGAAATGCGTCTCAGGCGGTGAATGCCATTGTCAGTGCAGATTTGGCACTGGCAGATACGGTGTGTCCGGTTCCGGCAGATGAGGCAATTGAGGCTATGTACAGAGTAGGAAAGCAACTGCCAAGAGAACTTCGGGAAACTGCATTAGGAGGAATTGCGGAGTCTGAGACAGGGAAGAGAATTGCCGATGAAATAAGGAATCAATGAGTAGTTTAGTAAAAGACAGGGTATTAAAGCGAATTTTAATGGTTGGAACGGGAGGCACGATTGCCTGTAAAAGCAGTGAGGATGGGCTCAAGCCCCTTCTTACATCGGAAGAACTGCTTAGGTATGTTCCGGATACAAAAGAGTTTTGTAAGGTAGATTCGCTGCAGGTGATTAATATTGACAGTACGAATATGCAGCCGCGTTACTGGCTGATGATTGCAGAGACCATTGAAAAACACTATGAAGATTATGATGGATTTGTGGTCTGCCATGGAACCGATACCATGGCTTATACGGCGGCAGCGCTTTCTTATCTGGTGCAGAATTCGAGAAAACCTATCGTTGTGACCGGCGCACAGAAGCCGATTGATTTGGAAATCACCGATGCCAGAACAAATCTTTCAGACAGTCTGCGGTTCGCCAGCTGCGATAAGGCATATGGTGTAACGATTGTCTTTGACGGCAAGGTGATTGCCGGAACCAGAGGAAAAAAAGAAAAAACGAAGAGCTACAATGCCTTTTCCAGTATCAATTTCCCTTATATTGCAGCCATCCTAGATGGGCATATTATTTTCTATCTGGATGATAAAGAGCAGATGAAAGAACCGGTGAGGTTTTATCATTCATTGAATTCGAAAGTGGGCCTTTTGAAGCTGATACCGGCCATGGATTCCGGCGTGCTGGATTACATGGCAGAACACTGTGATGCGGTGATTTTGGAGTCCTTCGGTGTCGGAGGCATTCCAACTTACGATTCGGGTGATTTTCATAAATCCATTGAGGATCTGGTGCGGACCGGAAAAACAGTTGTCATGACCACCCAGGTAACCAATGAGGGCAGCAATATGTCAGTCTACGAGGTGGGAAAAAGCATTAAAAAGGAATTTGACCTCTTGGAGGCCTATGATATGACGCTGGAAGCGGTTGTGACAAAATTAATGTGGATTCTGGGACAAACCAGTGATCCGGAAGAAATACGCGAGATGTTTTATAAAACCATTAACCGGGATATGCTTTTTACTTGTGCGGTGCATGATTAAAGGATATAGAAAAAACACTTCGGACAGTTTTTTTGGGAGACTATCCGGAGTGATTTTTTGCCATTATATAGATAATGTCTATGATAGAAATGGTAATTTTTTGTAAATTGTCATTGACGATCTAGCCGCCGCGCGATACAATCAACCGCGAAAGGCGGTAATGGTATGGTACAGAAAGTGATTCGGGATCGCCTGGATGCGATCCTTCATTGGAATATATCCCTGGTCGGGGGATTTCTCGGAGCTTATGCGATTTTGCTTCATGCCGGAAACTTTGGCTCCGCTCAGACAGGCAACCTGATGGAGATGGGAGCGGAACTGGTATCGATGGAGTGGTTTAACGTCCTTCTGCGTCTGGCTGCACTGGTGCTGTTTGGACTGGGCGTGGCATCCGCATATCTGCTCACGAACTTTACGAAGATAAACATGCGGAAACTTGCCCTCTGGGTGGATGCGGCTGCGCTGGCACTGGCGTCGATGCTGCCGCTTGAACCGGCGCTGGTCGGAATTTATCCGATTTTCTTTGCATCTGCATTTCAGTGGGGCGTCTATTCCGGTGCCGACGGATTTAACAGTGCGACGATCTTTATGACGAACAACTTCAAACAGTCAGTGCTTGGCTGGCTGCAGTACGGTCTGACAAAGGATAAGGAATTTAAGAGAAAAGCAATTCTTTATACCTATACGGTCATCAGCTTTTTCCTGGGCGTGGTAATCGGAGCGTGGGCGGTCGGTCAGTTCGGCATCTACAGCGCCTATGTAGGCTTTCTGCCATTGGCGGCTGCGAGAACCTTTATCGCGGTTGGTACGGCTCCGCTTGAAAGCGAGACTCCGGAGGAGACGGCAGTCGAGGCGGCAGAGGAGATGGAAGAAGCAGAGAAGCTGGAGAAGGAGCAGAAGCTGTAAAGTCTGTTCCCTGCAAGTTTTCTACAAGATGTAGGAATGAAAAGCGGCAGGAAACAGGCTTCGGCGGGAACAGGATGCGGAAAAATGCAGGCGCTTAAGAACAGCAAACGTGAAGCAGTGGACAGATTGCTTTAATGCTGGTGATATTGCTGCTGTAGAAATTTTCCCAGTATTCCTACTCCTTGATATAGCGCCGCAGACATAATACATAAAAGAATAATACTCATCACAACCATATCCATCTGGAATACCTGTGAGCCGTAGATGATCAGATATCCGAGTCCCTGTTTGGCAGCGAGAAATTCACCGATGATGACTCCAACCAGGCAGAGACCGATGTTGACCTTCATGTTGGCGAGAATCAGCGGGATTGAGCCTGGCAGTAGGACTTTGGTTAAAATATGAATCCGGTTTCCTCCGAGGGACCGGATTAATTTGATCTGGTCGGGATCCATCGAGGAAAATCCGTTGTGGAGTGTCAGGATCGAGCCGAAGACAGCAACCGAGATGGAGGCAACGATGATCGTGCGGATGTTGCTCCCAAGCCAGACGATGAGAATCGGGGCGAGGGCGGATTTTGGCAGACTGTTGAGCATGACGAGATACGGCTCCAGAATCTCTGAAAGATTCCGGCTCGACCAGAGGAGAACCGCGCCGATCAGCCCGCAGAGGATGACCAGTGTAAAGCTGATCAGCGTTTCATAGAGCGTCACGCCGGTGTGGATGAGGATGCTTTTGTCCTGCATCATCCGCAGGAAACAGCGCACGGTGCGTGACGGGGAACTAAAAATAAACGCGTCGATGAGCCCCAGTCGGGCGCTCATTTCCCAGCATATTAAAAAGAAAACGAATAAGAAAATCCGGCAGAAGAGAACCAGACGGCGCCGATGGAGCTGGCGGCGGAGGTAGGCTTTCTGGGCGGTGGATTCTTTCTTACATTTCATACTTTTTGCCCTCCCCTTGCAGTGTCTTCCATAGTTCATTGAAATAAAGAGAAAAAGCCGGATCATTCCGGCGTTCCAGCGGTCGGTTAGCGGACAGCGGGAAGGTAACCGGCAGGATGCGGCAGATGGTTCCGGGGCGTTTAGTCAGAACCAGGATGCGGTCGGCGGCACTCACGGCTTCGGAGAGGTCGTGGGTGATCAGAATCGCTGTTTTGCGGCTCTCCCGGATGATGGTGCTGATATCGTCGCAGACGGTTAAGCGTGTCTGATAATCGAGCGCCGAAAATGGTTCGTCGAGAAGCAGAAGCTCCGGTTCCAGCGCCAGTGTCCGGATCAGGGCGGCGCGCTGGCGCATTCCACCGGATAGTTCGGAGGGGCGGGAATGCTCAAATTGTTCCAGTCCGTAGATTTTTAAGAGCCGGTGGAGGCGGTCTTCCGCGGCATGATCCATTTTTTTCTGGATTTCCAGCCCGAGGGCAGCATTCTGGATGATCGTCCTCCACTCGAAAAGCTGGTCGCTTTGCAGCATATAACCGATGCGGCACTGGCTTTTCGAGAGCGGAACCCCATTTATAAGAATGGAACCCTCTTCCGGCGGCAGGAGTCCGCTGATTAAGGAGAGCAGCGTGGATTTTCCACAGCCGGACGGTCCGACAATGGCGATAAATTCGCCGGTTTCTACCTGAAATGATATATCAGAAAGGGCTTTCGTCTCCCCGGATATCGTGTGGTAGGAGTAGGAAAGCCCGGAAACTTCCAGAATGGGCGGCATAAGCAAATACCTGGGTAACTGTGTATCAGTGGGACAGTTACGCTCCTTGAAACATTCTTACTTTATAATATGCGGAAATGAAAAGCCGGGTTACTGTTCGCGCATACGTGCCTTGCATTGGTTGACCCGTGTGGAAAAGAGATGCTATAATAAAATATAGGTAATTGTGGAGAGAAAAGCGCTTATAGACAGGATACAGGGGGTATTTATGATACGCAGATATACAGTGGCATTGATGCAGATGGATACACAGAATGATAAAGGAAAGAATCTGGAGACGGCATGCGCCTGGATTGACGAGGCGGCGGCAAAAGGGGCGAAGCTTATCTGTTTCCCGGAGGTGATGAATCTGATCGGCAAAAATATCGGTGAAGGCGGCGGACGCGAGGAAATTCCGGGGTACACGACCGAGCGCCTCTGCGCGAAAGCGAAGGAACACGGCGTCTATATTCACGGGGGCAGTATCACGCAGGCACTTCCGGGGGAAAAACGATCGGCAAATACGAGTGTGCTGATTTCGCCGGAGGGGAAGATTCTGGCGACATACAGCAAACTGCATATGTTTGACATCACGCTGGCGGACGGCACGCCGTACCGGGAGTCGGACCGGGTTAAACCGGGCGATTCGATTGTGACGGTGGAGACGGAGCTGGGCATTTTTGGAATGTCGATCTGCTATGATGTGCGTTTTCCGGAGATTTACCGGCTCATGGCGCTTCGCGGGGCGCAGGTTATCTTTGTTCCAGCGAGCTTTACGATGCCGACGGGAAAGGATCACTGGGAGGTTCTTCTGCGGGCGAGGGCGATCGAGAACGGCTGTTACATCGTGGCACCGGGACAGATTGGACAGAAACCGGCGTATGCGGCATACGGAAACAGCCTGGTGGCAGATCCGTGGGGAACGGTGATTGCACGGTCAAAGGATGCACCGGGGATCACCTATGCGGAGATTGATTTAGATTATCTGGATAAGATACGGAAGCAGATTCCGTCGCTGGAAAACCGGCGGAGTGATTTGTATGAAGTGAGTGAGAAGAAGTAAGGCGTGAATATTTTCAGCCGGCAAAATGGCGTGTGGACGGAAATGAAAAACGGGTGTATTCGGGCAAATGGATAAAAAGGACAGAGAAAAATGGAGTCCAGGGGGGAAAACCATGGTAAAGGTGTTTCTGGTAGAGGATGAGGCGATCATCCGGCACGGTATACGGGATAATATTGACTGGGCGAGCCACGGATTTGAATTTGCGGGGGAGGCGGGCGACGGCGAGTACGCGTATCCGCTGATATTGAAGGCACAGCCGGATATTCTGGTAACGGATATCAAGATGCCGTTTATGGACGGGCTGGAGCTGAGCCGTCTGGTGAAAAAGACGCTTCCGCGCACGCGGATCATCGTGCTCAGCGGCTACAATGAATTTGAATATGCAAAAGAGGCGATCAAGATAGGAATCAGCGATTATCTGCTGAAACCGGTATCCTCGGCGGGACTCATCGACGCGTTGAAAAAGGCGGCGGACGAGATCCGGGAAGAACGGGAAAAATCGAGGCTTCTGGAGCGGTATTTTGTCAGCTACGAAAAATATACGGAATTTCTGGATAAAACGGATTACAGCGGTGTTGACCGGAAGCTCATCAACGATTTTTTAAAGCTCGGCTCAGTCGAAGAGTGCAGTCCGTTTGTCGAGGAGTATTTCGCAGCGATCGGTGAACATAATTACAAATCGCTCTTGCTGCGTCAGTATATGACGATGGATATTTTTTACTGTGTGCAGGAGTTTTTGAAGAAATTGAAAGCGGAGCCGCCGGAGGTTCCGGAAAGTGTGGTTGACATAAAACGGGTTCCGAAGGTGATCGAGAGCGTGGAGATGACGAAAGCCTATCTGATCGAGGAGTTTACGGCTGCCCTGCAGGCGCGTGACCGGGCGTCGAACGACCGTTATGGCAGCGTGATCCGGGATGCAAAGGAATATATCCGGGCAAATTTCAGCCAGAGCGACCTGTCACTGAACCGGATTGCCGTGCATATTGGCGTCAGTCCGAGCTATTTCAGCTCGATTTTCAAGCAGGAGACGGGGCAGTCCTTTGTGGAGTATCTGACGCAGGTGCGGATGGAACGGGCATGTGAGCTCTTGAAATGTACCTCCTACCGGACTTCCGAGATAGGAGAGCAGGTGGGATACAACGATTCACACTATTTCAGCTCGGCGTTCAAGAAAGCGATGGGGCAGTCGCCGAAAGAGTATAAGGCGAGCCAGACGCGGCAGGAGTAAGATGTTCAAAAAGGGAGGAAAGATATGGGAGTGGAGCAGGGGCAGATTGGAAAAACAGAAGAGATGGCAGATTTGAATAAAAATCAGGATCCGGGCGTTGATTCGTTATCCGCTGCCCGTCCATATCGTCCTCTTTCTCTTCGTGCCCGTCTGATCCTTCTCCTCTTCGTGATTGCCATTCCATTAACAGGCATGGCGCTCGGGTTCCAGAAGATGATCGCCTCCTATTCTGCTTCCTATGACGCGATTCTGGCGAATCTAAAGACGGCGAATGAGTACAACATAAAGTTCAAATCGGATATGGAGTATTCGATGTACCGTGTTATGATCGGGCTGATCGACGCGGAACAGTTCGAAAATGGAGATATTGTCGAGGGCGAGACGAAGTATGCGACGGTGGTCAAGAATCCCCACAGCCTGATTGCGTCGGCGAGACAGGCGTTCGGAACGACGATCGAGCGGGAACCGGGGTCGGACTGTGATATCAAGATAAGAGGTATCCTCTCCTGTCTGGATTCCCTGGAGCGGGCAGTGGATAAAATGATTGGAAATGCCGCTGCCGGTGGATATTACGATGAAAATGTCAATATCTGGGAGAATGACATCCAGGGTCTGTGCTCGATGATTCAGGATTACATCACGCAGTATACCTATTATGAGATGATCAACATGGAGCAGCTTCAGAAAGAGCTGAAGGTGCAGATGGCGGATCAGATGCAGAGCTATCTGGCGCTTCTTCTGGTGGTGCTGGTGGTCGGTATGTTTCTGGCAGTCACGATCACGAAATCCATCACGGAACCGCTGAAGCAGTTACAGAGGACGGCAGAACAGCTCGGCCGCGGGAACCTGAATGCGAGGGCGAGAACGGGCGGACTGGAAGAGATCAACGTGCTGGCACGGGCGTTTAACCAGATGAGTGACCGCATCCGGCGGCTGCTTGATAAGACGAGGCAGGAGCAGAAGAACCTGCGGGAGCTGGAGCTGCGCCTCCACCAGGAGCAGATCAGTCCCCATTTCCTCTATAATACACTTGATTCGATTGTATGGATGGCAGAGGGCGGCAACAACCTCCAGGTCGTGGAGATGACGACGGATTTAAGCGACTTTTTTCGCACGGTTTTATCGGGCGGGCGCGATTTCATCACGATCGAGGAGGAAGAATCACACATCCGGAGCTATTTAAAGATTCAGAAGATCCGGTACGAGGACATTCTTGACTATTCGATTGAGATCGAGCCGTCCATCCGGCACCGGATTGTGCTGAAAATGCTGCTGCAGCCGCTGGTGGAAAATGCCCTCTACCACGGCATCAAAAATAAGCGCGGCGGCGGATGCATTGTGCTCCGCGGCTATGAGGATCGGAATGGGCTTGTCTTTGAGGTGGAGGACGATGGGATTGGCATGGATGAGGCGGAGCTTGCCGCCGTGCGCGCCAAGCTGACACTGGAGCCGGAAGAGGAACTTGCCCCGATCGGCAGCGGCGGATTTGGGTTACATAATGTGGCACAGCGGATTCAGATGTATTATGGCGATCAGGCTGAGATCCTGGTTGAATCTGAAAAGAATATCGGCACCTGCTTTAAGGTTTATTTGGGAAATCAAAAAAAATCATAACTTTTTCGAAAAAAATTGTAATTTTTTAAAGACATACCCGGAAAAACACAGAAAACGACAAACATCGCAAAAAAATAATATACCTTTTTCCAAAGATGCCCCGTATCCATGATGCGGGGTGCTTTGTTATAATAAATACGCAAAAACAAATATATTGGGTCTTATAAGGAGGAAACAGTATGAGAAAAAGATTAGTGTCCGCAGCTTTAGCAGCAGCAATGGCGTTATCCATGACCGCTTGTACAAGCAATCCGGCTGAGAAAGAGACGGAGGCAGCAGCTCCGGCTGATACAGAGGCAGCAGAAGAGGGCGAAGAGAAAGAAGCGGCAGCAGACGGCGATCTGATTACCGTAGGTTATGCACAGGTTGGTGCTGAGTCTGACTGGAGAACAGCCAACACCGAATCTTTCAAATCTACATTTACTGAGGAAAATGGTTACAAACTGATTTTCGACGATGCACAGCAGAAACAGGAAAATCAGATTAAGGCAATCCGTTCTTTCATCCAGCAGGGTGTTGACTACATCGTAGTTGCTCCGGTTGTTGAGACTGGCTGGGAGACCGTTCTGGAAGAAGCAAAAGAGGCTGGTATCCCGGTTATCCTTTCTGACCGTCAGATGCAGCTTTCCGATGACAGCCTGTATGAGGCATGGGTAGGCGGAAACTTCGTAAAAGAAGGCGAGACCTGCGGCGAATGGCTGGCTGATTACTTAGACAAACAGGGACGCGGAGACGAAGAGATCAACATGGTTACCATTCAGGGTACCATCGGTGCATCCGCACAGGTTGGCCGTACAGAAGGTATGGACAATAAGCTGAAAGAGCACTCCAACTGGAAGATGCTTGACAGACAGTCTGGTGAGTTCACACAGGCAAAAGGACAGGAAGTTATGGAGTCCTTCTTAAAGAGCTATGATGACATCGACGTTGTTATCTGTGAGAATGATAACGAGGCATTTGGCGCCATCGATGCTATCAAGGCAGCTGGCAAGACCTGTGGTCCGGACGGCGACATCATCGTTGTAAGTTTTGACTCTGTAAAGGCAGCTTTTGAGTCCATGATCGCTGGCGACTTAAACGCAACCTTCGAGTGCAACCCGCTTCATGGTCCGCGTGTAGCTGAAATCATCCAGAAGCTGGAAAAAGGCGAAGAGGTTGAGAAGATTCAGTACGTAGACGAAGCATACTTCGATACAAGCATGGATCTGGAAGAAATCTTAAAGACAAGAGCTTACTAATTCGATTTTGAATGGTATTTTTAAATGTAAATAATCGGACAGGCAATCGCTTTTGACCGTAAGTGAATGAGTGTCAGACCGGAGGTTTCGGCGGACGGCAGGCACTTGGCAATCAGGAGGCGCGGGGCTGGAGGCTTAGGTTTCCGTCCCTGCGCTTTCTTTTTCAAAAAATAAGGAGGCAAAGCTTTTATGGAAAAGGATTCCGTTCTTGAGATGAGGCATATTTATAAGACATTCCCGGGTGTAAAAGCTCTGCAGAATGTGGATTTTACCTTAAAAAAAGGCGAAATTCATGCCCTGATGGGGGAAAATGGCGCAGGAAAATCCACGCTGATCAAAGTCCTGACGGGTGTAGAGGAGTTTGAAACAGGGGAAATCATGATAGACGGCTGCGATCATGCGATCATCAACCGCAGCCCGCAGGAAGCACAGAACCGGGGCATCAGCACCGTGTATCAGGAAGTCAATCTCTGTCCGAACCTGACGGTTGCAGAGAATTTGTTTATCGGACGCGAACCGCGAAAAGGCGGATTGATTGACTGGAAAACAATGAATAAAAAGGCCAGCAAACTGCTGCAGGACCTTGACATACATGCAGATGTAACACAGACGATCGACAATTATTCGATTGCAATTCAGCAGATGGTAGCGATCGCCCGTGCAGTCGATATGTCGGCAAAGGTATTGATTCTTGATGAGCCGACCTCCTCCCTCGATGATGGGGAGGTAGAAAAGCTCTTTAATCTGATGCGCCGTTTGAAATCCGAAGGCGTCGGCATCATATTCGTTACCCATTTCCTGGAGCAGGTGTATGCAGTCTGCGATAAGATCACCGTTCTTCGGAATGGGCAGCTGGTAGGACAATTTACGACGGCGGAGCTTCCGAGAGTCCAGCTGGTTGCCAAGATGATGGGAAAGGATTTCGATGATTTGGCGGCGATCAAGGATTCCAAGAGTGAGGAGAAACACGGCGAAGAGGACATCGTCATCAAGGCGGTGGGACTCGGAAAGAAAGGATACATAAAGCCGTTTGATCTGGTGATTCACAAGGGTGAAGTCGTCGGATTTACCGGGCTTCTGGGTTCGGGACGTTCTGAGACGGTCCGTGTCCTCTATGGAGCGGAAAAACCGGATGAGGGCGAGCTGAGCGTCAAGGGCAGACCGATCGCGGCGCGCCACCCGCTGACTTCGATGAATGCCGGCATGGCATATCTGCCGGAGGATCGGAAAAACGAGGGTATCATCGCGGATCTGTCCGTGCGTGAGAACCTGATCATGGCACTTCAGGCAAAACGCGGTATGTTCCACCTGCTCAGCCGCAAGCAGCAGGAAGAATTTACCGATAAGTATATTGATATGCTGCAGATTAAGACCGCCAGCCGTGAGACACCGATCAAATCACTCTCCGGCGGCAACCAGCAGAAGGTAATTATCGGACGCTGGCTTCTGACCAACCCGGATTTCCTGATTCTGGACGAGCCGACCCGTGGTATCGACGTCGGAACCAAGACAGAGATTCAGAAACTGGTCGTAAAACTGGCAGAACAGGGCATGGCAGTCGTGTTCATTTCTTCCGAGATCGAGGAGATGCTCCGTACCTGCGACCGCATGGTCGTTATGCGCGATGGTGCAAAGGTAGGAGAACTTTCCGAGGATGAGATGAACCAGTCCAACATTATGTCAACCATTGCAGGAGGACAGTAGCTATGAAAAATATGACGTTCAAAAAAATTACCTCGCAGAGGCTGTTTCTCCCGATTTTCTGCCTTGCGCTGGTATTGCTGATAAATATCGTCACGACGCCGAACTTCTTCGCGATCGAGGTGCGGAACGGCGTTCTCTACGGATACTTAATCGATATCATCAACCGTGCGTCAGAGCTGGTGATTCTGGCAGTCGGCATGACGCTTGTCGTATCGTCCTCCGCTGGAACGGATATTTCCGTCGGCGCGATCATGGCGGTTAGTGCGGCAGTCTGCTGCAACCTCTTAACCGGCGGCGAGCGCGCAGCAACTGCATATGCCAATCCGTTGATTCTCGGCTTCCTGGCAGCGCTTATCGTCGGCGCGGCGATTGGCTGCTTCAACGGTTTTCTGGTTGCAAAGTTAAACATCCAGCCGATGGTTGCGACTCTTATCATGTTTACCGCCGGGCGCGGTATCGCCCAGCTGATCACGGATGGACAGATCACATACGTGCGCGTGGACAGCTACCGTACCCTGGGCGCTTCCCTTCCGGGATTCCCGGTTCCGACCCCGTTTATCGTGGCGGTCGTCGTTGTGGCGCTGACTTCATTACTCTTGAAGAAAACGGCACTGGGTATGTACATCCAGTCGGTCGGTATCAATAAACGTGCGTCCCAGCTCGTCGGCATCAAGTCGGTCATGATTATTTTCCTTACCTATGCGTACTGTGGGCTCTGTTCCGGTCTTTCAGGTCTGATTGCTTCCAGCCGCATCTACTCGGCGGATGCGAATAACATCGGTCTTAATATGGAGCTGGATGCGATTCTGGCAGTTGCCATCGGCGGAAACTCCCTCGGCGGCGGTAAATTCTCGCTGGCAGGTTCTGTCATCGGCGCGTATACGATTCAGGCGCTGACGACCACCCTGTATGCGATGCACGTATCCTCGGATCAGGTTCCGGTTTACAAGGCGATCGTGGTTGTCATCATCGTAGCACTCCAGTCTCCGGGATTTGCTAGATGGAGAAAATCCCTGGCACAGAAAAAAGAACTGAGCGCGGCAGGAAAGGAGGCGGCATAAATCATGAAAGAAAAGAAGAAATTAAATCAGAACACGTTCCTGCTTCTTGTCACGATCCTGCTGTTCTTCGTGATGTACGCGATCGGCTGCGTGCTCTTTAACGCACAGGGCTTTGCCAAGACACAGAACTTCTTAAACCTCTTTATTTCCAATGCGGGTCTGATTGTCATCGGTATCGGCATGACGATCGTCATGATCACCGGCGGTATCGATATCAGCGTCGGTTCCTTCGTGGCGATGGGCTGTATGATGCTGGCATGGATGATGGAAAAAGGCGGTATCGGTGCGGTTCCGGCGGTTCTCATCGTGCTGGTGACCGGGATTGTCTTTGGTCTGGTACAGGGATTCCTGGTTGCTTACATGGATATCCAGCCATTTATTGTTACCCTGGCGGGTATGTTCTTTGCCCGCGGCATGACCGCGATCATTTCCAAGGACATGATCAGTATTACGAATGAAACTTTCATGGCATGGGCGAAGATGAAACTTTACATTCCGTTCGGCGGCTATCTCAACAAAAAAGGCGTGATGATTTATCCGTATATCTATCCGACGGTTGTGATTGCGCTGGTGCTTCTGGTTCTGGCATTTATTATGCTGAAATATACGAAATTCGGACGCAGTATCTACGCGATCGGCGGCAATGAGCAGTCAGCGCTGATGATGGGCTTGAATGTACGCCGGGTAAAGCTGAAAGCTTATATCCTGGACGGTTTCCTTTGCGGTGTCGGCAGCATCCTGTTCTGTCTGAATACGCTGGGCGGCTTCGTTGAGCAGGCAAAGGGCTTTGAGATGGATGCGATCGCTTCCTCTGTTATCGGCGGCACGCTCTTAACCGGCGGTGTCGGCAATGTATTCGGAACTTTGTTTGGCGTCCTCATCAAGGCGACGATCGAGGCATTTATCACTTTCCAGGGAACCCTTTCTTCCTGGTGGACCCGTATCACGATCGCGGCACTCTTATGCTTCTTTATCGTGCTTCAGTCGATTCTTGCGATGGTAAAGAAGAAAAAGTAGAAATCCTCTTCCAGAGACAAACAAACTGTCATGGATGTCTGGTATGTCAGCATCAAGATAGAACAGTCAAAGTGACGGGAATATTCCTGCAAAGAGGGAGAAGACATCTGAAAAAAGTACAGTACATATCAGAAACAATATAAAGTTGTATTCTCTTAGTTCGACATGATTCGAGAGAAAATTAGCAAACTTATACATGATGCATAAATTTTGAGCGAAATCAGCCGCTTTGATTTATGCATCATTTTTAGGCTCTATGTCAATAGTTGGGGTGGGATTCGTTAAAATCCCGCCCTATTACTGAC